>Ga0153916_10000731_pt1 | contig 22575 bp, 19 predicted proteins | sample Opewatmetagenome_FD_109642 | JGI IMG/M metagenome (GOLD analysis project Ga0153916, IMG submission 109642) | Freshwater wetland microbial communities from Ohio, USA - Open water 3 Core 3 Depth 4 metaG | ecosystem: Environmental > Aquatic > Freshwater > Wetlands | place: USA: Ohio, Lake Erie...
GACCCGGTAGGGACGAATAACGATGCCACGCTTCCGACCACACCCATACCCGTAGCCGACCTTTCACTTACCAAGACCAACACGCCGGCGACGGTAGCTGCCGGAGAATATTTGACCTACACGCTGACCGTTGTGAACAATGGACCCTCCAGCGCTTCTACACTGGTTTTGACCGAAACGCTTCCAGCCGGAGTGGCCTGGCAGCAGCCTGCGACTGGCGCATGGAGTTGTATTCCAGTCAGCGTAGGAGTGCGCTGCACGCTTGCCAGCCTGCCTGCCGGGCAAACTTCTCCGGTAAAGATCAAGGTTTTGGTTAGCCCAAGCCTGCCGGCTGGTACGCTCGATAACACAGCTACAGTAAAGAGTGTAACTTACGAATCGAATCTGGATAATAACACAGCGTCAAAGACAACCAATGTCATTGTCTCGACTGACCTCGCCATCACCAAGGTGGACAATCCCGACAACGGGGTTGTCGCTGGGGAAACCCTGGTCTACACCCTGACGGTGACCAACAACGGACCTTCCGATGCAACAGGAGTAACAATCTCGGATACCCTACCAGCAGCTCTGACGAATGCCAGCTCGGTGCCACATCCTCAAACCTGCAAGATACAGGGAGGCGTGTTGGGCTGTACTCTGGGTAACTTGGCGGCGGGGGCTTCCAGCCCGGTGGTAGTGACAGCCACGGTGAATGCAAACACACCGGCTGGGACACAATTGAGCAACACAGCGGCAGTGAATGCCACCTCCGACCCAGTCAGCGGGAATAACCGCGCTACACAGCTAACAAACGTCATAACGTCTGCCGATCTCTCGATAACCAAGGTTGCTAACCCCGAACCGGTGATTGCCGGTAACGACCTGGTGTATACGCTGACGGTCACGAACATTGGACCTTCGGATGCAGTCGGAGTGACGATCTCAGATACCCTGCCTGCCGCATTGACGATCCAATCTGTGTCACCCGAATCGCCAGGCTGTACTGTGACAGGCCAGCGTGTGAGCTGCACGCTGGGGACATTAGCGTTCAATAATACCAGTCAGGTGGTAATAACAGCCACGCTGGCCGCAAACACACCGGTGGGGACACAGTTAAGCAACACAGCAGTGGTGGATTCGACCACGCCTGACCCGGTCAGCGGGGATAACCGCTTCACGCTGGTGACGGCGGTGGCAACTTCAGCTGACCTCTCGATCATCAAGATAGCCAATCCCAACCCCGTAGTTGCCGGTACCGAACTGGTGTACACGCTGACGGTGACCAACGATGGACCTTCGGCTGCGACAGGGTTAACGATTTCAGACACTTTACCGGTAGAACTAACGGATGTATTTGTGGTCTCGGGGAACTGGTCATGTAATTTGCCGGGGCCATCCCTGAATTGTACGCTGGGGACATTGGCAGTCGATGATACCAGCCCGGTGGTAGTGAAAGCCAAGGTGGCGGCGAGCACCCCGGATGGGACGCAGTTGAACAACGCGGCGACGGTAACGAGCGCTGACACACCTGACCCGATCAGCGGAAATAACCGCGGTACTCAGGTGACCATGGTGACAACTTCGGCGGACCTCACGATCGCCAAGATCGATAAACCCGACAATGGGGTCGTCGCCGGGAACACCCTGGTATATACGCTGACGGTGAGCAATCCTAACGGGCCATCGGATGCGGTGGAGGTGACAATTTCGGACACGCTGCCGGCAGCTTTGACGGAAATAGTCGTTTCACCAGGGCCATCCTGTGGGGTGGCGAACCAGTTGCTGACCTGTAATATAGGAAAAATGGTGGTAGGAGCCTCCAGCCGGGTGGTGGTAACGGCGAAGGTGAATGCCGCAACACTTCCCGGCAACCTGACGAATTCCGCGGTGGTGAATTCGGGAACCAGCGACCCTGCGACTGCCAACAATCGAGCCACACAGGTGACCACTGTAACCACTTTGGCGGATCCTTCTATCACCAAGGTGGATATACCTGACAACGGGGTTATCGCCGGTACGAGCCTGGTTTATAACCTCACGGTGAGTAACCCGGGTCCTTCGAACGCCGCGAATGTGGTCGTATCCGACACTTTGCCGGCCTCGGTAACTTATCAAAGCTTTAACCAGGGACCTTTTGGCTGCAATTATGATCCTGGCACCAGAATTGTCACCTGTAATCTGACCACCCTGGCACCCAATCAACCAGCCCAGGCAGTGATCACTGTAAAAGTCAATTCCTCCACTCCTGTAGGAACCATCAATAATGCAGCCACAGTTTCCACAACCACGGCGGATGCCAATGCGGCGAACAACCGGGCTACTCAGAGCACCTCAGTCATAACTCAGGCGGATCTTTCGATCGCCAAGCAGGATGGCCCTGACCCGGTGGTGGCAGGCACAAACCTGGTATACACGCTGACTGTCACAGATGGGGGCAGCTCAGATGCTCTCAACGTAGTTGTGACCGATAATCTTCCCGATGGCTTGACTTACCAGTCGTTTGGCGGAGACGGTTGGACCTGTACGTCTCCTGAAGCACTAAAAGTGCGCTGCACCCGCCCCAGCCTGGTTGCAGGTACAAGCTCATCCGTTCAGATAACCTCTACAGTAGGCTCCGGCATAACCTTGCCGTTATTTAATCACGCGGTAGTTGTCTCAGACACCCCCGATCCCGATCCCAGTTACAACAGCGCCACTGCAACCACCGATGTGATCACCCAGGCAGATGTGGGTGTAAGCGTGCTCCACAATCCGGAGCCGGTGATTGCAGGAACGGAAATTGTCTATACCATCACGGTTGCTAATGACGGTCCATCCGACTCCCAAAATGTGGTGCTTACCGAAAACCTGCCTGCTGGCACCAGTTATGTTAATATGAATTTTAGCGGTGGGACGTGCACTCAAAATGTCCGAACGATCACCTGCAATTTTACGCCGATCGTTGCGGGTACAAACCGGCAGGTGGTGGTCACGGCTCTGGTCGCCTCAGGAACCACTGGAATCATCAATAATGTGGCTTCATTGAATGGCACCGGGGGCGGTGCTCCAAACAACCGCACCATTGACCCCAACCCAGCCAATGACAGTCACACCGATCCGGCGACGATCATTACACGCTCCGATTTTAGCTTGCTCATGGTCGATAAACCCGATCCTGTCGTCGCTGGGACAAACCTGGTGTACACCCTGACGGTCACAAACAACGGTGACTCAAACTCGGCGGATGCAGTGGTAACAGATACCCTGCCATCCGGGGTAACCTACCAGTCGTATGCAGGTACGGGATGGGCCTGTACAGATTTAGGAGATGGACGTGTACACTGTTCGCGCCCTGGGATGGTCGCCGATACCAGCTCCTCAGTAGCCATAAAGGTCCTGGTAAACTCTGGCACCACGTTGCCGTTATCCAATTCCGCAGTAGTGGGCTCCACCACGGTTGACCCATTCCTAGCCAATAATACTGACCAGGAGACAACCACAGTCATTACCCGGGCAAACCTGGGTGTAGCTAAGCTTGATAAACCCGACCCTGTTGTGGCTGGCACCAATCTCACTTATACCGTTACGGTCACCAACCAGGGACCTTCGGATGCGGTTGGGGTTGTATTTACGGACACATTGCCGGCTGCCGTTATTTACCAACCTTCCACTTATAGCGGCTGGAACTGCACCCTAAACGGCGTTCGCTTGCGCTGTGAGCACCTTGCCAATCTGGTTGCCAGCACTAATGATAAGGTGGTGATCCAGACTCGCGTGAAATCCGCAACTACGGCTCCTCTGAGCAACTCCGTTCTTGTTCGCAGCAGTACAACCGATCTGTTTCCTGACAATAACACCATAACCGAAGCGACGACAGTGCGGACCTCGGCTGACCTGAAGATCAGCAAAGTAGAGAACGTCGATCCTGTTCCTGCTGGAACGGGTATGGCATATACAATCGTGATCACCAACACCGGTCCTTCTGATGCGGTAGGTGTCAAGATCACGGACACATTGCCTGCCGGGGTAAGTTATATCACTCATATACCCAATAAGTGGGTCTGCCCAGAGGTCGTAGGTCAATTGCGCTGTTATTTTACAGATCCTGTACTTGCCTCGACTCGCTTGCAGCTCGACGTGGCTGTATGGGTTGATGAAGGCGCAACGGGCACCCTGAATAACCTGGTTCGCGTGGGTGCGACCACTGCCGATCCGTTGCCTGCCAACAATATCGATACTGAGATTACAACGGTGGCTCCGCAATCCGACCTCAGCATTACCAAGGTGGAGTCGATTGACCCGGTCATCGCTGGCACCAACCTGACCTACACGATTACGGTCTCGAATGCGGGTCCATCGCATGCTGCCAATCTGGTGGTAACAGATACCTTGCCCGCGAATGTGACCTATCAGTCGTTTGGCGGGAACAGCGGATGGTCTTGTGACTTGCCGGTTGGTAACCAGTTGCGGTGTGAACTGGCGAGTCTTAATAAAGACGTCAGCTCTACGCTCTCAATTGTGACGAAGGTCTTATCGAGTGCTACAGGCTCATTGAATAATAAGGCCACTGTGCGTAGCGCCTGGCCAGACCTATCCTTGGGCGATAATTCCGCGGAGGTCCTGACGACGGTCAATACCCGCGCCGATATGTCGGTAAATAAGACAGATTCGCCCGACCCTGTTGCGGAAGGACAACCGCTCACCTACAAAGTGGTCGTCAAGAATAATGGGCCATCCGACGCTGTCGGTGTCACTTTAAATGATCCAATTCCATCAGCAGTCACCCTCGTCTCGGCCGTGTCTGTGCCTCAGGGGACTTGCTCGGATACCGCCCCGGTGTTCTGCAGTTTGGGATATGTCGCAAGCGGTAATACGATTACGATCACAATAGCGACTACCGCGAACCCGGTAGCCAGTACACCAAAGAATATTTCGAATACTGCCACGGTGAGCACGACTACTACGGATCCGATACCGTCGAATGATGCGAAGATGGTCTGGACCCAGGTCCTCCCGGTGGCTGATTTACAGGTCAATGTAGTCCCCCAGGTACTTGAGGTGCAGACTGGGCACCCCATGACCTATACGCTGTGGATCACCAACACCGGACCATCGATCGCCAATAATGTGGTCGTGACAGATACACTGCCGGCTGAAATGACCTATAAGTCTTCCTCGCTTACACCGGTTTCCACCTCTCCGAAAGTAGTCTGGAATCTGGGTAACCTCCCGGTTGAGGGCAACACTACCTTAGAGTTAGTAGTGGATGTAACGTCGCCCACAAAAACGCTGCTGAACCAGGTGGCTGCAAAATCCACAGTTTGGGATCTTATCCCAGCCAGCAACCAAGCCCAGACCAACATCCAGGCATTCGACCTTGTGGCACCTACAGCGGAATGGAAGCTGCCGGTAACGAATGAAGGAAGTGTTTCTGTCGGCAATGAAATAATCCGGTTGGAAGTTCTGGCTACCGATAACGTGGCAGTGGACCGTGTGAGATTCTACCGCTGGGATACGTCAATACTTGACTTTGTGGAAATCGGGATTGACAATTCGGCATCAACTTGCCAGTTCAATCCCGCCTTTATGTGCTTCCAGTGGGATCTGGATACAACGATTCTCAATCCGGAGTGGAACGATATTCGTGCCAGGGCATACGATGAATCTGGCAACTTTTATCCCCCCCTCGGTCAATATATTCGCATCTTAATCTACCGGAATGTTTCGACATTATATTTGCCGTTTGTGAAGAAATGAGCCGGAATATAAACGGTACCTAAATCAAAAAGAGTTTGGCATTGCGTTTTCTGCCAAACTCTTTTTGATGCTGTCATCGCGCGCGAGCAGCATTTATGTCATGTACTTTTTCACTGCCTCCGTCAGCTTGCGCTCATCGAAGTCGTTGAAAACCACGCCGTCAATGTCAAACGTGGGCGTGGAGCGGCTGCCATTGTTCCACTTTTTCACCTGGGCTGCAGCAGCCGGGTTATCGTCGATATCCACCTCGATGAACTTGAGGTTCCGGGCATTGAACCAGGCACGCGCCCTACGGCAGGCTGGACACCAGCTCGTGCAGTACATCACGATGCCACCGTGAGGCAGCTCAACCTGACTCGGAGGAGGTGGGGGAGCAGGCTGCCTGGCGGCAGCTTGCGGATCGATTTTCCGCAAGACATCCCGTACCACTTCATTATCGGGTTGCTTGTCGATGTCATGAATGTCGATATAGCGGATGATCCCTTGCTTGTCGATGACGAAGATCGCCCGCTCTGAGTAACCGTCCTGGTACCGGAATACGCCGTATTTTTCGGCAATGGCTCCATGCGGCCAGAAATCGCTTAGTAAGGGATAATTGATTCCGCCCAGGCTTTCCGCCCAGGCTTTGATGCAAGGGATGTGATCTACGCTGATGCCCAGAACCTGGGCGTCCAATCCCGCAAACTTGGCATGTTCAGCCTCGTAAGACGGGATCTGACCTGTTCAGACGGGTGTCCAGGCTTCCGGGTAGAACACCATCACCACGTTCTTGCCGCGCAGGTCACTGAGGGTGAGTGTGTTCCCAAGGTGTGCCGGCAAGGTGAAATCAGGTGCCATCTGTCCAACTTGTAGTTTCATTATTACGCCTCCAAAATTTTGTACCTCTCTGACTTCTAAGAAATATTCGGCGAGTTGTTTGCTTCTTGAGGCGGGTTAATTTTACCCCAATATTATGATCTGCAAGCCTTTTCCGATATAATTAGCTAATGGGTTGCAGGGGTTATTAAGGATTGATCTCTCATGCAGATGAGCAAGGAATTTCTTTAGGTTCTATGGCATATCGTCTGGCACGATTCATTGTCCGCCTGATACTTCGTTTGGTAGCACGTTTAGAGCTACAGGGTTATGAAAACATTGCCATAATAGACGGAGGAGCTCTCGCAGTTTCCAACCATTTGGGGCGGTTGGATGTGGCCCTGGTTTATTATTACCTGGACCGTCGGGATATTCTGGTGCTGGTAGCAGAGAAGTATCAAAAGATAGGCGTGATTCGCTGGTTTGTAAAAGCACTGGGGGCAGCCTTTGTGGATCGTTTTAATGCTGATCTAAATACCATGCGCATTGCCATGAACCATCTAAAGCAGGGTAAGATTTTAGTGCTTGCACCCGAAGGGACGCGCAGCCCCACTGGGGCGCTGATTGAAGCCAGAGCCGGAGCTAGTTACCTGGCAGCTCAGACAGGGGTATGGGTGATTCCGATTGGCCTATATGGCTCAGAAGACAGTGCCGTTGTAGATGCGTTTCGCCATTTTCGGCGGGCCCACATCTGCGCCGCGATTGGGAAGCCCTTTAAGTTTCCACCGCTCCAGCGAGAACATCGTGAAGAAACTTTGCAGGCCTATACCGAGGAGATGATGTGCCAGATCGCGGCTTTATTGCCTGAAAAGTACCGTGGCGTTTATACGGACATGCCTCGTCTGAAGGAAATATTGATTGAACAAACGAAATCTTCACCGGTGACTTGATGATGGACAAGCTCGAGCGGAACGAAGCCATAAAGCGCGCTCAGCAGTATATCCAGGTCTCGCCAATCTACCTGGATACAGAGACGACCGGGTTAAGCCCTCATGCAGAGGTTATCGAGATTGCTCTAGTGGATCAGGCTGGCTCGGTCATCCTGGAATCGTTGGTCAAGCCCAGAATAAATTCTATTGACCCCGATGCTTTCCGAATCCATAGGATAACCATGGACATGCTGCAAGATGCTCCCTCCTGGCAAGAGGTCTGGCCGCAGGTCGAGGCTGTTCTTGCCGGGCGATTGGTTGGGGTTTATAACAGTGAGTTCGATTTGCGCATGATGCAGCAATCTCACCGAAAATATTGGATGAATGACCAGATTCCAGCGGAAAATTTCTTCTGTATTATGAAGTTATACGCCCGTTACTATGGGGAATGGGACTATAGACGCCGCTCATATCGCTGGCATTCCCTGGATCAGGCGGGAAAGCAGTGTCGGATTCCATTGCCTAATTCCCACCGCGCTAAAGATGATGCTCTGCTGGCTAGAGAGCTCCTTTTGTATATCGCTAATACCAAAATGGACTGACCTATGCTAAAGAATATTCAAGATCGTTTTCGCGGCTGCCTGGTTGGTTTGGCAGTTGGAGATGCGGTAGGTACCACCGCAGAATTCTGTCCTCCGGGCTCTTTCGAGCCTGTTGTCGATATGGTCGGCGGAGGTCGCTTTAATTTATTGCCTGGGCAGTGGACCGATGATACTTCAATGGCATTGTGCCTGGCAGAAAGCCTGGTTGAATGCCAGGGCTTTGACCCGGTGGATCAAATGCAGCGTTATGTGAGCTGGCGCAGCCAGGGTCACCTGAGCAGCAACGGGCGGTTCTTCGATATCGGGCGTACAGTCAGCCAGGCATTGGACCTCTTTGAGCGCACGGGCGAACCTTTCTCCGGAACCACGGATCCCTATTCGGCGGGGAATGGCTCGCTCATGCGTTTAGCTCCCGTTCCCATGTTTTATGCCCGCCAGCCCCTTCAAGCCATCCAAAAATCCGCTGAAAGCTCGCGCACCACCCATGGCTCACCGGCTGCGGTGGATGCCTGCCGGTACATGGGGGCATTGATTTGTGGAGCCTTAGCCGGCGCATCAAAAGATGCCTTGCTCTCCTCGCGTTATACACCTGTGCCAGACTATTGGAAGCAGTTCCCCTTAGTGGCGGAGATCGACGAAATTGCCTGTGGTTCTTTCAAGTCTCGCCAACCCCCCGAGATAAAAGGAACCGCGTATGTGGTTAAGTCGCTAGAAGCTGCTTTATGGGCGTTTTTTCGGTCTGATTCTTTCCGCGCGGGTTGTTTGCTGGCTGTGAATCTGGGAGATGATGCAGATACGACCGCCGCGATCTATGGACAGCTTGCTGGGGCTTTTTATGGTTTAGAAGGTATTCCTGTTTCATGGAGTGAGAAGATCGCTTTGTATCAACAAATTCTTACATTTGCTGATCAGCTTCTTGCCAAAGCGCCTGGTTGATCACATTTCCCAGTATCTTGATCACTTTCTTCTCTTAACTAATGTAATCGTGTTCCCCTTTTCTTTCGAAAATTCGAACTGGACCTCATCCATCAGTTTCCGTATGAAAAATAACCCCAGGCCGCTGGATTGAATCTTTTCGAGAGAGGCTCCAAGGGTAGGCTCAGGCACTTTCTTAGGGTCAAAAGGGTTCCCCCAATCCTGCAGGATAACCTTTAATCCATCCCGATTTACCTCGATCGAACAGCATATTTCGCCTCGATCCTCACCCTGGTAAGCGTGCTCGATGATATTCGTCGCTGCTTCGTCTACCGCCAATTCGACAGCATATACCCCCGAATCATCCAGGCCGGCTTCTTCAGCCGCCTGGACTACAAAGAGGCTGATATCCGCTAATTTATCAAGCCGGCCTGGGAAAGTTCTCTTTCGCATGGAGTTTTGTTAAAAACTCCCCACGGCTGAGGTAATATCGTCAAAAGCCTTGAAATAGGAACTCATCCCAACCAGGCTTAAGGAATCCTGGATGCTCTTATCGATACAGGCCAGGACTACCTCTCCTCGGTTGAGCTGTTTGCAGGTTTTTTGCGCGTCGATCAAGACCCACCAGCCCGCGCTGGCCATGAAATTCACCTCGCTCATATCGAAAACAATGTTGAATTCTCCCTTGTCGGTAAGTTCCTTGAATGCTTCTTTTAACTCCGGAGCATTCGAGCCATCCACCCGACCTTGGGTCTTGACAACAACACTTCGTTTATAGTGCGTGATTCCAATTTCCATGCTCAAGTACTCCTCATTCAGACAATTCTATATGGTCTTTATTCGGTTTAGACATTCGCGCGAGCATTCCCGCCATGAAGCCAAAGGTTGTTAATGCCGCCAGGATAATTTTGGTCAGATCGAGAACCGGCTCAATGCGCACGCCCTCTGGGCTGGCTATGATTACCGCCACAGGCCGAGAAAAGACGTGCCCTCCTCCACCGCCGCCTACCCCTTCATTCCTTGTTTCATTGCTTTCCTGACCTGGTTCAACATTAGATCCGCTCCCCAGTCCAAAGCCCATACCACTGACCACTTCAGCGCTGGGGATGATGATCGTATCCCCATGCTGTATCGGCTGCCCATAAACAGCGCCAACATCAGCCGCAGACAGGAATTTATCGAGAGTGCTCTGGATCGTCTCCAGTCCGGCTGCTTTTTTAGCCGGTTCTTTTTCATTGGGCGCAATAATAATCTCTTCCTTCATGGTTTCCTCCGAAATCCTCTGGACAACAGCCAGAAAATCATCGTTCCTGCTGCCAAACTTGCGAGGGTTAGCAGCAGTAGCCTCGTCACATCCCGCACATGGATCATTTCTTGTGATCCATCTTCTCTCTCCACCAGCACTGCTACAGGCCGGTTCCAGATTACCCCACCCTGTAGTCCGGGTATCTGCAGCCGCAGCACCTTCGCGATGGGAGTCACTATAATCTTTCCGGTGAGTATTGGCCTTCCGGCTTGAGTTTCAAACTGGATAAGAGACATGGCAAATTAACCCTAAGTTGGATGAATTTTACCAGAAACCACAACTTATGCGGTTGTCGATTGCTATTCCTCAGGAGGCTGTTTGGTTTTGACTGCCTTCTTAAGGCCTTCATTTGCGGTTTTTAATGCTGAAACTACCTCGTTGCGAACCTTGGTTTCCACTTCACCTGTACGGATGCGCTCATGGATATCTTTTATATCGGCCTTCAATGTTTGTCCAGTCGGGCTCTGCGCAAAGTCATTTGCGGCCTGCGAAAGTGTCTTTGCCAGGTCATTCAGCCCGGATTCAATATCTTTCTGAGCTTTCTTCCTTTCCTCACTTTCCCAGGCGGATTGCAGCAGCTCCTTTAAATTGTTACCCAGATTGCGCAGCTCGTCCAAGATATCATCCGAGGTAGCCTCGGTTTTGGGTTGCTCAGGATTATCCATTGGATTCACTCCTTTATGAGATAGCAAGTCGCCAGTATCCTTTTAGCCAATCATTTATATTATATTCTCATTCACCTGAATCACCTATCAATACCCGCACAAACCGCCTCTTTCCCACCTGTAAAACACCCCCACTTTGCAGCACCTGTTGTGGATCATCCAGAGCTTCGCTATCCAGACGCACCCCCTTTTGCGCGCAAATCCGGCGTCCTTCGCTCCTGCTCTTCACCAATCCGCTCCCTACCAGGATATCCAATACAGTTTGCCCTGGCAGCAGGTGAATGATTGGCATTTCTTCCGGAAATTCCTCTTGCTGGAATAGCCGGACAAAGTTTTCTTCTGCCGCAGTCGCCTCAGCCTGGCTGTGATAAATGGAGACAATTTCCTGTGCCAGCTTCATCTTTACGTCGCGCGGGTGCAAGTACCCCTCCCTCAATCCCTTTTCAATCACAGCTATTTCGCCTGGCGTCCAGCGGGTCACCAGGCGAAAAAACTTCCCCATCGCCTGATCAGGAATGCTCATCACCTTTCCATACATATCTTCCGGCGTTGCCAGTAATCGGATGTGATTTCCAAGGGACTTACTCATCTTTACCACGCCGTCAGTCCCTGGCAGGATGCCATGGATAATAGCGATATTCGGTCGCCCGCCCAGGCTGGTCATGATCTTGCGCGCTGCTGTCACGATATTGAATAACTGGTCTGTGCCACCTACCTGCACGTCTGCTCTCAGGTTGAAAGCATCGACCCCTTGCATCAGCGAGTAAAATGTCTCATGCAGGTAGATGGCGTCTCCCCGTTCCCAGCGGATTCGGAAATTCTCCCGCTTCAGAAATTGTTGCAAGGTAAAGTTGGAGGCTAATTTGATAAGCTCTGGAAATGAGAGTTCAGAAAGCCATTCAGAGTTATACCGGATATGGACTTTTTCCCGGTCCAACACCTTATAAGCCTGTTCAGCGTAGGTGTGAGCGTTCTGCGCCACCTGCTCTGGTGTAAGCTGTGGGCGTAGCTTATCCTGGTCGGACGGGTCGCCAATTAAAGAGGTGTAATTTCCAATCAGGAACATCACCTCATGCCCAAGCTCCTGGAACTGCTTTAGTTTACGCATGGGTACGGTGTGCCCCAGGTGCAGGTCGCTGGTGCGTGGGTCGAAGCCGCAGTAAACCCTCAAAGGTCGCTTTTCCTGTTGGGCTTCCTCCAATCGCTCGTGCAGCTCCAGCGCCATGGCTTGTTTCAAGGTTTCATCGCCATATTCTGTTCCCTGCATCAGGTAAGTGACTTGTTCATCGATAGTCATCCGATCAGGTTTCATATTTCCTCCTTAAAAAATAAAACGCGCCCTCTGCGGAGAGGGCGCGCCGTAATCACCGCAGAGGGGATCAGGTACAAAGATAGTAATAACCGACACCGTTCTTCTTCATAGAGCAAGTCAAGATTAACATTTTTTGATTATACCATGTCTGTTCCCGTGCTATAATTCGCAAATTGAGGCAAGTACCATGCAAATTCCTGTTTTAGTCCTCAACGCGAACTTTGAGCCGATCAATGTTTGCAATACCCGGCGGGCGATTACGCTGATCTTGGACGGAAAAGCTAGCCTGGTCATGAATGGCCGCGGAGAGATCAAAACGGTGACGCGCAGCTTTCCGCGTCCTTCTGTGATCCGCCTGTCCGCCATGATCAAGCGTCCGCGCCCGCATGTCAAACTCACCAAACGCGAAGTCATGCGCCGCGATAGCTACTCTTGCCAATACTGTGGGCAGCATGCTTCTGTGATGACCATTGACCATATCCTGCCTCGCCATCTGGGAGGGGATTATACCTGGGAAAACCTGGTGACTGCCTGTCCTTCCTGCAATCACCGCAAAGGCGGACGGACGATTGAGCAGGCTCACATGCGCTTACTGCGTGCGCCTGCAGAGCCGCCTGCTTCTGCTGTGTATATTTTTGGTCGACATCTCAACGAAAATCAGGAATGGCTGCCTTTTATCCAGGGTTGGTAATCACTACCATCCGGTTAGCGACCCAGAAAAAAGCTGATCGTATAGGGGGTCACGTACACTTCGACGATCGCTGCAACCAGAAAGAGTGGTACGACCAGCACCAGGACAATTTTCAACCAATCTGCCAGAGCCCGCAGCCAGGAATCACTGATCGATTGGTCTTGAGCAGGTGTGACCATGGTTGCACCTACCCTCATGATCAATGCGCAGGTGATGATGATGGCTGGGAATTCCAAAAAGCCATGTGGCAGACTGAAAGCCGCCAGGAAGTTCCACCGGTCAATGCCTGCCGTGGTAGCCATTTGAGCTAAAAATCCCATTAGCGCCAGGGGAGCCAGCAGAATAAAAATTCCGAAAACGCCGAAAGAGAATACCCCTGCCAGGGTCGCCAGCAGGACTACCCTCAGGTTGTGCAACCAGATGTATAGCACCGCCCCCGGCGAAATGAAGCCACTCTCGCGCAGCCCGCTGGCGATGCCAGCGTTCATATCCATGATCTGTTTCAGATTGAGCAAGGCTGGAGAGATGTTTAGCTTTTCAGACAGGTAAAATCCCACCCATAAGCCCACCGGAAGTAAGAGCAAGCTGAAAGCCAATGGGATTGCGGTTTTCTTGAGCGTCTTCCACACTTCCACCGAGATCCATTCTTTGAAGGAGCGAGCTTCGCCGATAAAGGCATTCTTGAACACTCCCCAGCTCCTGTGTAAGTTGAGCACATCCAGCTCGCGCCCCAGTAGCTCCTCGCGATTGAAATGCGCAATCCCGGCGCGCATCAGCATTCCGGATATCACTATCTCCCCCAAGATGATCCACCACAAGATTTCATCGCTTCCCCACAGCATCACCACCGCTTCACCCTGGATCAACAGTGCCATGGGGATAATGATGAACGAAGACAGCAGATTTGCAGCGCGCACGGAGGTGGTCTGTGTGGAAACTACCACAGCGCCGCTGACCATCACCAGAGCCTGTACCGAGGTCAGCAAGATAATCTGCAACAGGAAAAGAGGTGGCGCGTTCCAGCCCACCGAGCGGTTAACCCCGACCAGGTAAACACCGATACCCAGCATGCTCGCCAGGACCGGCGGCACCAGCGAAGCCAGTAGCTTGCCCAGGTAGAGCTGCAAGTCTGTGAGTGGGCTGCTGAGCAGCGGCTCGATGCTGTGCCGTTCAGACTCACCTGCAAAGCTCTCCAGCGCAATCACCAATGAAACAGTGATGGGGAAAAAGCCTACGATCATCAGCAAGAAAGGGATGAAACGTGTCGCCAGCAGGTTTGCTCCATACTGCTGCACGTATCCTACCACCTGTCTGGCGGTAAAATTCATCAGGAAAGGGAAGAATACGGTCAGGCCCACGATTGGAATGATAATCCGCCAGTCGCGAAACATATCGCGGATTTCTCGCCAGGCAACCACAAAGGCAGGTTTAAGATCAGCCCACATCGTTGAGATCCTTGCTCGGTTCAGGAGTATTGATAGCTTGCAAGTAAACCTGTTCGAGGCTGCGATTCACTTCCTGCAGGCTGACTACCGCAAAATCGTGTGCAAGCAATCTCTGCAGCAGTACAGGATTCATCTCTTGAGGTTGTTCAGTTTGATAGCGGAACCAACCCTCGCCCTGACTCGTCAGCTGGATTTGATCGGGCAGGTCTGGCAACGATCCGTTCTGGCTGGTGTTGAAACGCACTTCGAATTCAGCCGGCCCAAGGAAGCGCTGCTTGAGCTCCGTCGAGCTGCCCTGAATGATGATCCTTCCGCGGCGGATGATGGCGATCTGGTCTGCCAGCTCCTCGGCTTCCGGTAGGTTGTGGGTGCATATGATGATCGCCCGGTTGGCAGAGCGCAGCCCGTGAATGGCGTCCCGCACCAGGCGGGCGCTTTCGGGGTCCATGGCAGAGGTCGGCTCGTCCAGAAGCAGCACAGGAGGGTCATGGATCAAGGCGCGCGCCAGGGCTAGCTTTTGCCGCATCCCTTTAGAATATTCGCCAGTCGGTCGCTGATCATCCGGGTCGAGTCCGAATCCTTCCAGTAAGCTGCGGATGCGGTCGCGACGTGCAGCGGCTTCCATGTGGTAAATTTTTCCAAAAAAGTCCAGGTAAGCAGGGGCTGGCATGCGTTCGTATAAGCCATGCTGTTCGGTCAGGACACCCACAGCCGCGCGCACCCTGGCAGCCTCTTTCACGACATCATACCCCGCTACCCGCGCCCAGCCGCGCGTAGGTCGCAAGACCGAAGTCAGCATACGCACCGTGGTGGTCTTGCCCGCTCCGTTCGGTCCCAAAAGAGCTAATACTTCACCGGCGTTAACCTGCAGATTGATGCTGTCAACTGCCAGAAAATCCTCAAATTGCTTGCTTAAGCCCTCAGCTTCGATCATTTTACGGTTGAGCTTGGGCAGGCTTCTTCCAATGTCGCCAGATTAACAGGCCCACCGCGACGACCACCACTACAGCCATGAAGGTTTGGTTCGCATTGACTCCGCCGATCTGAGAAGCATCCAGGCGTAAGAACTCCAGGAAGAACCGTCCAACCGGATACCCGATCAGATAGCATAAAAAGAGATCCCCAGGCTTCAGGCGGTCCTTAAACCGCCTTCCAATCCAGAGCAGTGCTGCCATGTTCAAGAGGTTCCAGATGGACTCATACAGAAAAAGTGGGTGGTATCTAGCCACATTTTGGTACTCTGGCAGGCGGTAAGCAGGATCGATCGTGATTGCCCAGGGCAGGTTGGAGGGAGCGCCGTACACTTCCTGGTTGACGAAATTACCCCAGCGACCGATGGCTTGACCCAACGCCACCGCTGGTGCGGCAATGTCTGCCAGCAGGGCAAAGCTGATTTTACGCCTCCGGCTGAACCAGTATAATGCGATCGCGCCGCCGATCACTGCGCCGGGTATTCCCAGCCCGCCTTTCCAGACCGCCAGGATATCCAATGGATGAGTCAGGTAGAAACGGGTCGTTATACCTTGTGCAATCATAGATGGCGGTGGCGTAAATACATGCCAGAGGCGTGCTCCGATGATTCCGCCGATGATCACCCAGATCAACGCGTCCCACACGATGTCCGTCCCCATTTTAAGGTGGCGCGCTTCCCGATCCGCTAGCCAGGCAGCAGCCACTGCGCCAAGCATCAGGATAATTCCGTAATAATGTATAGGCAAAGGACCGATATTGAAACCAGTAGGCATATTCTATCCTTTATGTGGGTATTTATTGCTGGCCCGAGCTTGCCGGCGCACATCCAGGATGCGCTGCAATGCGGTGATATTGGCGAAAATGGCGATGACCCAGATTCCAATTACCGGGAAATTCAAGATGAGCGCTGGCACGAGAATAATATAGCGCTCGAATCTGGATAAGAGTCCCACTTTGGTGTCCATCCCCAGCGATTGGCCGCGTGCCCGCACATACGAAACGAGCACTGAGCCTGCCGCAGCCAGATAAACTGCTAAAGCAGAGAGCCATTCTCCTTGTGTGGTGTAGTAGTACAGTAGCCCGCCAAAGATGACCAGCTCGGAATACCGGTCGGTCACCGAGTCGACAAAAGCCCCAAACTCCTTGGCTTCGCCGCGCAGGCGCGCCATAGTCCCATCCAGCGCATCCACGGGACCCATTGCCAGAACGATCAATCCGCCGACGGTCATCTTCCCTTGAGCCAGGAAAATGGCTCCAATCACATTCCCAACTAACCCGAAGATGGTCACTGTATTGGGCATGATTCCCAGGCGGTTAAACAGCTTTCCCAGGGGATCAAGGATTCCTCCAAATCGGGTGCGCATGAAATCTGACAAAATAAAACGTTTCTTTTCCTTGCCTGCAACCTCGTCCAAAAGGCACCTCTCCCTTCACAGCAAAACTTTTCTTATGCTATCGCATGGTCAAAGGGCTGTCAAGGAACAAACTTTCGATTTCACTGATTGATGATTACCTCCTAAAAATCTCTCCTCGCAAATCACATCAATACCTGGTTCGTCTTTCAGGGTGCGAAATTATCCATTCTGCTATAATGATGTCATGAGTTCCTCCTTGGATTCTCATGATGAAAAACACTTTGAAGAATTACTTCGATACGGAATTGCAACTCTAAAGGGCGGCGATCGTGCCCAGGCGCGCCGCTGGTTGACCCAAGCCACCCTGATCAAGAGTTCGGATGCGCGCCCCTGGTTATGGCTTTCTGCAACGACCGATGATCCGGTTGAGCAGCGTGACTATCTGGAAAAAGCTGTCGCTGCCGAACCGAGCAATGCCTCTGCCCGGCGTGGGTTGGTAATGTTATCGGAGAAGCTGGATAGATCCAGGTTAGTTCCTGAAGGCGCTGTGGTTGAGCCGCGCCACCCCACTGTACCAGAGCAGGCTCAGGCGGAGACTTTTGCTTGTCCAGGGTGCGGTGGTCGTTTGCAATTTGATATTGAAAAAAGTGATCTGGCTTGCCCATATTGTGGATACCGGCAGGTCACTGAGAAAAAGCTGGCTGCTGACACGGCCGAACAGCCCATTGACTTTGTTTTGCCGACCACGCGCGCCCAGCGCTGGGCGGAAGCGCAACAACGCTTGAGCTGTGAAAAGTGTGGGGCTATTTCCTTATTGCCTGCTGGTCAGCGTGCGGATCAATGCCCGTATTGTGGTTCGAACCGTCTGGTCACCCCGGCGGAAAGTATCGAGCTGGTCGATCCTCAGGTGATCGGTCTGATAAAAATCTCAGAGAAGGAGGCGCTCAGTCAGGTTCGCCAATGGTTGATGAAGGGAATGTTTGGTCCGGATGATCTGGCTGCCAATGCTAACCAGATCAAGCTCCGTCCAGCCTATTATCCCTTCTGGACTTTTGACGGGACCCTGGAAATTAACTGGCATTGCGAAGTCAATGAAGGTTCTTCCAGGGCACCGCGCTGGCTCTCACGCAGCGGAACCGAATTTGACTTATTTGATGACATTTTGGTTCCTGGTTTACGCTCGATGTCTCCTGAAGAACTTTCGAGGATCGAACCCTTTGATTTGAAGCACGTGGTCGAATTTTCACCCGAATTTCTTGCGGGTTGGACTGCCCTTTCCTATGATCTACCCCTTGCGGATGCCACTTTGAAAGCTCGTGAGAAAGTCATCACCCGGCTGAGGCAGTCTTTATATTCAAAAGTTGAGCCCGGTCGTGAAAAACGTAACCTGACCAGCGGAGGGGGAAAATGGAGCGGTTTGACCTTTAAATATGTGTTTTTACCCCTTTGGGTGGGTACTTATCTTTACCGCGGAGGGGAATATCGCCTGTTGGTGAATGGTCAGACGGGTAAAGTGGGAGGCAAAAAACCGCATGATCCGTTCAAGGTCTGGATGGTGGTGGTCCTGGCTTTTCTGGCTGTGGCATTCCTGGCTGTGATTGCCTATCTATTGTGGTTGAGGAGCACTGGCGCTGTTTTGGGAGGTTGAAGATATGACAGAGAAACCCATCGAGTTGAAAAACGCTCACCTGGAAGGCGATGCATTCTATTGGGAAGGTGGGCCCGTGGGAATCCTGCTCTCGCATGGTTTTACGGCCACCCCGGCTGAAGTGCGTTTGCTTGCCCAGAATCTGCATGCTCGCGGATTTAGCGTAGCGGGACCGCTGTTGCCAGGGCATGGTACCTCGATCGAAGACCTGAACCGTTGCCACTGGCAGGATTGGGTCGGGGGAGTGGAGCAGACGTACCAGCAGTTAGCCACCCGTTGCCAAAAGGTTGTGGTTGGCGGGGAATCGTTAGGAAGTTTGCTGGCGCTTTACCTGGCTTCCGAACATCCAGAGGCCGCGGCTGTGCTGGCTTATGCCCCAGCTGTCCATTCAACCACCTGGGGTTTCAAATTCTTGGCAAATCTCCTCGCCCCTTTTGTTCTTTTCCACATCCCACCCCAGGGACCGAAATCAGTAATTGACGAGCGCTGGCAAGGATACGCTGTCCAGCCTTTAAAGGCAATCACCCAGCTTTTCCGCTTTCAAGCACAGGTACGCCGGAGGCTGCCTCGCATCCACCAGCCTGTATTGGTGTTGCAAGGTCGGCTGGATCGCTCCATCTTTCCAGATTGTCCTGAGATTGTGATGAGCCGGGTCAGCTCGCCGGTAAAGGAAACCCACTGGCTGGAAAAATCCCAGCATTGCGTTCTGCTCGACCAGGAATGGGAGCAAGCCGCCAAAATCACCGTCGAATTCTTGGGGCGGGTTTTAGAAACTGCCTGAACCATTAACCATTGCCAAGTGTTTTAAAAATCTGAGTAATCCGTGTTCATCCGTGAGCGTTATATTAATCTAAGGAGAAGCCTATGAACCGTGTGATCCGCTGGTATGACTACATCACTGTCAACATCTATTGGCTTGGACTGTCTACCCTCGCCCAGACCAATGGTCTGGTCTTTCCTTTGCTCATCCAGGGCTTTGTCGGTGAGGAGGCCAAAGGCACCTATGTAGGTGTTATGCGCTTGTGGACGCTGATGGTGGCGCTGCTGGCACAAGCGATCTTCGGCATGCTTTCAGACCGCAGCACGCTGCGCTGGGGACGCCGTAGGCCCTTTATCTTTGGCGGCACAGTGGGCAACCTGGTATTTGTGACTGTCATCGGCTTTCTGGCGGGTATGCAGGGCATGACCGGTTATTGGCTGCTGTTTATCTTTGCCATTTTCCTGCAGATTACGTCGAACAGCACTCAAGCGGCAGAGAATGCTTTGATCCCTGATGTAGTACCCGAAAACCATCGTGGGCGTTTTTCAGGCATCAAAGCAGTGTTCGAGGTGCCCCTCCCGCTCATCCTGGCATCGTTTGTCATCGGAAAACTCATTTCCAACGGGCATATGTGGGCTGGTTTGCTGGTAGCCATGGGGATCATGGCGTTCGTCATGCTGCTGACGATGCTGGTACGAGAAGAGCCCTTGAGGGAAACCCCTCCACCTTTTGACTGGGCACCTATCATACGGCTTGCGGGGATGACGGCGCTCTTTACGGCCATTATCTTGTTTGTGGGTTGGGTGGTGCAGCGGATCAGTACGCTCCTGGTCAATATCTCTTCTGCGAGTCTCTTGTTTGTCATCATGGGAATTTTTGGGTTGGCAGCCATGGTGATTGCAGTTGGATTAGGCGTTTACTTCAGCGTGCGCGTCAGCATTGGCGATGCCGCCCTGGAGAATCCCTCTTTCACCTGGTGGGTAGTCAACCGCCTGGCATTTTTTGTCGGGACGACCAACCTGTCGGGGTTTGCCGTGTATTTCTTCCAGGGGCGTTTGGGCTATGTCAGGGAGAAGGCCGCCGGTCCTGCCGCTCAGCTGCTGATGTTCGTGGGAATCTTTATCTTAATCTCGGCCCTGTCCAGCGGCTGGCTGGCGGACCGGTTTGGGCATAAGCGCATGGTCATGATCAGCGGTTTCCTGGCGGCGGTGGGCACCGCTATTACCGTGCTAACCACCAGCCTGCCGGTCATCTATGCCGGTGGCTGTTTGATCGGGATTGCCACAGGCTTCTTTTTCACCTCCAACTGGGCATTAGGCACCAGCCTGGTCCCCAAGGCAGAGGCGGGACGCTATCTGGGTATTTCCAACCTGGCTGGTGCGGGTGCAGGCGCAGTGGGCGCCTATATCGGCGGCCCGATTGCCGATTTCTTTACGGCTCAATTTCCAAACCTCCCTGGTCTGGGGTATGTGCTCCTGTTTACCATTTACGGTGTGATGTTCTTGCTTTCTGTGTTTGCGCTTTTAGGAGTGCGCTTCAAAGCCCCTCTTGAAGATAAGGCGTTATAATTGCGTTTTGCTGTTCAAATCCCGTATCAGGAAAAGATCGACAATGACCGCACCGCTTGACTTTCAATCCATGATCATGAAGCTCCAGCATTTCTGGGCGGATTATGGCTGCACGATCTGGCAGCCGTATTATACGCAGGTCGGCGCCGGGACCTTGAACCCCGCTACTTCTCTGCGCGTTCTGGGTCCCGAGCCCTGGAATGTGGCTTACGTGGAGCCTTCCATCCGCCCGGATGATGCCCGTTATGGTGAGAACCCCAACCGCATGCAGATGCATTACCAGTTCCAGGTCATCCTCAAGCCCGATCCTGGCAACCCGCAGGAGATCTATATCCAATCGCTGCAAGCCTTGGGGATCGACCCGCACAAGCATGACTTCCGTTTTGTGGAAGACAATTGGGAATCTCCTGCGCTGGGAGCCTGGGGCTTAGGTTGGGAAGTCTGGCTGGACGGTCAGGAGATTACTCAATACACCTACTTTCAACAAGCTGGGGGGCGTCTGTGCGATCCTGTCTCCGTAGAAATGACCTATGGTCTGGACCGCATCGCCATCGCCCTGCAGCGCGTGCGTGGCTTTACCGAGATCCGCTGGAACGACACCTTGACTTGCGGTGATGTAAACCTGCAGGCTGAGCAGGAGCACAGTCGGTATTACTTTGAAGTCGCTGATGTGAAGCGCTTGCAAGAGATGTTCGATTTGTTCGAGCGTGAATCGGCGGCTTGCCTTGAAAAGGGGCTGGTGTTGCCGGCGCATGATTATGTGCTGAAGTGCTCGCATACATTTAATGTTTTGGATGCGCGCGGTGCCATCGGGGTGACGGAACGCCAGGCTTACTTCGGGCGTATGCGCGAGTTATCGCGGCGTGTTGCCGAGCTTTACCTGGAGCAGCGCCAGCGCCTGGAATATCCCTGGTTGGATGATAAGACCGTTGGCAAAGTGCAGGGTATCATCGCTGCAAAACCGTCTCGTTCCATGCCTGCCATTACAACCCCTTCGCCTTTCCTGTTCGAGATTGGCACGGAAGAGCTTCCTGCAGGGGACCTGGAAAGTTTACTGGAGCAGTTGAAGACGCGCTTACCCGCTCTTCTGGACGAGCAGCGCCTGACTTACAGCCAGGTTCAGGTCATGGGAACGCCGCGCCGCCTGGTGGCGCTGGTGGAGAACCTGTCTCCGCACCAGCCCGACCTGGAGCAGGTGGTCAAAGGTCCCCCTGCCGATCGGGCATTCGATCTCTTAGGTCAGCCGACCAAGGCTGCCGAAGGGTTTGCACGCAGCAAGGGAGTCTCTGTCAGCGATCTTCAGGTGCGCGAGATCGATGGCGGGCGCTATGTCGCGGCTGTTGTCCGCCAGGTGGGACGTCCGGCGCAGGCTGTGCTGGCAGAATTGCTGCCCTCTCTGTTGGGCGCGCTGCGCGTGGATAAGCCCATGCGCTGGAACAGCACCAATGTATTTTTCTCTCGTCCGCTGCGCTGGCTGCTGGCTTTGTATGGCGGGCAGGTGGTGCCGTTCGAATTTGCCGGCGTGCGTTCGGGGAATACAACCCGCGGTTTACGTTTCGTTGATCCAGAGACTTTCGCCGTCGATTCTGTAGAAAGCTACTTGAATTTTCTCTCAAGCCAGGGTATTCTGTTGGATGGCGACCAGCGCAGGCAGGTTATCCAATCTCAGGTTGAAGCCTTGGGTGTCGAGGCGGGTGGCGAAGCGAACCTCGATCCCGCTCTTCTCGCAGAGGTGATGAACCTCGTTGAAGCGCCTGTGGCTGTGTGCGGCTCCTTTGATGCCTCTTACCTGAAGCTGCCGAGTGAGGTGCTTATCTCGGTGATGAAAAAGCACCAGCGTTACTTCGCCGTGGAACGCGCTGGCGAGCTGCTGCCGTACTTTATCACGGTTGCC
>Ga0153916_10000732_pt1 | contig 22574 bp, 26 predicted proteins | sample Opewatmetagenome_FD_109642 | JGI IMG/M metagenome (GOLD analysis project Ga0153916, IMG submission 109642) | Freshwater wetland microbial communities from Ohio, USA - Open water 3 Core 3 Depth 4 metaG | ecosystem: Environmental > Aquatic > Freshwater > Wetlands | place: USA: Ohio, Lake Erie...
ACTTTGCGCAACGCACCATGTTTTTCGGCGCGCTTTCCGACTTGGCCGGCGGGGAAAGGTGCTTGAGGAGCCGCCGCATCATGTGAAATGCCAGCCAAGCCGCGACGGTAATGATGATAAGCCGGATCAAATTCATAGCCGGTGCGTCTGGTCGGGGTGAGAGGATTCGAACCTCCGGCCCCTGTCTCCCGAACCCGAAATCACACTCGTTCTGTTACAGGGACTTAGAGAGTAACACATTTTATAACAAGCACATACATTATTACTCAATCACGCCAGATCACGGCGAATTTCGTCGCGGGTGTGACAAAAGTGTGATTTTTGTCGTTTCACGTGGCTATCTCTTTTCAATCGTCATTCCCGCCGCCTTCAGTAAAACCCCTCTCAAAGAGCAAAAAGGTTTCTGGTGCTCATCGTGAAAACGACCATGATAGCTATTGTGGCTGACTACTATCGAGTAGAGCAACAGGTCAAATGTGGGTTGTTACGGCCTCGAAAATGCCCTGTGAAGCAACATGAATAAACGGCATGTACGACTTTTGCTGAAATTGCAGTTTAATGTATTCCCACCAACATGGGGCTAAAGACTTTCGGCAGTAACAGGACTTTGTCACCTATACGGAGATTGCGAACTTCTTCTTTGCCGACGACGACGCTGAGGATTTGATTGCCGACCAGAACGGTGAGGGTGTGCAGGACGTCGTTGTTCTCCAGGCCCAGCACCTCGGCCGGAAGTCGAATCTTACCGTCGCAGCGCTGGTCGGCGAACACCGCTGGCGGCGGGCCGTGACGGGTAACGGTCCCGTCTCCCAGAATGAACACGCGATTGGCGAGCTTAAAGACCTCAGGGATGTCGTGCGTGACCATGACAGTGCTGAGGCCGAGTGTCCTATGTAAGCGCAGGATTTCATCCTGGAGTTGCAGGCGGGTATTGGTGTCCAGTGCGGATAGCGGTTCATCCAGAATCAATACCGCGGGACGGCGAGCGAGTGCGCGGGCCAGGGCTACGCGCTGGCGCTGGCCGCCGGAGAGGGTGTCCGGCCGTCGTCCTTGCAGCGGCGTCAGGCCGGTGAGTTCCAGCAATTCATCGATGAACCGGCGGTCGGCGTTTTTGGGCAGGGCATAGGCGAGATTGTCGCGCACACTCAGGTGAGGAAACAGGGCCTGATCCTGGAAGACGAAGCCGATGCGCCGTTTCTGCGGCGGCAGGTTGATGCGCCGCCGGCTGTCGAACCACGTTTCACCGTCAACGCGCACCAGACCTTCATCCGGCACCGCCAGACCGGCGAGGATGCGCAACAGCGTCGTCTTGCCGGCGCCGGATTCGCCGAATAACGCGGCCAGCTCACCGGTCTCGATGCGCAGTTGTGCATGCAGCGTGAATGCGCCGGTGGCGCCATGCAGTTTTTTGCGGACGTCGATTTCGATCATAGGGGGCTCCGCGCAACGTTGAAGCGTTTGTTGATGGTATATACCGCCAGCAGGATGGTGAAACTCAAGGCAAGCAGCACCGCGGCGTGAAAGTGGGCGGCGGCGTAATTGAGGCTTTCCACTTCATCGAAGATGGCGATAGAGGCGACGCGGGTCACACCCGGAATATTGCCGCCGATCATCAGCACCACGCCGAACTCGCCGATGGTATGGGCGAAACTCAGCACCGTGCCGGCAAGCAGCGCGGGACGGATATTGGGCAGCAAGACCTTGAACAAGGTGTGCAGGCGCGACTTGCCCAAGGTGTACGATGCCTCAGCGAGGGAGGCGGGCAGTCCTTGGAATCCTGCTTGCACCGGTTGCGCCATGAACGGCAGGCTGAATAACAATGATCCGAGCACCAGCCCCTGGAAGCTGAACACCAGGGTAAGATCGAGGTGATCGCGCAGGAAGGCGCCGATGAAGTTCTGCGGGCTGAAGGCAAGCAAGAGATAGAAGCCGAGCACCGACGGCGGCAGGATGAGCGGCATACTCACCAGTGTTTCGGCGATGGTTTTCATGCGGGAACGGCTGGACGCCATCCACCAGGCGAGCGGCACGCCGATGACCAGCAGCAGCAGCGTGGTTACGGTCGCCAATTGCAGGGTGAGGAGGAGCGGCTGCCAATCGAAACTCATGTTATCTCCCGTGGCACCAGCGTGACTTCATTGGCCTTGATCAGGGCCTCGACCTCGTCGCCTACGGCAAGCCTCAGCCGCTCGGCCGAGCGGCTGGTGATGATGGCGACCAGCTCATGCCCGCGGTAATCGAGCGCGGCGCGGGTAAGCACCTCGCCCCTGTCCACTTGCTTGACGCGCGTCATGAGACGGTTGCGCAGGCTGATGATCCCCGAGAGTTCCTTGGCGAGGGAAACCTCGGTTTCCTGGAACAGCACCAGCACCTGCGCGCCGGATTTAAGATAGGCCGCTTGCGAATCGCTATCGATCAGCAAGGCGCTCATCACGTTACCCGCTACCTCCACGTCGGCCAGTGCCACGTGGCCGGCGCGTTGGATAGCCTTGACCAAGCCCGGCAGCCGGTTCATGGCAGTCCGTATCCGTAGTTCGCCAGAATCGCGCGCGCCGGAGCGGAGGCGAGGAACTCCACGAAGCGCTTGCAGTCCGTCGTGGCGTTATCCGTCCCGTGTTTTAGGATCACCACGCCTTGCGCGATGGGCTGGTACGTATCCTTCGGCACCTCTATCCATTGCCCTTTGCCGCGCATCGCGGGAGATAACACGACCGACTTGGCGGTGAAGCCGGCGTCTACGTTGCGGGTGTAGACGTATTGATTGACTTGCGCGATGTTCTCGCCAAATACCAGCTTTGGTTTTAACGCGTCGGCGAGTTTGTAGTACCCTAATGCTTGCAACGCGGCGGCGCCGTAGGGCGCGAGCTTGGGATTGGCGAGGGCGACCTTGCCCACCTTGGGATCGGCCAATGCCGCCAGGCCCGGCGTCAGATCGAGATCGGTCATGGTCCACAGCACCAAGGTGCCGAAGGCATAGACTACCGGCTCTGCGTTTGCCAAGCCTTCCTTATATAGCGTCTGCGGGTAATCCATGTCCGCGGAGAGGAACACGTCAAAGGGCGCACCGCTGCGCGCTTGTGCGGTGATTTTCCCCGAAGAATCGGAGATGGGTTTAATCGTGATGCCGGTTTCCCGAGCGAACGTAGTGCTCAGTTCTTCGAAGGCAAACTGGACGTTGGCGGCGACCGCGACGGTCAATGATCCTGCTGCGTCGGACGTTGTCGCTAGCGCTGATAAAGCGAATGTAACGCTAATCATTAAACGCCTCATGACACGGTTTCTCCGGCCGAGGCCGCTGCCAACGCACGTATCACCGAGGCGCCGATCGTATCGAGCGGGTCGAGTTCCGCCAGTTTGGCGAGGATCGCCCGTGCTTCACCCGCGCGCCCGAGACGCAGACGGATGAAGGCGAGCGCCTTGAGGCTGAACAGATAGAAGTGTTGCGGTTCGCCGGTCGCCGTCCAGTCGGCGGAGCGCGGCGTGAGAAGTTGCCACTCCGCGGGAAAGTCAGCCTGTCGTGCAGCGGTCGCCAGCGCCTGCAGTGTGATGTGTTCCGCCTTGGCGAGACGCGACTTATAGAAATAGAATTTATAGAGCGCGTAATAGACCGGAAGACAAGCGGGATCGATAGCCTGTGCGTCAAGGAGCAGCGCCTCGGCGGTCATTGCATCGTCGTGGGCCGCCGCGGCCATGGACAACCGCAGTTCTACATCCGGAGACACCGTTCCACCAAAGCGTACTGTACCCTCCACCCTGTTTCCCCTTTACTTCGCTCAATCCCAAACCCCGGCCGAGGCGCGCAGCCGTTCAACAGGCGTTCCGCCGATCAAGTGTTCGTCGAATATCGACGCAACGTCTCCCTTGGTCACGCTGCAGTACATCACGCCCTCCGGATAGACCACTACGTTGGGGCCATTGTCGCAGGGACCGATGCAGCCGGAGTAAGTGATGGCGATCGTGTCGAAGAGATTGCGCTGCTGCAGTTCTTTCCAAAAGGCCTGCAATACCTCGTTACCGCCATTTTGTGAACACGAGCCGCGCGGATGTCCCGGTGGGCGCGATTGCGAGCAAACGAAGACGTGTTTTTGCGGTTTTGGCATGGGATGCTCCTGGAAATTTAATGCAAGGACGCAAAGTTTATATATAGGTTCAGAAGTAGCGTGCGCTGTGCGCACGGAATGAGTGCCTGACGTGCCACGACCGACCTTTCAATGATTACTGGGCAATACCTTTTCATCATCCTCCCTCACCCCGGCACCTCTCCCGGAGGGAGAGGGAGATTTGATAAATTCACAATTGTTCCGAGCTAATTATTGATTCCTTGCGTCTTTGCGTTGGATGTTCATTTATGCTCAACCAAACTTGAACAGGATGCCGTAACCGCCGCGCGGGTACTCCCACTCCACATTTTGATGTTCGGTACAGATGATGCGGCAGGTGCCGCACTCCAGGCAGCCGTCGGTGATCAGCGTTACCCGTCCGTCGCCCTCCTGCGTGTAGCAGGCCGCCGGGCAGCAGAAGGTGCAGGGTTTTTCCTTGCATGCGACGGTGCAGACCTCGGGATTGGTGATCTGGATATGCGGCCGTCCGGCATCTACGCGGTAACGGTTTTGAAAGAGTTTTTCCTCGACCTTGATCATTCCCTTGTTCATTCAAAGGCCCTCCATAATTTCCAGGCGTCGCTCAGCAGGCCAAAGGGCGAACGCTTGGCGACAAAACTTTTGCGGATCTCGCGCTCCTTGGTCTTTTTGTCGACGCCGTCGACGGTGACCAGGGCGTGCGCCGAGCGGTTGAGGAGTTCCGGATACTCGGTGAAAAACTGCTGGTTCTTTTCCAGGATGGCCGGCATGTTCTTGTACTTCTTTAGATCCTTCATCACGAAGGTGGCATCGAGTTTATGGCGATAGACCACAAGGTTCTTTTTGCTCATTGCCATGCCCGCTGCCGCCAGATCGATCACGGTCTCCGCCGCCAGGCGTCCGGTGGTCATGGCGAGGTTCGATCCCTCGCGGTGTACGCTGTTGACGAACATACCCGCGTCGCCGACGATCATCCAGCCATCGCCGAAGAGCGGCGGCATGGCGTTGTAACCGCCTTCCGGGATCAGGTGCGCGCAATATTCCTTCATTTCGCCGCCCTCGATAAGCGGGGCGATCGCCGGGTGCGCCTTCATGCGCTCCAGTAGCGAGTAAGGTGATATGCCCATCTTTTTGAAATCGGAGAGGAGGCAACCGACGCCCAAGGTGAGCGATTCGCGATTAGTATAGAGAAAACCGGTGCCGACCATGCCCCGCGTGATCTTGCCCGCCATCTCGATCACCACGCCTTCGTCCGCCTTGACGTTGAAACGGCTTTCGAGAGTCGCCTCCGGCAGGAAGTGGATCTCCTTCACCGCCAGCGCCACATCGCGTGGCTTAAGTTCGGGATGAAAGCCAGCCTTCTTCGCCAGCAGCGAGTTGACGCCGTCGGCGAGGATCACAATATCGGCATAGATTGAGCCGCCTTCGCGGTCGGTGCGCACGCCGATCACGCGCTCGCCGTCGAGCAGCAATTCACGTACGGTGGTCTCGCAGATCAACAAGGCTCCGGCGTCCTGCACCTTCTTCGAGAACCACTTGTCGAACTGAGCACGAATGATGGTGTAGCGGTTATAGGGCGGCTTATTGAACTCGTTGGAGCGGTAGTGCGTGCCGACGTAGGATTCGTCGTCCAGCACCCAGATGCGCTGTTCGATGAGATGGCGTTCCAGCGGCGCGTCCTCGCGGAAATCCGGGATGATCTGTTCCAGCGCATCGGAATAGAGGATCGCGCCCTGCACGTTCTTCGAGCCGGGATATTCGCCGCGCTCCAGTTGCAGCACCTTGAGTCCCGACTTGGCCAGGGTGTAGGCCGCGGCGTTGCCAGCGGGCCCCGCGCCTACCACGATTGCATCGAATTTTTCAGCCATAAGAATCTCCTGTCTCGGGCGCTAACCCGCGAGCCTGGCCACGGCCAGTTGTTGGCGGAACGCCTCGGTGAGTGCGGGCAGTATCTGCATGGCGTTGCCCACGATGCCGTAGGTGGCAAAATCGAAAATGGGCGCATTGGGGTCTTCGTTGATGGCGATGATGACGTCCGATGCCTCCATGCCGACCCGATGTTGTACCGCGCCGGAAATGCCGGCGGCGATATAGAGTTTGGGCCGCACCGTTTTGCCGGATTGTCCCACCTGGCGTTCCACATCCACCCACCCGGCTTGCACCACTGGACGGGTGGCGCCGACTTCCGCGCCCAGCACCTTAGCCAGGTCCCAGATGAGTTGGAAATTCTCCTTGCGCTTCATGCCGCGCCCGCCGGAGACGATGATGTCGGCGAAGGGCAGCTGCGGTTTGTCCTGAAGATTGTCCGGGATGTACTCCAGCACCTTGGTGACGATGTCGGTCTCGATCATGTTCAGTGGCGACTCGATGACGCGCCCCTGGCGCGATGCGTCGCGCGCGGGCATATGCATCACCCGCGGGCGCACCGTGGCCATCTGCGGGCGGTAGTTCAGGGTGACGATGGTGCACAGCAGGCTGCCGCCGAATGTGGGGCGGGTTGCGGCGAGACTGCGGTTTTCCATGTCGATGTTGAGTTCCGTGCAGTCGGCGGTGAGACCGGTTTGCAGGGTGGTGGCCACGCTCCCCGCCAGATCGCGGCCCAGGGTCGTGGCGCCCAGCAGCAGAATTTCCGGCTGAAAGGCGTTGACCAGATCGGTCAGCGCCTTGGTATACGATTCGTTGCGATAATTGCTTAACACCGCATCCGCGACCAGGTAACACAGATCGGCGCCATAGTGCATCGCATCGCGGCAGGCATGGCGGGTTTCTTCGCCGGGCGGCCCGATCACCACCCCGCCCAGCTCCACGCCCAGCATGTCCGCGAGCCTGCGGCCCTCGCCCAGCAATTCCCACGACACCGGATGTACCGCGCCGCGCTCGAGCTCGACGAAGACCCACACTCCCTTGTAGGCGGCGAGGCGCGGATCGAGTTCGAGCTTTCTGCGCCCGGCGGGTTTCTTTACGGCTTGCGGTGCATCACTCATTTGTGTTCCTCATATTCGTTTCCCTCACCCCATCCCTCTCCCGGAGGGAGAGGGGGAGTAGGTCAAGAGTTGATCGACTGGCGCAAGTCGGGCCTGTGCGTGAACAGTTTGGTGACCAGGGTCACCGCGAGATCGTTAGGCCGCCGTCCTTCGCAGTCGATCAGCTCGGCCTTCTGCGTCTTCGGTTGCGGCGCGAACACCTTGCTGACCACCGTGGGCGAACCCTTGAGCCCGATCTTGACCGGGTCCTCGATCCCCGCCGTCTTGCTGTCCCAGACCTTGAGGGGATGACGAGCGGCGCGGAACATGTTCGCCATGGTGGCGTAGCGGATATCGTTAATGCCTTCCATGGTGGTGATCAGACAAGGCAGTTGCGTGCGCAGCACCTGCACGCCGCCTTCGGCGCGGCGCTGCACGACGATCTCGCGCTTGTCCGTGTCCAGGGTTTCAATCTTGGAGACATAGGTGAGCAGTTGCATATCCAGCCGCTTGGCCACGCCCGGTCCCACCTGCGCGGTATCGCCGTCGATGGTCTGCTTGCCGGTGAACACCAGGTCCACCGGCATGTCTTTTTGGATCTGGCGTATCGCCGAGGCCAGCGCGAAGGAGGTGGCGAGTGTGTCGGAGCCGGCGAAGGCGCGATCGGTGATGAGTATCGCATCGTCCGCACCGTAGGACAGCGCCTTGCGCAGCGCCGCCTCCGCCTGCGGCGGGCCCATGCACAGCAACGTCACGCGGCCGCCGAAGCGGTCCTTGAGCTGCAAGGCCTCTTCCAAAGAATAGAGGTCATAAGGATTGATGATGGCCGGCACCCCTTGGCGCATAATGGTGTTGGTCACCGGATGCACCCGGATCTGGGAGCTGTCGGGGACTTGCTTGATGCAGACCACTGTATGCATGTCAGGCTCCTATGTGCCGAAGCGATAGACCGTGTAGTGTGTAGCCCGGATGGAGTGAAACGGAATCCAGGATGGGTGTTGCACGAACTCCCGGATTACGCTGCGCTTCATCCGGGCTACTTGTGTGCGGGTTCGTGCGGAGGGCGATGTGCATATCAGGCTCCGAGTCTCTTGGAGGGCAGTGTCGCGCGCAGGCTGTCGAGTCCCACATGTCCACCCTCCGCATCCTGGAATACCTTGAACACCTTTTCCTGCGCGGGTGTTGAGCGCACGAAATCTTGATACGCGCGCGTCAACAGTTCGCGGCACAGGCATCGCTGTTCATACTCGTTGAGCCTTTCCAGATTGGCGGTGGTGCGCATATATTGGTGAAAGCGCTTGAGGATATGGAGGCGATTGACGTTTATCACCGCGCGATCGTAAGGCACATCGAGAACGGCGAAGAACTCCTCGGCGGCGGACAGGGAAGCCAACTGTTTCATCAAATCACTCATGTTCACTTCTCGCAAATGTCCATACAGGTATCGCAATCGCGGCGGTCCGCAGCGGCGCTTGCGGCGTCTATACCGAGCCGCGCCTCCAAAACATCGATGCGCTCGAGCAGGCACGCAATGGCCTTGCCCACCGGGTCGGGTATCAGATGATGATCGAGATCGATACCCTGATCGGTGATGCGCCGCGCAGTGAGCGGCAGCACCACGCGCCCGGGGATGCCCACCACCGTCATACCGTCCGGCATATCCTGGATCACCACAGAGTTGGCGCCGACACGCGCGTTCCTGCCCACGGTGATCGGCCCCAGTATCTTGGCGCCGGCGCCGACTACCACGCCGTTGGCCAGCGTCGGGTGGCGCTTGCCCGGGTTCCACGACACGCCGCCCAGCGTGACGCCGTGATAGAGCGTGACGTCGTCGCCGATCTCCGCGGTCTCGCCGATCACCACGCCGCAGCCGTGATCGATGAAAAGGCGCCGGCCGATGGTCGCTCCGGGGTGGATGTCGATCTGGGTGACCATGCGCGCGATGAAGCTGAGAAAGCGCGCGGTATAGCGATGCTTGCGCAGCCACAGGCGATGGGCGAGGCGGTGCACCAACAAGGCATGCACGCCCGGATAAGTGGTCAGCACCTCGAAGCGCGTGCGCGCGGCGGGGTCGCGCCGGAAGACGCAGGCGATATCTTCGCGCAGGGTGCCGAGAAATCCCGGACGCCTGGCCTGGGCCCTGGTACGTTTAATCATGACATCTTGTTGCACAACCGACATGCCTCACTCCTTGTTAACAAGATAATCCGCCGCTGAGCGGCGATGCTTCCAGATAGAATCGCTGCAGGTCTTCGTGCGTCGGCGAGCGCTTGGTGCACACCGCATGATTGCGTATGTGGATGAGCATGAGGCTGGCTTCTTCGTCCGTGAGCATCATCCCCATGCGCGCATAGGCATCCTTGACCGCTTTGCCGCCCGAATGTTTACCCAACACCATGAGATGTTCACGCCCTACCACCGCGGGATCGAATGACTGGTAATTCGCGACGTTTTTCAACAGGCCGTCGACGTGTATGCCCGCCTCGTGGGTGAACACCGCTTCGCCGACGATGCTCTTGTTGGCCGCCACCGGCCGTCCCGAAGCGTGCGCGACCAGGCGCGAGATTTCAGGAAAGCGATGCGTGTCGATGCCGGTGTCGCAGTGATACATCAGGCGCAGCGCCATCACCACTTCCTCCAGCGGGGCGTTGCCCGCCCGCTCGCCCAGGCCGTTGACCGTGGTGTTGATGTGGGTGGCGCCCGCAAGCACCGCCGCAATGGTGTTGGCGGTGGCCATGCCGAGATCGTTGTGGGCATGCATCTCGATTTCCAGATCCACCGTCTTGACCAGGTCGTCGATGTTCCTGAACGTCGTGAACGGATCGAGCAGACCCAGGGTGTCGGCGTAGCGGAAGCGTCTGGCGCCGCCGGCGCGCGCGGTCTCCGCGACGCTCCGGACGAATTTCTGGTCTGCGCGCGAGGCGTCTTCACCGCCCACGCACACCTCCATGCCCATATCGAGCGCGGCGGCGACGTGGCGCGTAACGGCGTCGAGCACCCAGCGACGGTCGCGGCCCAGTTTGTTGTGAATATGAATATCCGAAACCGGAATCGATAGATTGATCATCTGGACATTGCACAGCGCGGCGGCCCGCAGGTCCGCGTCGATCATGCGGCCCCAAACGATCAAGCGTGCCGGCAGGTGCAGCGCGGCGATAGCCTGGATGGTCTCGCGTTCCTGCTCGCCCATCACGGGGATGCCGACCTCTATTTCCGGTATCCCCGCCGCAGCCAGATCGCGCGCGATGGCGATCTTCTCCTCAGCGGTGAATGCCACCCCTGCGGTCTGCTCGCCGTCGCGCAGCGTGGTATCGTTAATGGTGACGTTGATCCCGGACATGGTGGCCTGCTCAGCGCTGATGCTTAAAGCAGAAGGGGCAATTCACATGCCAACGATATTTTTCAACTATGAATCATGTGCTTATTAAAAAATGGCATTGTTTCGAGAAGGTGGTAATGCGACATTGATGATGGTCGCGCCGCCGCTTTGTAAGGTTTGCGACAAGGCTTTCAGGGTCAGATACAGATTGTTTGCAATCCAAGGCTTTCAGGGTCAGATACAGATTGTTTGCGATCAGCAAGCAAGCTTAACCGCCATAGGAAATGCTTTCGCAGCGGTTCGCTCCGGAGGGCTCACAGGATACCGCGCATTTATAAATTTTATTTATGGAAACGATAATAAACCTTGAATATTTTTTATGATGAAACGGTCATATAATGCGCCGCAAAATTACATTATAAAATATAAGTTAATAACCTAACCGGAGCGTCAGAAATGGACCAATCCAGCCGTTATGCAAACCTAGACCTCAAAGAAGAAACCCTCATCAATGAGGGCAACCACATCCTAGTGGCTTACAAGATGAAGCCGAAGGCTGGCCATGGCTACCTGGAGGCCGCTGCGCACTTCGCCGCCGAGTCCTCCACCGGCACCAACGTGGAAGTAAGCACTACCGATGAATTCACCAAGGGCGTCGACGCGCTCGTCTATTACATCGACGAGAAAACCGAGGACATGCGCATCGCTTTTCCCTTGGAACTGTTCGACCGCAACATGACCGACGGCCGCATGATGATGGTGTCCTTCCTGACGCTCACCATCGGCAACAACCAGGGCATGGGTGACATCGAACACGCCAAGATGATCGATTTTTACGTGCCGCCCCGCGCCATCCAGTTGTTCGACGGCCCGGCCAAGGACATTTCCGACCTGTGGCGCATCCTGGGTCGCCCGGTGGTCAACGGTGGCTACATCTCCGGCACCATCATCAAACCGAAGCTGGGTCTGCGCCCCGAGCCGTTCGCCAGGGCCGCTTACCAGTTCTGGCTGGGCGGCGACTTCATCAAGAACGACGAGCCGCAAGGCAACCAGGTGTTCGCACCGCTGAAAAAGGTTCTCCCATTGGTCGCGGATGCGCTGAAGCGCGCCCAGGACGAAACCGGCGAGGCCAAGCTGTTCTCCTTGAACATCACGGCGGACGACCACTTCGAAATGTGCGCCCGCGCCGACTTCGCGCTGGAGACTTTCGATGAAGACGCCGACAAGGTGGCGTTCCTGGTGGACGGCTACGTCGGCGGCCCCGGCATGGTCACGACCGCCCGCCGCCAATACCCCAGCCAGTACCTGCATTACCACCGCGCCGGCCACGGCGCCGTGACTTCGCCGTCCTCCAAGCGCGGCTACACCGCCTTCGTGCTGTCCAAGATGTCCCGCCTGCAAGGCGCCTCCGGTATCCACGTCGGCACCATGGGCTACGGCAAGATGGAAGGCGAAGCGGACGACAGGATCATTGCTTACATGATCGAGCGCGACGAATGCCAGGGGCCGGTGTATTACCAAAACTGGTACGGCATGAAGCCCACCACCCCTATCATCTCCGGCGGCATGAATGCGCTGCGCCTGCCCGGCTTCTTCGAGAACCTCGGCCATGGCAACGTGATCAATACCGCGGGCGGCGGTTCCTACGGCCACATCGACAGCCCGGCCGCCGGCGCCATCTCGCTGCGCCAGTCCTACGAGTGCTGGAAGGCCGGCGCCAATCCGGTCGAGTACGCGAAGGAGCACCGGGAGTTAGCCCGCGCCTTCTACTCGTTTCCGCACGATGCCGACAAGCTCTTCCCGGGCTGGCGCGACAAGCTGGCCATGCATAAAAAATAAGCTGAAGTTTCGGCTAAAACTCATAAGCCCCTGCGCCCAACCCGCACAGGGGCTTTTTTATTGACCCTCGCGGGCGAAGTTTAGGGTGTAACGCGGTATTTCGATTTCCAAGTCGGCCTGTCCCAGGGTGACCTGGCAACTGAGGCGCGAGTGGGCTTCCAGGCCCCAGGCCTTGCCCAGCTGATCTTCCTCGTCGTCGGTCGCGGGGCGCAGCTTGTCGAAGCCGCGGCGCAGGATCACGTGGCAGGTGGTGCACACGCAGGCCTTTTCGCAGGCATGCTCGATTTTCACGCCGTGCTCCGCGAGGGCGTCGCTGAGGCGCGTCCCGGCCTTGGCCTCGAAGGAGGTGCCTTCGGGACAAATTTCGGCGTGGGGCAGGACAATGATGTGCGGCATTAGCCCAGCTCCGCGAGTTTGCGCCCGGCAAGGGCGGTCTGGATACTGTGATTCATGCGCCGCGCGGCGAACTCGGTGGTGAGTTGATTCAGATGTTCCTGCGCCTGTTTCAATGTCTTTATGTCCGTACCTTGTAGTGCAGACTTGAGAATTTGCATCGCAACCTCGATGCTCAGCCGTTCGGACCGGCTCAACAGCGTATCGCCGTCCTCGACCAATGCGGAGCGCGTCGCGTCGAGCAGGCGTTGCGCGTCGACTTGTTGCTCGCGCGAGGCGCGGGCCTGGGCGTCGTCGCCGGCGTGGCCGTGGGATTCCGCCAGCATGCGAGCGACCTCTTCATCGCCCAGTCCGTAGGAGGGTTTCACCGTCACGGCCGCCTCGACGCCGCTGGTCTGCTCGCGCGCCGCGACGCTCAGCAGGCCGTCGGCGTCGACCTGGAAGGTGACGCGGATGCGCGCGGCACCCGCCGCCATGGGCGGGATGCCGCGCAGTTCGAAGCGCGCCAGCGAGCGGCAATCGGCGACCAGCTCTCGCTCGCCCTGCACCACGTGCAGGCTCATCGCGGTCTGGCCGTCTTTGAAGGTGGTGAACTCCTGAGCGCGGGCCACCGGCAGGGCGGAATTGCGCGGGATGATTTTCTCCACCAGGCCGCCCATGGTCTCGATGCCCAGCGACAAGGGGATCACGTCCAGCAGCAACCAGTCGTCCGCGCCGCGATTGCCGGCGAGCAGATTGGCCTGGATAGCAGCGCCCAATGCCACCACTTGGTCCGGATCGAGGTCGGTAAGGGGCGCTTGTCGGAAAAATTCCGCCACCGACTTTTGTAAATGGGGCATGCGCGTGGCGCCGCCGACCAGCACCACGCCTTTGATCTCTTCCACGCTCAAACCGGCGTCGCGCAAGGCGCGCCGTACTGGTGCGAATGTCTTCTTCACCAGTTCCAGCGTCAGTCCCTCGAAGGTTTCGCGGGTGAGTGCGATTTGTTTTTCGCTTCCTGCCGACCGCGGCAATGCAATATGCACCCGTTCTTGTTCGCTCAGCGTTTCCTTGGCGTGCCGTGCGATACTCAACAGCTCGCGGGCGTCGTGCGCGGACGGCGCCGTTATTCCGGCATGCGCCATCAGCCAACCATAGACCAGGCGATCGAAGTCGTCGCCGCCCAGCGCTGAATCGCCGTTGGTGGCCAGCACCTCGAAAACGCCGCGCTGCATGCGCAGGATGGAGATGTCGAAGGTGCCGCCGCCCAGATCGTAGATTGCATAGATCCCTTCGCTGGCATGGTCGAGGCCGTAGGCGATGGCGGCCGCGGTGGGTTCATTGAGCAGGCGCAGCACATGCAGGCCGGCGAGGCGCGCCGCATCGCGCGTCGCCTGGCGTTGCGCGTCGTCGAAATAGGCGGGTACGGTGATGACCGCGCCGGCGAGTTCGCCGCCCAGCGCGAGTTCCGCGCGTAGTCGCAGTACCTTGAGCACTTCAGCGGAGATCTCGACCGGACTCTTGATGCCGGCCGCAGTGGCGAGACTGACCATGCCGGGTTCGTCGACGAAGCGGTACGGCAGGTGCGACGCCTGCTCCAGGTCGCACAGACCCCGCCCCATGAAACGTTTGACGGAGACGATAGTATTCGCGGGGTCTTCCTGGGCGCGCGCCAGGGTCTCGTGGCCTACCTCGATGCGGCCGTCGGCGTGATAGCGTACCGCCGAGGGCAACAGGGCGCGGCCCTCGCCATCGGCCAATATCGAGCTGGCGCCGCTGCGCACCGCCGCCACCAGGGAGTTGGTTGTGCCGAGATCGATGCCCACCGCCAGGCGATGTTGATGCGGTGCGGTGGCCATGCCCGGCTCGGCGATGCTGAGCAGTGCCATTTACGTCTCCGCTTCGAGCAAGGCGTCGTCGAGTTCCGCTAACAGCTTGTCGAAAAACTGCAGGATGAGCACCGTCTGCGCGGCGCGTTTGTAGTTTTGTTCGTCGTCCAGTTGATTTGCCAGGCGTGCATGCAGTTCGGCCTTTTCCTTTTGCAGAGAGTTTTTCAGATCGGTCAGCGCCCCTGTATCGCGGGCAGTCCTGGCATTTTGCACCTTTTCGCGCAGATTCAATTGAGTGAACAGAAAGCCCTCCGGCAGGGCGCAATCGCCGAAGTCGACGCCGCGCAGCTGCACCAGATAGCGGGCACGTTGCACGGGCTGTTTCAGGGTCCGGTAGGCTTCGTTCGCCAAGGCGGCCCATTGCGCCGCCTGCCGTTGTTCGGGGCCGGCGCTGCCCGCGAATTTATCCGGGTGTACCCGCCGTTGTACCTCGTGATAGGCGCTGTCCAGCACCTGCGCGTCGATAGCGAACGCCGGGTTGAGTCCCAACAATGCGAAATAGTCCGGGATGTTCGCGGTCGCGCTAGACACTGAAGCTTTCTCCGCAGCCGCAATGGGCCTTGGCATTGGGGTTATTGAACTTGAAACCTTCGTTCAGCCCTTCGCGCACGAAGTCCAGCTCGGTGCCGTCCAGATAGGCCAGGCTCTTGGGGTCGATCAGCACGGTGACGCCGTTGCTTTCGAAGAGCAGTTCGTCTGGCTGGGCCTCGTCGGCGAATTCCAGGGTATAGGCCATGCCGGAGCAACCGCTGGTGCGGACACTCAGGCGCAGGCCCACGCCCTTGCCGCGTTTGTCGATGAATTGCTGGACACGTTGCGCGGCGCGGGATGAGAGGGTAATGGACATGGCGTGGCTCCTTAGACGGAAAACGAACTGCCGCAGCCGCAGGTGGTGGTGGCGTTGGGATTCTTGATGACGAAGCGCGAGCCGTCCAAGCCTTCCTGATAGTCGATCTCAGCGCCGATGAGGTACTGATAGCTCATGGGGTCGATGAGCAGGGTCACGCCGTTTTTCTCCACCCGCGCGTCGTCTTCCGCGGCGCTCTCGTCGAAGGTGAAGCCGTATTGGAAGCCGGAACACCCACCTCCCGAGACATAGATGCGTAACTTCAGTGCGGAGTTGTTTTCCTCCTCGATCAACTGCCGCACCTTATCCGCGGCGCTGTCGGTGAAAAGGATAGGGTTGACTTCGCTGGCCATGTTCATAGTGTTACTCCTGGTCTAAAAATCTTAAATGTATGGTGGGTTATGTGCCGTCTAATTCACTCTTTTCCGACTCCCCCTCTCCCTCCGGGAGAGGGATGGGGTGAGGGCAAAGAGCACCGTAACCCACCAGCCTGTGCCGTCAGGCACTCCTTGTATGAATCAAGGAGTCGCTGCGCGACGGATCGGTGGGTTACGGCGCAGGCGCCTAACCCACCCTACATTGATTACATAAATACATTCACGCGGCCGATTTCCCCGCTTGCGACGATTCCTCCGCGGACTTTTGCTTGGCGAGATAATTATCCACCGCCGCGCGGATGGCGCCTTCCGCCAGTACCGAGCAATGGATCTTCACTGGCGGCAGGGCGAGCTCTTCGGCGATAGCGCTGTTTTTGATCTCCAGCGCCTCGCTGAGCGTTTTGCCCTTGACCCATTCGGTCACTAGGGAACTGGAGGCGATGGCCGAACCGCAGCCGTAGGTCTTGAAGCGCGCCTCTTCGATGCGGCCCTCGGCGTCGACCTTGATCTGCAGGCGCATGACGTCGCCGCAGGCCGGCGCACCGATCATGCCGGTGCCCACATTGCCGTCGTCGGCGTCGAACGACCCTACGTTGCGCGGGTTTTCATAGTGATCGATGAGTTTGTCGCTGTAGGCCATGTTGAACTCCTATTTCGAGTTATCAGTCTTGAGTTATCGCCGAGCTCATCGACTCGCAAACACTCCTAATGTGCCGCCCACTGGACGCTGTCGAGGTCGATGCCGGCCTTGTACATATCCCACAGCGGAGACAGGTCACGCAGTTTTTGAATCTTTTCCCTGATCAGCGCCACGGCATAGTCGATATCCTGTTCCGTGGTGTAACGCCCCAGCGTAAAGCGGATCGAACTGTGCGCCAGTTGATCCGGCCGGCCCAGGGCGCGCAACACGTAGGACGGTTCCAGGCTCGCCGAGGTGCAGGCGGAACCGCTCGACACCGCAAGGTCCTTCATCGCCATCATCAGCGATTCCCCTTCGATGTAGTTGAAGCTCAGGTTGAGGTTGTGGGCTACGCGCTGCTCCATGCTGCCGTTGATGTAGACCTCCTCGAGATCGCGCACACCGTCCAGCAGTCTGTTGCGCAGGCGCTTGATGCGCGCGTTCTCCAGGGTCATCTCTTCGCGTGCGATGCGGAATGCCTCGCCCATGCCGACGATCTGATGTGTCGGCAGGGTCCCGGAGCGCATGCCGCTTTCGTGGCCGCCGCCATGGATCTGCGCCTCGATACGCACCCGCGGTTTGCGCCGCACGTACAAGGCACCGATGCCCTTCGGACCGTAAGTCTTGTGTGCGGAGAAAGACATGAGGTCGACCGGTGTTTTTTCCAAATCGATAACGCATTTGCCGGTGGCCTGAGCCGCATCGACGTGAAGCAGCGTGCCGTTGGCGCGGCACATCGCCCCCAACGCGGCGATATCCTGGATGACGCCGATCTCATTGTTGACGAGCATGGCCGAGGCGAGCACGGTGTCAGGGCGCAGCGCGGCCGCGAACATGTCAGGGTCGATCAGTCCGTCCGGGTCAGGGTTCAGATAGGTGACTTCGAATTCTTCGCGTTCCAACTCGCGCATGGTGTCCAGCACCGATTTGTGTTCGGTCTTGACCGTGATCAAGTGGCGGCCCTTTGCACGGTGGAAGTGCGCGGCGCCTTTGATGGCAAGATTGTTCGACTCGGTTGCGCCCGAAGTCCAGATGATCTCCTTGGAATCGGCCTGCACCAGCGCGGCGACCTGTTCGCGCGCCTCTTCCACGGCCTGTTCCGCCTTCCAGCCGTACTCGTGGGAGCGGCTGGCGGGATTGCCGAAGTGCTCGGTCAGATAAGAAATCATTTTCTCCGCCACACGGGGATCGACCGGCGTGGTGGCGGAGTAGTCGAGGTAGATCGGCGACCTGGCGTTAGCGGCTGGTGAGTTTTGCATAACGTACACGCGCATCCAAATTAATTCCCGAGGAAAAGCGTGGCAACTGTTGTGCCAGTTACTGCGATTGAGGTTTAACTCATTGAAATCATGTTTGCGAGGAGTGTACGCAGCCAATAGGCGCAAAGTTTGTGTGTAGGGATTTTGTGCTGTTTCTTACAAATTTGTCCCGTTGCGGAACATTCTTCGGTACGGTGACGCTTCATGCTGATTAATAATCCCGTTATCGATCGCCATGCCGGCAAAAAAACATAGCCGTGGTATGGAAATTGCTCGCTTCTTTATAAAGGCCATTATGAAGATAGGCATCTTCGGAGACGGTGATGAGCAAAGCTGCGGCAAAGCAGGAAAAGGGGGAATCTCATTTAGAGTTGAGTGCGATTTATGAAATCAGCAAGATACTCAGCTCCTCTTTGGACTTGCAGATGACATTGCGGGAAGTGCTCGGCGTCCTTTCATCCCATTTGAAGATGCGGCGCGGTATGGCCAGTTTGGTGCAGGATAGCGGTGAGTTGCGCGTTATAAGTGCGTCCGGGATGTCGACGGAGGAGATGGAGCGTGGACGCTATCGGACGGGAGAGGGGATTATCGGCCGGATCATGAAGACCGGTTCACCCATGGTAATCCCCGACGTGGCCAATGAACCCTTGTTTCTTAACCGCACCGGTTCCCGCCGCATGGTGGAGGGCGAAGTGGTGTCGTTCATCGGCGTGCCGATCAAGGTGGGGCGCGATACCATCGGGGTGCTGAGCATCGATCGGGAACTGCACGGCGAATCCGCCAACTTCGAGACCATGGTGCGCTTTCTTTCCATGGTGGCCAACCTCATCGGGCAGACTGTGCGGCTGCACCGCAGCGTGGCGGCGGAACGCGAACAGCTGCTGCAGGAAAAAAACCGTTTGCAGAAGGAATTGCGCGGCAAGTACCGCGTGGAAAACGTCATCGGCCAGAGCAAACGCATGCAGGAGGTGTTCGCCGAGGTGCATCAGGCCGGCCCCGGGCGCTCCACGGTGTTGTTGCGCGGCGAAAGCGGCACCGGCAAGGAGGTGATCGCGCGCGCCATACACTATTTGAGCCCGAGAAAAGATAAACCGTTTATCCGCGTGAACTGCGCGGCGCTGTCCGAGACGCTCCTCGAGTCCGAACTGTTCGGCCACGAAAAGGGCGCCTTCACCGGCGCCACCCAGGAGCGCAAGGGCCGCTTCGAAATGGCTCACGGCGGCACCTTGTTTCTGGACGAGATCGGGGATATCTCCCCTGCGTTTCAGACCAAGCTGCTGCGCGTATTGCAAGAGCGTGAATTCGAACGCGTAGGAGGTAATAGGCCCATTCATGTCGATGTGCGCTTGATCTCGGCCACCAACCGCAATCTTGAAGAAGCGGTGGCCAAGGGGGAATTCCGGGCGGATTTGTACTATCGCATCAACGTGGTCTCCATTTTTTTGTCGCCGCTGCGCGAGCGGCGTGAGGACATTCCACTGCTGGTGGAGCACTTTCTCGACAAGTTCAATAAGGAAAACCAGCGTAATCTCATCATCGCCCCTGAGGCGCTGCGCGTCCTGCTGAACTGCAACTGGCCGGGCAACGTGCGTGAGTTGGAGAACTGCATCGAACGCACCGCGACCATGGCGCGCGGCGAGATGATTCGCGACGTGGATCTGCCGTGCCAGCAGGGCAAATGTTTTTCACTGGCCATTCAGAGCTACGGCAAAGCGGCCCAGGCCATCCCCTTGGCGGCGGTTGTGGCGGAGCTCAGCTCCGCTGGTCAGGCGGCCGCGCCTCCCGCAGAGGCGAAGGACTCGGAGGTTCCCGCCTTTGCCTCCGAGCGCGATCGCCTGATCTGGGCCATGGAGCAATGCGGCTGGGTGCAGGCCAAGGCCGCGCGCCTGCTCGATCTTACCCCGCGCCAGATCGGTTACGCGCTGCAGAAGTACAACATCCCCCTCAAACATTTGTGACGTTGCAGGACCGCGGCTGCGGTCCTGTCGCATTTGCAACAAAGATAGCGACATCTCTTTCCCCTTCGTCGTTTTCGCAACAAGGCTGCGATTGCTGCCTTCCTTGAATTTCCATTCATATCTATATAGTTAGAGATATGGCACGGTAGTTGTAATGGAGATGGTCAACACCGTCGCTACGCGAACGCAACAGCCTGTTCGATGCGCGCGACATAGATAGATTCGAAGAATTCGAGAAGGGGCCCAATTCCATGCAGCAAGCTTCAGGACTGAGCGGTATCGGCATCAAGGTGGTCCAGTCGCTGGACCAGGTCATGCAGAATGTGGCCGAGCACAAGGGTTGCGGTACCTCGGGCGGCAGCGGCAAGGCGAGTTGCGGCTCCGCCGCCGGGCAGGGCGATCTGCCGCCGGAGATATGGGAGAAGGTCAAGAACCATCCTTGTTACAGCGAGGAGGCGCATCACCACTATGCGCGCATGCACGTGGCGGTGGCGCCGGCCTGCAACATCCAATGCAATTACTGCAACCGCAAATATGATTGCGCCAACGAGTCGCGCCCCGGCGTGGTGAGCGAGAAACTTACCCCGGAGCAGGCGGCGAAAAAAGTACTTGCCGTAGCTTCCACAATCCCGCAGATGACGGTGCTGGGCATCGCCGGCCCCGGCGATCCCCTGGCCAACCCGGAAAAGACGTTCAAGACCTTCGAGCTGATTTCCAAGACCGCGCCGGACATTAAGCTGTGCCTGTCCACCAACGGACTGTCCCTGCCGGACCACGTGGATACTATCAAGCGTTTCAACGTCGACCACGTCACCATCACCATCAACATGGTGGATCCGGAAGTGGGTCAGCATATCTACCCGTGGATATTTTGGAAGCACAAGCGCGTTACCGGCATCGAGGCGGCCAGGATATTGACCGAGCGGCAGATGCAGGGGCTGGAGATGCTGACCGCCGCTGGCATCCTGTGCAAGGTCAACTCCGTCATGATCCCCGGCATCAACGACCATCACCTCGTCGAGGTGAACAGGGCGGTGAAGTCGCGCGGCGCCTTCCTGCACAACATCATGCCGCTGATCTCGGCGCCCGAGCACGGCACGGTGTTTGGCCTCAACGGCCAGCGCGGGCCCAGTGCGCAGGAGTTGAAGGCGCTGCAGGACAGCTGCGAGGGCGAGATGAACATGATGCGCCATTGCCGCCAGTGCCGCGCCGATGCCGTCGGCCTGCTGGGCGAGGACCGTTCCGCCGAGTTCACTACCGAGAAGATCATGGCGATGGATGTGCAATATGACGCCACCTCGCGCAAGGCCTATCAGGAACAGGTGGAACACGAGCGTCAGGAAAAAGTGGCGGCCAAGACTGAAGAATTGGTGGAGTTGGCCGGCGAGGATAGCGACATAACGATACTCGTCGCCGTCGCGACCAAGGGTTCCGGTCGCATCAACGAACACTTCGGTCACGCCAAGGAATTCCAGGTATATGAACTCAGCGCGATGGGGGCCAAGTTCGTCGGCCACCGCCGCGTCGATCTCTATTGCCAGGGCGGTTACGGGGAAGAGGAATCGCTGGATACCATCATCCGCGCCATCAACGACTGCAGTGCGGTGTTCGTGGCCAAGATCGGCGGCTGTCCCCGCGACGAATTGACTAAGGCCGGCATCGATCCTGTGGATCAATTCGCGCACGAATTCATCGAGCAGTCCGCCATCGCCTATTTCAAAGAATACCTGCGCAAGGTGAAGAGCGGCGCACTCGTCCACGTGGAAAAGGGCGATGCCGCCATACGCCAGGGGGCGTACGTCGTCGCATAAAATGTAGGGCGGATTAGGCGCAATGCGCCGTAATCCGCCAAATGTGATCAGAAACACGAAAGAGGAGTTAGAAGACATGGCATATAAAATCATCACATCGCAATGCACCGCGTGTTCCGCGTGCGAACCGGAATGTCCAAACAACGCGATTCGGGCCAAGGACGGCACTTATGTGATAGATCCGAAGAAGTGTACCGAGTGCATCGGTTATTTCGACGACGCACAGTGCGTGGCGGTTTGTCCGGTCGACAATACCTGCGTGATCGACGCCTCTTATCCGCGATATCAGGCCAGGGCATAGGAGGAGTTCATGAACGTGACGATTACACCCGGTGCGGAAAAATTTATCCAACGGATGATACGTTTCAGCGGCGTCGGCGAGGCCGCGGGATTCCGCTTGAAGGTCACTGCCGGCGGATGTTCCGGATTAGCCGCGGAGTTCAGTATCGAGGCGGCGCCCATCGCCGGCGACAGCGTGGTGAGGTCAACGGCGTGAAGCTGTTTCTCCCGGCAGAGAGCCGTTTATTGCTGGACGGCGTTACCATCGATTTCGCCGACACCCCCAGCAACAGCGGCCTGAGCTTCATCGATCCCAAGGCCAAGGGCTGTGCGTGCAGCAGCGCTGGCACGACCACGATCGACATCGCCAGCATCGGACACAAGCATTGAGCAGATGAGAGAAAGACGCAGATGAACGTAAACGACGGTCTCTTATTGAGTGTGTAGCCGGGATGGAGCGAAGCGAAATCCAGGCTACGAATCTTATCCCTTCTCCCCCCGGGAGAAGGGTTGGGATGAGGGGGGTAGTGGACAACCGGTGCGGTTACATTCGATCCCCTCACCCTACCCTCTCCCGGAGGGAGAGGGGTTTAAAAGCGGAGATAGTGGCATGAGGCTCGGCAACATTGCAGTAGTAGACGGCGGACAGGTGCCAACGGAGTACGCCTGTTTCGGCGCCGGTCTGCCGCTCGACGCGGAGCGCGAACTGCGTCTCGCGGGGATGTCGTACCGCGAGGATAAGGTCGCCGAAGCTCATTTGAGGAATGCGCTGAACCTGGCGCCGCGGCATGTCGCCGTACATATTGGCTTGTACCGCTTCTATTTCTACAAGGGCCGGCTGCAGGAGGCGTTGAATGTCGCGGTCCATTGTCTGGAAGACGCCGCGGCGCGCATCGGGATTTC
>Ga0153916_10000733_pt1 | contig 22556 bp, 17 predicted proteins | sample Opewatmetagenome_FD_109642 | JGI IMG/M metagenome (GOLD analysis project Ga0153916, IMG submission 109642) | Freshwater wetland microbial communities from Ohio, USA - Open water 3 Core 3 Depth 4 metaG | ecosystem: Environmental > Aquatic > Freshwater > Wetlands | place: USA: Ohio, Lake Erie...
CGTCCGGCTCCAGGGCCCGTAGTTGACGGGCGTGATGAAGCCCTGCAGCTTGGCGACCCGCCGCACGGCGCGCACGCGCCACTTGACGGTGCCGGTGAAGCTCGCGCCCTGGTGGAACGCGTAGAACTCGCGCTGGTCGACCGCGTTGACGCGGGTCTCGACGACGCGGTTGATGCCCGTGAACCACACCTGGTAGCTCGTGGCGCCCTCGACCGGCGTCCAGCGTGCGAGGCCCGGGTACGACGTGGCCTGCTGGGGGACGTCGTTCCAGCGGATGTTGAACCCGTACGCGGGGCTCCACGGCGACGTGCCGTTGCGTGTGACGGCACGCACGCGGGCGTACGCCGCGTACGGCGCGCCCGTCATCCACGGGAGCGTCAGCGGGATGGCGACGGCCGGGCTCCTGAGCGACGAGCTGGCCCAGAAGATCGTGCCGTCCTGGAAGCTCGGCGTCTTCGCGAGCTGGAACTCGTAGCGGGAGGCACCTCGGATCGGCGCCCACGAGAACGACGGTGTCCGGGGGAAGTCACGGACGGCCGGCTCACTGGCACGGAGCAGGAACGGCTTCAGGCCCCGGGGGGCCTGGAGAGATGCAGAACCTCGTGCGAAGGCGGAGCCGGAGACAAGGGCGGCCGCAGCGAGCGCTGCGAGACCGAGGGAGGCGAGGCGAACAGTGCGCATAGCCCGTATGTCGGCACGATCGCGGCTCCTGCTCTCCCCCGATCGGGGGACGGGCCCGCGCGCCGCTGCCTGTCGCGTGGCGACCCGTAGGGGCGAGGCCATGCCTCGCCCTCGCGTTGCCCTAATCGAGCTGCAGGTAGATCAGCGCGACGGCGAAGGTGCCGAGGAAGAGCAGGACGAAGAGCCCGAACAGGGCCCAGCCCAGCCGTATGTTCCTGCGCGCGAGCTCGGGATCCATCGTCTACACCACCAGGGGGTCGATCGCCGCCGCGACGAACAGCAGGGCGAGGTATGCGAGGGAGTAGTGGAACAGCAGCACGGCATTCCGACGCGAGCCGTGCCGGCGCAGCTGCCAGGCGAGGAAGAGGAAATAGCCGCCGAGCAGCACTGCCGCGATCGTGTAGACCGGGCCGAGCCACCAGCCGACGGCGACCGTGAACGCGACCATGACGAGCGAGTAGAGCAGGATCTGCCTGGTCGTCTCCCGCTCGCCGCGCGTGCCGGGCAGCATCGGCACGTTCGCGGCCTGGTAGTGCTCCTTGATCATCAGCGCCAGCGCCCAGAAGTGCGGCGGCGTCCACAGGAACACGATCAGGAACAGCCACAGGGCGGGCAGCGTGAGGTTGCCCGTGGCGGCGGCGAAGCCGACGAGCGGGGGGACGGCGCCGGCGGCGCCGCCGATGACGATGTTCTGGTCGGTCGACCGCTTCAGGTAGCCGGTGTAGACGACGACGTAGAAGAGCCCGCCGGCGAGCGCGAGCGCCGCCGTGAGGACGTTGACGGCGGAGGCGAGCAGCGCGAACGACAGGGCCATCAGGACGAGGCCGAACTCGAGCGCGCGCGGCGCCGGCACGCGGCCGGACGCGACCGGGCGGGCCGCGGTGCGCTCGCCCATCAGCCTGTCGATGTCGGCGTCCATGACGTGATTCATGGCGCTTGCGCCCCCGCAGGCGAGTGCAAGCCCGAGCATCGCGGCCAGGAAGTCGAGGCTGTCGGGCCAGCCCTGCGCCCCGACGAACATCCCGGCCGCGCCCGTGAGCAGCAGCAGCGTCATGATGCGCGGCTTCGTCAGGGTGACGTAGTCGCGCCACGGGCCGAACGGCAATGCGTCCCCCCGGAACGAGAGCGCCAGCGCGACGAGCGACGCCGCGAGCGCGGCGCCGGCGGCCGCGACGTGGAGCCCGACGGCCCAGCGGGCCTCGTCGGCCCAGGCGACGACGCCGCCGGTGGCGATCGCGACCACCATCAGCGCCAGCGCGGCGAGAGCCGGGGCGAGGAGCCGCGGATAGGCGATGCGGGCGGCAACGGCCGCCGCCGCGAGGAACGGGAGCGCGACGAGAGCGGCCCCCCAGTGGGCCCGGCCGAGATCGAGCGCGGCGCTGACGACGACGGTGCCCGTCGCCACGGCGCCGGCGACGATCGCCAGCCGCAGCAGCGGCCCGGGCGCGGGAGCGAGGGCTCGTAGGGGCCGGGCCATGCCCGGCCCTGCGCCGAGCGGGTGGCCCGACGCCTCAGGCGCAGCGGTCACCGATGAGACGCTACGGGACGAGGCGCTAGAGGGCACCCGAGTCCTTCAGCGTGCGACGGAGGTCGTAGAGCGGCCGCGCGCTCGTCACGTACGGCACCGACTCGAAGTTGTGTGCCGGAGGCGGAGAGGTCGTGTACCACTCCAGCGTGTCGCCGAGCCACGGGTCGTTCCCGGCCCGGCGACCGTTGACGCTCTTCACGATCGCTCCCAGGAAGAGGAGCATGCCGACGCCCATCGTGAACGAGCCGAGCGTCGAAGCCAGGTTGTACGCCTGCAGGAGCCCCGTGTCGTAGTAGGTGAAGATGCGGCGCGGCATCCCGAGCATGCCCGCCAGGTGCTGTGGGAAGAAGGTCAGGTTGAAGCCGACGAAGGTGAGCCAGAACGCCGCCTTCGTGATCCGCTCGTCGAGCATGCGGCCAACCATCTTCGGCCACCAGTAGACGAGCCCGCCGAGGATCGCGAACACCGCGCCGCCGAACAGCACGTAGTGGAAGTGGCCGACGACGAAGTACGTGTCGTGCAGCTGCCAGTCGACCGGGAAGGCGGCGAGGTAGATGCCGGTCAGCCCGCCGAACGTGAACACCGACAGGAAGGCGATCGCGCACAGCATCGGTGTGTCGAAGCTGAGGTTGCCGCGCCAGAGCGTCGCGAGCCAGTTGAAGATCTTCATCCCGGTCGGCACGGCGATCACCATCGAGACGAGCATGAACCAGATGTTCAGCGGGGTCGACAAGCCGACGGTGAACATGTGGTGTGCCCACACGAGCATCGAGAAGAAGCCGATCGCGATCGACGAGAACGCGATCGCCTTGTAGCCGAAGATCGGCTTGCGGCTGAAGACGGGGAGGATCTCGGACACGATCCCCATCGCCGGCAGGATCATGATGTACACCTCGGGGTGCCCGAAGAACCAGAACACGTGCTGGTACAGCACGGGACTGCCGCCGCCGGAGGGCGCGAAGAAGTGGAACGTCCCGGGGAACTGGCGCTCGAGGAGGAGCGCCGTCAGGCCCGCCGACAGTGCCGGCAGCACGAGCAGCAGGAGCCAGGCGTACACGTAGATCGACCAGACGAACAGCGGCATGCGCGTCCACGTCATCCCCGCGGTGCGCATGTTCTGGATCGTGACGATGAAGTTGATCGCCCCCGCCATGGAGGAGATCGTGAGGATGTGGAGCGACAGGATCCACAGGTCCTGGCCGTTGCCGGGCGACTGCAGCGACAGCGGCGGGTAGGCGGTCCAGCCGGCGTTGGCGGCGCCGCCCTTCGCGAAGAACGAGAGGCAGAAGACGAGCCCGGCGAACAGGTAGAGCCAGTAGGAGAGGGCGTTGAGCCGCGGGAAGGCCATGTCCCTGGCGCCGATCATCAGCGGCACGAGGAAGTTGCCGAGGCCGGCCAGGATGGGCACGACCACGAAGAAGACCATGCCGGTGCCGTGCATCGTCACCGACTCGTTGTAGGAGTTGCCCGTCACGATCGACTGGTCGGCCTGCGCGAGCTGCGTGCGGATGAGCAGCGCCAGGAAGCCGGAGATCGCGAAGAAGACGCCCGCGGTCGCGATGTAGAGAAGCCCGATCCGCTTGTGGTCGACGGTGACGAGCCACCCGGCTACGCGGCCGCGCTGCCAGGAGGGCACGGTTGGCGTGCCGACGTTAGTTGCCACTGGCGAAGCGCTCCTTCAGGTAGTCGGTCATCGCCTTCATCTGCGTGTCGTTCCAGTCGCGGCCGACCGCGGACATCAGGATCCCGCCGTTGCGGAGGAGCCGCTCGATGCCGGCTGCGTCGCTGACGAGCGAGGCTCCCTGGAGCTGCGGCGCGTCGACGGCGACCTTGCCCTCGCCGGCGAGGCCGTGGCACTTCGCGCAGACCCCGTCGTACGCCTCGCGGCCGAGCGGCGACGTGCCCGCGTCCTGCTGCGCCTTGCGCTCTGCGAGCCACGCAGCGAATGCTGCCCTTGGCATCGCCTCGACCTTCGAGAGCATGCGGGCGTGGTTGAGGCCGCAGAGCTCGGCGCACTGGCCGGAGTAGACGCCGGCGTGCTCGGCCTGGAACCACGTGTGGTTGACGCGGCCGGGGATCGCGTCGATCTTGCCGCCGAGCGCCGGGATCCACCACGAGTGGATCACGTCGTTCGCGGGCGCGGTCACGTCGAGCTGTACGACGCCGCCGACCGGGGCGCGCAGCTCGTCGATCGTGATCACGCCGTTCGGGTACTCGAACTGCCAGTAGTACTGGCGGCCTGTCACCTTGACGACGAGGTTCGGCTCACCGGCGCTTGCCGTCGGGACGTCCTTGATGCCGGGCAGCTTCGCGAACACGAAGACGGCGATCGCGAACAGGATCAGGACCGGGCCGACCGTCCACATCGTCTCGAGCCGCGACGAGCCGTGGATCTGGGCGCCGTCCGCGTGACGGGCACGGCGTCGCCGGCGGAAGCGGAGCACGAACACGACCAGCAGCGTCTCGACGAGGACGAAGATCCCGAGGATGAAGAAGGTGACGAACCAGTAGCTCTGGCTGATGCCCTCGGCGTTCGGCGACGCGGGCGGGACAGGCGCGAAACCGCCGTTGCCGGCGAGGGCCGGAACGGCGAGAGCGAGCGCGACGACGGCCGCGACGACGGTTGCAGGCAGCTTGGGACGCACGAGCGGTGTCATTCTATGAGGGTGAACGACACGGCGCGACATCGAACCCGCGTTCAGCTGCCCTCGGACGTGACCCGGCCCTTCCAGGTGTACGTCAACGGCGTGCTCAAGCAGGAGGGGTCGGACTACGTCGTCCGCGACGGCGCGCTCGTGTTCGAGAGCGAGCTGAAGCAGGAAGGCAAGCTCGGCCTGATGCGCTGGACGTCGATCGTGCTCGGGATTGCGGGCAGCTACGGCCGCAACGACTCGGTCGACGTCGTGTACGAGGTCGACGGCCAGCCGGTCGTCGCCGCGAAACTCCCGGTGGAACAGATCCCGTAGGGGCGAGGCGTGCCTCGCCCAAGGAGTGCCGTGGGCACGGGTGTCTCCCCTGCTTTTCCGGGAGACACCCGCCGGGAGTCAACCCGGCGCCAACACGAGCCAGGCGAACCCGAGCGCGCCGCGGTAGCCGTTCTCGTACGCGTGCTTGCGCTCCGCTGCGAGCGCGAGCGCGTCCGCATCGGACGAGGCCTCCAGGCCGGAGCGCCACCCGGCCTCGAAGGCGTCCCACTCCTCCAGGCTCGACCGGTCGGCGTGCTCGATCCTGAAGCCCGCCGCCTGCGCGGAGGCCAGCAGCTCGTCGAAGCCCGGCAGCTCGCCGATCGCACGACGGGCCACCGCTCCCGGCTTCTGCGCCCAGAACCCGTCGCCGTGGAGCAGGAGCCCGCCCGCGCCCACGCGTCCTCTGAGCGCGTGCAGCGCAGCTGCCGAGCCGCCGAAGGCGTGCGAGCTGCCGACGCACACGACGACGTCGCCGTGGTCCTCGAAGGACGAGGCCTCGGCCTGGACGAACTCGACGCGGTCGTGCAGGCCCCGTTGTGCTGCGAGCGTACGGCCGCGGTCGAGGGCGCGCCGGTCGGTGTCGACGCCCGTGCCGGTCGTCGCCGGATGCGCTCGCACCAGGCGCAGCAGCAGCTCGCCCCACCCGCAGCCGAGGTCGAGCACGTGGTGGCCGGGTGAGATCGGGAGGGCGCGCACAAGGGCGTCCGCCCGCTCGTCCGACAGAGGCGCGTTGAACGTCAGCCCGGTGTGGGCGATCCAGCGCAGGTCGTCACGCACGACCGGCGGCCTCCGCCGCTGACCGCAGGCGAACCGCGTCCTCGGGCCCGAGCTGCCCCGGTTCGAGCCGCCAGATCCAGTTGCCGCCGATCTCGCCGGGACGGTTCATGCGCGCCTCGCTCCCCAGCCCCAGCACATCCTGGACGGGCACGACGGCGAGCGCGGCACGCGAGGACAGAGCCAGCTCGATCAACGGCCACGGCTCCTGCTCCGGGAAGGACCCCGCGAGGGTGTCGGTGTCATGGGTCGATGTGTACACCACCTGGTTCTCCCGATGATTCGCCAGGCGGTGGAGGTTGTCCTCGGTGCCGCCGAAGGCCCAGAGCAGGACGGCCATCCCGGGGAAGCCGAGCTCCTCCCGCAGCTCGACGACGTCGGGTGTGATCACGCCGAGGTCCTCGACGATCACGGGCAGCGGTCCGAGCTCGTCCTCCGCAGCGCGGAAGACGACCGCGCCCGGCCCTTTCTCCCAGTGCCCGTCGCGGGCGGTCTCCGCCTCGGCCGGCACCGCCCAGTAGCCGGCGAAGCCGCGGAAGTGGTCGATCCGGAACACGTCCACGAGCCCGAGCACCCTGCGCATCCGCTCGATCCACCAGCGGTAGCCCTCGGCTGCCAGGGCGTCCCAGTCGTACAACGGGTTCCCCCACTTCTGCCCGGCGTCGTTGAGCGGGTCGGGCGGCGCGCCGGCGACGAAGTCGCCCGGCAGGAACAGCTCGGGGTGCGCCTCGTGGTCGCAACTCGCGTCCGCCACGTAGATGGGGACGTCGCCGATGATCCGCACGTCGCGCTCCGCCGCGTACGCCCGCAACGCCGACCACTCCCGCTCGAACCGCACCTGGTCGGCGAGCGCGTCCGCTCCCGCGAACGCGGCCCAGTCGCCCACCCAGTAGGCGTGGCTGCGCTCGAAGGCCAGCGCCTCGGAGGGCTCGACACGCGCGTCCGGGTCGGCGAGAAGGCCGGGCCAGCAGGCGAACGCCGATGCCGATGCGTACGGCGAGCCGTGCTCGTCGGGCGGGTTGAGGGGGAGCACCTGCCACCAGCGGGCGCCGGCGGCGGCCAGCCAGTCGACGAACGCATAGGCCTCGGGACCCAGGCGGCCGCCCGGCAGCGATGTCGGGTGGAGGCAGATTCCGAGCGAGCGCGTGAGCCACATGGCCCCGGACTGTTTACCTTGTGAGGGCATGCCGCCGCCGCGCATCCAGATCCAGGACGTCCAGCCGCAGGTCGACTGCGGCCGCTACCCGGTCAAGGCGACCCTGGGAGACCGCGTGCGCGTGGCGGCGACGATCTTCCGTGACGGCCACGACGTGCTGCGCGCGACCGTTCGCCATCGGCCGTCCGGCACGCGCCGGTGGTGCGAGGCGCCGCTCGAGCCCGTCGGCAACGACCGCTGGGAGGGAGGCTTCACGCCGGACGCGCTCGGCCGTTTCGAGCTGCGCGTGCAGGCGTGGGTCGACCCCTATGCGACCTGGCTCGACGAGCACGACCGCAAGGTCGCCGCGGGACAGTCCGACCTGGCCGGCGAGCTGTCGGAAGGCGAGGTCCTGTTCGGCCCGGGCACCGTCGAGGAATGGCGTGGGCGCGCCGACGGTCTCTCGCGGACGGAGCGGCGCGAGGCCGCGAAGAGCCCGGCCTTCGACGTCGACGTCGAGCGCGAGCTCGCCCGCTTCGGCGCCTGGTACGAGCTCTTTCCGCGGTCGTGGGGCGGCTTCCGCGGCGTCGCGGCAGTCCTGCCCGACCTCGCAGAGCTCGGCTTCGACGTCGTCTACCTCCCTCCCGTGCACCCGATCGGGCTGACGAACCGCAAGGGCCGCAACAACACCCCCCGCGCGCGCAAGAGCGACCCGGGCAGCCCCTGGGCGATCGGGGCGGCGGGGGGCGGCCACGACGCACTGCACCCGGCGCTCGGCACCGAGGCCGACTTCGACGCAATGGTCGAGGCCGCTCGGGAGGCGGGGATCGAGCTGGCGCTCGACTTCGCGATCCAGTGCTCGCCCGACCACCCATGGCTCTCCGAGCACCCGGAGTGGTTCTGGCGCAGGCCCGACGAGTCGATCAAGGTCGCGGAGAATCCGCCCAAGCGCTACGAGGACATCCACAACGTGAGCTGGGAGACTGCCGACCGGGAAGGATTGTGGAACGCCCTGCGCGACGTCGTCCTGCACTGGTGCCGCCGCGGCATCCGCGTGTTCCGCGTCGACAACCCCCACACGAAGCCGGTGCCGTTCTGGGAGTGGCTGATCGCGACCGTGCGGGCCGAGTACCCGGACACGGTCTTCCTGGCGGAGGCCTTCACGCGTCCCGCGCCGATGACGACCCTCGCCAAGGTCGGCTTCGGGCAGTCGTACACGTACTTCACCTGGAAGAACACGAAGGCCGAGCTCGTCGAGCTCGTCGAGCAGGTGCGGTCGTGGTCAGCGTTCTACCGGCCCAACATGTGGCCGAACACCCCCGACATCCTGCACGCGTACCTGCAGGAGGGCGGCAGGCCTGCGTTCGAGGCGCGGCTGGTGCTCGCGGCGACCATCTCGCCGAGCTACGGCATCTACTCCGGCTACGAGTCGTGCGAGAACGTGCCGCTGCGCGAGGGCAGCGAGGAGTACCTCGACTCCGAGAAGTACGAGGTCAAGCGCCGCCGGCTCGAGGGCCCGCTGCTGCCGTTGATCCGCCGGCTGAACGAGATCCGCCGCGCGCACCCGGCGCTGCAGCGGTTCGAGAGCCTCGCCTGGCTCGAGACGCAGAACGACGACCTGATCGCCTACGCCAAGCGCGAGGCGGACGACACGGTGATCGTCGTCGTCAACCTCGATCCGTTCGCCGCGAAGGAGGGGCTCTGCATCGTGCCCGGCCGGCTCGGGCTGCCCGAGGCGTTCACGGCGCTCGACCTGCTCGCCGACACCGCCTTCCGGTGGCGCACCGGACGCAACTACGTGAAGCTGCCACCGGGCGGCGCCCACGTGATCGCGATCGAGGAGGCACCGTGAGCGCCGCGTCTACCCGCCCCTCGGCCAGAGCCGCGGGGGAGCACTGGTTCGAGCGGGAGCCGCTGTGGTTCAAGACCGCCGTCTTCTACGAGATCCACACGAGGGCGTTCTTCGACTCCTCCGACGACGGATCGGGCGACTTCCGTGGGCTCAGCCAGAAGCTCGACTACCTCCAGTGGCTCGGGATCGACTGCGTCTGGCTGCTGCCGTTCTACCCCTCGCCGCTGCGCGACGGCGGCTACGACATCGCCGACTTCTACGGCGTCCACCCGGACTACGGCACGCTCGAAGACTTCGAGAGCTTCGTGCAGGCGGCCCACGAGCGCGGCATCCGCGTCATCGCCGACCTCGTCATGAACCACACCTCGAGCGACCACCAGTGGTTCCAGGAGTCGCGCCTCGGGCCGGACTCGCCGAAGCGCGACTGGTACGTGTGGTCGGACACCGTCCACGTCTACGAGGACGCGCGGATCATCTTCGTCGACACGGAACGGTCGAACTGGACGTGGGACGAGCAGGCGGGCGCCTACTACTGGCACCGGTTCTTCTCGCACCAACCCGACCTCAACTACGAGAGCCCGGCGGTACAGAAGGCGATGCTCGACGTCCTCCGCTTCTGGCTCGACAGGGGGCTCGACGGGTTCCGGCTCGACGCGGTCCCCTACCTGTTCGAGGAGGAGGGCACGATCTGCGAGAACCTCCCGGCCACCCACGCGTTCCTGCAGCGGGTACGGGCCGAGGTGGACGCGAACTACCCGGACCGGGTCCTGCTCGCCGAGGCGAACCAGTGGCCCGACGACGTCGTCGAGTACTTCGGGGACGGCGACGAGTGCCACATGGCCTTCCACTTCCCGGTGATGCCCCGCATGTTCATGGCGCTGCGGCGGGAGGAGGCGAAGCCGATCATCGAGGTCCTCGATCGCACCCCGGCGATCCCGGACAGCGCGCAGTGGGGCCTGTTTCTGCGCAATCACGACGAGCTCACGCTCGAGATGGTGACCGACGAGGAGCGCGACTACATGTATGCGGAGTATGCGAACGACCCGCGCATGAAGCTCAACGTCGGGATCCGCCGCCGGCTCGCGCCGCTGCTCGACGGCGGCCGCGACGAGATCGAGCTGATGCACGCGATCCTCTTCTCGCTCCCGGGCTCGCCGGTGCTCTACTACGGCGACGAGATCGGGATGGGCGACAACGTCTACCTGGGTGACCGCGACGGCGTCCGCACGCCGATGCAGTGGACGGGCGACCGCAACGGGGGCTTCTCGCGCGCCGACTTCGCGCAGCTGTACCTGCCGCCGCTGATGGACCCGGTGTTCGGCTATGCCGCCGTCAACGTCGAGGCGCAGCTTCGCTCCCCGACCTCGCTGCTGCGCTGGCTGCGGCGGTTCATCGAGCTGCGCAAGCAGCACCCGGTCTTCGGGCTGGGGGACTACGAGGCGCTGCGGCCCGACAACCCGAGGGTGTTCGCGCACGTGCGCACCACCGACGGCGACGTCGTCCTCTGCGTGCACAACCTCGCCCGCTCCGCGCAGGCCGTGGAGCTCGACCTCTCCCGCTGGCGCGGCCGCATCCCCGTCGAGATGCTCGGGCGCAGCGCTTTCCCTGCGATCGGCGACCTGCCCTACCTGCTGACGCTCGGGCCACGCGGCTTCTTCTGGTTCCAGCTCACCGAGGGCGGCCAGGAGTGAGCCGTTCCGAGGCTCTTTCCTCCGACCAGTTGCTGGCGCTCGTCGTGGGCCGGCGCTGGTTCGCCTCCAAGGGGCGCGAGCCGGAGGGCGCGCACGTCTCGGCGGTCACGCATGCCATCGGTGACCTGGAGCTAGCGCTCGTCGAGGTGCGCTTCCTGGAAGGAACGCACGAGACCTACCTGCTGGCGCTCGGCTTCGGCGACGACGGGCCGCAGGACGCGCTCGAGCGCCCCGAGCATGTGCGGCGGATCGCTGCGCTCTGCGGCGTCGAGACACCGTGCGCGACCGTGCGGCCGATGGGCGTCGAGCAGTCGAACAGCTCGGTCGTGCTCGACGAGCGCCACGTGCTGAAGCTGTACCGGAGGCTCGAGGCGGGCCCGAACCCGGAGCTCGAGCTGTTGCGCATTCTCGGTGAGGCCGGCTTCGAGAACGCCCCCCGGCTCACCGGCTCCCTCGAGCACCGCGGCGATCCGCTCGCCGTCTCGCTCGCCGTCGTGACCGCGTTCGTCGCCGCGGTCGGCGGCGGCTGGGAGCTCACCGTCGGCGCGCTCGCATCGGGCGACCCGGATTGGCTGCCGCGTCGGGCCCACCGGCTCGGTGAGGTGACCGGTGCGATGCACGCGGCGCTCGCGGCCACCGACGACGTCCGGTTCGCTCCGGAGCAGCCGAGCGCGGAGGCAGTGGGGCTGCTCGCCGCGACGGTCGACGAGGACGTCTCACGTCTCTCCGCCGACGTGCCCGGGCTTGCCGGGACACCCCTCGCCCTGCGGCTCGAAGCGGTGCGCGACCTCGTCCACGATCTCGGCCACGTCGGCCCGCCTGGGCTCATGACGCGGGTGCACGGCGACTATCACCTCGGGCAGGTGCTGTGGACGGAGGCGGGCGACTGGGTGGCGATCGACTTCGAGGGGGAGCCGGGCCGTTCGCTCGCCGAGCGCCGTCGCCGCACCTCAGCCCTGCGAGACGTCGCCGGGATGCTGCGCTCGTTCGCCTACGCGGCGAGCGGCGTCGAGCTCCTGCACGGAGTGGAGGCGCCCGAGGGCTGGGAGTGGTCGTGCCGGGCCGCATTCCTCGACGGCTGGCGCTCGACCGTCGACCCCCGCCTCCTGCCGGAAAGCGAGGCAGGCTTCGACAGGCTGCTCGAGCTGTTCGAGCTCCAGAAGCTCCTCTACGAGCTGCGCTACGAGCTCGGGAACCGGCCCGACTGGGTGGCGATCCCCGCGGGCGGTCTCGAGCGCCTGCTGGAGAAGGCGTGAGCGGGGGTCTCGGCGAGCTCGATCTCCATCTCGTGGGCGAGGGGCGGCACGAGCGGCTGTACGAGCGCCTCGGCGCGCATCCGGTCGACGGCGGCGTCCGTTTCGCCGTGTGGGCACCGAATGCGCGGGCCGTGTCGGTGGCCGGCGACTGGAACTACTGGAGCGAAGGGTCGGATCCGCTGGCCCCGGTGGGCTCGTCGGGGATCTGGGAGGCGGTCGTTCCGGGTGCGTCGGAGGGGTCCCGCTACAAGCTCGCCGTCGTCGGGGCCGACGGGATCACCCGGCTCAGGGCCGATCCGTGTGCGGCGTACGCCGAGGTGCCTCCCGCGAGCGCCTCCGTCGTCTTCCGCTCCCGCTACTCGTGGCACGACGGGGACTGGCTCGAGCGGCGTCGCAGCACGGATCCCCTCACGTCACCGATGTCGATCTACGAGGTGCATTCCGGCTCGTGGCGTCAGGGGCTCTCCTGGAGGGGGCTGGCGGCGGAGCTCGTGCCGTACGTGGCGGAGCTCGGCTTCACGCACGTCGAGCTGATGCCGGTGATGCAGCACCCGTACCCGCCCTCGTGGGGCTACCAGGTGACCGGCTACTACGCTCCGCAGTCGACGTTCGGCGACCCGGACGACTTCCGCTTCCTCGTCGACCAGCTGCACCGGCACGGGATCGGCGTCCTGCTCGACTGGGTGCCCGCCCATTTCCCGCGCGACGAGTGGGCGCTCGCGCGCTTCGACGGCACAGCGTTGTACGAGCACGAGGATCCCCGCAGGGGCACGCATCCGGACTGGGGCACGCTGATCTTCAACTTCTCCCGCCACGAGGTGCGGAACTTCCTGCTCGCGAACGCGCTCTACTGGGTGCGCGAGTTCCACGCCGACGGGCTGCGCGTCGACGCCGTCGCGTCGATGCTCTACCTCGACTACTCGCGCGAGGTCGGCGAGTGGGTGCCGAACGTGTACGGCGGCCGGGAGAACCTCGAGGCGGTCGCGTTCCTCAAGGAGCTGAACGCTGTCCTGCACGATCGGGAGCCGGGCGTCTCCGTCACGGCGGAGGAGTCCACCGCCTGGCCCGGGGTCTCGCGGCCGACCGACGGCGGCGGCCTCGGCTTCACGTTCAAGTGGAACATGGGCTGGATGCACGACACGCTCGCCTACGTCCAGCACGAGCCGATCTACCGCCGCTTCCACCACGACGAGCTGACCTTCTCCCTCGTCTACGCGTGGGACGAGAACTTCGTGCTGCCGCTCTCGCACGACGAGGTCGTGCACGGCAAGCGCTCGCTGCTCTCGAAGCTGCCGGGCGACCGCTGGCAGAAGCTCGCCACCCTGCGTGCCCTGTACGGCTACATGTGGGCGCACCCTGGCAAGCAGCTGCTGTTCATGGGCGGGGAGCTCGGCCAGTGGGACGAGTGGTCGGAGGGGCGGTCGCTCGACTGGCCGCTGCTCGACGACCCCGATCACGCCGGCCTGCGTGGGCTCGTCCGCGACCTGAACGCCGCCTACCGTGCGGAGCCGGCGCTGTGGGAGGTGGACTTCCGGCCGGAGGGGTTCGCCTGGCTCGTCGGCGACGCGCGCGACGAGAACACGCTCGCGTTCGCCCGCTTCTCGGCCGACGGCGCGCGGACGCTCGTGTGCTTGACGAACTTCTCGCCCGTCGTGCGCGAGGGGTGGCGCCTGCCCCTGCCGCGTGGCGGCGGTTGGCGCGAGGTGCTCAACACCGACTCCCGCTTCTACGGCGGCTCGGACGTCGGCAACGGCCTCGGGATCGCAGCCCGGGAGGCCGCTCCCGGCCACGGGTGGGTGGCGGACGTGACGGTGCCGCCGCTTGCCACCGTATGGCTCGTCCCCGAGGCGTAGAGGTCCGGGCCGCTAGCCTGCGTCGGCATGACGCGGGACAACAGCATCGTCGTCGAGCAGCTCGTGCGCGAGTTCAGGAGGGGGCCGCGGGCGGTCGACGGTATCGACCTGTACGTCGCCCCGGGGGAGATCTACGGCTTCCTCGGACCGAACGGCGCCGGCAAGTCGACGACCGTGCTGATGCTGACGACCCTGCTGCCGCCGACCTCCGGTACGGCGCGGGTCGGCGGCTACGACGTCGTCTCGGAGGGCCCGCGGGTGCGCTCCGTGATCGGCGCTGCGCTGCAGGAGGCTGCGCTCGACCCGCTCCTCACCGGCCGCGACCATCTCCGGTTGCAGACGATGCTGCAGGGGATCGCCAAGGCTGAGAGGAAGCCGCGGCAGCAGGAGCTGCTCGAGCGCGTGGGCCTGACCGAGGCCGCCGACCGCAAGGTGCGCGGGTACTCGGGCGGGATGAAGCGCCGCCTCGATCTCGCGCTCGCCCTCGTCCATCGGCCCAGCATCCTCTTCCTCGACGAGCCGACGACCGGGCTCGACCCGCAGAGCCGCACCGCCCTCTGGCGGGAGGTCGCCCGTCTCGCGCGCGACGACGGCGTCACCGTCTTCCTGACGACGCAGTACCTCGAGGAGGCCGACGTGCTCGCCGACCGGGTCGGGATCATCGACCACGGCCACATCGTGGCCGAGGGCACGCCTGCGGCGCTGAAGGCGGAGATCGGGCGTCCGAGCGTCCACGTGATCCCCTGCCGGGACGACGACCGGCCGCGGATCTCCGCTCTGCTCGCCCGCTTCGGCGAGCCGCTCGGCGACGGGCGCGACCTCGCGGTCAGGCTCGGCGAGGGGCTCGGTCTCGCCGACGTGATCCGGGCGATGGACCAGGACGGCGTCGTCGCCGACGACGTCGAGCTGCGCGCTCCGACGCTCGACGACGTGTTCCTGGCGAAAACCGGACGCACGCTCGAGGGCGCGGCTGCGGCGGGGGACGACGAAGCGGCGCGATGAGCGTGCTCGCGACCCAGGTCGGTGCGCTGGCGCAGCGATCCGTCACTCGCACTGTCCGGCAGCCGGCGAGCGCGATCCCGCCGCTCGTCTTCCCGGTCGCGCTCCTGCTCGTCAACTCCGGCGGCCTCAAGGCGTCGACGTTGCTGCCGGGCTTTCCGACCGACTCGTTCCTCGCGTTCGCGCTTGCCGTGCCGTTCATCCAGGGCGCGCTCTTCTCGACGATGAACGCGGGCACCGACCTCGCCCGCGACATCCAGACCGGCTTCTTCTCCCGCCTCTCGCTGACGCCGATGCGCGGCTCGGCGCTTCTGGCCGGGCAGCTCGCGGGGATCGTCGTGCTCGGGGTGCTGCAGGCCGTCTTCTACATCGCCGTCGGGCTGCTGCTCGGCGTGCGCTTCGCATCGGGCCCGGGAGGGATCGCGCTGCTGCTCGTGTATGCGGCGCTCGTCTCGCTCGGCTTCGGTGCGCTCGGGTCGTTCCTCGCGCTGCGGACGGGGTCGGGCGAGTCGATCCAGGGCCTCTTCCCCGTCCTCTTCGTGTTCCTCTTCATCTCGTCGATGAACACGCCGCGCAACCTGATCGCCGTCGACTGGTTCCGCACGCTTGCGACCCTGAACCCGGTCTCGTACCTGATCGAGTGCGTGCGCGGGCTGATCATCACCGGCTGGGACACGGAGGCGCTCGCGCTCGGCTTCGGCATCGGCGCGATCCTCGCCGTCGTGTCGCTCGCGGCGGCGTCGTGGGCGCTCGGCCAGCGCATGGAGCGCACGTGAGGGTCTGGTCGGTGGCGTCGGGTGTCGCGTGGCGGACGGTGAAGAACGTCGTCACGACGCCGTCGCTGCTCCTGCCGACGTTGATGTTCCCGCTGTTCTTCTTCACGGCGTTCGCCGGGGGGCTCTCGCAGGTGCAGAACGTGCCCGGGTTCGACTTCCCGGACGGCTACACGGCGTTCCAGTTCGTGTTCGTGCTCCTGCAGTCGGCGGCGTTCGGCGGGGTCTTCACCGGCTTCGGCGTCGCCCGCGACTTCGAGGGCGGCTTCGCCCGCAGGCTGTTGCTCGCCTCGCCGAACCGCACGGGCATCGTGCTCGGCTACGCGCTCGCCGCGATGATCCGCTGGGGCATCACGGCGACCCTGCTGACCACGGTTGCGCTCGTCTTCGGGATGCGCGTGGGTGGGGGCCCGGTCGACGTGCTGGGCCTGTACACGCTCGCCCTGCTCGTCAACGTGTGCGGCTTCATGTGGGCTGCGGGCATCGCCATGCGGCTGCGCACGATCCAGGCCGGCCCGCTCATGCAGATGCCGGTGTTCCTGCTCCTCTTCATCTCCCCGGTGTACGTCCCGCTCACCCTGCTGACCGGCTGGATGCACGCCGCCGCGCGGCTGAACCCGGTCTCGTACCTGCTCGAGGCCGGCCGGAGCCTCATCTCGGGCGGCCCGACGCACGTGGCGCTCGCGTTCGGGCTCGCGCTCCTGCTCGGCGTGGTGTTCACGACCTGGGCGCTGCGGGGCCTCAGGGCCGCCGAGGCTGCCGGCTAGAGACGGGCCCAGCCGTTCGATGTCGCTAGGTTGGTGCGGGTGACGACCCGGCCCGGAGAGCCGTTCCCCCTCGGTCCCACCTGGGACGGGAGCGGCACGAACTTCTCGCTCTTCTCGGAGAACGCCGAGCGCGTCGAGCTGTGCCTGTTCGACGACGCGGACACGGAGGCGCGCGTCGAGCTGTCGCAACGCACGGCGCACAACTGGCACGGCTACCTGCCGGGGGTCGGGGTGGGACAGCGCTACGGCTACCGCGTGCACGGCCCGTGGGCCCCCGACCGCGGCCATCGCTTTAACCCCCACAAGCTGCTGATCGACCCGTACGCGAAGGCGATCGAGGGCCCGATCCGCTGGGAACGCGGTCGCACGTTGGCCTACGCGGACGGGGACGACAGGGTCATGGACGAGACGGACAGCGCGGCGGCGATCCCGAAGAGCGTCGTCATCGACGAGTCCTTCTACTGGGAGGGGGACGACCTCCTGCGCCGCCGCTGGGACGAGACCGTCATCTACGAGCTCCACGTGAAGGGCTTCACGAAGCAGATGCCGGGCGTGCGGGACGACCTGCGCGGAACCTACGCCGGGCTCGCCTCCGAGCCGGCGCTCGAGTACCTCACCTCGCTCGGCGTCACCGCCGTCGAGCTGATGCCGATCCACCACATCGCAGACGAGCACGCGCTCGTCGGCAAGGGGCTGACGAACTACTGGGGCTACTCGACGATCGGCTTCCTCGCCCCGCACGCGGGGTATGCGGCGACCGGCACGCGCGGCGAGCAGGTGCGTGAGTTCAAGGGCATGGTGAAGGCGCTGCACCGGGCAGGCATCGAGGTGATCCTCGACGTCGTCTACAACCACACCGCCGAGGGGAACCATCTCGGCCCGACCCTGTCGTTCAAGGGCGTCGACAACCTCTCCTACTACCGCACCATGCCGGGCGACCCGCGGCACTACATGGATTACACGGGCACGGGCAACTCGCTCAACCCGGCGCACCCGGCCGTGCTGCGGCTGATCATGGACTCGCTGCGCTACTTCGTGATCGAGTGCCACGTCGACGGCTTCCGCTTCGACCTCGCCTCCGCGCTCGCCCGGGAGTTCCACGACGTCGATCGGCTCTCGGCCTTCTTCGACATCATCCACCAGGACCCGGTGCTGTCCCGGGTGAAGCTGATCGCCGAGCCCTGGGACGTCGGCGAGGGCGGCTACCAGGTCGGCAACTTCCCGGTGCTGTGGACGGAGTGGAACGGGATGTACCGCGACACGATGCGCGACTTCTGGCGCAGCCACACCGCCGTTGGGGCGTTCGCCCAGCGGTTCACGGGCTCGAGCGACCTCTATCAGAGCGACGGCCGGCGGCCGTTCGCGTCGATCAACTACGTCACCTGCCACGACGGCTTCACGCTGCGCGATCTCGTCACCTACAACGAGAAGCACAACGACGCGAACCTGGAGGGGAACAGCGACGGCACGACCGACAACCGGTCGTGGAACTGCGGCGTCGAGGGGGAGACCGGCGACGAGGCTGTGAACACCCTGCGTGAGCGGCAGATCCGCAACTTCCTGGCGGCCCTGCTCCTGTCGCAGGGCGTGCCGATGCTGCTCGCCGGCGACGAGCTCGGGCGCACGCAGGGCGGCAACAACAACGCCTACTGCCAGGACAACGAGATCTCGTGGGTCGACTGGGAGCTCGGCGACCGCTCGCGGCGGGTGCTCGCGTTCGTGCGGAGGCTCATCGCGCTGCGGCGTGAGCATCCCGTCTTCCGCCGGCCGGACTTCCTCAGCGGCACCGAGCAGAGGGGATCCGGCGCACCCGACGTGTGGTGGTTCCGCCCGGACGGTCGCGCGATGACACGGCGGGACTGGGAGCAGGGAAATGCCTTCTCGCTGGGGGCGTTCCTCAACGGCGCGGAGATCGCCGCGCAGACGCGCGAGGGCGAGCCGATCGTCGACGACTCGTTCCTGATCCTGTTCAACGCGTGGGAGGGCCCGATCACGTTCCGCCTGCCGCCGGCCCGCTTCGGCGGGCGCTGGGCGCTCGAGCTCTCGACGGCCGAGCCGGAGCTCGACGCGGGCGCCTACGAGCTGCCCGTGCGCGGCGAGGCTGTCGTGGAGGGTCGCTCCCTCGTCGTGCTGCGACGGGTCGGGTAGTCGGCTGCCGACGCGGGCGAGGCATCGCCTCGCCTCTACGGCGTCTCGGGCGCGGGCACGTCGAGCACCCGCAGGCAGATCTCGACGACGGCCGGGTCGAACTGGCTGCCGGCTGCCTCGCGCAGGCGGCGCCGCGCCTCCTCGATCGGGAGCGCTTGCCGGTACGGGCGGGTCGTCGTCATCGCGTGGAACGCGTCGCAGGCGAAGATGATCCGCGCCTCGAGCGGGATCTCGTCGCCCGCGAGGTGGTCGGGGTAGCCCTTGCCGTCGTAGCGCTCGTGGCACGCGCGGACGATCGGCCGCACGCTCTCGAGCTGCTCGATCGGCGCGAGGATGCGCTCGCCGAGCTCCGGGTGCGTCTCGATCAGCGCGCGCTCCTCGCCGGTGAGCGGCCCCGGCTTGGTCAGGATCGCGGCGGGCATGCCGATCTTGCCGATGTCGTGGAAGAGCGCCCCGAGCTCGATGCGCTTCAGCGCGACGGGGTCGAGGCCCAGCTCCTCACCGACCTTGATCGCCATGTCCCTGATCCAGCGGGCGTGCGACGACGTGTACTCGTCCTTCGCCTCGAGGGCGTTCGCCAGCGCCTCGACCGTCGAGAGGAACGTGCGCTCGAGGCTCTCGAAGCTGAGAGCGTTCGCGAGTGCGAGCTTCGCCTGCGCGCCGATGCCGGCGAGCAGCTCGAGCTGGCGCTCGTCGAACGACTCGCTGTCGTCGAGGGCGACCGCGATCGCCCCCCAGCCGGCGTCGAGCACGACCGGAGCGATGGCGTAGGCGTCGGCGATCCTGTTCTCGTACCGGGGCCCGAGCGCGGACGCGTACTCCGGGCGCGCGACGACGAACGGCTCGGTGTGCGATTCGAACAGGGCGGCCGCGGCCGCAGGGATGCGCGAGCCTGCCGGCACGTGCACCTTCGTCTCGTCGTCGGTGCAGGAGCTGCGGCACACGAGCTCGCCCGTCTCCGGGTCGGTCAGCCACATCGACGTTCTCTCGCGGCCGAGGATCCGTGCGGCGCCTCGTGCGACCCGGTCGAGCATCTCGTCCAGCTCGGTCACCGAGGACAGCTCGCGGGATAGCTCAAGCAGCGCCTTCGCGCTCTCCGCCTCGCGGCGCTGCGCCTCGTACAGCTGGGCGTTCACGAGCGCGACGGAGGCGTGCCCGGCGAGAACCTCCAGCAGGCGGACGTCGTCGGCGTCGAACTGGTCGAGGCCGAGCTTGGAGATCACGATCACGCCGACGACCTGCTGTCCGTAGCGCAGAGGGACGGCCAGCAGCGACTCTGCGATCTGCGCGGTCCCCGCGATGTGGTGGCCGATGCCGCAGTTGGCGGCGTCTCCGGTGAGGAACGGCTCGCCCGTCTCGGCGACATGGCCCGTGACGCCCACGCCGACGCGCGTCGTCAGCACCTCGAGAGCCGAGCCCGGGGCGGCCGACAGCTCGCCGCGGAACGCGACCGGCCGCAGGTCGTCCCCCTCTCGCAGGAAGACGCGGCAGTTGTGGTAGTCGAGCAGCTGGCGCAGCTCGTTGGCGACCGTCGAGCCGATCTCGGCGACGTCGTTGAGGCGGCTCAGCTTCGAGGAGACGCCGTGCAGCATCTTCAGGTGCGCGATCGAGCGGATGTCGTCACGCCGGACGGCCGGGGCCTCGGGGCGCTCGCTCTCGTCCTCGTGGAAGACGACGATCCGGCTCTTGCCGCGGGCCTTGGCGGTCATCATCGCGAGCTCGGCGCAGGCGACGAGCTCGCGGGGGTTGGCCGCGTGCTCGGGGCCGAGGGCGATGCCGATCGAGATGCTCATCCTGCCGGCGGTGTCGAACTCCGCGACCGCGATGCGCTCCGCCACCCGCTCGGCGAGCGAGTGTGCCGCCGTGACGTCGCCGCCTCGCACGATCACGGCGAACTCCTCGCCGCCGATGCGGCACACGTCGTCGCTCTGGCGGACGACGGCGCGAAGGTGATCCGCGAGCTCGGCGAGGACGTGGTCGCCGACCGCGTGCCCGTAGATGTCGTTGACCCGCTTGAAGTCGTCCAGGTCGAGCATCACGAGAGCGACGGTCTCGTTCTCGGCCGAGGCGCGCAGGAGATCGCTGCGCAGCCTCTCGTGGAAGGCCCGGTGGTTCCACAGCCCGGTGAGGGGGTCCGTCTGCGCCTGCAGAGCGAGGCTCGCGTGCACGTGCGCGTTGTCGAGCGCGAGCGCCGCTGCGTCGCCGAAGCGGACCGCGAGGCGGAACTCGTCCTCCGTGAACTCCTGCAGGCCGACGCGGTAGATGTTGAGCGCGCCCTTCACGCGTCCGCGTGCGATCAGCGGAACGGCGATCAGCGACTCGGGGTCGGGCGGGGTGCCCTCGACGAAGCGGACGCGCGGATCGAGGTCGGCGCGGTTCGCGAGCACCGGCTCGCGGTGCTCGACCGCCCACCCGGTGATGCCCGTGCCGAACGCGAACGGCTCGTCCGCCAGCACCTCCTCGGCGTACTGGCCGCGGGCGAAGACGCCGCGAAGCTTCGCCTCCGCCTCGTCGGCCTCGTAGAACGCGAGGTCGTCGTGGGGGATCAGCTCCCCGACCGTGTCGGCGATCCGCTCGAGCAGCGCGTCGAGGCTCTGCTGGGAGAGGACGTCGTGGAACACGTCCGCGAGCTTGCGGTACGACTCGACGAGAGCGGGGGACGCGCCCGTGCCGGAGCTGCCCGTGTCGTCGGTGACGAGCCGGATGTGTGAGGCAGCCGCAGGTGTGTTCGAGGGAGGGTTCACGTTCCTCGCCCACTCATCGGCGCGGCGGGCTGCCCCCTTGAGATCTGCGCCGGGAGTGCCGATCAGGTGCTGGAGATGAGCCGGGGTAGGAAATGAGCGGGCTATCGCCAAGAGTGTTGGCCGTGAGGACTGCGGTGGTGCTCGTGCTCTCGGGGCTCGCGCTCGCGCTGCCGGCCTCCGCCGCCGCGCGCGTGACCGTGTGGTTCGAGAAGGACGGCAGGCCTGTCGCCGCCGCCCGCGGCGGGTCGACGATCGAGGGCGCCGTGCGCGCCCTGCTCGCAGGGCCGACCGCTGCCGAGCGGGCGCGCGGGCTGCGCTCCGCCATCCCCGCCCGGACGCCGCTCCGCGGGCTGAGCATCCAGCACAGGATCGTCACGGTCGACCTCGGCGCGCGCTTCGCCGCGGGCCGCAGGGAGGCTTCCCTGCGCGACCGCGTCGGCCAGCTCGTCCGCACCGTGCGGACCGTGCCGGGCGTGCGTGCCGTGCGCGTGCTCGTCGAGGGCGGTGTCCCGGTCGGTGTGTTCCCCGGATACGACCTGCGCAAGCCTGTCAGCGCGGCCGTCGAGCCCACGGTGCGACCCCCGTCCGCACGCGAGCTGCGGCAGTTCCTCGTCGATCTCGGCTTCATGGCCCCGTCGGGCCTCTCCGGCACCGACGCGACCCAGGTTGCCACCGCCGTGCTCGGGTTCCAGAAGTGGGCGGGCCTGCCGCGCGACGGCGTGCTCGGCCCGGCCACCGTCAGCGCTCTCGTGCGGGCGGCGCGTCCTCAGCCGGCACGCCGGGAGCCCGGCCGTCGGATCGAGGTGCAGCTCGGCCGTCAGCTGGCGTTGCTGATCGAGAACGACAAGGTCGTCCGCTCGGTGCACATCTCGTCGGGAGCGGGCGGAGCGACGCCGGTCGGCTCGTTCCGTGTCTACCGCAAGGAGCGCTACTCCTGGTCGGTGCCGTTCAAGGTGTGGCTCCCGTGGGCCAGCTACTTCACGGGGGGCGTCGCCTTCCACGAGTTCGGCTCGGTGCCCACGTACGCCGCGTCCCACGGCTGCGTGCGCGTAAACCACTACGACGCGCCGACGCTGTTCGAGTTCGCCCGCCAGGGCACCCCCGTCGACGTGTTCTACGAGGGCCTGTGACCGCGCGGCGCGCCATCGGCGCCCTGGCGGGCGGGCTCGGCGTCGCGGCGGGCGTCGTCACGAGCGCCGTCGTCGCCGCAGCGTTGCTCGTCGCGCTCGGCCTGCCGTCCCAGGGTCGCGCGGAAGGCGTGGCAGCGAGACCGGCTCGCGCCGTGCAGCCCACCGAGCTCGTCGTCGCACTCAGCCTCGGCGACCCGGCACTCCAGGTGGGTGTCGTGCGCGACGGCCGCGTCATCCTCGCCCGCGGACTCGAGGTCGA
>Ga0153916_10000734_pt1 | contig 22540 bp, 24 predicted proteins | sample Opewatmetagenome_FD_109642 | JGI IMG/M metagenome (GOLD analysis project Ga0153916, IMG submission 109642) | Freshwater wetland microbial communities from Ohio, USA - Open water 3 Core 3 Depth 4 metaG | ecosystem: Environmental > Aquatic > Freshwater > Wetlands | place: USA: Ohio, Lake Erie...
CGAAAACGGCCGGCCTCCAATCAACAAAAAAGGGGAGCCGAAGCTCCCCTTGATCGCCAGCTTGATGCGAGGCTTAGCGCTTCGAGAACTGGAAGCTGCGGCGAGCCTTCGCCTTGCCGTATTTCTTACGTTCGACCACGCGGCTGTCGCGGGTCAGGAAGCCGGCCTTCTTCACCGTGCCGCGCAGCGCCGGCTCATAGCGGGTGAGCGCCTGGCTGATGCCATGCTTGACCGCGCCCGCCTGGCCGGACAGGCCGCCGCCCGCCACCGTGGCGAAGATGTCGTACTGGCCCTGCCGGTCGGCAATCTCGAACGGCTGGTTGATGACGAGACGCAGCGTCGGACGGGCGAAATAGACCGTCTGGTCGCGACCGTTGACGGTGATCTTGCCGGTGCCGGGCTTCAGCCAGACACGGGCGACGGCATCCTTGCGCTTGCCGGTGGCATAAGCGCGGCCCTGCGCGTCGATCTGCTGCTCGCGGAGCGGCGTTTCCACCTGCGGGGAAGCCGGGGCTTCGCTGCCGGCTTCGACCTGGAGGGTCTTCAGATCGGACAAAGACTGACGGGTATCAGACATCAGGCACCCACCTTGTTCTTGCGGTTCATTGCCGCAACATCGAGAATTTCAGGGCTCTGGGCGACATGCGGGTGCTCGGTTCCGGCATAGATGCGCAGGTTGCGCATCTGCTGGCGGCCAAGCGGACCGCGTGGCACCATGCGTTCAACGGCCTTTTCCAGCACGCGCTCGGGGAAGCGGCCGGCGAGGATCTTGTCGGCATGGGCCTCCTTGATGCCGCCCGGATAGCCGGTGTGGCGGTAGTAGACCTTCTGCTGAAGCTTCTTGCCGGTGAACCGCACCTTGTCAGCATTGATGATGATGACATTGTCGCCGCAGTCGATATGCGGGGTGTAGATGGGCTTGTGCTTGCCGCGCAGGATGTTGGCGACGATGGAGGCGAGACGGCCAACCACCAGCCCGTCCGCATCGATCAGCAGCCACTTCTTTTCGACCTCGGCCGGCTTTGCCGACACCGTGGTCTTCATGAGCGCCTTCATGGAGCCTGGACCTTTGATAGCGTTTGAAACGAACCACGCCGCCCAAGGCGGACGGCGTTGTTGGCCGGGCTAATGCGGGAGAAGATGCAATAAGTCAAGCAAAACCGCGCCTGACAGGGGAGGTATCATAATACCTATTAATCAGTCGCGGTAACGCAAAGGCGCTACCGCATCTGTTCCTTCACCCACCGCGCATAGGCCTCGGGCGCATCGCTGACCGGCCACACGACGACGGCGGGATTTTCATAGCTGTGCAGCGCCGCGATCCGCTTCATCAGTGCGTCGGCGGACGTGGCGGCGGTCTTGAAGATCGCCGGGACCTCGCCCGCTTCTTCCACCTTGCCGCGCCAGCGATAGATGGAGTGCGCCTCGCCCAGCAGGTTGACGCAGGCGGCGAGTCTTTCGTCGAGGACCATCCGGCCGATCTTCTCGGCTTCGGCGCGGTCGCCGAACACGGCGTAGACGCTGACGATGCCTGTCACGCCTTCGCGCCCAGCCGGTGCGCCAGCGCGACGGCGGCCAGCAGCAGCAAGGCCGCCCCCGCCTGATGCGCGACCGCGATCCACAAGGAAACGCCGGTCACCACCGTGGCGATGCCGAGGAGGAACTGAACGAAGAGGAAGGCCGCGACATGCGCCGCCGCCACCCGCGCGCAGCGCCGCCAGCCGATCCATGCTGTCCCTAATCCGGTCGCGAGAACGGCGTATGCGAAAGTGCGGTGCACGAACTGGACCACAGCCGGCGTGTCGACGGCGTTGCGCCAGAGCGGCTCGATCAGCGGCACGCCATCGGGGAACCAGGTCTCGCCCATTTTCGGCCAGCTGTTGAAGGCATAGCCGGCATCGAGACCGGCGGTGAACGCACCCCACAGAATCTGCAGTGCGAGGACGACCAGCAGCGGCAGCGCGATGCCGGGCAGCCGGGCGGGCGGCGCCGGCCAGCGCCGGAGATCGAGCGCGGTCCAGAACAATCCGGCGAGAATGAAGAGCGCGGCGCACAAATGGGTGGCGAGGCGGTAGTGCGAAACATCCGGCCGGTCGATCAGACCGGAGGCGACCATCCACCACCCGATCGCGCCCTGCAGGCCGCCAAGCGCCAGCAGCGCGGTCAGCCGCCAGCCATAGCCCCGCGGAATCGCCCGCCGCACCGCGAACCACAGAAGCGGCAGCGCGAAGACGATGCCGATCAGCCGCCCAATCACCCGGTGCAGATATTCCCAGAAATAGATGTTCTTGAATTCACCGAGGCTCATGCCCCGGTTGATCTTCTGATATTCCGGATAGGCCTTGTAGGCGTCGAACTCGGCCTGCCAGTCGGCATCCGACAGCGGCGGCACGATCCCGGAAATCGGTTCCCAGCGCACCATCGACAGGCCGGATTCGGTGAGCCGGGTGATGCCGCCGACCACCACCATCAGGAACACCATCGCGGCGACGATCAGCAGCCAGCGCGAAATCGCTTGCGGCCTGAGCAGGCTGGTTGCGGGGGAAGGTGACATCAGCGGATCGGCATGGCTGGACATGGTGCGGCTAGATGCGCCCGGACGCGGCGCGTGCCAAGCCGATTCGTGTTAAAAAGAGGCGATGAGATATTGTCACCCATGATACAAGATGTCATAGGCTGACCTGCGCGGATCGAATCGCGTCGGGAGATTTTGGTGCTGTCGAGCTGGTGGCAAAAGCAGGAGGACCGTCTGGGGCTTGATCGTCTTGCGATCAGCCTGTCGGCTTTGTGCCTTGTTCACTGCCTGCTTGGCGTGACCTTGCTCTCGATGGTGGCTGTGGCGGGCAGCGTCTTCGCCGATCCGCATATCCACGAAATCGGACTGATGGCGGCATTGCCGCTCGCGGCCTTGTCGCTTGGCCGCGGCGTCCTGCGCCATCGCCAGATCACCCCGGTCTGTATTGGCGGGCTTGGGCTTGGCCTGATGATCGGCGCGATCAGCCTGCCGCATGGCGTGGGCGAGGTCATCTGCACCATGATCGGCGTGGGCCTGTTGGCGCTGGCCCATTATCTCAACCGGCGGGCGCTGATTTAACAGCGGCAATTGGCTTCGCTCGGCCCGGGCGGAGCCGGGCGCCACGTGCTACAGCTTGCCCGGCGGGAGCGCCGGTCCTATCTTCGTCTCATGGTTCATGTTCACCAGCTTCACCAGGGGCAGTCGCTCGCTTCCGCCGCGCAGGCGGCGCTGGAGCGTGCGGGCGAGCAATGGACCCCGATGCGCGCCAGCGTATTCGGCGCGCTGGCGGGTTTCGACAAGCCGGCGAGCGCCTATGACATCGCCGATGCGGTGTCGAAGTCGGAAGGGCGGCGGATCGCGGCGAACAGCATCTACCGGATACTCGATCTGTTCGTCGGGGCGAATCTCGCGCGGCGGATCGAATCGGCCAATGCCTATCTCGCCAATGCCCATCCCGATTGCGAGCATGACTGCATCTTCCTGATGTGCGACGCTTGCGGACGCACCACCCATGTCGACGACGATCATCTTTCCGATGCCGTGCGAAGCGCCGCCAGGAAGGCCGGTTTCGCACCGCACCGTCCAGTGATCGAAGTGCATGGCCGCTGCTCGAACTGTCAGGCGCTGGATTGAATCCAAAGCTTGTGACGTTCGACAAGACGGCGCGAACGCGTTAATTCGGGCCAGATCCTTATCTCTTGCGAGTGAACGCGTGTCCGAGAAGTCTCCAACCCCATTGCTCGATACGGTCAAGGTGCCGGCCGATCTGCGCGGGCTACAACCCGATCAGCTTCGCCAGCTCGCCGATGAGCTGAGAACCGAGCTGATCGACGCGGTCAGCGTCACCGGCGGCCATCTCGGCGCGGGGTTGGGCGTCGTCGAGCTCACGGTCGCGCTGCATTATGTGTTCGACACGCCCAATGACGTGCTGATCTGGGATGTCGGCCATCAGGCCTATCCGCACAAGATTCTCACCGGCCGCCGCGATCGCATCCGGACGCTTCGCCAGGCCGGCGGGCTTTCCGGTTTCACCAAGCGCGGCGAAAGCGAATATGATCCGTTCGGCGCGGCGCACAGCTCGACGTCGATCTCCGCCGCTCTGGGCTTCGCTACCGCCAACCGGCTCGACGGGCGGCCGGGCAAGGCGATCGCGGTGATCGGCGATGGCGCGATGTCGGCGGGCATGGCCTATGAGGCGATGAACAACGCCGCCGAAGCGGGCAACCGGCTGGTGGTGATCCTCAACGACAACGACATGTCGATCGCGCCGCCGGTGGGCGGGCTTTCGGCCTATCTGGCGCGGCTGATCTCGTCGCGCGAGTTCCTCGGCATTCGCGATGTCTTGAAAGGGATGGTGCGCCGGCTGCCGGGGCCGCTGCACCGCGCCGCCAAGAAGGCCGACGAATATGCCCGTGGGCTCACCATGGGCGGCACCCTGTTCGAGGAACTGGGCTTCTATTATGTCGGCCCGATAGACGGTCACAATCTCGACCATCTGTTGCCGGTGCTGGAAAATGTCCGCGACGCGGCGGAGGGGCCGATCCTCGTCCATGTCGTGACGCAAAAGGGCAAGGGCTATGCGCCGGCCGAGGCGGCGGACGACAAATATCATGGCGTCCAGAAATTCGACGTGGTCACCGGCGCGCAGGCGAAAGGCCCCGCGGGTCCGCCCAGCTATACCGGCGTGTTCGCCAAGGCGCTGATCGCCGAGGCGGCGCGCGATCCCAAGATCGTCGCGATCACCGCGGCGATGCCGTCCGGCACCGGCCTCGACACGTTCGGAGCCGCCTATCCCGACCGGACTTTCGACGTCGGGATCGCCGAACAGCATGCCGTGACCTTCGCGGCGGGGCTCGCCGCGCAAGGCTATCGGCCGTTCGCGGCGATCTATTCGACCTTCCTCCAGCGCGCTTACGATCAGGTGGTGCACGATGTCGCGATCCAGAATCTGCCGGTGCGCTTCGCTATCGACCGCGCCGGGCTGGTCGGCGCGGACGGCGCCACCCATGCCGGATCGTTCGACATCACCTATCTCGCGACGCTGCCCAATTTCGTGGTGATGGCCGCCGCCGATGAGGCCGAGCTGGTGCACATGGTGCATACCATGGCGCTCCACGACGTGGGGCCGATCGCGGTGCGCTATCCGCGCGGCAACGGCACCGGCGTCGCGCTGCCCGCAACTCCCGAGCGGCTGGAGATCGGCAAGGGCCGCGTCATCCGCGAGGGCCGCCAGGTAGCGATCCTCTCGCTCGGCACCCGGCTCGCCGAAGCCTGCAAGGCGGCGGACGAGCTTGACGCCAAGGGGCTTTCGACCAGCGTCGCCGATCTGCGTTTCGCCAAGCCATTGGACGAGGCGCTGATCCGCCGGATGTTGACCAGTCATGATGTGGTGGTGACGGTTGAGGAAGGCGCGATCGGCGGCCTGGGCGCGCATGTGCTGACCCTGGCGTCGGACGAGGGCCTGACCGACAACGGCCTCAAGATCCGTACGCTGCGCCTGCCCGACATCTTCCAGGACCAGGACAAGCCCGAGGCGCAATATGCCGCCGCGCGGCTGGACGCCGAGGCGATCGTCGATACCGTGCTGACCGCGCTCCGCCATAATTCGGTCGGCGTGGTGCGGGGCCTCGAGGCCTAGCGGACTGAGATCTGGGGCGGATCAGGATTAACATGGCGCTTATCCACCCTGCTTATGGCGGGGGATCATCGCCGCTAGCGCTGGCCGGCGTGCAGGTGGGGGATGCCGAGTGAAATCATCGAGCGGCCAGCATTATGTTGGGCTGGATCATGTCCGCGCCTTTGCGGCCTTCATGGTTTTCAGCTGGCATTTCATGCATACGCCGAACGGCTTTCCGGTGTCGCTGGCGGGCGCGCCGGCGATCTTTCCGCTGGCGATTTTCGATGAGGGGCATACCGGCGTCGCGCTGTTCATGACGCTCAGCGGTTACCTGTTCGCCAAGCTGATGGATGGCAAGGCGATCAGCTATGCACCATTTTTCTGGAACCGGTTCATCCGCTTGTTTCCGTTGTTTTTCGTGGTCCTGGTTATTGTCGGGATACGGTCGGTGGCTGCCGGACAGAGCGTGGAAGCCTATCTCGCGATGCTTGGCTGGGGACTTATCCGGCCGACGCTGCCCAATGGCGGCTGGTCGCTCACCGTGGAAATGCACTTCTATGCGGTGCTGCCGCTGCTGTTGGCGCTGTGCAGGCGCAATATCGGTTATCTGGCGCTGGTGCTGGCAGCGTGCATCCTGATGCGAATCGCGTTGTTTCATGAGCAGGGCAGGATCCAGTTTCTCGCTTACTGGACGATCATCGGTCATATCGACCAGTTCATCCTCGGCATTATCGGTTTCAACTGCCGATCGTGGCTGCGGGGCCGGACGATGCTGGCGGTCGCCATTTTTCTGGGCTTTACCGCCTTCTGGTGGGGCTTCGACATGCTTGGCGGCTTCTACAATGTCGGGGGAAAGCTGCCGGACGAAATGCCGTGGATCTTCATTCCCACCATCGAAGGCGCGGCCTTTGCCGCACTCATCGCTTATTATGACGCCAGCTTCACGTTCGAGGATCGGGGGTTTTCCGGCTTCGTCGCGCTGATCGGCAAATACAGCTACTCGATCTACCTGCTGCATTTCTTCGTGGTTTTCGAGCTTTCGGCCTATATCCACGCGCATATTCTGAGCCTTGATAATTTCTATGTCGCGCTGATCGTCTCGCTTTTCGCCTTCCTGCTCATGTTGCCGCTCGGCCATTTGAGCTTCAAATGCATCGAGGAGCCGTTCCTGAGCTACCGGAGGCCCTATACGCGGGCCCGGCATGAGGATCGCGCAGCCCCGGCGATGATTTCGCGCCGGGGATGACGCGGGCCGCCGGACGGCCTAAACGCCCCCCATGTCCAAAACCGTCCGCGCCGATCAGCTGCTCGTCGCCCAGAGCCTTGCCGAAAGCCGCACCCGTGCGCAGGCGCTGATCCTCGCGGGCCTTGTCTACGCCGGCGACAAAAGGGTCGAAAAGGCCGGGCAATTGCTGCCGCCCGACGCCGTGCTGCGGGTCAAGGGCCGCGACCATCCCTGGGTCAGCCGCGGCGGGGTCAAGCTCGCCCATGGCCTCGATCATTTCGGTTGGGACGTCACCGGCGCGGTCGCGCTCGACATCGGCGCCTCGACCGGCGGCTTCACCGATGTGCTGCTGAGCCGGGGTGCGGCGAAGGTCTATGCGGTCGATGTCGGCCACGGCCAGCTCGCCTGGAAGCTCCGGCAGGACGAGCGCGTGGTGGTGCTGGAAAAGACCAACGCCCGTCATCTCACCCGCGCGCACGTGCCCGAACCTGTCGATATCGTTGTCTGCGATGCCAGCTTCATCGCGCTCCACAAGGTGCTGGAGGCGCCGATGGCGCTGACGAAGGACGATGGCCGGCTGCTGGCCCTGATCAAGCCCCAGTTCGAGGCCGGCCATGGCGAGGTCGGCAAGGGCGGCGTCGTCCGCGATCCAGCGGTGCACGCCCGGGTTTGCCAGGCTGTGACCGAATGGATTGAACGCCAGCCCGGGTGGCGCGTGCAAGGCGTGACCGAGAGCCCCATTCGCGGGCCGGAAGGAAATGTCGAATTCCTTGTTGCAGCGCAGCGCCATTTTAGTGCATCGCTACCGATAGAAGCGACTTGATATCGCAACCTGAGGCGTTCCTCCAATGACGCGTTTGTTTCTGTTCCTGCTGTCCATGGCTTTGCCGCTCGCCGCCTGCGGAGATGGCAAGGACAAGGGGCCGGGTGGGCCTGGCGGCCCCGGCGGGCCGGCCCCGCTGGTGCGCGCCGAACCGGCGACTCCCTATCGCTTCGTCAATCGGATCGAGGCGGTCGGCACCGCCAATGCCCGCGAGCAGGTGACACTTTCATCGCCGGTCACCGAACGGATCGAGCGTCTTCATTTCGATGACGGCGGCTATGTGCGCTCGGGGCAGGTGGTCGCCGAACTGGCCCGCAGCCAGGAAACCGCGATCCTTGCCAGAGCCGAAGCGCAGGCGCGCGAGGCGCAACAGCAGCTTGATCGCCTGCAGGCGCTGAGCCGGCGCGGCTTTGCCACCACCGCCCGCGTCGACGAGCAAATCGCGACGGTTTCCGCCGCGCAGGCTCAGGCCGCCGAGGCGCGGGCGATGATCAGCGACCGCGTGGTGCGGGCGCCCTTTTCGGGCTATGTCTCGCTGCGCACTGTCTCGCCCGGCGCGGTGATCGCCGCTGGCTCCGAAATCGTCACGATCAGCGACATTTCCGAGATCAAGCTGGATTTTCCGGTGCCGGAGACGGCGCTCCCGGCCCTGTCCGAAGGTCAAACGATCGTCGCGAAGTCGGCGGCATGGCCGGAGATTCCATTCCGCGGCACGGTGGCGACGATCGACCCGGTGGTTGACCCCAACACGCGTTCGGCGATGGTGCGCGCGCGCCTGCCCAATCCCGATCTGAAGCTGAAGCCGGGCATGTTGCTGACGGTCGCGATCGAAACCCAGCCGCGCATGGCGCTGGCGGTTCCAGAGCTGGCCATCGTCGGCGAAGGCGAGCGGCGCTTCGTGTTCCGGGTAAAACCCGATTCCAGCATCGAGCGCGTGGAGGTGAAGGTCGGCGGCCGGGAGGATGGCCGGATCGAGGTCCTGTCGGGTCTGAACCGCGGCGACAAGGTCGTCACCGACGGTGTCGTCAAGGTGCGCGACGGCATCAAGGTGCGGCTGGCCGGTGCAGCCAACGCCAAGCCGACAGCGCCGGCGGCGGGGCGCTAGGACAATGCTGCTTTCCGACGTCTCGGTCCGTCGGCCGGTTTTCGCGGCGGTCATCGCGATGCTGATTGCGGCGGTCGGGCTGGTCGCTTTCCTGCAATTGTCGGTGCGCGAATATCCCGACACCGACCCGCCGATCGTGTCGGTGGAGACGACCTATCGCGGCGCGGCCGCCAATGTCGTCGAGAGTCGCGTCACCCAGGTGCTTGAGGAGCGGCTGTCAGGGATCGAGGGCATCCAGACGATCACGTCGAATTCCCGTGATGGCTCTTCCAATATTTCTGTCGAGTTCACGCCGGGCCGCTCGGTCGACGAGGCGGCCAACGACGTGCGTGACCGGGTGGGCGGCGCAGCGGCGGAGTTGCCTGATGATGCGGACCCGCCCGAAGTGCGCAAGGTGGATGCCGACGCCTCTCCGATCCTGTGGTTCACCGTGCAGGCGCCTGGCTGGAGCCGCGCCGAGCTCTCGGATTATATCGACCGGGTGGTCGTCGACCGCTTTTCGGCGCTCGACGGTGTGGCCCGCGTCAACATCGGCGGCGACATGCGGGCGGCGATGCGGATCTGGCTCGATGCCCGCAAGCTGGCGGCGTTCCGCCTTACCCCCGGCGACATCGAACAGGCGCTGAGGCGCCAGAATGTCGAGCTGCCGGCCGGCCGTATCGAGGCGGCGACGCAGAATGTGACGGTGCGCGTCAACCGGCCCTTCTCGACGCCCGAGCAATTCCGGCAGCTGGTGATCGCACGTGGCGCGGACGGCTATCTCATCCGGCTCGGCGACGTTGCGCGCGTCGAATATGGCGCCGAAAATCCCTACAACGCCTTTCGCACCAACGGCGACACCGGCATCGGCGTTGGCATTGTCCGCCAATCGGGCGCCAACACCCTGGCGGTGGCGCAGGCCGCCAAGGACGCGGCCGAGGCGATGAAGGCGAGCCTACCGAAGGGTATGAACATGGTTGTCGGCTTCGACAGCTCGCTGTTCATCGAGCGGGCGATCGGCAAGGTGTACGAGACGCTGGCGGAAGCGGCGGTGCTGGTCGTCCTCGTCATCTTCCTGTTCCTGGGGTCGTGGCGCGCCACCCTGATCCCCGCGGTCACCGTGCCGATCTGTCTGCTTGCCACCTTCGCGGTGCTTTGGGCTTTCGGCTTCTCGCTCAATCTCCTGACGCTGCTCGCGCTTGTCCTGTCGATCGGCATCGTCGTCGACGACGCGATCGTCGTGCTGGAAAATGTCTATCACCGTATCGAACAGGGCGAATCCCCGCTCACCGCGGCGTTCCTCGGCACAAGGCAGGTCGCGTTCGCGGTGGTTGCGACGACGCTGGTGGTATGCGCGGTGTTCGTGCCCGTGATGTTCATTTCCGGCATCGCCGGCCTGCTGTTCCGCGAGCTGGCGGCGGCGATGATCGGAGCGATCGCCTTCTCCGGCTTTCTGGCGCTCAGCCTCGCGCCGATGCTGTGTTCGAAGCTGTTGAAGCGCGAGGAGCGCGGTCGTCTGGCGCAGGCGATCGACCGGAATTTCCGGCGTCTCGAACAGGCCTATGGCCGGTTGCTGCAGCGCCTGATCGTCGGCCCCCGGCTGCTCTTGGCCGGGATCGCGGCGTTTCTGCTGATCTCGGGCGGCCTGTTCATGATCCTACGCTCGGAACTTGCGCCTAACGAGGATATCGGCCTCTTATTCGTCAACCTCACCGCGCCGGAAGGCACCGGTTTCGAGCAGATGGACCGTTATACCCAGCAGGCGGAAGAAATCGTTCGGCCGATGATCGGCGAGGGCGCGGTGCGCAGGGTGATCGCGCGGACGCCGGGCAGCTTCTCGGCATCCGAGGATTTCAACAACGGCGCGATCATCGCCTTCCTGAAACCCTGGGAGGAGCGCGATGTCACCACCCAGGACGTGATCGACGAGGTCAATGGCAAGCTGCAAACGATCCCGGGCGTGCGCGGTTTTGCCGGCCAGCCCTCATCGCTGGGGCGCGGACGCGGGCAGCCGCTCAATTTCGTGATCGCCGGATCGAGCTACCAGGGGCTGGCGCAGGCGCGAGACCGTATTCTCGCGGCGGCGCAGGCCAATCCCGGAATCATCAATCTCGACGCCGACTATAAGGAAACCAAGCCGCAGTTGCTGGTCGACGTGGACACCGCCCGGGCTGGCGATCTGGGCGTGTCGGTCGACGATGTCAGCCAGGCGCTCCAGACCATGATGGGCTCGCGGCGGGTGACGACCTATATCGACCGCGGCGAGGAATATCGCGTGATCGCGCAGGCCGATCCCGCGGGCCGCGCCAATGAGCGTGATCTTTCCGGCGTTTATGTGCGCGCTCGCAGCGGCGAGCTGGTGCCGCTCGCCAATCTTGTGACCATGCGCGAGTCCGCCGATGCGCGGGAACTTGGCCGTTACAACAAGATGCGGGCGATCACCCTCACCGGCGGTCTCGCGCCGGGCTATTCGATGGGACAGGCCCTGAAGTTTCTCGAGGATCTCGCCGCGCAATCGCCGGAAGTGGCGGCGGTCGGCTATCGCGGGGAAAGCCAGGCATTCAAGGAAACCGGCAGTTCAATCTGGCTGGTGTTCGGGCTGACCATCCTGGTCGTCTATTTGCTGCTTGCCGCCCAGTTCGAAAGCTTCGTCCATCCCGGCGTGATCATCACCACGGTGCCGCTCGCTGTCGCCGGCGGCGTGATCGGGCTTGCGCTGACCGGGCAGACGCTCAACCTCTACAGTCAGGTCGGCATCGTCATGCTGGTCGGGCTGGCGACCAAGAACGGCATTCTGATCGTCGAATTCGCCAATCAGTTGCGCGACGAGGGTCAGCAAATCGTCGATGCCATCCGGAACGCCGCGGTGCGCCGTCTGCGGCCGATTCTGATGACCTCGATCGCGACCGTCGCGGGCGCCGTTCCGCTGATGCTGGCCAGCGGCGCTGGCGCTGCGGCGCGCCGGTCGATCGGCGTGGTCGTGGTGTTCGGGGTCAGCCTGGCGACGTTGATCACGCTGTTTCTGATCCCGGTGCTCTATTCGAGGCTTGCGAAGCGTACCGGCTCGCCGCTAGCGGTAACGCGCAAGCTGGATGCGGCGCTCGCCGGACAGCCTGCGGAGTAGCAAGGCCAGGGAGCCGAGCATCATGGGTGAACTTGCGTCAACCGGGCAATTGCGGGCTTCGTTCCTGCGCTGGGCCATTGTTACCGTGCCATTCATCCTTCTGCTCGGGCTGGCATCCGGCGAACTGGGCGGATCGGGCACCAGCAATCCGTGGTTCGAAACGCTGGTCAAGCCCGATATCCAGCCGCCGGGCTGGGTCTTCGGCGCGGTCTGGACGGTGCTGTATGTACTGATGGGGGTGGCGCTCGCGATCGTCATCAATGCCCGCGGCGCTGCCAACAGAGGCATGGCGGTCGGCCTGTTCTTCGCCCAGTTGGCGCTCAATCTCGCCTGGTCGCCCCTGTTCTTCGGCGCTCACCAACTCTGGCCCGCATTCTGGCTGATCCTCGCGATCTTTCTTGCCGCCCTGCTCACCACATTGTTCTTCGGGCGCATCCGCCCTCTGGCGGCATGGCTGATGGTTCCCTATCTTATATGGCTGTGTTTCGCTGCGGTCCTCACTTATGGGATCATTCAACTGAACCCTGACGGCGGTCAGCCGTCCGGCGCGGTGGAGATGCAGCTCTAGCCTAATGGAGTATCGGCATGCAGACTGAGAACCGCTTTTTCGACGATCTTGCGAAGGTCGTGAACGGCGCCGTCGGAAGCCTGGCGGGGATGGGCCGTGAGGCGGAAGCGGCAATGCGCGAACGCTTCAAGGAGTTCGTCGGCGGCATGGATTTCGTCAGCCGCGACGAGTTCGAGGCGGTGAAGGCGATGGCCGCCGCCGCACGCGACGAGGCGGACGCGCTCAAGGCCCGGCTCGACGCGCTTGAAAAAGGCGGCAAGCCGGCCGCGGCGGCGGCCCGCAAGGCACCCCGCAAATCGTCATCTGGAGCTTGATTATCCACAACATTTCAATTGTTCCGGAACGGTTTTGCTTGCATTGCAGCATAAAGCCGCGCAGGCTTCTGATGGCCGGTAAGCGGTGGGAGACACCATCTTGATCGGATTTGATCAGGAAGAAGCATCGGCGCTATCGGCGCCCATCGATATGCTCGAACATTATTTCGGCGCTCATGGCTGGGCGACCGAACGCACGAGCGATGACGAAATCGTCGCCTCGGCTCAAGGGAGCTGGGGGCAGTACGAGCTGCGCGCCTTGTGGCGCGAGGAAGATCAGGTTCTGCAGTTTCTCGCGCTGCCGGATATCCGGGTCAGCACCGACAAACGTCAGCCGATCTATGAAACCATCGGGCTGATCAACGAACAGCTCTGGCTCGGCCATTTCGAAATGTGGTCCGCAGACGGGTTGCTGCTGTTCCGCCACGCCGCCGTTCTGGAGGGCGACGACGCCGGGCAGATGTCGCTGGATCAGGCGGAAGCGGTGGTCGAGGCTGCGATCGACGCGCTCGATCGTTATTATCCTGTGTTCCAGTTCGTGCTGTGGGGTGATCGCTCGCCGGCCGATGCGCTCCAGGCTGCGCTGGTGGAGACGCAGGGCGAGGCCTGACCTTATGGCGTTGCCATCAAGTCCTACGTCCGATTTCCGGCCGCTGTCTCCGATCTGGCTGATCGGGTGCGGCAATATGGGCAAAGCGATGCTGGATGGCTGGCTTCGCGCCGGCCTCGATCCCCAACTGATCCAGGTCATCGATCCCGGCCTGCCGCCGCTGCCGGCCGGGCTCACGGCGTTGGCGGATATTCCCGACGTCGCGGTGCGGCCGCGCACTCTGGTGCTGGCGGTGAAGCCCCAGACATTCGAGGCGGTTTCAGAAATGCTTGCGCCCGCAATCACGTCCGAAACGCTGGTGATCTCCATTCTCGCCGGTGTGGAAACCGCGACGCTTGCCGATCGTCTCGGCGCGGCGGCGGTCATCCGGGCGATGCCGAACACGCCGGCGGCGATCGGCAAGGGCGTAACCGCGCTGTATGCGCGGAGCGCCAGCGAGATGCAGCGGCGGCAGGCCGAAACGCTTACCGCGCCGTTGGGCAGCATCGCGTGGATCGCGGATGAAGGCCAGTTCGACGCGGTGACGGCGTTGTCGGGCTGCGGTCCAGGGTTCACCTTCCGCTTCATCGACGCGATGGCGGAAGCCGGCGTCGCGCTGGGCCTTGATGCGGCGCTCGCCGCGCGGTTGGCGCTGGCGACGGTGTCCGGCGCGGCGGCGCTCGCCGAGGGCTCGGCGGAAAGCCCCGCCGTTCTCGCCGACAGGGTGGCAAGCCCCGGTGGCTCGACCCGCGAGGGCCTCAATGTCCTCGATGAGACTGAGGGTGGGCTCAAGGAACTGATGCGCCGCACGCTGCAGGCGGCGGCGGATCGCAGCGCCGAAATGGCAGCGACCGCCCGAAAGAACGCCTAGGTCTAGCGCTGCTGGAGCCTGGCGATGCGCTCGCGCTCTTCAGCCGGAATAAGGCCTTCCAGAACGGCCCAATAGCCGGTCACGGCGCCCTGGCCGGCCCGTGCATAGGCATCGGCCATGCGGGTCCGCAGATCCTCGAACAATTGCCGTTCAAGTTCAGCCCCATCAGGGGTCAGGCGGAGCAGTTTCTGGCGCCGGTCGCGCGGGCCGGCGCGGGCGCTGACCAGTCCGCGCACCTGCAGTTCGGTGAGCACGCGGCCAAGCGACTGCTTGGTGATCGCAAGCAGCTGCAAGAGCTCGCTGACCGTCAGATCCGGCGACCGCGCGATGAAATAGAGCGCCCGGTGATGCGCCCGTCCGAGCCCTTGCGCGGCCAGACGCTCGTCAATGCTCTTGGTCAGATGGGCATGGCCGAAGTAGAGCAGCTCCACGCCGCGCCTGATCTCGGGTTCACGCAGGAACAGGGGTGATGCAGCGCGGATTTGGTCAGACATATTGACGTATATATCCGTTCAGGGGTAGGCGAACAACCCGCAAGCTCCGCTTCCGCGCCCGGCTTCACATCAGGCATGAGGATGGTTCGATGATTGACACACGCACTTATGACGACCGCGACGGCTGGATCTGGTTCGATGGCAAGCTGGTGCCGTGGCGGGAAGCGAATGTCCACATCCTCACCCACGCGCTGCATTATGCCTCCGCGGTGTTCGAGGGCGAGCGAGCGTATAACGGCACGATCTTCCGGCTGTCGGATCATAGCCAGCGACTGATCGATTCCGCCGCGATCCTGGGGTTCGACCTGCCCTGGTCACGGGAGGAAATCGATGCCGCCTGTAACGAGGTGCTGAAGGCCAATGGTCTCACCGACGGCTATGTTCGCCCGATCGCCTGGCGCGGATCGGAACAGATGGGCGTCGCTGCGCAGAAGACCAAGCCACATCTGGCGATCGCAGCATGGGACTGGGGCGCCTATTTCGGCGCCGCCTCGGAGAAGGGGCTGAGGCTTGATATCGCGCAATGGCGGCGGCCGGCTCCATATACGGCCCCGACCAAAGCCAAGGCGGCAGGTCTCTACATGATCTGCACGATGTCGAAGCATAACGCCGAGGCACGCGGCTATAATGATGCGTTGATGCTGGACTGGCGCGGGCAGGTGGCTGAAGCGACCGGAGCCAATGCATTTTTCATCCGAAATGGTGAAATTCATACGCCTACTCCGGATTGTTTTCTTGACGGAATTACCAGAAGAACGGTGATTGATCTTGCTCGCAAGCGCGGGATAGAAGTAATAGAACGTGCCATCTGGCCGGAAGAACTTGAAGGTTTTGAACAGATGTTCTTGACGGGCAGCGCCGCCGAGGTCACGCCGGTAATCGAAGTGGGGCCATGGCGTTTTGAAATCGGCGATCAGGTTCGCATGTTGCAGAAAGATTACACATCTCTCGTCAGAGGCCAGATCAGCAACAACTGAGCGTAATTTTGCTGCATTGCAACGCATCTGGTTGTGAAATTAATTGTCTGTTAACTCAATCAGGCATACTGCCAAGGTGCCGAAGTTGGGTATGTAAAAGGTTAGGGAATTCGCCGGTGATAGATAAGCGCAAGCAGCTTGCATCCTATGCAAGGGCGGCCTTCGTGGCGGGGCTTATCGCGGCTGTGCCGATGTTCGGCTCGCAGGGCCAGGCAACCCTGGAACTGAGCGGCCAGCGCGTCGATCCCATCCTTGAAGAAGCAGTCGCTGACGGCGCGCATCCGGCTTCGCTGGTTGCCGCCGCGCATGCGCAGGCGGTCAGCGCCGTCCGCGATCGGGCCCTCTGAGTCAGGTTAAACGCTGGTATTCGCGAAACCAGCTGACGAAGCGGGGTATTCCTTCTTCGATGCTGGTCGTCGGCGTGAATCCCAGATCCCGGTGAATGGCGCTGATGTCGGCATAGGTGTCGGTAACGTCGCCGGCTTGCAGCGGAAGATATTCGCGAACGGCCTTGCGGCCGCATGCCGTCTCGATGACGCCGATCATATGTTCCAGCTCTTCCGACCTGCTGTTGCCGATATTGTAGAGGCGGTGCGGCGATCTTGATCCGCCGGGCTTGATCGCGCCGTCATCGGGCGGCGGATTGTCCAGCGCCGAGACAATGCCGCTGACGATATCATCGATATACGTGAAATCCCGGCGCATCTTGCCCTGATTGAAGACCTTGATCGGGCGCCCGGCGAGCACCGCCTCGGTGAACAGCCAGACCGCCATGTCTGGCCGACCCCAGGGTCCATAGACCGTGAAGAAGCGCAGCCCGGTCAGCGGCAGGCGATAAAGATGGGCATAGGCCTCGCTCATCAGCTCGTCGGAACGCTTGGTGGCCGCATAAAGCGAAATCGGATGATCGGTGCGGTCCTCGACCCGAAAGGGCAGGTTTTGATTGCCGCCATAGACCGACGAGCTGGAGGCATAGACCATGTGGCGGACGCCGCGGTGCCGGGCGATTTCCAGCAGATTGACGTGGCCCACCAGATTCGACTGCACATAGGCGCTGGGGTTCACCAGCGAATAGCGGACGCCGGCCTGCGCCCCCAGATGTGCGATGCGGTCAATGTCCTGTCCGTCGAGCGCCGCTTCGAGCGCCCGGTCGTCCGCGAAATCACATCGCTTGAACGTAAAGGATTCGAAAGGCGCGAGCGCATCCAGGCGGGCCTGCTTCAGCCCGGGATCGTAATAATCGTTGAGATTGTCGATGCCGATCACTGCCTCGCCACGCGCGCACAGCGCGCGGGAAAGATGAAAGCCGATAAACCCGGCGGCGCCGGTCACCAAGATCGCCATGTTATTTTCGAACGCCCCTGATGCGTCGCACTTGCCTCGACCGTCATGGTCGGGCATCGCATACGCGACTTCACGCCGTGCCGCTACCGTGGGGAAAGGGGAACAGCACGCAATGGTGCCAGCCTGGGTGCCTTATCTCAGCGCCATCGTCGGAGGGTTGATCGCGCTGCTGGTCGGATCGCGGGGGATGTCGGTCGGCCGCCGACTTGGCCTGCTCGATTATCCCGATCGGGACGGCGGCCGCAAGCGCCATGACCGGGTGACGCCTCTGGTCGGCGGTGTCGCAGTGCTGGCGGCGTTGTCCGCCGCTACTGCGCTCACGCTGGCGGTCGCCGACATCGGTATGCCCGCAACGCGTCATCTCGGCTGGCTGCTCGCCGCCACAATGGCGATCGGCGGGATCGGTATGGTCGATGATCGTTTGCAGCTTTCCGCCACGTCGCGCCTGTCGACCGCGGTGGCGGGGCTGGCGATCATGATGTTGTCGGTGCCGGATTTCGGGCTCGATTTCATCCGCTTCACCGGTCAGGACACGCTGATGCTGCTCGGATCGTGGGGGACGCTGTTCGCGCTGCTGTGCCTTGTCGGGCTGCTCAACGCGGTCAACATGGCGGATGGCAAGAACGGACTGGTGATCGGCCTGTCGATCATCTGGACCCTGCTCCTGCTGCTTCGTGCACCGGCCTATTTGCAGTCGGTCCTTGCCGCCTTGCTCGCGGCCTTGGTGGTGCTGTTCTGCTTCAACATGGCGGGGCGCCTGTTTCTGGGCGACGGCGGCAGCTATGCCTTGTCAACCATGCTCGGCCTTTCGGCGATCTATATCTACAACCATGACTTCGCCGAGTGGCGTGCCGATGGCGTCGCCTTGCTGTTCGCAATACCCGTGTTCGATACGATCCGGCTGATGACCGTAAGGGCCGCGCGCCGCCAGTCGCCGTTCACGCCGGACCGCAATCATCTGCATCACCATCTGGCCTATGGCTGGGGCTGGCCGCAGGGACTGGTGATCTATCTCGGACTGGTGCTGGTTCCCAACCTGCTGGCGATCCTTTGGCCGGACGCGACGTTGTGGCTGCTGCTGGCCTCGCTTGTGACCTATGTGGCTGCGCTGTGGATTTCCGATCGCAAGTATCCTGTCGATTTGCACGCTCGGGACTTTCGTCCGTGAGCAAGCACGCTATAAGGGCGCGCCACCCCGGCTGAGGGGAGGTGTAGCAAGTGTTGGGGCGTAGCCAAGCGGTAAGGCACCGGTTTTTGGTATCGGCATGCGAAGGTTCGAATCCTTCCGCCCCAGCCATCTTACGCCGGCAGCCTCAACCGGAGACTCTCCCACTGATGTCCGATCATCCGCCCGTCGTCGTCGCGGCGCTCTACAGGTTTTCGGCCTTTGCCGATTGCGCCGCCTTGCGCGCGCCGCTGGTGGACGTGTGTGCGAAGGGCGGCATCAAGGGGACTTTGCTGCTCGCGCCCGAGGGGATCAACGGTACCATCGCGGGATCTCGCGCCGGGATCGATGCGGTGCTGGATCATATTCGCGCGCTGCCGGGCTGCGCCGATCTGGAGGTCAAGGAATCGGCTGCGGCAGCGATGCCCTTTTACCGGATGAAGGTGCGGATCAAGAAAGAGATCGTCACCATGGGCGTGCCTGGCCTCGATCCCGTGGGTCAGGCCGGAACCTATGTGCCGCCGGAGCAATGGAATGCGCTGATCGCCGATCCGAACGTCGTGCTGATCGACACCCGCAACGATTATGAGATCGGGATCGGCACCTTCGAGGGGGCGGTCAACCCGCGCACCTCGAGCTTCCGTGAGTTTCCCGACTGGTTCCGGGACTTCTCCCGCAGGGTCGCCGCACGTGGCAGCAAGCCTAGGGTCGCAATGTTCTGCACGGGCGGCATCCGCTGCGAGAAGGCGACGGCCTTTGCCAGGGCGGAAGGGGTGGAGGAAGTCTATCACCTCGAAGGCGGCATCCTGAAATATCTCGAAACCGTGCCCGAGGCGGAAAGCCGTTGGCGAGGCGAATGCTTCGTCTTCGATCAGCGTGTCGCGGTAGGCCACGGCCTGGCTGAAGGCAGCCACGCCCTGTGCCATGGCTGCCGCATGCCGCTGAACGCAAGCGACCGGCAATCGCCGCTCTACCGGCCGGGAGTCAGTTGCCCGCATTGCCATGACGAACGCGACGAAACGCAGCGCCAGCGCTATCGCGAACGGCAACGCCAGATCGAGCGCGGGGCCGTGCTGGGCGAGCGCCATGACAAGACCAATGCCGGCGACTATGAGGTCTGAGCGGGGACAGATTTGCCTCCCGTTAATCTCGTCATTGTAGTTTATGCGCCAAGACGTTTATTTCTCGGGTGAAATAAGGATTTGTCCGGGAACCGGATCATGTTAGCCTTCGGACAATAGAGCGCGGGGTTGCATGGCATGAAAAAACTGATCGGGGCGATCTGTCTGCTGTTGCTGGCGCTGCCGGCACATGCGGCCAGTCTTTACAGCCAGCCGAAATATGCCGCGATCCTGGTGAATGCCGGCACGGGTGAAGTGCTTTATTCCCGTCGCGCCGACATGCTTCGCCCGCCAGCCTCGATCACCAAGGTGATGACCCTCTATCTTGCATTCGAGGCGATCGAGGCCGGTGAGCTGAAGTTGACCGACCGCGTGACCATATCGAGGCATGCCGCTGCGCAGGCACCAACGAAGCTGGGGCTTCCGGTCGGGAGTAGCATCAGCGTTGACGAGGCGATCCGGGTGATCGCGATCAAATCGGCCAACGATATCGCGGTCGCGCTGGCCGAAAAGATCGGCGGCAGCGAAGCCGCTTTCGCCAGGATGATGACCAGAAAGGCCAATCAGATCGGCATGAGGAACACTGTGTTCGCCAATGCCTCCGGCCTGCCTAATCCGGCACTGCTGACCACCGCGCGCGACATCGCCACCATGTCGGCCGCGCTGATCCGGCACTTTCCGCAATATTATGGCTATTTCAGCCAGCGTCAGTTCACCGTCGGCAGGCAGCAACTGACCAGCCACAATCGGCTGCTCGGCAAGTCCGAAGGCGTCGACGGCATCAAGACGGGCTATACCGTGGCGTCCGGTTTCACTCTGACCGCTTCCGCACTGCGGAACGGGCGACGGCTGATCGCGGTGGTGCTCGGCGGTCCAACCAGCAAGGCCCGCGATGAAAATGTCGCGGCGCTGCTCGACGCCGGTTTCGAAGTTCTCGAGCGGCGCAGCCTTGGACAGCGGATCACCGTTGCCGCCAGCCTCAACGAGCCCAACGAGCATCCGTCGTTCCCCAACGAAGTCCCTACCGGGCAGGGCTCGTCCAACTAGCTCATTTTGAGCGGGCGGGTGCCGTGACCGGCACGGACAAGGCCCTAGTTGCCAAGACGATAGGCTAGCCGCACACCGATCGTGTCAAGACCCGGATTGAGCGGGCCGCCAAATTTGGCATGGCTGAGATGGACGAACGCCAGCTCCGCTGCCCAGCGTTCGGAGAACCGCCAACCGACGGTCAGTTCAGGCTCGAACAGAAAACGCGAGCCGAGATGGGTACGGTCGTTCGCGCGCGGCGTATCGCCGTCCGGCCCATCATGAATCGCCGCGCCGATCCCCGGCTGGACGTAGAAGCGACCCTGGTCGAGCGGAAAGCGAAGGCTGATCCCGAGCGCTGCGAAGCTGACACCGTTGCCGGTGTTGATCGATCCGAGCAGATGCGGCCGCACCTCGCCGGTTTTCAGCACGCGCGCAACGGGTCCGCCGCGAACGCCGAATTGCAGCTCTCGTCCGGTTGCGCGACAGCAGTCGGCGATGCCGAGGTCGATGTCATGGGTGGCGATTCCGGCGAACATCTCGGCGGCTTTGGCGGGCGCCGCAATGGACGACGAAAGACATATCAGCACTGCCGTCACGGGCATCAGGTGGCGGCGTGTCATGCAGGGAACCTCATTCCAGTTGTTTGGCGGGCGCATTTCTTCTTGGCAATGGACCGGCTATGAAAACCGCCCATGAACCCGATCTTTGCGGCGCTGCCGACGACGATTTTTGAAAGGATGTCCGCGCTCGCGCGCGAAGCCGGCGCGATCAACCTGGGGCAGGGCTTTCCTGATGCGCGTGGGCCGGAGGACGTCCTGCAAGCCGCCGCGGATGCGTTGCTGCACGGCTCGAACCAATATCCGCCGATGGCGGGCATGCCTGAACTGCGGCAGGCGATCGCGCGCCATTATCACCACCATCAGGCGCTTGATCTCGATTGGGAAAGAGAGATCGTCGTCACTTCGGGCGCGACAGAGGCGCTGGCCGCGGCGATCTTCGGGCTGGTCAGTCCCGGCGACGAGGTTGTGCTGTTCCAGCCGCTCTATGACGCCTATCTGCCGCTGGTCCGGCAGGCCGGCGGGGTGCCACGCCTGGTCACGCTGACGCCGCCCGAGTGGAAATGGACCGAGGCCGCGCTGGCCGAAGCCTTCTCGCCGCGCACTCGCGTGGTGATCCTCAACAACCCGCTCAATCCCGCCGCTGTCATGTTCGACGCGGCCGCGTTGCAGTTGCTGGCGGAATATTGCGTCCGGTACGATGTGATCGCGATCTGCGACGAGGTTTGGGAGCATGTGGTGTTCGACGGCCGGCGCCACATTTCATTGATGGCCATGCCCGGCATGCGCGAACGAGCGGTGAAGATCGGGTCGGCTGGCAAGATCTTCTCGCTCACCGGATGGAAGGTCGGGTGGATGTGCGCGGCGCCGCCGCTCAGCAAGGCGGTCGCCAAGGCGCACCAGTTCCTGACCTTTACGACGCCGCCGAACCTCCAGGCCGCCGTGGCTTACGGGCTGGGCAAGGAGGACGATTATTTCACGGCGATGCGGCTGGATTTCGCCCGGTCGCGGGACCGGCTGAGCGCGGCGCTGACCGATGCCGGCTATGCCGTCCTGCCGTCAGCTGGCAGCTATTTCCTATGCCTCGATCTGGTGGAATCCGGGGTTGTTCTGGACGATGCCGCCTTCTGCGACCGGCTGGTCCGCGAGGCGGGGGTGGCGGCGATCCCGGTGTCGGCCTTTTATGCCAAGAATCCGGTCCGGTCGGTTGTGCGGCTGTGCTTCGCCAAGCAAGACGCGACGCTGGACATGGCCGCCCAACGCCTCGCCGAAGCGCGTATCCGGTTTACGGCGTGAGGCGATGTGGGGCCCCCAACTCAGGTGGGGGATATCGTTAGTCCGGGCTTAAGTTTTCGCAGGATAGAGTGGGATCGTACCTGTTCGTGTAATTGAATCGAGGCTGAAGCGTGAGAAAGGCCGCGTTGCAACGGCGTCTGTCCGCGGGTCTGGTCAAGCGCAAGATCGCCAGGGCCACCGACCAACGCAACGAAATCCGCCACGGGTATCGCGCCGGGACGGGCATTCTGAGATATCGCGCCCGAATTCACGTGGTTTCCGTGCACAATATCTCGTTGCACGGCGCCACCATCGGCACAGAGATCGCCTTCTCAATCGGCGAGCGC
>Ga0153916_10000735_pt1 | contig 22522 bp, 23 predicted proteins | sample Opewatmetagenome_FD_109642 | JGI IMG/M metagenome (GOLD analysis project Ga0153916, IMG submission 109642) | Freshwater wetland microbial communities from Ohio, USA - Open water 3 Core 3 Depth 4 metaG | ecosystem: Environmental > Aquatic > Freshwater > Wetlands | place: USA: Ohio, Lake Erie...
GTAATACCTGACTGACCTCAACAATCTTTTCAGGCTCGACCATCAATGTAGGTGGGTATTTCATTATTTCGGAGTCGCGTAAACCAAACCGCTCTTTTATTGTTTTTAAGGTTGTTTTAAGATGTTCTTCCGACATATCATGGTTCCCTGATCATACCCAGGAGTTGAGTTTCTCATGGCGTACTTTGTCATATAAAGTCACGATACCGTGGATTAAAGCTTCTGGGCGGGGTGGGCAACCTGCCACATAAACATCAACGGGGACAACTTCATCCACACCTTGAAGAAGAGCATAATTATTAAAAACCCCACTGCATGAAGCACAGTCACCCATCGAGATAACCCATTTTGGGTCTGGGAGTTGGTCGTAAAGTCGTCGTAAGACTGGTGCCATTTTACGCGATACCCGTCCAGCGACGATCATCAAATCTGATTGCCTTGGGCTGGCCCGCATTAGCTCCATTCCAAAGCGGCTCATGTCATAATGTGCAGCCTGGGCACTCATCATCTCGATGGCGCAGCACGCCAAACCGAAAAGCATCGGCCACATGGCATTGGTGCGTGCCCAATTGACTGCTTGCTCAAGGCCAACTGTGACTATGCCCATGTTACCGGCTTTTTGTTCTATTCCCATTCCAATGCTCCCTTCTTCCAGGCATAAACAAGACCTACCATTAAAATAACGATGAAAACCGCCATTTCAATGAGCGCAAAAACACCTTCCTTTGCCCGAACAAATTGCTTCAAAATGACCGCCCATGGGATGATGAAAATGATTTCGATATCGAATAGAATAAAGAGCACTGCTACAAGGTAAAAGCGGACCGGGGCGCGACGTGTTCCAGGACCGATAGGGTTCATACCCGATTCGTAGGGCATTAATTTGCGAGCCGTCTTTCGTCTCGGACCAAACAGGTGGCCGATGGCTACGATCAGGAACCCAAAGACGGCGGCTAGGATGACAATGACAGCAATTGGAATATATGGAGCTAGCATTTTGCCTCAGTAGTCAAATTTATTTAATGCCACATAACAGGCAGGTTATAACTTATACCGCAAGCAGAACGACGTAGTGGGCTTATCTCATGAATTATAGACAGGATAACTTATCCTGACAAGATTGCACTATTGCTCAAACGCGTGAAGTTTATCACATGCATTGTTCAGTGTCAATTTACGCTGTTTGGAAAAATCTAAAAGCATATAGTGCGGTTGTGGACTGTGCTATGCCTTTCAGCGTTCACAGATCCACCTCCGTGGATATACAAACATAACTCTAGTAAGGTGAAATAGTGATGATTTGGAGAAATTCAAGCTTGCTTAGATTAAAAAATCACGCAAATGTCTGCTGCGAGTTGGATGGCGCAGCTTACGTAGTGCTTTGGCTTCAATTTGTCGGATTCTTTCCCGGGTTACGTTAAATGCCTGACCCACCTCCTCGAGGGTGTGGTCTTTGCCATCCAACAAGCCAAAACGCATTTCCATAACCTCTCTTTCACGTGGTGAAAGCACTGCCAGGGCATTTTTTACCTGTTCGCGTAGCATTTCTCGTGCGGCCGCGTCCATGGGTTCCTGGGCTTCTTCATCTTCAATGAAATCACCCAGCATGCTATTATCTTCACTCCCCACCGGGCTTTCCAATGAAACCGGTTCTTCAGCCGCCCGCAGCACCTGCCCCACTTTGGAAGCCGCATGCGTCCATCGCATGCGCACATCGTGGGGTAATAAATTGACATCTCCCTTTACGCGTTGGATCAACTGCTTGTCCTTGGGATCCACAAAGTCTGCCTCCAGAGCTAATTCTTCGGGGGTGGGTGTTCTTCCTAAAGTCTGGGTGAGCTGGCGTTGGATCTGCATCAATCGATTGAACGTTTCAAAGATGTGAACAGGTATGCGGATCGTCCGGGCTTGATCGGCGATCGAGCGGCTAATGGATTGCCGGATCCACCAAGTGGCATAAGTGCTGAACTTATAACCTCGGGCTGGGTCAAACTTCGAGACTGCCCTGAGTAAACCAAGATTGCCTTCTTGAATGAGATCGAGAAATGAGCTTCCCCGTCCAAGGTAGCGTTTAGCAACACTCACCACCAGGCGCAGGTTCGAGCGGATCAAAACTTGCCGTGATTCTTGGGCATAGTATTGGACCTTCTCTAGCTCCTGGCGAAGAGTCTCCTCATCTGGTAGACGGACATTTTCTGGTTCCTGTTGCAGATTTTCATCAGTTGATGATTGGACATTTTTCAATCGCTGGTCCTGGTTATCTTCATCCGATTGCTCGCTCGTTAATGAGTTAAGGGAAGGCATATTATGAAATTGGGCGAAGAATTTTTCGAGCTCATTCGCTGTCTCATCAGGTAGGAGGTATAGGCAGATATAAACAGTAAGCCCATTCCCTGCCACCCGGTCCCATAGGTGATCAACCCCCCATCGTCCATTGTCGAGGTAAGAGCGCAGGTATGATGGACTTTCACTTGCCCAGGTTTGGCGCAGCATGCGGGCTTCGGCATTGATCAATGATAAATCTGGACTGGCATAACCCAAGCGCTGGGTGTCTTCAACCAATCGTTTCCAAGCCGTAACCAACTCGTCAAATAAAGCGCGATAGATACTGGTCGAATAAAGGCGACCACCTCTGGCAAGTGGATGACCACGATTAAGCACATCCAACCGGCGAGCAGCCTCAATGCGGGTTGCCAGCCAAAATTCATGATCGACGCTGAGCAATTTGATTTCCCCAATTTCTCTTAGATAGAGCCTGACGGGGTCTTCACCCAGCTCAGCCTCAAGCGGCGGGCTGAGCAGCTCGAGAGATTCGTCCTCCGCTGCATTGCTCAATTCCTGAGCTTCTTGAGCCAGTAGCATCTCGTCCGGCTCATCAATGACCACATCCGCGTCCATCTCTGACAGCAAATCATCTACATCATCCAATGGTTGGGTGGAGGGATTATTCTCCTCTTCAAAGAGAGTGCTCTTTTTCTGCGAGATTTCTTGCTTGGAGGTCTTTTGTTTTCGAGCCATAACCTAATTATCCTCGATATTAGGATTTTTGGCGAATCGTGGAGAAAATTCCTAATATTGGTATTCTTATAGCCGGAATCATTGATCCCGAGATTAGTAGTACATGCTGCCATCAACGATGGCGGCTACAATACATTCTCTGGAGGAGCCATTTTGAACTTAGCCATTACCTGGAGGTCTCCACATGAACCAAGCTGGAATTCCAATGATTTCTTTCTCACTCATGATTTGAAAACCAAAACGCTGATAGAACGGAACGTTACGGGGGTTGGCATTTTCCAGATAACAGCCAACATGCTCATCATCAGCCTTATTGACAAGATGTTTGAGGATGGTTGAACCAACAGCCTTCCCTTGTAGTTCGGGTTCTACACCCAGATATTCCAGATAGTAGTGAGCATTCTTTGGGTGGAGCTGGTCCACCTCAGACAACCAGCGCATCCAGGGGCTTATATCATAATACCCATTCCCCAAGAGCGATTTTATCAATAATAGCCATTGATCCCACACTGGCAGGGGATAAGCCCCCGGGGTGTAGATGACTGCTGCGGCGATGACCTTGCCATCTTCATTCACTTGGATCGGGTACCCTCTTCGGACGCATAACAATACTTCAGCAGAAAAATCAACGAATAATGCATTAACCCGTCTCTCGGGGGAAAAATTGCGAAAACATGCCACAGTGACTGGATCATTCACAAATGCGCGAGCGAGCACCTGAGCTGCTTGATGGTAGGATTGGCGGGTGGTGGGTAAAACTTCCATTGGCATGGCCTTATTGATTTTGATTAAGTTTGAATTCAATGTTATGAATGGATTATTGCTCGGTGGCTACCGACCTGTAATAAATTTCTCCCGCGCCTGGTGAAGATTTCGGAGCGTCAGAGTGCACCTCGCCATGCCCTCTTCGAATTCTTTGGTGCGAAGATCTCCTCCTTGCGCAGCCTCATCCATTTGATAGCGTATCACGTTGATCATCTCAGTCATCTGACGTCGGCGGATTTCAAGCAGGGCACGCATCATGTCTTCGAGCACCCGATCCTCCTTGGGATCCAATTTATCCGTTCGCTCCAAAAGATTATCCACAATCTCCATCAAGGGAAGGGATAAACCATTTAAAACATAATGCATGGGTTCAGATCGATCCTGGGCCAATGATTCCTCCACCAGCTCGAAAATAGCCTGGTATTCGGCACGCTCGAAGTCCAGACGAGAAAGGCGTGTCAGATGCGATTCATGCAGAGCGCGATCTACGTGGAACACCAGCTCAGGGCGGCGGACGAGGATGCCAAGGCAATGGGCTTCTAGCAAGGCATTCCCTGCCTGAATGGTAATATCTGGTTTTGGTTCCCTCACTACAGATTGGGTTGATCTTAATCGCCGGCGAGTGGGGCGACTGGTACCTTCGCCTCCCACCAGCAAGCGCTCATCGACTTTGATCAGACGCGCCAACCGCTGCCGGTAAGCTTCCCGCTCAATCGAGTCAGGAACTTCATTGATCAATGGTAGCACCTGACCAGCGATCTCAGATTTGGTCTTTGGATCATCCACATTTCGTCCGGTTGCCAATGTCTCCATCACGTGGATGACAATTGGTTTGGCATTCTCCAATATGCGCTGCCATTCAGCTGGGTTGCGCTTAACCACATCATCGGGATCCATACCTTCCGGTAAGGTGGTGACACGGATATCCGCTTGCAGGCGCGATTCGTGTGCCATTAGGCCGCGTGCATCGAACACTGGCTCTGTCTCCCGGTCCATTGTCTGGCGTGCAATCTGCAGACCGCGCAATGTGGCTTTATCTCCGGCTGTATCCGGGTCGAGTGCCAGGATGAAGCGTTGTGTAAGGCGTTTGAGTAACCTCATCTGGTGCTCGGTAAGCGCAGTGCCCATAGGTGAGACGGTGTTGGTAAAACCTGCCTGGTGTAAAGCAATTACATCCAAATAGCCCTCGACGATGACCACCTGGTCTAGTGCTCGGATGGGGGTACGGGCGTGCTCCAAGCCATACAGCAAGGCGCTTTTATCAAAAACAGGCGTCTGAGGAGAATTTAGGAATTTAGGGATATCATTTGGGTCCAGGATGCGCCCACCAAAGCCTGCCATACGTCCACGCGCATCTCGGATTGGAAAGATAATGCGGTGCCTGAACTTATCGTAGATCGATCCATCCTCACGTTCTGAAACCAAACCTACTTCGCGGAGCTGCCCTTCAGAACGTCCCTTATTTTTGAAGTATTGGATGATCGTCTCCCAGGCATTGGGAGCATATCCCAGGCTGAAGGTTTCAATGATCTCATCGCTCAAGCCGCGCTTTTTTAGATACTCAAGCGCTTTTTGACCTTCGCTTGTATTTCTCAATTGATGGTGGTAGTAGTTAGCGGCTTCCTCGAGCAGGCTGCGTAATTGAGCATGCTCTTCTTCCGCAACTAATTCCTCCGGAGTGGGTGGTTTTAGCTGGACACCCGCCTTGTCTGCCAGGTATTTAAGCGTCTCTGAAAAATCCCATCCCTGCTTCTTCATCGTAAAGCTAAAGATATCCCCACCTTCATTGCATTGCCCAAAACAGCGCCAAGTACCTGTTGAAGGAAAGACGACGAAGGAAGGTGTGCGCGTATTGGGATGGAAGGGGCAGAAACCAGTGTAATTCTTGCCAGAGTGGCGCAGCTGTACAGACTCTGACACCAGGTCTACGATATCGATGCGGGATTTGATTTCATCAATTGAGGACATTGCCTTCACTCACAGGTTAAACAACAGACCCGTCTTGATTAAATTATACCAGCCCCCATCTCGCGAGATCGAATTGAGCAAATGGGTTCATTATCTGCTTTGGAGATATTCATTATAACTTACCCTTGACAAATGATATCAGTTAGGTATAATTAATTAGATAGATATCTAATTAGTTAGAACGAATGGCAATAAGGTTTTTATTATGACAACACTCATCCCACTAAATGATGAACAGCTGCTGACCTTCTTCAAAGCTCTGGCAGATGCCAACCGGCTGAAGATTGTGGGTTTGCTATCCCAACATCCTTACTCAGTAGAACAGCTGGCTGCCTTGCTCGACTTGCGTCCACCCACCGTATCCCATCACCTGAAACTACTCTCCGAAGCTGGTTTGGTTAGTGCGCGTGCTGAGAGCTATTACAACCTGTACCAGCTTGAATCAGCCGTCCTTGAGCAAATTGCTCGGCACCTGGGTGAACAAGACAGACTACCCAGCATGGCAGCAGAGGTTGACCTGGAAGCTTATGATCGTAAAGTTTTGCTGGATGTCTTGCTGCCAGATGGCAAGCTGAAAGTTATTCCAGCCCAACGCAAGAAGCGCGAAGTAGTCCTCCGGCACATCCTGAATGACTTTCAACCCGAGGTTCACTATACTGAGAAGCAAGTCAACGAAATCCTTGCCCGCTTTCACGATGATACTGCCACTTTACGGCGCGAGATGATCGCCTATAAGATGATGGGGCGTGCTGAAGGAGAATATTGGAGAATTGTTGATCAAAAGCCATCATAAAGGAAGATAAAAATGAACGCATCACCTACAAATCAAGACGAATTATTGAAATTCATAAAATCCCTGGCAGACGCAAAGCGCTTGAAAATCGCTGGGCTGCTGGGGGTAGAGGCGCTTTCTCCAACACAGGTCGCTGAACGGTTGGGGATGAAACCCGCTGAGGTTGAACACCATCTGGAGCAACTCGCAGTCGCTGGGCTGGCACATAAGGAAGGCAGTGCATACCGTTTAGATAGCCAGGCACTCGAAAAGCTCACCCGCCAGGTGCTGGCACAATCTCGCCCACCTGCACCCGAATATGAAGGTGACGAATTCGAGGTCAAGGCTTTACGTGCTTATATCTCCCGAGATGGCACTTTGAAAGCCATTCCAACCCAACACAAGAAGCTGATGGTCATCTTGAACCATTTGGTCAAGAATTTCGAGCCAGGTGTGCAATATCCGGAGAGTCAAGTAAACCAGACGCTCAGGCATTTCCACGAAGATACGGCGGCATTACGCAGATATATGGTGGATAACGGGCTGCTCAAGCGCGAGAAGGGGATCTACTGGAGAGTTTAAAGCCAGGGTTAGAAATCCCGAGTTTGACGATGACAATGCCGCACACCATTGGCGTGCGGCAATTATATTTACACCTAATCACTGATTCGGGTTGGAGGGATTTACTTTCTTTCCATCAGGTAAAGAACGCGTGGAGAATCTTGCAGTGGTACTTTCTCTCGAAGGTTGAAATAACCCCTAAAGGCCGCCTCAAACCCATCCTGATGGTATCCAGAGAAAATATCCTGCCTGCTTGCCAACAACTTTTGTACCTGTGAATCTTCTTTAGGTACCCATTCGATGATCAACCAGCGCCCTAAATCGTGAAAATAATTAGCCAGAAGAGGTAGGGGTACATTGTTGGAAATCGCCAAGTGATGAATAAACGCCAACGCCATAAGCACATCTGCGGGAGCACGCTGGAGCAGGGAGTGGCGTTCCCGGTTGTGCCAGCCCAGTGACGGAGAAGGGTTGGTAAAGTCCATCACTAAAGGCAACATGCGAGTTTCATTCTTCTGCTTTCCTAGCAGATAATTTTGTTCAACCGCGGCCGGGTCGATATCAAATGCAATCGTATGAGCACCTATCCCGGCTGCCAAGCGGCTGAATTCACCAGTGTTCGCCCCCAGGTCCCAGGCTATGAAGGGCTGAATGCGCTCCAGGAACTGGCGAACAAGCTGTTTCTTATTTTCGAAAGCAACCTGCGAATAATGGCCAGAGGATGCAACGTAATAATCGCCCCACTCGGTACCAGATGACTTCCAGTTGAGCTTGCGTGTGGTGCTTTCCAGGCTGTCTACTAACCCCATAAAGGAGATTTTGCTAATCTTATGGGTAGTCTGGGTTTTTACCTCTAATTTATTGGCATAGCGTTTTTGGGCTACAGCATGCAGATGGATATGAGTGGCTAATCCAAAACCATAGCGTGTGCGCATGGGTAGCAGATGTGAACCCAGGTCCAAAGGAATGCCGTCAATATATACACGCAGCAATTGGCTGAGACGCACATCGGTATATGCCATCAAGGCCAGCGGTGCCAGGAAATGCTGGCAGAATTGGCGATAAGCTACCCAGGGGTCTCCTTCATGGTAAATCTCAAAGGAAAGTGTATCGATGAGTACGGGCTTTCCGTTGTGATACTGGATATTGTACATGCTGGCATCCTTAAGTACCATACCCGATTCAAGGGCAAGCTTTTGGATGGTTAATGTAGCCAAGGCAGCATCCTTTAGCTGGCTGAAACTCCACTCATATGGGTAGGAGACGAACTGCAGGGGTTCGGGTTTTATGACCCGATAGGCAGAGATAGGCTCTTCTGGCTCTTCGCTCACTTCTTCATGTGGGATGAGAAGCCCATCATAGACCAGTTTAGCGTACAGTTTGGAACTCATTAACTGGTCATAATGCTCCTGATAAACCTTGTTTATCTGGCGATAGAGAACCCCTTCTCGTGAGAATAAGAACCCGCTTGGATCGCGAAAAGATGCCCCCAGACGCTGATCACTGTTGGAACTGATTGTCATCTTCTTTTTTCGAAGCTGATCGGTTGAATAATCCCTTGATCTTCTTCCAGTAAGCTTTAATCAAAAAACCCGCCCCCACTATCCCAGCGATCAATAATTGGATGAGAAAACTGCCTGAACCAGGATCAAGGTATGCTTGTAGGCGCAGCTTAGGGGCTAGTAGGGTCACCAGAGAAAAATACATTTTTACCTTCCGATGTGTTCATAAGGATGCGGAGATTATACTACCCGTTTTAAAATGCTAAAGATTTTTGAAGTTTAGCCAACCTGACCAGGAAAGCACCGTGAATAGCGCTTACCACCAGACCAGTCAGCAGTAAAACTCCCGCCATAAATAGGATCAACCATACCATTCCACCCAATTTCTGGGCGGCATCGATACCCCAGAAAATGAGAGGCATGCCAACTAGCCAGGCAAGCATATTGGCAGGAATCCATATAGATGCACCCTGCACTTTATTGCGCATGGTCAGCCATTGCGCGAATGACAACGCTGCTCCCCCAGCCACACCCAGCCCAGCGGCAAGCAGCAGGACTATCCACTGCTCGGGTTCAGCTACGGGTGCCTGAGCTTGGGAGGTTTGCTCACCCAGGCTCATTAGTGTGGATGGCAGATAACTCATTACGTATGCTACCCATGCTCCAATCAGGGTGGCTAACCACCAGCTGCCCCGGGTGATCATGGGAAACCAGGGGGGCATCGCCCACCACTGCGCTAAACCGACCAGGGTAGCTTCGATGGTTCCAATGGCAACAGCCACCAGGAAGGATATTAGGATTACTAATACACTGTGCTGGTTCCCAAGGCTGGATAGGATCAACACCCCCACCCCAAACGTGAGTCCCAAGCCAAACATCTCGCTAAAGGCCTTGGCTGCCACCCAGCGCAGCCAAGGCGTGCGCGTATTTATTGAGCTCATTGGGATGGTCTCCGGTGGAGTGCATACGATTCATCTCCACCGAGAAGTCCTTCGAGAGGAACAGCATGTAGTGACATCACCCGGCTGTTGGCAAAGTAAGCGAAATCGAATCCAGTCAGGTCGCCCGCTTTTTTACCGGGTATCGGCATAAGACGAGCTGTAAGTGGTTTGGCCAGACGCAAGGCTAGGCTTGCCAGGTCAAGCAGAACCGCGGATAACTGCTCAGCACTGGTATCGCCAGGCAGCGGGATGGTATCCAACCCGGTACCGCAGACTGCAGAATAAAGTAATAGGTCGATTACATTCAGATTGCCCTCTGCTACGCGCCTGGCAAGGGTGGCATCTTCAAGCACGGGTAGCATCAGGCCGCTGAATCCGGCACGCTGAAAGTTAGCCTGGTCCATTGTATCTGCCAGGATGGCAGCAGCTGCCAGTGAGCCGTGAACCCCAAGCCCAGGCACTCCCAATCGCTCCAATGCCGTTCCGAGTGAGTGCTCTTCGGATGGGAAAGGTGCCAATGAAAAATCGATCCCGCCAAATTTCACCCGAGATTGCCTCTCCACCTCACGGGCGATGTTCGTTATGGCGCGTGCATGCGACTCCATCGAGCTTACCAGGTTGCTGCGAGCCTCGTCCAGGCTGGCAGCCTGGTGGAACGCGATTACCGCCAATTCAGCTGCCTCGGTTGCCAACGCAAAAGCTGGCTCTTCACCCTGATGATATGCGGCCGGGAAGAAGGGCGAACCTGCAGGTACATTCGCCAGGGCGGCAAAGCGCAAGTTGGCGAAACCATCCTGTGAGATGCAACTAGCAGATTGGATAACACTAGCACACTGATGAACTGCTTTAAGCGAGACTCTACCTTCCGAGCCGTCAGGTGTGGTCATCAACCCGGAAAAGAAGGCATTCTGTGTAGCTGCCAGCGCTTCGGGGATCAAGCTATAGCTATCTGGCAGCTCGGGGAGTGCTGGTCCCAAGGATATGTACCCATATCCTAATTCCGCTGCCGCTGTTTCCAACTGCTGAGCCAGGTTCGCAAGCGCTTCCGCCTTGAGACGAGTTAACAAGCTTGGGAAAGGAACGCTAGCCAGGCGAGCTGTTTGTACCTCATAACTGGCATCAATGAATGCGGGTCGGGCAATCCGCAGTAGTTCTCCTGCCACTTTCAATCTTTGCTCATTTAGCGGATAAGATGGGTTTATAAAATAAGTGATTGAGCGAATCTTCATGGCGGGAATTCTATCAGGGATGAAAGCGTCGGGCAAGATTGGATTAAGTATAAATTAAAAGCGGGACAGGTTGCTCGTAAGCAACCTGTCCCGCTTTTAATGATTGCTCCCCCAAATTCAGGTTGGTATGATTCTCAGTATTAATTTCCAGCTTAGAATTTTTTCGCCCAAACCTCCAGGTAATTATGTATGGTCAAGAGATTAAGCTCTCATCAAATGATGTCCAACAATCGATATGCTTCATTAGCCATTACCGATTCGAAAGGCTCAGTGATCAACGGGTGATTGACAGAATGGGGCAAATAATCATCCTCTCGCTTGATCCTTTCAGCCAGCTGGATAAGCTTAAAGAGACCCACCCGGAAGGCAGCAGAAGCTGTGTACCCAAAGCGTACCAGCTGCGTGTCAACCCGGCAGCCACTATCCTGCAACCCATTAACATAGCTGGTAAATAGCGTCTCGGAGATGTCGCGCAGTTTATAACCCTTCAAGTTCATATAGGTACCATAGACCAGCTGTCCAAGGTCATCTCCTAACGGCCCGATACCAGCCTGTGACCAATTCATCGCCACGGTTTGCTCTTGGTTTCGAGGTAAGTGGCGGGATATAAAATTGGTTGGGTAAGTGTCACCATGGCATATTGTTTTGGGGATTTGTTCAAGTTTAGCTAGGAAACGCTCGTTATCCTGGAGCATGCTCCTAAAGCTATCCAGCTCTGGATTCGGAGACTGTTGCCAAACGAGTGGATGATCCCATTGGAAGTCTTGCCAGGGGCTCGAACCCAACCATTGACTGGTGCGGTGTCTGCAAAGCCATGAGAAGGATGGCAATTCACGCCGGGAGGTGTAGATGCCGTTCAACCGACCCAGGTGCCGGGCAGCCAGGGCATACCGGTGAAGTGGCCAGATTCCTGAAAATGAGTCTTTTACATCTTCCAGCCATATACCACCAATATTACCCGGTATCTCCATCGCATCATAACACTGTGGTGCTTTTAATCCTTCGGGAAGCGTCTCAAGCCAGCCCGATTGGTAGAGTAATAATTCTCTCTTCCAGTAATTCCAGTGGGTCTGGTCATCTCCCTCCCCAAAATTATCGTAACCAAGATTGGCTGGAGATTGAATAACTTTCAAGATGATCGACCAATCCAGCCACTCATTTCGATCAACCCCAACCCCTTCGAAGCGGTAGGAGCCCAGGCTCACTGGATTCCCTATGACCCCTTCAAGCTTGCGAGCTCTCCAGCCCTGGATGCGAAAACTGTCACGATTTAATGCCTTGCGGGCGATGACTGACATCTTCGATTCATTGATCGAGCGTAGAACCGACGGGACGTCTTTTTCTAGAGCAAAACATCCTTGATAATCCTCACAAATTCGAACCGTATCCGGTACAGTCATCACCGGGTAGGAGGCTGTGGTTAATGTCGGAGTGCTACGAAGATTCCGCGTTAATGGCAGGTTCGTGGTATTGTATTGCCTTTGCCCCTTCCTCCCGAAATACCCCTGATAACCTTGGTAGTTGAAACGAGCTCTACGATCATTAATTTTGTAAATGTCCATGGATTTTATATTCCTCCTTTACCCCTCGCCGAGAGGGAATATCATCACTAACGATCTCAGGACAATTTTTTTTTATTCATCAGCAGATAGATGAATGAATGATTAAAAGTATTTTAGAGTTTAATTATGGTTTTAGAATTTGGATTAATTGGGATTTATTGGTAACTAGCCGATTAATCCTTCAATGTCTTAACAAGATCGATGGTTTACTCCGCAAATTACATATTTACCTGGTATTAAAGAGTGACTCCGGCGGAAAAACTAGGGGGTATGAAAACAAATAGACAGGCCCCGGATAGGCAGCCTGTCTATAAATATTGCCCCCAAACTAAATCATACCGTAAAGATATGGATTAATTTTAGTAGTCGTTCCATTTTACATATTTCCTCCGGGTTGTCCGGGTTGTTCTGGTCCGATGCGGTAGGGACGCATCATTTCGTTGTCCTCATGCTCAACGATGTGGCAGTGCCAAACGAATTGGCCAGGTGTGTTGAACTGTGCCCGAATGCGGGTGACCTCACCAGGATAGGCGATGACCGTATCCTTGAAGCCGCTTTCCCAGGCTTCGGGTGGTCGGGGATCTCCAACCAATCGGGCTGGTGGTTTAGTCTCGCCGTCCACATTCGTCATGAGCGCCTGGCGGTTCACGACCTCGAACGCCACCTCATGCACATGCATCGGGTGCGCATCCGCCGTGAAGTTGTAGAACTCCCAGACTTCGGAATCACCCACGTTCGGATTCTCGGTGACCTCATCCATCCACATTTGGTGCATTGGCATTCCGTTTGTATCGACGTTACCCAGCATAGCCTCAGCCGGCCCATCCCAGTACATCGACATCATCTCCATGAGCGCTAACGGTCGTGTTGTGAGTGGGGCGGGGAGCGGAGTGATGCCGGGCAGCATGAGGAACTGCGGCGGAGTGGTTGGGTCAGGAGTGACTGCTGGCACGACATTGAATGCCATTATCTGCCCGGTTGAATCCGGATCGGCTGATTCGAAGTCGACCTCCGGCTCACCGCCGCTGAAGGGCTCGTCTGGTCCGACATTGGCGAGAATGTGTTGGCCAAGTGGCACATTGGTGAAGTCGACGATCAGATCGGCGCGCTCGGCCAAGGTCATCAGCAGCCGGTTACCGTGGTTGGCAGTGAGGTTGACAGGTGCAGCCAGGAAGCCACCCTCGTTGCCGATCTGCCATACTTCCACACCCGGGATCTGGTTGAAGTCCAGGATCAGGAAGCGCGACTGGCAGCCATTCAGGAAGCGGATGCGATAGCGGCGCTGCTCCACGTTCTGGAAGGGCCAGGTGTTGCCGTTGACCATGATCATGTTGCCGAAGAACTCGGGGTTCCAAATCGGCGAGAGGTCGGTATCCGGAATAAAGCCGGGAATTAGGACTGTGGCACCATCGAAGAACTCCCGGGAATCCGGATAGAACAGGGAACCATCGGTGTTGAACGCACGGTCCTGGATTGCGATTGGGATCTCATAGTATGTCTTATTCGGCGGGAATTTGTCATTAGCCTTGGGGGCTGGGCCTGGGAGTACGGCTGTCAAGCCAGTGGTTGAGTCCAACACGGCTGCGTCGCCGGCCGGGCCGTCACGGATGATGTAGAAGCCAGCCGGTCCAGCATATACGTTAGTCCGGGTCATACCCAGCGTATGGTCGTGATACCAGATAGTCGAGGCACGGTTGTGATTGGGATACACGAAAGTGGCGAATCCCCGGCCCCAGGTCACGCCGTAATTTGCTGCAGCCTTGCCTGCGAAGAAATCGTACCAGGTACCTTCGGTCGCATAGCCGGCAGGGATATTGTTGGCTGCCGGCAGCCACCATGCCTCGGCATAACCGTCGCTATCGTCGCCGACGCCGACTGCACCATGGACGTGCGTCACCATGGGTACCGGACCGGTATACGGACCAGGCGTTGATGTGAAGGTCGGACGTGTGTCGCGTTCCGCAATGCCGCCAGGCGGATTGGCCCAGTGCAGTGTCTGGTCGATGGGCAGCAGGTGCGACAGGTAGTTGCCGTTCGCATCTACCAGGTCGTTGATCCACTTCACGTATACCGGCTTGCCCGCCTTAGCCTCTATGGTGAGCGATGGCGCGTTGTGTATCAAAAGACCCTTTTTGTCTGCCGCCTTGACCGCGCCGTAACCCCAGACGGTCGTCGTGGGTAAGCCGGCTGGCAAGATCTGCTGATCGAACTGCTTAACGGATATCTCGTAGTAGTCCGCGTTCTTGCCATTCTTGAGCCTCACTGTATCTGCCATTGGCATCACAGGCGGGATGAGCAAGGGTGTAACATACTTCGGGACGCCCGAGGGATCCAGCGTTCCTCCAGGAATAGCAGCCTGGACACGAAACACCTTATTCCGCATCGCCAACACAGCAACCAAGGAAGCACCGCTTAATTTAAAGAAACCTCTTCTGGATAACATTTTCTCCTCCTAAAATTATAAATTTTATGGTTTTTTACTAATGATATTTTAGAGAATAATACGCATCAAATAATTTAATTTAATTGGTTTTTTTTTACAGCTTGCCAATTATTACGAATTATTTAAATCCCTAAATGGATCTTTTTTGACAATATCCCAACCATACTTTTTGAGAACGCCATTCTAGTAATAATCAATGGGGTGTGATTGAGATGAATTGAAGGATAGGGATGGAAATTGATAAAGCCAGCTCACGATTGGCCGGTTTCGTGATTGGTTATGCAACAGAGGTCGATTTACCAAGCACAGCTGCTCAATCGTAACCTCCTCTATTATGACTTGGTCGTATCTCAATCGGTGACCTTAACTTTTAAATGGGACAATCCCCAACGGCTTTACACTGCACTAAAGATTGATAATACATATTTTCACTACTGCTGCAATAACCGCTGCGCTAAGTGAACGCCAAACTGCAAACATAATTGAAAGGTATCTGATCCACAGGATATCTTTGACTTGTAAGTAAGAGCTAGATCCAATCCAATCCTCCTTATTTGCCGCTGCTCATCTCTTTCTGCCTCGTAGCAGTACTATGAATTACGTTTGCTCATAATATATTAATATGGGACTATTTTTATTCAACCCAATTTTATAGCCCATATTACTTACAAGAGGATGATATGAAAAAGGCTAAATCTTTAATTAGTCTGCTCTTATTAGTCTTGATGTTCGTTTCTGCAGTCCCAGCAGGAGCCATAAGCGATGGCGGCTGGACGGAGAAGCCCACCCATACGTGGTTCTGTTGATAATGGATGTGGGTGGTGAACCCATGTGGCGATGCAGTGGGACACTGCTTTCCGCAACTGTCCTTTTAACCGCCGGACACTGCGCTAGCAATTATCCCGATGAGCCATATATAGGCATGAGGATCTTCACCGAGGCGGATGTTCAAAATGGGAACAATGCCTATCCATATGCTGGTGGCCCCAACAGTGATGAAGCCGTTTCATGGGCAGCTCACCCGCTTTATGAGACCGCTCCCTTTTACGTCCATGATGTCGGTGTAGTGATCCTCGAAGAGCCCGGTGTCATCCTTGATGAGTATGGAACTCTTCCAACGGTTGACCAGCTTGACGCCTTTAAAACAAGACGTGGCTTGCAAGATGTAACCTTTACCGCCGTGGGTTATGGCATGCAGGCAAGCTTCCCGAATGCTGCAGCTTGGAAGGACCAAAGCGTGAAAATCCGTATGGTGGCTAATCCGCAGCTATTGCAGATCAATGTTCCTGGCTTCACCGGTGATTTTTCTCTCCCGTTATCTAATAATGCTCATACCGGTGGGACCTGCTTCGGCGACTCCGGCGGGCCTAATTTCGTTGGAACTAGCCAAGTGGTGGGGGGCGTCACCTCATTCGGTATTAATGGGAACTGCGCTGGTACCGGAGGGGTATTCCGCATAGACCGTCAAAATGTCCTTAATTTTGTGAATAGCTATTTGAACCCATAATTCAGCTTTTCGTAAAAGTGCCAGGGACATAAAGTCCCTGGCTTTTTTTTATTAGTAGATTAGTTGGCTTTAATGTTGCAAGGACTTAGAATTCTCTGGCAATGGTAAAGGTAGAATGGAGACTGACCAAGATGGACATAGAATAACCATTGTTGGCATGACCAGCCAGATTTATCTCCGCCTGACTGCCAACAAAGTAATGTCGTCAACTTGCTTCGCTCCGGTGGAATAATCTTTAATTTGATCTTGAATTTGTTCCACCAGCGAAGATAATGCTTTGTCTCCGATAAGTAATGGAATCAAATCTTTCTCGTTGAAATATTCGCCGGCGGGGTTAATCGTATCTGTTAAACCATCAGTATGGGCAAAAAATGTGTCACCCTGATCAAATATCACTTCGCTAATCGCGTAATTTGCACCGGACGCCAAGCCGACAGCCGGACCAGTAACTTTTAGGGTTTCTTTCACCCCAAGCTGATTAATCACAATGGGAGGTAGGTGACCGCCATTAATATATATCAACACACCCGAGCGGGTGTCGAGAATCCCGAAAAAGATCGAGCAGAACATGCTCGTTTCGCCATGCGTTTCAGCAATGTAATTGTTGGTGAGGGATAGCGCGTTTCTTAATCGCATCTCGGATGAAATCGTAGTTGCATATTCGGCGTTGGTAAAGAAATCTATATTCGATACTGCACGAATCAAGCTGCGGAATAAAGTCATGAACAATGCTGCACCCAGGCCTTTATCACACACATCGGCAATGACCAATCCTATCTTCCCCTCCGCCAATTCGAATACATCATAAAAGTCACCGGTAACCTCTCGCGCCGACTTGAGCGATGCTGCGATCTCCCAACCCTCTGGCTGGGGTAAGGAACCTGGCAGGAAACCCGCTTGTATCTCTCTCCCTATCTCAAACTCGCGTTCCAGTGCCTTTCGATATAACTCTTCCTGCTCCCACAAGCGGGCATTCTCAAGGGCAACGCTCATCGCATTGGAGAGGGTTTTCAATAACCGTATGTCAGTTTCGTTGAAAGCATATTCTGTTTGCATATTCTTCAAAACAATCGCACCATGCATGGAATTGCCCATCATTAATGGCACGTACAAAGCCGACTTGGGAAGCCCTTTGCTAGAAGAATATACATTCTGATATTTGATAACTGCCTCCTCCATATTCTCATTAATCAACAATGGCTGAAGGTTTTCGAGTAAGAAGCCAATAAAACCTTTTCCACTGACTGTGTATGGACTGGGAGTTTCCCGTTTGCCATTTTCAACCTGGAATGGTGTAGATAATTGATCGGTTTCACGGTCATAGATCATGATGGATAAATCCGCTGGCTGAAAGAACTCCCATAACTTCTCACCTACCAACTCATATATGGAAGCCATATTCAGTTTTTGAGCTAGCTCCTCCTGCACGCTATTGATAACATGTAATTCTGTCGCACGTTGTTTGGTCTCAATAAGCAAGCGTTGAGTTTCATCGAACAGCCTTGCATTCTCAAGGGCAACACTCATTGAGGCAGCCAGGGTTTGCAGCAAGCGGACGTCGGATTCGTCAAATGCAAATTCTCGATCCACATTTTGTAGGCTCAGGATCCCTGTCACCTGGCCGCTGACCATCATAGGCACACCAAGCCAGGATTTGGGTGTAATGGTGCCAGCTATGGTGGGCTGCCCGAGACGCGCAGCTAATTGTGCGACGTTTGTGTTTACCAGTACAGGTTGCCGTGTTTGTACGATTTGCGTGCGAAATCCACGGACGGGATAACGCCCTGGTGCGAAAATGTGATCTCCACGTTCGAAGGCGTAACGATGTTCCATAGTATCCGTCTGTGAGTCATACGTTGAAATCATTACAACTTGAGAATTGAAAATATCGCGAATTTTATCGCCGACCAGGTTATAAATGGCTTGCACATCGAGATGCGAAGCGAGTCCTTGCTGAACGCTGTTGATAATCGCCAATTCTGCCTCTCGCTCAGCAAGTTCTTGATCGATTAAGGAGCTACCTTTAGGCCATGATGTTTGGTCAGTCATTGTCGCACATCCTCATGTCAGTAAAACTATTCCTATCGGTGTGACTCAGCCATTCACCGGAATGCTCGAGCAGATTGGTGAGGCGTAGAGCGAGCTTATATTCAATTAGAGTTAATATCCAATTTGCCTAAGTGTAAATCTATTCAATTATCTCATGGTTCAGGCATTTTACTGAAATGACGTGAGGATGGACATCGTGACAGATAGATCCAGTGACTTGGCATATAGGTTTGGCTACCGCCACTTGTTCCCTTTTTTGCGCCGAGGATCCACAGAGGCTATAACCTTGACCAATAGGATGCACCATCACTGCCGATCAGATAGGCTTAACAATAATGGGCGGGCGTCTGGTACTGTATCCCTAATGCGGGGATGGTGTCCTACACACCCATCCACAGCAATAGAGTGCGCAATTCAATCCTTTTCCCCCTCAATGTTTTCCACGTCTCCTCACTATACCCATTCAATATCATGCGAATCCAAGCTTGGAACATAGAGGAAAAATTGTAAGTGATATGTACGAAATTGGATTCCTGTTTATAATAATTATGAGGTGTGGTCATATCCAGAGCGATTAACTGTTTTGGGTTATCCGCTGAATAAATCAGTACAATCATTTCTAAGGAGGGATAGCATGTCAATCGAAAGCACCCGTGAAACAATATTGCGTTACTTCAACTCGGAACATGGCGACGTCAGCATGATGGCAAAAGACGTCACCTTTACGATCATGGCGACAGATCAAGAAAACGTCGGACCAGACGCCGTGCTTGGTATGCTGAATTATCTCTACCACATTGCCTTTGAGGCGACTTTCACCCCAAGCCTGACACTGTTCGGCGAGACCAATGCCGTTGTAGAAGGCGAGTTTGTTGGCAAGCACATTGGTGAGTTCAATGGCATTCCAGCAACAGGCAAAGATGTACGCGTTCCGCTCTGCATAGTGTATGACCTGACAAACAACAACATCAAGCACGCCCGAGTATATTTTGAAATGCCTGCCCTCCTTCAACAGCTTGGAGTGCCAATGGGTTAGGCAATCACGGGCTGTTAACTCCACATCTGCGCATTGTCAAGTTAGCGCAGGTTAAATTTTATTAGGTGCTATACTGATTCTGCAATGACCCAATTGCAGCCTATTCGTGTTCCGCCTTGTATACGCGAACAACTGTATGATCATCGCATATCATCGGATATTTTTTCGACAGGCTCAAGCAATTGGTGGCAAAATATAACCAGATTCTGTAGAATCAGAAGATAATCTTGGCAGAATTGCAATTAAATATTTGGAGGGCCTATGGCTGTGAATTGGGATGAAGTTCAGAGGATAATTATTCCGATAAAGGATTATGAAGATTTATGTCAGCGATTGCATAAATCATTTGCCTATCCATTCGTACGCAACACCTTCAATTTTACGATGCCAGATCTTGTAAACTATTCCCAGAGGTTGTTGGGAGGAGATTCTCGTAACCGCTACACCGAATATAACTCAATGCTGGTTAGAATAATTTCGGGTTTACATCAAGCAGGGGTGCAAGATGTGGTCAACCTGCTGGCACCTACCGCGTCTCGTGAGCAGCTGGAGATTTTTGTAGAACAGAGCAGGATTTCCGCCCCTGATATTGTCACCGTTTTGAAGTTTTTGATCTATTGGGTTATTCCAAATGAGAAATATTTAAGCGGATTGGTGCGAGAGGACTCTTGCATTAGCGAAGCAATCAAGGTATTGGCTGAATTAGGGATTCGAACCAATCTGGAATTGTTGCAGAAGGGTAGTACCACCACAGGGCGTATGTCACTGGTTGAAACCAGCGGATTACCAGAAGCTGTCATCTTAGAGCTGGTAAACCGCGCGGATCTCTCGCGTATGCCTTGGGCCAGTAAGGCAACCATTTCAAATATCATGGGTGCGGGATACGGTAGCCTGGATCAATTAGCAAACGCCAATCCAGAGCAACTGTATGAAGATTTCTTCCGCTATGGCAAAACCATCGGTAAAAACTTAAAATTTGGCAATGAAATCGAAAACAGTTACCGCATCGCAAAAATTCTTCCGGTATTGCTGCAGCAAGATTAACCTGCACATTGTAGCTTAGTATGTCACGGATGGTTATGGCGGTGGAAACGCAGAACCGATGCTGACCGCCTGGATCGGCAGGGTAGTTCCGTAAGCACAAATACATCCATATGAATTAAGAGCAGCCAGCCACATCACCAGGTCTATTGCGCAACCATATTGACCAATAAAAGGAAGTATCTAAATGTCAAAAGAGCTCAAGGATAAATTACATCGCGCTTTTGATGAAGGTTGGAACAAAGGCAACACGGCAACAATGTACGAACTATGTGCTGCCAACTTTGTCCACCATAGACCTCCTCTTCCGGCTATTGAAAACCTGGAAGCTGAGAAGCAAGATATCGAAAGTACCTTTATGGCTTTTTCCGATATTGAATTCATGATACACGAGATGGTCATGGAGGGGAGCACTGCTGTTATGCGGTGGACATGGCGAGCTAAACACACAGGGCAGTCACCTGATCTCCTTATTCCACCTACTGGTAATGAAGTAACCATGGAGGGATGTAGCGTTATTCATCTGATAAAAGGTAAGATCATTGAAGAGTGGGAGTATGCGGATTATCTGGGTTTCTTTACACAGCTCGGTGTCATCCCACCACTTGAATAATGCGAGGTTTGTCCCCCTGCATGTGATCCATATCTTCATCCCGTTGTTCTCGCATGCGAGAATATAGTCGTTCACATCCGCGGTCACTTTAGGAGCCTACTAATCCCTTGCATGAACTGATCACGTTTGGAGGGGAAAATGCTAATACCGAGCCTATTGAAATCGACTCACAAAAGTGCTATAGTATTTTTGTAGAATGATTTGGGGAGTTCCCAGATTAAATGGAGCAAACAAAATGAGTAAAAGTGCCCTTAGTGTCTTCATATTTGGCCTGTATGTGATTGCGCTTGGTATTGTCTTGATTGTTGTGCCCAATTTCTTATTGAGCTTATTATCATTACCGAACACAACAGAAGTATGGATCCGGGCTATTGGAGTAACGCTGCTCTACTTAGGCATTTTCGATGTTCTTGCAGCACGTAATGAAATGACCAAATTTTTCTTGTGGTCGGTATATCTCCGTGCTTCTGCTATTCTATTTACTATAGCTTTTGTTCTATTGGATTTCGTTCAGCCACCGCTGATATTGATTGGAGTTGTGGATTTAATGGGAGCTATTTGGACAGGTATTGCGCTACGGTCTCCAAAACCTTCTATGAAAGCCACTTAATCAAAAGCATAGAAAGAATACTTGCTGATAAGATAATCAATTAATTTATTAGTTCATATCAATTTTTAACCCTCCATCATTTCAATTGCGATAAGCTTGGATAGTATATGCATTACAAAATCAGCATGTGTAGTTAGCTTTCTCTACTCGGAGGCATGTGATCTATGCTTATAAAGACGACGATATTTTCAAGTTAATTCACATTATAGGTAGCACAATATTCCAGGAGTCTATAGAATCAAGAGTTAGGCGCGTAATCCATAGCATGAAGATAGTTCGCGTCAATTACGTATAAGAATCGATGGTTCATAGTCGCCATACGAAAAGGAGTAAAGGATGGAGAAATTAATCAAAAAACTCAATGGGGCAAACATGGATATTGACCTGGCATCACCAAAGGGCATGATTCCGTGGGAACAAGATCGATGCCCTTGGAATGAGGCTGAAAACACCAATGAGCATAAATGTGCAGTAAAAAACATTTCTATATGCCGCTATTTCTGCGGTATTGAATATATTGACACTCTTATATGTTGTTACCCACACCCTAATCCTCTCAAACGCGAAAAGTAGGATTTTCAAGTTGAATGTATTTTTTTAGTCCTAAGTTTTTGGTTTTTTAAGCAAAAACGGAAGCCACGCCCATCCCACCGCCACTAGCGCACGCTATTGGACCAGGATATTCACGAAATACTACACGTATTAAGACGCACAATATCACAAAAGTCTGTAGAATCAATTATTGGACGCTATATCGACAACTCAATGTTTGACAATGAAAAGGAAAATGGGAATATGGTCATCTTTGAACAACTGAACAAGAACAAAGGAACCGTTTCCAGTAAACTAGGAAAAACACTTGCCCAAAAAGTGCTTAAAGAAAGTCAAACCAATATGCTGTTCGA
>Ga0153916_10000736_pt1 | contig 22508 bp, 25 predicted proteins | sample Opewatmetagenome_FD_109642 | JGI IMG/M metagenome (GOLD analysis project Ga0153916, IMG submission 109642) | Freshwater wetland microbial communities from Ohio, USA - Open water 3 Core 3 Depth 4 metaG | ecosystem: Environmental > Aquatic > Freshwater > Wetlands | place: USA: Ohio, Lake Erie...
TACCCGAGAAAATCGGCAAAGGGAAGCTCAAGGCATTGCGCATCATCGAACCGATCTGGACATATCCGAATCGTTACAACGCAGATGATCCGCTTCGTGCAGATTACTTCAAGCCCGAGACATGGTTCGTCATGGGTAAAGAAGTGCATGACACACGCCTGCTGACGTTTATCTCGAAGCAAGTGCCCGATCTGCTGAAACCGGCGTATGCGTTTTCTGGCATATCGCTGATTCAGATATTGATCCCCTACGTGAATAACTGGCTGCGCACACGCCAGAGCGTATCGGATTTGCTGCACAATTTTAGCGTATTCGTCCTCAAGACTGATTTGTCGAGCCTGCTGAACGCGGGTGCCGGTCAGGCCGAACAAGCACGGTTCGCGTTGTTCAATACCATCAGAGACAATCAGGGTCTGATGGCGATCAACAAGGATACCGAGGATCTGAGCAACGTGTCCGTGCCGCTCGGTTCGCTTGACCATTTGCAGAGTCAGGCACAAGAACATATTTCGTCAGTAGTAGGTATTCCGCTGGTTATCTTGTTGGGCATCACGCCGTCAGGTTTGAACGCCAGCAGTGCCGCCGATTTGGATGTGTTCTACAGCTATGTTGCGTCACAACAACAACACCTGTATACGCCGCTGCTGTCGAGATTGATGGAAATTATACAGTTGTCGCTATGGGGCGAAGTTGATCCTGAGATAGGCTTCACATATCAGCCGCTACAGGCGCTTGACGAACAGCAACTGGGCGAAGTACGGAAATCAGAAATCGAAGCGGCGTGTATGCTGCTGGATCGTGGTGTCATAACGCCAGAAGAAGAACGTGCCCGATTGGCAAATCAACCAGAGAGCATGTATCATGGCCTCGATTTGAGTGAAGTGCCAGAACCATCAACCAGTGACGAATCCGATGAGTCCGAATTGACCGATCTGAACGTTCAGATTGATGAGTAAATAACGAAGCCGCCAAGTGTTCGAGCACCGGGCGGCTTCTGATCAAATAGCGCATAGGGGCGCCAAATGACTAAACCGATAATATCACGATCTGCCGCCCGACAAGCGGGTTTGAAGTTGTATTTCACCGGTGCCCCCTGCCCGCATGGGCATGTTGTCGAACGTCGCGTATCTAATACTGTTTGCACACAATGCGCAAATGGGTCAGAACAACAACGGCAAGCCCAACGTGACGGTCGATTGTTTTATAACACGGGTCGCCCATGCAAGTACGGGCACGTCGCCGATAGATATTCGTCAAACGGCGGATGCGTCGAGTGCTTGAAGATTTCAGATTTGGAACAAAACAAGCGAATCGCTGCTGAGAGATTAGCGATTCGTACCGCCAAATACAGACCGCCAGAAGTAATCGTGGAAATGTATCGAGGCGAGGTCATATCTCGAAAAGACGCGCTAGCTGCCGGATCGTTACGGTTTTTCACGGGTATCCCGTGTCGAAAAGGTCACGTCGAGCAGCGTCTTGTTTCCAGTCACAGTTGCATGGAGTGTGATCGGATACGTGCGAATGATACGCACCGGCGTGATCCGAAAGCTCATGCGGCACGTAATCGCGAATATCGACGTAGAAACCCAGAGCGTGCTCGGTTCCTGTCAAAACCGTATTGGCAAAATCGACGAGCACGTATGCGCGATGCTGAAGGTGCGCACACCCCATGTGAGTTAACCGCACTGTACGCTGACCAAAACGGCAAATGCGCAAACCCTGTGTGCGGAACGAATCTGGCGGACGGCTATCATGTCGATCACATCGTTGCACTGGTAAATGGCGGAACGAACTGGATTGAAAATATTCAACTGCTATGCCCAACATGCAATCTGAGAAAAGGCCGAAAAGATTACGCACAGTTCGTAATCGAATGCCTGGAGCGACTCGCGGCGTAAAAACGCTTCCGCCGATCCATCCAAACGCGGGGTTGACGGCGGCATATAACAAGCAGTTGGACACACTGGTCGAGCAGATGAATCGGTCGGTGACACATTGGATCGGTGCTGCGTATAAGCGACAGGTTGCCCGACCGGCAGTGCTGGCCGCTGATGCATCCCCAGCGCGCGAACTGACCGATACGATGAATCGGCTGAAGAAATATTGGGTGGCAGTTTTCAACAAAGCTGCCCCCCTGCTGGCCAAACGATTCGCCGAACGTGCAGCGCGGCATGTTGATCTGACGATGACCAATCAGATGCGGCAGCACGATTTCGGCATCGACTTCAAACTGACGGACGAGGCGCGAAATGCACTGGACGCCACAGTCGGCGAGAATGTCGCATTGATCAAATCTATTCCGCAGCAATATCTGGCGGATGTCGAAGGATTGGTTATGCGATCGATCTCGGTCGGCGGCGACATGAAAACGCTCGGGCTGGAGTTGGAAAAAAGGTACGGATTGACCCGCAAACGTGCGGGGCTGATCGCTCGTGACCAGAACGCCAAGGCGACCGCCACGATGGTTCGTGTGCGCCAGATGGGTCTGGGAATTACTCATGCGAAATGGCTTCACTCGCACGGCGGGCGCGAACCGCGCGCCAGCCACGTCGCATATGATGGGAAAACGTTCGAAGTCGCCAAGGGTGCATATATCGACGGTGAATGGATTTATCCGGGCGAGAAAATAAATTGTCGGTGCGTATCGCGGGCAATAATTCCAGGTTGAGGTTCATACGTGCGTTCTGCTAAAAAACAACATCGCATCGCACGAGATGCCTCGCCAGTAATGGCGACTGATCCACCCGTGAGTGAAGCGCAGCGCAAGGCAATGTATGCCGCAGCCGCCGGCAAGAGCAATCTGGGTATTCCCACATCTGTTGGCAAGGAATTCGTCGGTTCAGATTGCGCGTGGGGCGCCAGCGACAACAAGATCAAAGGTGCAGGCGTGTGCATGATTTCGCCCACCGGTCGGATGTTGTTTCTGAAGCGCTCGCCCACATCGAATCATCCCGGTGAGTACGACTTCCCCGGAGGCAAGGCTAATTCCTACGAAACACCCGAAATGACCGCTAAACGGGAAATGGTCGAAGAGATCGGCGCCGTACCATATGGCGAACTCGTTCCGATTGGTCATGTGTCCGACAAGCAGGATGTCGAATTCATCACATACCTGATGCACGTTCGGCATGAATTCACACCGAAATTGCAACTGGACGAACACACCGAATTTGTCTGGGCCAAGCCGGAAGATGCGCCGCAACCGTTGCATCCCGGCATCGCTGCGATATTGAACGGCAGCGATATGGCACAGGATTACACGGTTCACGGTGCTGGATTCGGTAAGTTTTACGCGGGCACTGTGTCGAATACGAAGGTGTCGAACGAGCCGGTCGAAAATACCAAAGTTCATGCATCTGCGCCGAGTGTCGGTCAGGGCGGTTCGACTGCGGTTGGTGGTCAGGCGGCACCGGGCGTGAATCGGGCGGCCGCACAGGATGCCGCACCGCGCGCACTGATGGCGTTTGATCGCGCCAGCGTTCGGTCGGTGGACAAGGACGGACGCCTGCATGTCGAGATCACAAATATTTCAAAGGCGACCGTCAATCCGTACTATGGATACGAGATACCTGATGCGGATCGGCTCGGTCTGGAACCGAATCGTGTCTACATGCTCCTGCGCGATCCGGAAGAATTGGCGAAAGCTGCTGCGACTTCGAACAATATCCAACTGCTCGATTCGCACATTCCGGTTTCTGCGCAAGATGACAAAAAGCAGCACGTCATCGGTTCGACCGGCACAGATGCCGTATTCGAAAAACCGTTCCTGCGCAACTCACTTGTCGTATGGGATGCGAGCGCAATTGCACGAATTGAATCGGGTGAAACGAAAGAACTGTCGTGTGCATACCGATACATCCCCGACATGACTTCGGGAATATACGAAGGCGTCCGCCATGATGGGATTATGCGAGACATAGTATTCAATCATGTGGCTCTGATCCCCAACGGAAGGTGCGGGAAAGAAGTCGTTGTCGGCGATTCCGCCAAATAAAAGCAAGCAGTACCGTAGCACCAGCAGCAAACCCCCCGTGACAATAACTTTGGAGAATAACCTATGAGCAAGCCCTTGAGTAAGAAAGCGGCTATGTGTAAGGGGGTCTTGCTGGCCGTCCTGACACCGAAACTCGCCGCAGATGCGATGCCCGACTTGGATGCAATTCTGGCCGGCGTGACCCGCAAGAACTGGCTGGACAAGAAGCCTGGCATTCTCGCCGCGCTGAAACCGGCATTCGCGAAAGATGAAGAAATGGAAGGCGCCGCGAAGTCGCTGGACATGCTGGATGACGATGATCTGAGCATGGACGATGACGGCGACAAAGCCATTTCCGAAATCATGGACCATCTGCGCGGCAAGATTTCTGACGAAGATATGGCCGTGGTTGAGGGCAAGTTGAAGGCGATGTCCGTTCCAGTAGCGCATGTGGCACCTGCCGCCGCTGCCGCAGATGAACCGCCCGCATTCCCCGGCAAGCCCGCCGTGGGCAAAGGCCCGGAAGATGGCGGCGAAAAGGATGAAGTGTCCAAGCCTGCAATGGATGCCGCGATTGCGGTGGCCGTAAAGCAAGCCGAAGATGCTGCGATCGCACGTATCAATGGCATCCACGAAGCCAAAACTGTCGTGAAACCTTACGTCGGCGAACTGGCCATCGCGTGCGATTCTGCCGAAGCGGTCTATGCGGGCGCACTGAAACTGCTGGGCGTGGAAACCAAAGGCGTACATCCTTCGGCGTTCCGTTCAATCCTGCAGGCGCAGCCGTTGCCCGGTGCAAACGCCAAGCAGGTAATCGCGCAGGATTCGTCCAAACCGTCCGGATACGCCGATTTCTGCAAAGACCTCGGCTTGAACGCTTAATCAATTCCACACAAGGAAAGATAAATCATGAGTACAAAAATTGTAGGCGGGGGTTTCCCTGGGCAAGTAAACGTAGTGCAAGCACCTGGCGTCGCCGGTGACTTCGCATCGACCAATCCTCGTCAAACCGTTGACGCTGGTCCCGGCGGGTTCGTAGCTGGCATACTCGGCACCGTTGTCGGCAAGTTCGCATGGGCCGATTCGGTCAATCCGAACGCACTGAACAGCTACGGTATCGGCCTGCCGACCGGATTCATCCATCGTGAGCAGCAAGCCCTGATCACCGTGTTCCTCGATTACGCAACTATGGCCGTGCCGCAAGGCTTACCTGTGACTGCGTTTAGCGCGGGCGACTTCTGGGCACAGAACGACGGTATCGTGACCGCCACACCGGGCATGAAGGCGTACGCACTGAATAACAGCGGCGGCGTCACATTCGATGTAACCGGTACGCCGCCTTCCGCCGCAACCTCCAGTGCCAGCACCGTCGAAAAGATCGTGTCGGCTTCTACTGGCGGCGCGTTGCCGACCACCAACACCTGCACTGCGGGCACTGGCGGCGTGATGAGCAACATTCTGACTGTGGCGGCTGTCGGTTCTGGCAGTGTGGTCGGTGCGGGTCAAACCATCACCGGCACAGGTATTGACCCGAATGCGGTAATCACTATTCTGTCCCAGTTGACTGGCGCCACACACGGCGGTGCAGGTACATATCAACTGAGCGGCGATGTGACTGTTGCGACCGGTACGACCATTTCGCTGTCTGGCGGCGGTCTGACGCTGACTGGCGCAAATACCAGCGGCGTGTTTGCTCCCGGCATGGTGATTTCCGGTACGAACATCCCAACCGGTACGACCATCACTGGTTATGGCACTGCCACCGGCGGCGCAGGCACATATACCGTTGACCGCCCTGCCACAACTGCCGCGACCGCTTCGACCATCACCGCAACCAATGCGATGTTTCTGACAGTTGGCGGCACCGTGACTGGCTCGTTCAAGTTGAATGATGCGATCACCGGCGTCGGTATCACCGGTTCGTCCATCACCGCAACTGCTGTTGAAAATGCGGCGTTGACGGGTCTGGGCGTGGCGGGCACGTATCTGGTCACGGGGTTCTACACTGCCGTTACTTCCGAAGCGATCAATTCTCCAGCAGGTGTCGAAACCACTTGGGTGGCAACATCCAGCGGCGCGCCTGGCGAACTGGTTAAGTTCAAAAACGTTTATAACGTCTAATCCGAGGGCAATCAATCATGAGTAAAATCGATCAAAATCTTGCCAAGCTCGCCTTGGACGAACACAAGCGCAAATACGGCATCGATACCGGTGCCGTAGGTTTTCTGGAACCCGCATGGAAGGATAACTTCGTTCTGGCGATGGACGCGCAGCCTACGCTGATCTCCACACCGAACAGCGCGATTCCTGCGTTCCTGACCACTTTCATTGATCCGGACGTATTGCGCGTCCTGACCGCAAAGAATGCCGCTGCCCGCATCTACGGAGAGGAACGCAAAGGTTCGTTCGTTGATGCGACCGTTGTGTTCCCAGTTGTTGAGCATACTGGCGAAGTGTCCAGTTATGGCGACTTCAACCAGAACGGTCGCTCATCTGCCAACACCAATTTCCCGCAACGCGAGGCGTATCTGTTCCAGACCGTTACCGAGTGGGGCGAACTGGAACTGGAGCGTGCAGGACTGGCCAAGATCGGTTGGGCTTCTGAACTGAAGCAGTCGTCGATCGCCACCTTGGACAAGTTTATGAACCTGTCCATGTTCTTGGGCGTGCAAGGGTTGCAGAACTATGGCGTGTTGAACGCACCGGGTCTGTCGCCAGCATTGGCACCGGCACCGAAGGCGTACAACAGCAATACCTCTGGTCCGTGGATCACCAACGGTGCGATCACTGCGACAGCGAACGAGATTTACGCCGACATCCAGGCGTTGTTCATCGCGTTGACTAATCAGTCCAATGGCAACATCGATGCTGACAGCGATCTGGTGCTGGCACTCTCGCCGGTATCCGCCGTGGCGTTGACTGCGACCAACACCTTCAATGTGAACGTTCATGATCTTCTGAAAAAGAATTTCAAGAACCTGCGCATCGAAACCGCTGTGCAACTGGGTGCCCTGACTGCTTCGAACTCTCAAGGTTCGGCAGCGGGCGAAATCGTCCAATTGTTCGCCGAAACGGTCGAGGGCCAGCGTACAGTATACGGTGCTTACAATGAAAAATTGCGTGCCGGTCCGGTCATCCGTGATCTGTCGAGCTACAAGCAGAAATCAACCAGCGGAACCTGGGGTGCCATCGTTCGCCAGCCGTTCGCAATCAGCACCATGCTGGGCGTGTAATAACTGAGCCGTCCCGTTCAGTCGGACGGCTCGGAATGAGTCTCGCAAGGATTCATTCCGAGCAATCGTGCTCAAATTAGGCTCCAGGGATCGGTCTGGACTTTCAAAAGGAAATGACATCATGGCTGAAATACTGCACGCGAACAAAAAAGCATCCGGCGAAACTGTCACGGTGGCATGCAAGCTGCCACATGGCCTCGTGCTTCGCGTATTTCGCGGAATTGAAATTGATGTGCCAGTGATGGGCGGCGGAACCCGTAAGGAAAAAACCGTCGAACCGCTCGAACAGGTTTATACCGCATACGGTTGGTCGCATCCGCAAAATGCTGCCCCCCACTGCACGATTCTCGCAGGTTACGCGCTGACCGGCGGCATCCCTAAAGAACATTGGGATCTGTGGTTGAGCCAAAACAAAAATTCAGCGATGGTCAAGAATGGCTTGATCTTCGCACACGCATCTACCGCATCGGCGAAGGATCAAGCCAAAGATGGTCGCACCATTCGCAGCGGTCTGGAACGCCTTGATCCAAACAATCTGCCGAAGATCGGTAAGCAGAAGGTTGTTACCGACAAAGACATGATGGGTCGCGAGCAAGTGGAACGCATGGAAGCAGCATACGTTTAAGGAGTAAATCATGGCGACAGGCGTGGTGACATTCGTATATGCAGATTGGGCTGCGGCATTTCCCCAATTGGCAGTATGGGTCGGTGCGCCTGCCGCCCAGATGTATTTCAATATGGCAGCGGTGTATCTCGACAACACGGCGGTCAGCCCCGTGCAAGATGTTGCACAACGCACGACTCTGCTGTATTTACTGACTGCGCACGTCGCCCAATTGCTCGCACCGCAGAATGGTCAACCTGCTTCACCGCTGGTCGGACGAATCAGTGATGCAACTGAAGGATCAGTGACGGTTCGTGCCGAGATGAAATATCCGGAAGGTTCGGCACAGTGGTATCAGCAGACACAATATGGTGCAATGTACTGGGCGGCAACTGCACAATATCGCACGATGCGTTACTTGCCCGGTCCGATCTATAATTTCCAGCCATATGGTGCTGGGTTGGCTGCATATAACTCTGGATTTCCGTCGGTGTGAGCGGCGATCCGAGCGATGCAGATCAAACTCGCCGATGGTTTCGGCAAAAAGATGCAGGCGGCTATCGACAAGATGGCTGGCAATTTGGGAAATGCCACATCGGTCGAAATCGGTTGGAACCGAGAAGCCACATACGGCGCCGACAAGGGTGGCTTGCATGTAGCGCAAGTGGCGGCTATCAACGAATACGGTGGCACGATCAAAATTCCCGAGCATCAGGTTCGGGTGTATCGCCAAGTCGATAAGTCGGGCGAATTCGCACGTTTTGGCAAGTTCGTAAAGCGTTCCGCATCAAACTTTGAAACAACCCACACGGTTCCCGAACATACGGTGACAGTGCCGGCGAGGCCGTTCTTCCGAGGCATGATTGCCGAAGAGAAACCATATCTGTCGTCTGATATGGGGCATGCGTTGCGTGAGGCCGATTTTAACATGCGCAACGCTCTTGGTCTGATCGGTGAAGAAATGACCGGCAAATTGCAACAAGCGATTATCGAATTTGACACACCAGCCAACGCACCCAGTACCGTGGCGAGAAAAGGCTTCGACGACCCGCTCGTGGAATCAGGTGTGATGCTTAGAACCGCGAATTACACGGTGAAATAAATGAATCTTCACAATATCGCCGGTCAGTATGTCGCAGCGGTCAATCCGTGGCTCACCGCGCAATATCAGCAATCGAACGGGTACACAACCGCTGGCGATGGAACGCGAACACCATCCTACGCCACTGCAGTACCCGTGCAAGTCCAGAAACAACCGATGCAATACCGCGATCTAGTCCAACTGGACGGATTGAATCTGAACGGCGAAAAAGCCGCGTTTTATGTGAACGGAAATTGGCAGGGTGTGGCTCGACCGACCAACCAGGGTGGCGATCTGATCACCCTGCCGAACGGAAGTAAATGGCTCGTCGTCATGTTGCTCGAAAATTGGAGCGAGATGGATGGCTGGTCTAAAGTGGCATGTGTACTCCAACAGGGTTGAACTCATAACAAGGAATTGACAACATGAAAAAGATTTTACAGAGTTTGGTCGCCGTATTGATGATCGGTGTATTGGTGGCATCCTTGGCGCGCGCCGCCTCGATTCCGCAACCATTTTCCACATTGCCCTATGTGTATAGCGATGCTTTCCCCGCTGCTCGCCTGAATGCCAATTTCGCATACGCACTCAGTTATGTCGATTCGATCGTGGCCGGCAACATGTCGGGCAATGCGGCGACTGCAACGAGTGCCGTGTTTGCCACGACCGCATCGTCCGTTCCGTACACAGGTCTGACTGGCACCGTTCCGACCTGGAATCAGAACACCACCGGGAATGCGGCAACGGCATCGTCCGTTCCGTACACAGGTCTGACTGGCACCGTTCCGACCTGGAATCAGAACACCACCGGCAATGCGGCAACGGCATCGTCCGAATTACCCACATGGGCAGTAGTGACCGCCTCTGCGGTAGTCGCAAATGGCTCATACAATGCCGCAGACACATCCGCTGTCGCATTCACGCTTACACTGCCGGCTTCGGGCGTATCGAATCGCATCAGTTTCCTCGATGCGACCAACACGTTCAGCACGCACAGTTTGGTCATTGCTCCAGCCAGTGGCGTAAACCTCAACAGCGCCGGTTCGAACGTCACGATTTCCACCAGCGGCGCAACGGTAATGTGCGTGTATCTCAATACTGCCATCGGTTATCGTTGCGTCACACAATAAATGACTGCTCCCGCGCTCAATCTGACCGAAGCGCAAACGCTGACTGCGCTTCGGTCGTTCCTGTTGGCAGTGTTGCCTACCGGAACGGAAGTTGCCCGAGGGTTGGATAACCGAGTGCCCGAACCGTCTGGCTCGAATTTCATCACGATGACTCCGATCATGCGTGAACGCTTGGAAACGAACGTCGATAGTTATGACGGGTTGGACATCCAAACGCTCACTTTTACTGTGCTGACAAATACGCCCGCGCTCGGCGATCGCCTGACCAATGCGGGTGTCGTAGCGTCGGGAATAGTTTCGGCGGTGAGCGGGCTGAACGTAGTTGTGCTTCCGACCACTGGCGCGTATTTCGCAGTCGGCGATAGCGTTGCCGATACGACATCGGCACTGCCGGTCGGAACAGTCAGTTCGGTTGCGTATGGTGGGAAAGCATCGTTGCAGCCGACAAAAGTGACCGTGCAACTCGACGTGCATGGCCCCACCAGTGCTGACAATGCACAAATCATATCGACCTTGTTCCGTGACGAATACGCCGTAACACAGTTCGCCACATCGGGCTTTGATGTCGTTCCGCTCTATGCTGATGATCCGAAACAACTGCCATATCTCAACGGTGAGCAGCAGATCGAAGAACGGTGGTCGATCGATGCGGTGATGCAGACGAATCCGGTTGTCACAACCCCAATGCAGTTCATGAACGCCATCGCAGTAACCACAATCAACGTCGATGCGGCATACCCCGCATAGAACCACTTGGAGCGCAGATAAATGCCAACAATTCCAGCATCTCAGGTCGTAACGGTTAATCCGCAGATAGTCAGTGCTGGCGGTTCTCCGCTCGCACTCAACGGACTCATTCTCACCGCGAACACCCGTGTTCCGCTCGGCTCGGTCTTGTCGTTCCCCTCGGCGGCCGCCGTGACGGCTTATTTTGGCGGAAATACCGTGGAAGGAGATGCGGCGTCGATCTATTTCCTCGGTTTCGACAATTCCAACATCAAGCCGGGTGCCGTTCTGTTCGCGCAATACAACCCCAGTGCGGTTGCGGCATACATGCGCGGCGGCAGTCAAGCGGCGACCACGTTGGCGCAGTTGCAGGCCATGTCAGGCACGTTGTCGGTCACGGTGGATGGAAACACTCACGCCGCCAGCATCAACCTGAGTGCCGCGACAAGTTTTTCAAGCGCAGCAGGTATCATCCAGACCGCGCTGGACACCACCGTCAGTGTGACCGGTTCGGTTGCCGCGAACGTAGTCACCGGTTCGATCGCTCCTAACGTTGTGACCGGCTCGATCGCGGGTACGACCATGACCGTATCGGCGATCACATCCGGTGTGCTGGCGGCGGGTCAATCGGTCAGCGGCGCAAACGTTGCCAGCGGAACAACCATCATTTCGCAGTTGACCGGCGCCACACCTGGTGGCACGGGCACGTACCAAGTATCTGTGTCGCAGACCGTCACGAGCGAAACCCTCACCATGAGCGGCGGCGGGCTGACCGTATCGGCGGTCGTCACCGGCACGCTGGCAGTCGGTCAAACTATAAGTGGCACGGGCATCACTGCCGGAACCACGATTACCGCCTTGGGCAGCGGAACGGGTGGCACGGGCACGTATGCGGTCAGTGTCAGCCAGACCGCGACCAGCACGACAGTCACGGCATCGGGCGGCACGTTGACTGTTACGGCAGTCGCAACAGGCGCGTTGGCGGTCGGTGACGTGCTGGTAGGCACAGGTATCACAACTGGCAACCATGTCACTGCGTTCCTGACGGGTTCGGGCGGTACGGGCACGTATCTGGTCAGTGTGGGCGATACTGCCGGCAGCACGACCATCACATCATCTGGCGCCAACGTCACGGTGACGTTCGATAGCGTATCAAGCGGGTTCGTCATCACGTCCAACACCACCGGCGCCACATCCACCATGACATTCGCCACGGGTACGATTTCCACACCGCTGAAGCTCACCTCCGCCACCGGCGCAGTGCTGTCGCAAGGTGCGGCGGGAAGTACACCGTCGACGACCATGACCGCGATTGCCAATCAGACCCAGAACTGGGCGACGTTTATGACCGTGTTCGATCCGGATGGTGGTTCGGGTAATACCGTCAAGCTCGCGTTTGCCGCATGGACGAATGCTCAGAACTTGCGCTACGCCTACGCCTGCTGGGATACCGACATTCTGCCGACACAATCGAACGCAGCCACGACCAGTCTGGGGAATATCCTGACGGCGAACGGTTCGCAAGGCACGGTGCCGATCTATTGCCCGACCTATGCCAAGGCGGCATTCTTCTGTGGCGCGGCGGCGTCTATCGACTTCACCCAGACGAACGGGCGCATCACGTTTGATTTCAAGTCCCAATCGGGTCTGACTGCCGATGTGACTGATCCGACCATTGCCGCGAATCTGATCGCCAACGGTTATAACTTCTACGAAGCGGTTGCTACGGCGAATCAGGGCTTCCAGTTCTTTACGCCGGGTAGCATCACTGGTTCGTACAAATGGGCCGATTCGTACATCAACCAAATCTGGTTGAACAACGCATTCCAGCTTGCACTGGTCGTTCTTCTGACGCAATCGCGGAGTGTGCCGTATGACAATCTCGGCTACGGTCTGGAGCGTGCGGCCCTGCTCGATCCGATCACTCAGGCTGGGAACTTCGGCGTGTACGGTGCGGGGATCCCGTTGTCATCGCTTCAGGCAGCAGAAGTGAACGCGGCGGCGGGCGTGGCGATCGATAAAACGCTTTCGTCGCAGGGCTGGTATTTACAGATATTGCCGGCGACCGCACAAGTTCGCGGGTTGCGTCAATCGAATCCCATTAACTTTTTTTACGTCGATTCGGGTTCGGTGCAAAAAATCTCGATGAGTTCAATCGCCGTCCAATAAATATTAATTGCGTCACAATCTTCATTTGCGATACAATACGTCACTGGCAGGCGTGGAGTATTCAGATGAAGATTGTGACATTGGACGAAGCAAAACGGCGCCGATTGCCGCGCTACTTCACAGGATTGCCGTGTAAAAATGGGCATGTGGCAGAACGGGGTACGGCGTCACGTTCATGCATAGCGTGCATGAACATTCGAGCTAAAGAGCGGTATCGTAACGATCCTGCAAAATATCGTTCGGTGTCCGCCTCGTTTCGCAATGCTAACCCTGACAAAGTTAAAGAAACGCAGCGCAAATGGCGCGAGGCCAATCCAGATCAGGTAAAAGAAAATAACCGCAAATACTATGCTGAAAATACTGAGCGGGAGAAACTGCGGGTACGTGAATATCGTGCGGCGAATCCCGAAAAAGCCAAGCAATCAAATTTAAATTGGCGAACCAACAATAAAGAGCGATTTGTAGCAATTAAGAAAATTTGGAACACGAACAACAAGGAGCACAATAGCGTCATTCGCAAGTTACATTACGAGCGAAACGGTGAACATTCTCGTGAGGTATCGCGCGAATGGAAACGATTGAATCCTCATATGGTCGTGGCTGCAAACGCTCGTCGTCGAGCCAGTCAAATTCAGGCAATCCCAGACTGGGCAAATTTTGGTGCAATTAACTCGATTTATGATTCGTGCAAGGCGTTGAATCTGGCATTCGGGGCTAAAAAATGGCACGTTGACCATATCGTCCCATTGCAGTCGGATTCAGTTTGCGGTCTGCACTGCGAAGCGAATTTGCAGATCATACCCGCAGAAGAAAATCAGTCCAAACGCAACCGCTATTGGCCAGATATGTGGTAATACCGTAGTACATCACTTAAAGGATAAGACAACATGGCAGCTAATTCGATAACGTCGGCCAATAGCACTCTGCTCCTGGGCGTGGCCGGACTGTTCACTGTGCCGCAACAGCTTCAAGGTTTCGGTGCGGACGATGCGTACTCAATGGCGATGGTGACCAATGCCGAAGTCGTGATGGGTGTGGACGGCATCATGTCTACCGGCTGGCTCCCACAGATCAAGGAAATGGATGTGACGTTGCAGGCCGACAGCGCATCCAACACGTTCTTTGAAGCGTGGTACGATGCCGAAGAGGCCGCGCGTGACAAGTTCAAGGCGTTCGGCACGATCTTGCAACCATCGGTGGGCCGCACGTATGCGCTGACCAATGGCGTGCTGGTCGGTTTCACCCCATTCGCCGATGCGAAGAAGGTATTGCAACCGCGTAAGTTCCAGATCAAGTGGAACATCGTTATCGGGGCGCCCGTATAATGGCACGCAAGGTTATCGAGTACACGGTGCTGGACGAAGGGCGTGATCAGGGCAAAGTTTTCCAGATCCGCGAAATGTCCGCATCGCAAGCCGAGATGTGGGCGGCTCGTGCGCTGTTCGCTATGGCGCGGAACGGCATCGACATTCCCGATGACATTGCTGAATCGGGTGTCGCGGGTCTGGCATCGTTTGGCGTAAAAGCCATTTGCGGGATGTCGTTTGACGATGCCCAGCCACTGTTGAACGAGATGATGCAGTGCGTGAAAGTTATGCCTGATCCGAATCGCCCGGAAGTGGTGCGCGCACTGATTGAGGATGACATCGAAGAGATCGGCACTCGCCTGAAATTGCGCAAGGAAGTGCTCAAACTTCACACTGATTTTTTTTTCGGCGCAAACCAATAAGTCTGCATTTTCCGAATGATTCGCATGAGTATGTTGAATATGCGAACGTTCCAAAAACGATAGGCGCGGTCGTGTCGTATCGACTGGCAACGCTGGTCGAACTAGACACTGTGCTTGGCGTGGAAGATATGTACAATCTTCTCGAAATTCAAAACATCGACGCATACAATCAATACGTCGCAAATAAGCGAGAGTGACACATGCTAGTTGATGAAATGATTTTGAAACTCTCGGCAGACGTAACTGGTCTGATTGAGGGGCAAAAGAAGTTCGAAGATGCGTTGGAGTCAATGCGGTCGAAATCCGAAGCCTCTAGCAAGAAAACGGTCAAGGCGGCAAACGATGAAGATGACGCATTAAAGAAACGAAATAAGGCTGAAGATAAAGCCACCAAGGAACGGGAAGCGCAGGCGAAAAAACAGGGCGATGCGTTACTCAAATTGCGCAACGATATTGTCGCGGTGACGGCAGCATATGTCGGATTCTCGGCTCTGAAAAACATCGGCGAGAATCTGCTGACGATGAACACCCAGATTGGATTCTCCGCCGATTCGTTGGGTATGAGCGAAGAAGCTCTAAATTCATGGATTCGTTCTGCGGCTGCGTTCAATGCCGGTGCCGATGAAACGACTGCTGCGTTCAGCAAGATCAACAGCATTCAGCAGTCGATCAAGACTGGCGTGGGGTTTGAAGGTTCGCTGTCAGCATTAACTGCATATTCACAATCGGTGGCGATGTTAACTGGCGGAAAAGTCAATGTGGACTGGGCAAGACTGACGAATCGGGAAACGACAGGCGAAGGCTTTCTATCTGAACTGAGCACCGAAGTCCAGAAGATGTCGCTCAAAGATGCGACCACCGCGCTTGGTAACCTCGGCATCGGCCCCAATATCGCACGGATGCTTCACGACATTGAATCAGGTAGTGTTGCCGACAAATTGGCGAAAGCCAAAGAAGAAGATCCGGCAGCACAAGAAGCCATCCGCAACGCGAAAGAATTGAATCAGCAGTGGGCACGTATCAAAACCCAAGCGAAAGGTGTTGCCGACACGATTGAAAACGACATCATGCCATATCTGAAGAAATTTGCGGATATGGCATCTGAACTGTTGGGATTCGCCAAAGAGCATCCCAAAACGACCGAGGGTGTCATCGGGGCAGGCACTGCTGCACTGGCGGGAGTATCTGCATATGTCAGCGGGAAGATGCTCAAAGATGCGCTCGGTTTTGGTGCGAAGAAAGCCACCGCCGAGGCCGCAGAAAAAGCCGCCGTGAACGTGGCAACGCGTACACCAGTCAGCAGAATAGTATTGGGTGCGGCAGTTGCCGGATCAGCACTTGCCGCATTGGTGCCGAGTCGTACGCCAACGGTATCCCCCCATATGTTGCTTCCGAATACGACCCGTCGTTTGATGCAGCACTCGTTGCCGTCCAATACCAATTCATCCGAAGTCCACATCGGACAACTGACCGTGACCACTCAGGCCAAAGATGCGCCAGGCGTAGCGGCGGCGGTATCTAAGACTCTGCAAGATTGGTCGCTTGCGACGAATGCTAACGTGGGTATGCAATAATGGCTTTCGGAATCCCGCCACTCCTGAACAAAGCGAACGATGCTATCGCTGTCGGTCAATTGCTCAAGAATGATCTATCGCTTGTCTCACGGGCACTCCTGAAGCAGCGTGTTCAATGGGGTATTTTCCTGAACAACAAGCCGGTCATTACGCCCGATTCGGTTTTATCTTTCGATTTCAAGCAAGAATATCGGATCGCCGATTATCCGATGGAACAAGGCGCGTTCCAATCGTATAACAAGGTCGCGACCCCCTATGATGCCCGCGTAAGCATGTCGCGCGGCGGCACCGTGGCCGATCGGCAGAAGTTCCTGCTGGATGCCGAACGTATCACTCGGTCACGCGACCTGTACGATGTGGTGACGCCGGAAATCACGTATCATAGCGCCAATATCGCTCGGTTCGATTATCGTCGCACGACAACCAACGGTGTGACGTTGCTCACGGTCGACTTCTGGTTGTTGGAGATTCGAGAAACCGTACAGTCGGTATTTTTCAACACCAAGCAGCCCAGTTCGCAAGCTGTGCAAAATAATGGCACGGTGCAAGCTGGCGCATCTGCCGCGACCCCCGTGCCCGCACCATGACACAAATCGTCCCGATCACCGACCAGCCGAACCAGACATTCAACGTCACGCTTGGCGGGCAACCTTGCACGATTAAGTTGTACCAGACTGCCACTCAAGGTTTGTTCTGTGACCTATACGTGAACAACACGCTCATCATCGGCGGCGTGATTTGCGAAAACCTGAACCGCATCGTGCGTAGCGCCTATCTGGGCTTTGTCGGCGATCTGTTCTGGAACGACACGCAAGGTTCGAGCGATCCGTCATATCCGGGCTTGGGCACGCGCTACCAGTTCTGCTATCTGAACCAATGACGTTCATTGTCCGTAAAATCAGGCTGACATTCATTCTCGGCACCGGATCGTTCGGCGAGACTGGGCGAAATACGGTCACGGTCGAAGGATTGCGCGTACAGGCGCACATCATCAAAACGGGTGCCACGGCGATGGGCGAGGCACAACTGCGCATACACGGCTTGACCCCGACGCTGCTGAACGCGCTGACCTCAATATACACCGTCACGCAACTCCAACGACGGAACACGATTATCGTTGAAGCGGGTGACGATGTTGTTGGTGTGCGCAAGGTGTTCGAAGGCGGCATAACTGTCGCGCAGGCGGATTTGAACCAGCAGCCCGATTCGGTATTGAACATCATTGCACATGCTGGGCTAATATTCTGCGTTCAGCCGAAATCGGAAGGAGTGGATGCGTTTATCGGCTACACATCCTACCCAGCACCAGCCACGGTCGATACGATCCTGAGTGCGATGGCGCCACAGATGGGATTGCGATTCGAGAACAACGGCGTTGACAAAACGCTTGATACGCCTTACTTCAAAGGGGCGATACGCGAACAGGTGCTTGCGGTCATTGCCGCCGCCAGTTGCGAATGGAACAACGGCGACGATGGCGTGCTGGCCATTTGGCCTAAGGGCGGGCATCGGGCGAAGATTGTCGATGTGCCAATCATTTCGCCCGAAACAGGAATGATCGGCTACCCGGCATATTCAAATCTCGGGCTGATGGTTCGGACGTTGTTCAATCCGAATATCGTGTTCGGTGGGCAGATCGAAGTGAAGAGCAGCATCCCACAGGCGAACTATCGCTGGAACGTGTACGGATTGTCATACCAACTTGAGAGCGAAACGCCTGGCGGTGCATGGTTGACCGAGATTCACGGATTCTCAGTGGATGCGGTCACAGGAACATCGCCAGTCACCGTGCCGAAATAACATGTTAAACAACGGGCAAGGATTTGCCGGACTTCTCGGTCTGGAATCGTTCGGATCGGGCTATAACGCGCAGGCGTTTCTCGTACAGTCGATTCTGTCGAAGGTGTCCACTGCCACGATATGCAAAGTGGTCGGTGTGACCAATTCGGGCGGCGTGAGCGGTTCGGGGTTCGTGGATGTTCAGCCGCTGGTCAACATGGTCGACGGTTTGGGTAACGCATTTCCTCATGGGGTAATTTACCACTGTGCGTACAACCGTGTGCAGGGTGGAACGAACGCGATCATTCTAGATCCACAAGTGGGCGATGTCGGATTGGTCGTATTTGCCGACCGAGACATATCGAGCGCGGTGAAGAATCGAGCGCAGTCGAATCCCGGCAGTGGACGCAAGTTCGACATGGCGGATGGGCTGTACGTGTTCAGCATTGTGACCGCCCCGCCGACGCAATACATTCGGTTCACCCCCGCTGGAATTGACATCACCTCGCCCGTCGCCGTAACGGTCAATGCTCCTTCGGTAACAGTGAACGCTCCGACCGCCGTGATACGTGGCGATAATGTGACAGTTCATGCCGCTGTGTCATACGGGCAAGATGTAAATGGGTATGGCACCCGAACGACTTGGACGGGCGGTACGAATTACACAATCGACAGTTATACAACGGGCGCGACTGTGACTGCCAATTCGCATCCGATTAACCCGCCGCAAATACCATGAACACACTCTATCTGACGCCAGGTTGGGATTTGTGCCTCGATTCGAGTGCCAATATTGCTATGGCCGGAATGCCATACTCGTATGCCCAAGATGCAGCATCAGCAATTCGCACATTCATCGGCGAGTGCTACTACGACACGTCGCTGGGCGTGGAATACTTCCAACGGATTCTCGGGTATAATCCGCCGCTGGAATTGGTCAGGGCGCAATTTGTCGCGCAAGCACTGACAGTACCGGGAGTTGTGGCAGCGCGAGTGTTTTTCTCAAGTTTCACGGATCGTGAGTTGAAAGGTCAGGTGCATGTGACCGACAACGCTGGTTTAATCTCAGTCGCAGGATTCTAAATGCCAAGTTCAGTTCCTCAACCAACATTCGGTCCGAACGGATTCATCATTCCGACCGAACAGGCGATTCTAGCTGGCGTTCAAGCTGACCAGAATACTGCATTCGGCGGGAACCTCAATCCTTCGCTGACTACGCCGCAGGGACAACTCGCCACAAGCGAAACGGCGATCATCAATGATTCGAACGTTCAATTTCTCGCCATCACCAACGGTGTTGACCCCGCGTTCGCAGCCGGTCGTATGCAGGATGCCATCGGGCGTATCTATTTCCTCGAGCGGATCGCCGCATCATCCACGGTAGTCACGGCGACATGCAGCGGACTGCCCGGTACGTTCATCCCGATCGGCGCGTGGGCGCAGGCGCAAGATGGCAACATTTACCGCAGCCTAGCGGCAGGCACGATCCCCACGCCTGCAACGATAACAGGTTCGATCTCGGGAACAACATTGACCGTTTCGACTGTTGTTTCAGGTACGGTCGCCAACGGTCAAACCATCACGGGTGTCGGTGTCACGGCGGGTACAGTGATTACTGGTGGCTCAGGCACGTCGTGGACGGTCAACATCAGCCAAACCGCTGGGCCGACCACACTGACCTGTGCGGGCGTCGCGCTGGCATTTGCGTGTTCGACCACCGGCCCGATTGCATGTCCTGGTGGAATCGCACCGAACGGATTCCTGAACACCATCTATCAGGCGATCGCGGGTTGGGACTCGATAAACAATGCCGTCGACGGTGTGCTCGGCAACAATGTCGAAAGTCGTGCGGCATTCGAATTCCGCCGCGAGGCATCTGTCGCCTTGAACGCACAGGGTTCACTCCCATCAGTTCTCGGCGCCGTGTTCCAAGTGCCCAATGTGCTCGATGCTTACGCTACCGAAAATCAAACGAACGTGACAAGCGGCGCGGTGATTAACGGGACGATCGCCGCAACAACCCTCACCGTCAATTCGGTCACATCGGGCACCGTAGCAATCGGGCAGATGGTCACTGGTGCAGGCGTCGCACAAGGGACGATCATCACCGCAGGCTCAGGTGTATCGTGGACGGTCAATATCAGTCAATCGGTCGGCCCCGAAGCCATGACGTGTGCGATCGGCGGCGTACCTCTCGTGGCGCATTCGATATACGTTGCGGTCTATGGTGGCAATTCGGCAGCGGTGGCACAAGCCATCTGGAGCAAAAAATCGCCCGGATGCAATTACAACGGCAATACGACAGTCGCCGTGCAGGATACGACCGCACCCTATACAGTGCCGTATCCGACATATAATGTGACATTTCGGACACCGACGCCGACTGTAATTTTGTTCTCTGTGTCGATTGTGAACAACCCTCAAGTTCCGGCGAACGCTTCGACGCTGATCAAGGGTGCCATCATCGCAACGTTCACCGGTGCGAACGGTAGTCCGCGCGCACGATTGGGCGCGACGATCCTTGCCAGCCAGTTCTATGCTGCGATATTCGCACTCGGGTCATGGGTTCAGATCCAACAGATATTGGTCGGGGTGGGGTCGGCCAACAAATCATCAGTGATTATGCAGATCGACCAGGAACCGACAACTTCGACAGATGACATATCTGTGGCGTTTGTCTGATCATGCAGAATCTCGAGCAGACAATCCTTTCACAGTTTGCGAATAGCCCCGCACTGATCGCACTGATCGAGGATTACAACGCAGCGGTTGATCCGTCGGCGAAACTGGATGCGTTTTACAACAAAGTCTGGAATATTGCCACTGCCGAAGGGTGGGGGCTGGATAACTGGGGACGTATTGTCGGTGTATCCCGCGTCATCCCCCTGCCCACTTCGCCGACTGGCTATCTAGGGTTTGCCCAACAAGTCGGTTCGCAATCGTTCGGGTACGGCGCGTTTTTCAACGGGGCGAATTCGACCACGAATTACGCACTGGCCGATGACGCATACCGCACGCTGATTCTGACCAAAGCGTTGGCGAACATATCCAACTGCGCAATCCCGACGTACAACCGCATCCTCCGCACATTATTTCCCGGCCGAGGAAATGCATACGTTTCCGATCAGGGCGGCATGCGCATGCAGTTGACGTTCGAATTCATGCTGACACAAGTGGAAATTTCAATTTTGAAGTATAGCGGCGCGTTTTCAAATCCGACCGGAGTATCGTCGATCATACTCGAATTTGTTCGAGGTAAGACCTTCGGATTCGCACAACAGACTGGATCGAACGGATTCGGACACGGAACCTTTTTCTTAGCGGAGTGACCCAATGTTAGCAACTGCCCTGCCAGTACGATTTCTACAGCCATTCGCCAATAACGCCGGTGCTGGAACGTATGTTCGTGCCATTCCGAACACGTCCGCCGATCCTACAGCCGCATCGCTGAGTCTCGGATTCCCCCCTGCGACATTTGTCGATGTGGCTCTTGGCGGCACACCCCCGAACGGCATGGATTTCAACGGCATCCTGAATGAAATCACCGCGAATGACCAATGGGTACAAGCTGGCGGGATGGCGCAATATAACGCGGCGTTCTCAACGGCGATCGGCGGTTATCCCCAGGGTGCGCTGCTCATGGCTGCCACACTCACCCATCTCTGGCTGTCATCTGTAGACAACAACACGTCCGATCCTGACACGGGCGGGGCGAACTGGAAAACCATATCGCTCAACGGTTATCAGGCAGCGGGCATACCGACAGGCGCATTGAATGGGTCAAATCAGACGTATGTGCTGCCGACGACGCCGATAGCGGGCGCATCGGTGCCCGTGTTCATCAATGGGCTGTATGCCGTAAATACGGTTGACTACACGATATCGGGTGCTACAATCACACATATTGGCACGGCGTTGACATCGACCGAATCTATCGCTTTCGGCGAATATCGCATTTAAGGGGGGTTGACATAATGAAACGATTGTTTATCGGAGCATTGGCACTTGTTGCCGCACTGCTTGCACCATTCGCACCAGCCGCCACACAGATCAATCTATCAACCCAAGTCCAAGGTATTCTACCTGTCGCAAATGGCGGCACCGGCCAGACGACTAATCCGTCAACCGGCCAACTCGCCAGCATCGACTATCTGATCAACGCCGGTTCGATCACGTTTACCGCCAATCCGCAGGCTGTGGCGATTCGTAGCGCGGTTCTCATGAGTGGCACCCCCAATACACTGACCATTGCATCGGCGGTCAGTGTGACCGTCCCATCGGGTGCAACGCTCGGCACAACGAATGGCGTCATTAGCCGTATCTATTATGCTGTGGCGAACGTGTCTGGCGTGCCAGAACTTGCGGTCAACAACGCCACGGGTGCGACGGTTCTCGACGAAGATGAGTTGATATCCACCACGGCGGTCGGCGGTGCATCGAATACGTCCGGTGTGTGGTATTCAACCACTGCGCGGAGCAACGTGCCCTACAAAGTGATGGGGTTCCTTGA
>Ga0153916_10000737_pt1 | contig 22506 bp, 7 predicted proteins | sample Opewatmetagenome_FD_109642 | JGI IMG/M metagenome (GOLD analysis project Ga0153916, IMG submission 109642) | Freshwater wetland microbial communities from Ohio, USA - Open water 3 Core 3 Depth 4 metaG | ecosystem: Environmental > Aquatic > Freshwater > Wetlands | place: USA: Ohio, Lake Erie, Old...
CGGCGACCTGCGGGCGCTCGAAGCCGGATGCGCCGGCGAGCGCCCGATCGATCTGCGCGACCAGGCGATCATCGCGGTCCTGATGACCACGGCCGCGCGCAACTCGAGCGTCCGGCTCCTGCGTACCGACGATATCGACCTCGCCCGGGCGGTCATCCGCTTCCGCCGGGCGAAGGGCGGGAAGACGCTTGAGATCGCCCTCCATGATGAGGTCCGAGCGCCGCTCCTGCGCTACCTCGAGCACGGCCGGCCGGCGTTCCTGGCCGGGTCAGTTCGGACACGACCCAAAACGCCCGACGTGCCCGACGATCCCGGTTGGCTGTTCGTCACTTGGGGCGATCGCTCGGGCCGGCCGTTGTCGGCCAACGCGCTGTCGTTGATGCTCACCCGCCGCTACCACGCAGGTGGCGGCACGGTCCGCTCGTTTGGCTCACACCGGATCCGCCATGCCACCGCGACCCTCTTGGTCAACAACGGCATGCCGCTCGAGGAGGTCAGCCGCTACCTCGGCCACTCCTCGACGATACCGACCCGCCGCTACGCCCAGCAGACGACCGAGTCGCTCGGACATCGCGCTGCCGCGGCGCTGAGCCAAGCCGGGCTCACCGGCTGATCCAGCTAGATCGACGCGAATCACCCTTCGCGACGCGGCCCGCCAAGCGAACCGTGGACAGTCTTCCCCTATCGCACGCGCTCGACCTCGGCCATCAGCGCCGAGATGGACACCTCGAGTGCTACCGCGATGCGATCGATGTTGATCAGGCTCACGTTGCGTTCGCCGCGTTCGATGTCGCCGATGTACGTCCGATGCAGACCGATTCGGTCGGCGAACTCCTCCTGCGACCAGCCGTGCTCGCGGCGCAAGGCGCGCACGGCGACACCGAAGGCGGTCAGCAGCTCCCGGCGGACGGGGTCGGACATTGCCCGACGCTAGGAGCGACGATGACGATGCGTCTACAGACGATGAGTGGCATTGTCGGCCCACATCGACTAACGTCGCAGCCAGGGTTCCATGCGGAATCCAGCACGGGGGTTCAGGCGATGGCCGACGGGTTCTGTTCAGGCTGCGGCGCGGCATCCGCGTCAGGGGCGCGATTCTGCGCGAGTTGTGGTCAGCCGCTGGTAGCCGTGAGTTCGAACGTCGGACAGGTTGGCCTGGTCGCGAGTAACACCGCGCCACCGGCAGCGGCGACTCGCGCCGTCCGACCGAGGCGCCGGGGTCCAGTCTGGCGGTTCCTCGTCGGCATGCTCCTGCTGCTGGTCGTCGCGGCAGGCTTGGCCGGGTTGGGGTCACTGGTGAAGGCGCCGCCGACGGCGGGCGGCTCCGCACCCAGTGCCTTGGCTGAGATCACCTACACCCTGACCGGCAGCGCGACCGGCGCCAGCATCACCTACACCGATGGCGCGGGCAACATCCAGCAGCAGACCGACGTCAAGGTGCCGCTCGTGCGCAAGTCAGGCGGCGCAGGCTTGGTGTTTCACGCGACGCATGGGGCCTATGTCTCGTTCAGTGCCCAGAACAATGGGGCGAGCGGTGACCTGACCTGCTCGATTGCGTCCGACGGGGTCGTGATCAACACGGGCCACTCATCCGGGGGCTACGCGATCGTCAGCTGCTCAGGACAGGTGCCGTAGGCTGTTGTTCGCCACCCGAGATCGGCCGCAGCTGGTTCGTAAACAGCAGGTCCTCGGTTCAAATCCGAGTGTCGGCTCCACTCCCCGGTTTCGCGCTCAGGAAGAGCATCTGGCTGGTCCGCAGCATGGTCTTCGCGCCCGTCTTCACCGTGGGCAGACCTGCTGACTGGCGAAGATCTGCTAGCTGACAGCGTTTCTGCCCCACGGACGGCAGCGTCACGCTCAGCCACCCCGGCCCCTCGTGTCGAGCCGCGTCCCTCGTTGCCCCAAGAGCTGCTGAACCTTCAGCGCCCCAGGGCATCCGGCACGACCGCCTCGATGAGCCGGAGCATCCGGGCGTGGTGTGAGCCGCGCCAGTAGAGACTGTCGCATGCCGGGCAATGCTGGAACTCGGTCTGCTCGAGGGCGACGCGCGGTGGCACGCGGATCCGGGCCGCGGCGGGAGCGATCGGCTCGAGCAGACCGTTGCAGCGCATGCAACGACCGAACAGCCTGTACGCCGGGCCTAGGCGGAAGCGGACGACCACCTCCCGGAGCTGATCGTGTGGGTGTCGGCGAGGGTGAGCACGAGTCTCGGTCGACGAAACGGTCAGCGCGCCAACCCAGGTCGCAGCATTCCGCGCGGAGCGAGCTGTTAGGCAGGCTGAGCCGTCATCGGCGACCTACAGTCGCGAGCCAGCGACGGCGGCGTGTTCATCGTTCGGCTTCAGAAACGTCCTTGTACGCCGATCAGCATCGGAGCGGGCACCAGATTTTCGTCCGGAATGAAGACGTTCCAGCCGTTAATCGGAACGAACGCTCCGGTGCCGATATCGACTGGATTGCCTCCTGCCGACGACGATGAGGGGGACGAGCGTCCCGACTGAGGCGTCGACGGCATCGGTTGAAACGGCACGATCGGTGGCGCGAAGGGCACGACGAACTCGAGGGTCGGTCGAAGATCGACGCCTGGTCTGCCCTGTTCGACAGCCCGGGCGGCCCTGATCGTGGCGGCCTTCGGGCTCCCAGTCGGACTACCTGCACGACGCGGCGTGATAAACCGCAACGATCCCGTCATGCGACTCTGAAGAAATCCTGGCGTACCTTCTGCTGCCCCGAGGCGCGCACCACAATCCGGACATGTGACTTGATCGGCGGCGATCGTTCGGCCGCCCAGGGATCCCACGTCCTCGAGTACTTGTGGCTCTGCATGGGGATCCCCTCCCTCCGCGGGACTCCGTCGCACGGGAGTAATCCGACCTTGCGCAGTTCGCCCGACCCCATACGTTCTTCCCGATGGGCCTCCTCTGCCGGTCGACGTCTCACCATTCGTGGCACGCTCGTTGACGATTCTCTCGACAAGGGCTTGATCCCCCGCGGACGAGCCACGGCCGGTCCAGCCACTCCCGGTCGCGCGCGAAATGCCAACTCCCATCCCTACCGCAGCAACTTGGCCGACGGCTCCGCGCACCAAGAATCGCCGCGCCTCGTCAGGGTCCATGTCACGTTCAAAGACTGTCGCTACGTTGTCGACCAGGACGCTGCCACCCCCGGTCGGCATGGCCGTCGCGAGTACAAGGCCTGCTCGCAGCCCTTCGCGATCCGGGTCGTCCGAAGCAGCGATCCGCCGCCCAGTCGCACTCAGGAATCGAACATTGAGATCATCTGGATCGTCGGTGATCGCATGCGTTACGAGGGCCGCGCCCATCTGTCCGAAGTCCATCACGACTAATGCCGGTTCGACGATCCCGCGAGCAGCTCCGGCCACGCCGGCCTTTACGTCTCCCCAGAACTCGCCCCAGCTGTAGAGGCCGTTTGGGTCAACCAGCAGCAAGGGGCTTGCCTTCGCATATACGTACAGGTTTGCCCCATCCGCTAGCGCAGCCGGATCCGTCGTGCACCATCGAGCAAGCCATGGCGCGTAGTACCGGAATCCGTAGTAGTAGAGCCCGCTCTCCTCGTCACGCTCCTTTCCTGTGTAGCGGTAGCGTTTGGGCGTCTCCGTTTGGTTCCGGACGGCGTTATAGGAGGTGCTCCCATACGGCGAGTATTCTTCATAGGAGATGATCCGGGCTTGATCGTCCAACTCCATACTGGCCGACCCAAGATGGTTGCCGTGCTGGAAACGAAGGAGTTGCCTCGGCACGGCTGGTTCGTTTCCCAGCGTCCGGGTCTCCACGAGCGCGATGCGCTGCTTGTTGTCCATGATGTGCACGGTCTCGCGCACCAGCGGGCTGGCCCCGTGCCTGCGGTAGATCTCGAATCCGCCCAGGTAGACGCGCTCGTCCTTAACATGCCCGGTGGCATGCTCGGTAACCTTGCGGACACGTTGGCCGGCGGAGTCATAGACGTACCAGGTCCGCTCTCCCTGGTGCTGGACGCCGTCTGTGTCCGCGGGACTCACAGCCTGGCGCTGCGTCACCCGCAGTTGGTCCTTGAAGTCCCACTGGATCACTTGCAGGTGCGGCATCCGGAGCATATTGCCGTGCGCGTCGTATCCGTCACCTGAGGTGCTGTGGGTCTCGGCCGTTCCTCCGACCGTTGTCCTGGTAAGACGGTTGCTCTCCCTGTCGGGCTCGAGTTGGCTCGGCTCGTTGTAGGCGAAAGCGCGCGTCCAGCCGAGGTTCGCCGGGTCGCTCCCTCGATGCTGCATCTGTATGAAGTTGCCGACAGCGTCATAGACGTAACGCTCGATGTACCGTCCCATCGCCCTACCGTCGCCAGGATGCAGAACGCCGGCCCGCGGGAAATCATTGTGCGACTGAGGCTTTGGTGACCCTCCGACTTGGCCCAGGTGCTCGCGTCCGGTGGCTTCGATCAGCCGGTAGCCGGCATCGTATGTGAAATCGCCGCTTGGCTTGACACGGTTATTGCGGAATAGGATCGTCTGCTGCGCGTCGTCGCGAATGTGAGTGATATTGCCTGTCGGGTCGTAGGTGTAGTGCAGGTTCTGCAGCTCGCAGCCGGGCCGGCGCGCCGAAGTCGGCTGGGGGCAATCGGCTGGATAGTCGACCGCTTTGCGCCGGGTGAGCACGTGCAGCACTCGGAACGTGAGCGGGTCGCGGTCGTAGAAGGTGCTGGCACCGTTGCCGTAGTGGATACGCTCGCGCTGACCCTTGGCGTCGTAGTCGATGTCGGTGACCGCATGAAGGCTGGCGGTGGCCGGGTCGAGCCTGCCTGCGGGCTCGGCGGTAAGGTCGAGCCACGCATGCACTTGCTCCAGCAAGCTGGCTTCGTTGTAGATCGGTTGAATGACGTTCACCGTCGCGCCGGGCTGATCGCTGTGCGGTTCGATGAGCTGGATAGGACGGCTGAGGGCGTCGTAACGCGTCCGGCTTGTATAGATCTCGGCTTCCGGCGCCACCGCACCAGACCAGTCCAACGTGATTTTGTACGACTGCGCCAGCTGGCGTTTGCTGCGTAACTGGTTGCCCTTGAAGTCGTACTCGTCAGTTGTGAGGGTACCGGCCTGATCGAAGAGCTGAACAACCTTCCCGCGCAGGTTGGACGCCTCCGGGTTGGGGCAGGCCTCTCCGTATATGGTGCGGGCGACAACCAGCTCCGGGCCTGTACCTTCCCGCATGAAGGAATCGGTGGGCCGTCGCAGCGCGTCGTGTTCGGTGCGGAATCGGTGCCCGCGGCTATCCCAGGCATAGAGCGGTTTGCCGGCAACGTCATTCAAGGTCCAGCGCTCGCCCGCCTCCATGCTGGCCTGATGGACCCGGTTGCCGAGCATGTCGTAGTCGTAACGCATGATCACGCGGTCTAGGGCGTCGATCAGTTCGCGTGGGTGGCCTTCGATGTCCAGGATCGTCCGGGTGCGATGGAACTCCTCCACCGGCGGATCGGACGTGGGCGTGTCGCTGTATTTGAACGTGTTGTGGGCTACGAGGAGGAACGTCCGGCCGAGCGCGTCGGCATGAGCGACAGTGGGTGTCGCAGCATGGACGGCCGCCTTGCGGGCCGCATCCTGCTCCTGGGCCCCAAGTGTCCCGGCCTGCCGTTGGCGGTGCCAAGTTGGCAGGTACTCTGCGTCAGGGAGGCCGCTGAAGAAGGCGCCCAGAGACCGATCAGTCGCCGGATCGTCGATGAGCACCGTGTCATTGACGTCCCACGTCTCCAGCCGCCACGGGCCGACGACCACCTTCTCCCACGTGTGATTGGGGTTCAGGGAGCCGACTGAACGTTCGACGGGATCGTAGAAGAGCACCGGGCTGACGCCGATGCGCACGTCGAACTCAAACCGGTGTGTGTCGGTGTAGAACGGTTCGTACTTGCGCACGGGTTTGCCCTTGTTGTTGAAGATCGTCCAGCCGCTGCCCACCCAGCGCGGGCTAGCGGCGTTCGGCGTCATCTGCGGCTGTCCGTCGGGACGCGCGATGATCGCGCCAGCGCCATTACGGGTGGGTACAGGTCCAGGCTCGGCGACGATCTTCTTCTGGATCTCGCGGCCGAAGCCGTCAGAATAGGAGACGCTCACCTGGATCCGCAGACCGTCCGGGGATGCGGGCTCGCTGGCGTGGGTCTCACGGGTGAGCGTGGCGGCGGCGGCGGGTGACTTCGTTGTCGGATCGGCCGCACGCCAATAAGCTGTCAGGTCATAGACGATGCGGGTGCTGGCGTCACCGACCAGCGCGGCAGCCATCGGCCCTGTGGGGTTCGCAAAGAACTGATCCATCTCCGACTGAGTCAAGTCGGTCCGGAACGCTGGTGCGAGCCGGTCGCCGGGGACGGGAACCTCCTCGGGCTTTCCCATTACGGCGGTGCCGATGACCATGCCGAGTACGTCGAAGGCAACCTCCGAGCGGTTGCGATTGGGGTCCATGATCATCGCGGGCTGCAAGACCCGGTAGTCCTGCCGAAGTCGGACGGGGGGCTGGGTCGGGTCGACGTTGCGCTCTCCGACGGTGACGCGATTGCCCAGTGCGTCGCGCGTCTCCTGCACTAGGAGGTCGAAGGCGTCGTACGTGACGAGGCTCTCCGTGCTCGCCCCGGCCCTATGGAACGGATCGCGGTAGCGGTGTGGCAGGAAGAAGTGCCGGCGGGCCTGGATGAGCTCCTGCGGCGGGGTATCGTCGGGGTCAAGAGAGTAGAAGATTCGTCCGGAGGGGACCCACCAGTTGGCGTCGCCCTCTGAGTGGACGTAGCCACCTTCGCCCGCGAGCATGGCGTCGCTGACCCGACCGCCGAATACCTCGACGACCAAGCCGGGTGTCAAGGCGAGCTTGTAGCTCTCAAACGGCAACGCTAGCGACTCCAGCTGCCCGAGCGGCAGCAGCCCGGCCATGTCGTTGCGCTGGTAGTACGTTCGCCCGTGCTCGATCAGCCGCTTCTGCACCAACCCCGACGTTGTATCCGCTTCGTAATCAAGAGCGATCGCCGTCGCCCCAGCCTCCAGGACTTCACCGAATGAGAAGCGGTCTCTGCCTGCCTGCAGGCTCAGCCCGGTGAGCTCATGGGTGCGCGACTCGCAGGGCAGCGGTGTGCGGTGATCATCGCCCGCGTCGATCGGGTTCGTTACGCGGTTCTCGGTGTATGTGACGAGGATCTGAGACTGCGTGGCTTGATCCACCCGCGACAGAGCCTCATCTGGCTGGCGTCGGCCGTAGCCGACCGCAGCCGATCGCAGGACGTTGCCGTACTCGTCGACCTCCAGCGTCAACGCATGACCGACGCGCGGGTCACTTGGCTCGCGGTCGTAGTGATAGCTGATCGACTCATGACCATGAGCGAAGAACACCCCGTGGCGGTTGCCTTCTCGTGGCTGCAGCCGGCGGAACGTGAAGTTCTGCGCGGTGACGATGTAGGGATGCTGCTCCTTGTCTGAGCCGTCGCGGGCGTAGACCTCCTGGCGCAGCACGGTCCCCTTCAACGCTCGGCACGCTTCACGCTCCTCGTCGACCGTAAGGCCGTCCGGTAGCACTGTGTCGTCAAGCAGTAGGGCGCGCGCCTGCGCATCGTTCAGCCCGGGTTCGCGGTAGTACTCCCCAACATCACTGGCGTCCAAGAGACCGGCGAAGAAGTCGGACACGTGACCACGGCCGACAGAAACGCCGGTGTGGAACCAGGTCTTCGTGAGGATGGGCGGCAGACGATTGGACGCCTCCACGTTGGTTGCAGCACTCGGCTGCCCGCCTCTATCGAGCGCGGCGATCTCCTCGGTGTCCCACCGTTCCACCATGCCGAACCCGCGGAACTCCCGCTCGAGGCCGTCGAAGTAGCCGTGGTGGTACACATATCGGGTGACGAACTCGTTGCCGCTGAGGCGATCGCGGGTGACGACGCGCTCCACGACATGCACAGGGAACGGCAGGCGGGTCACCCACGGCCGGCCGTCGCGTTTGTCCGCGAGGTACGTCCGGGTCGAGGGCGCGTAGTGGATCTGCGTCTCCGCCCCGAGGTTGTTGACCAACCTCATGAGCAGGTGGGGCTTGGTCCCGCCCATCAGGTCGATGTAGCGCAGGGGCCGGCGTGCTTCGGCGGGCAGCGGTGACGACCAGATCAGGCAGCCGGTGCCGTTCCCCAAGAGGTCAGCTGTCATGATCGAGGAGACGCTGTCGATGGGCGGGAACTGGGTCAGGCGGCGGGCCTCGCTCAATCGGTTACCCGACTGGTTGAAGTAGAGATGCGGACCGTCTCGGGCAAGGTAAATGATGTCGCTCGTGCCCGACCCGTCGATGTCGGCCAGGCGGACGCGCCGCTGGTCGAACTGCTCCGCGTGGACGAACCACGGCGCGTTGTCCATGGTGACCCTACCGCCGAATCGGCCATAGCCCAGGTTCGGCCAGTAACAGACGTCGCCGTTGCGGATGCGCACCAGGTCGGCTAAGCCGTCGCCGCACATGTCGGCGAGGTAGATGGACTGCGTGCCATCAGCAAGAACGAGCCGCGGGCCATGTTCCTCGTCCGACGGTTGGCTGACGGTTTGGGCCGCGCCAAAGCCCTCTTCCGCCAGGGACGGGTACCACGTCAAGACATCCTGCTCGGTGATCAGGAGGTCTGCGTGACCGTCGCCATTGAGGTCGACGAACCGGAGGTTCGGGTCGTCCCACCGGACATTGGGCATCTGGCTGAACGCCCGGAACGGCTCCCAGTCTTCATCGTTGGCGCGCTCGTAGAAACCTGGAGCGGGACTGGCCAGAGCCACGAGGTCCAGTTGTCCGTCGCCAGCGAGGTCGAGAAGCTGCTGGCGCCCGCTGCGCAGACTCGCCAGTGATGGCCTGGCGGCGACCCTCTGCAACGGCCCGAAGCGGCCCTCGCCCAGGCTCGGCTTGTAGAACCAGGCGTTGGCCTGCTCTGTCAGAATCCCTGATACGCCCTCGCCGTCCAGATCGACCCACTGATCGGTAGACCCGTCTATGCCCGCGGGTAGGTTCGCGAGACTTGCCGCGTCGAGCTCGATCACTTGATCCTGGATTGTTGCTTTGCTGTACTCGAACTCGAGGGGCGGAACCGACTTCTTGCGGTACGTGGCGTATTGGACCCCATTGCGCACCACGAGGGCATGTGCGTCGTCTCGCACGTAGCCGGACTGCGAGACGGCGCGAATGAACGACGCGAAGCGCGTACTGCCCTGATGGACAAGCTCGTCTTCGATCGCAACGGGCTCACCGTAGTCGAGGTCGGCGTAGTCGAGCTCGGTGGACCGCACCAGGCCGTCGTAGCCCCTCTCACCTGTGGGCAGGTCTGGGATGTGATGGAACATCAGGACGCGGCGGCAACGCCGATACGTGCGCACCTCGAACCCGGCGCGATGGGAGGAAAACGGGTCGGGACGCACCGCCCAAGCTCGTCCGCCCGATGCTGATGCTCGGACAAACCGATGCTGTTCGGCCTCAGGTCGGGCCGGGTCAAGATGGACCTCCTGGTAGTGGTCTTCGTCGTAGTCGAGGACCACCTCGAACATCCAGGACGCCAGGGTCAGGTCTGGCTGAACCAGCCGCGAGACGCGATTTCCGTACTTGATCCGCTTTAGATAGCGATTGGCGCTGCGGACCCGGTTGCGCTCGTTGGCTTGGGAGCGATCTACGTTGTCGTCATTCTCTGCAGCGTACTCGTAAACGATGGCATTGCCTTTGTCGTCGTATGTCTCGCAGATGAGCCAGCTGAAGACCCGCGTCGGGTGGATCGCGGACGGGTCCGCAGGATCAAAGATGCGGGAGTTGTTGTCGGTCCCGTACAGCGTCGTCACATTGTCAGGGCTGATAGACCGCCAATGGATCTCGCCGGTTGCGACCTCTGTCCAGCGCTCGATGCGTGCAAACAAGCCCTCGATGCGGGGGCGGTAGCGATGGATCAGGTAGCCTGGGGCCGTCGTCTCGTCCCTGGATCGTGTGCCATCACGCTGAAGAACCGGTACGAGATCTTCGGATCCAGAGAGGACGTAGACGTCCGTCTCCTCAGCGTCCCGGTACTGAGGCAACCCTCTGTCTGTCTTCCGCGTGACCGCCGCGAGAGACAGGGCCCAACCGAATCCGAATGGGCCGTTGCCGGCGCCGGAGTCATAGGAGAGGGAAAGTCGAGGACCGAATCCCGAGCGACCCGAGCTCGTCGGGAGGGGGACCGACATGGAGCCAGTCCCAGTGACGGGATTGGCGGCAAACTTCTCGCCGAGACCCCTGATAGCGCCACCACCCTTCGGGAGAGGGATCATCGGCGGGGTCATCGCGGCCGTTGCGGTGCCAGTTGTCTGGCCGGGTCTTTCGGGGGGCCTCGGGTCGCGGTCTTCCATTCCTCAGGTGACCTCGGTCGCGCCTACGGCAAGCACGATGGCGGGCCATGCTTCGGCACGCCCTGGCTCGCCGGACGCTGCCCAGGGGCTGGGCGGACTGCTCGCACGACCGGGCGAGATGGCGCCAGCGTGGACCGCCTGGAGGGCTGCCGTCGCGCGAGGTATGGACCGACCGAACCCTCGGCGGGCGCGCACCCCACGATCGACCTTGTCCACGGTCAGGCCCGGGTGGGCTGCGCGAGCGCGTAGCCGCAGAACAGAAAGGCGTCGGCGACGTCCAAATCGGCGCGGAACCGGGCGGTACCGATCAATGCCAACTGGCCGTCCAGCGGTTGGATGCCCTCGAACGCCTCGTCGGGGACCACGCCATGGAACAGCCCAGGCCACTCTGAGCTCGCGACACACTCCACCGTCCAGCCACGGCACCGACATAGCTCGGCCCGATCGTGCCCGGCGTGGTCCGGACCCAGGAACAGGACGGGGTAATGGACGGCTGGGTCGGTATCGGGCGCCTCAAACAGCAGTTCCAGGTGGCGGACGGCGACCGGCTTGCGTCCCTGGAGGAAGGGGAACATCTGGCGGCTCAGCCGGACGTCGAGCTCTCGGGTGACGCCCCCCGGTGCCGCTCCGGCCAGGAATCGCCCCCACGCGTCCGTCAGCTCGTTTCGGACGCTGAAGAATCGGACTCCAGCGCCCGGCAGGTGCTGCTGGGCGAGGACGTTGGCGGCGGCACGCAGGACGTCGCCTCCCTCGCGGGCTGTGTAGTTGAGGTGAAGAACGATGTCGCTCAGGCTGTCGAAGTCGAAGACGTTATTGTCCGGTGGCAGCTCGATCCGCCAGCGGCTCACGGCACCGCCGTACTCGAATGGCAGGTAGCGCTCGTCCCGGAAGGTCAGCTCGAACAGCCCGGCGTCGTTCTGGCCGCTCGACGTCGCGATGGCCTCCGTGGCGGCATAGAGCCGGACGATGCGCGGATCGTCCGGCTGCGGTTCATACCCGTTCGCCGGCATCGAGCCGTCGCAACATCCCTCTGGCGCTGGCAGGAGTCCCGGGTCGATCCGAGTGACGCTGCTCAGAAGCGTCAGGCGACAGTGAATCCCGGTGTAGGGGCCCACGACGGCCGGCACGGTCAACGAGACGTTCTTGATCCGCCGCATGTACTGACCGGGGTAATCCAGGTCGAATAGCCACTCCGGAAGCTCGATCTCGCACTCTCCCGTCGTCTGGAGCCGGAGGAATGCTTCCGGGAAGTTGAGGCGAAGGGAGATGTGCTTCGTGAGCTCGTACTCACGGCAGTTGGCATCGAGATACGACTTTTCCATCCGGCGGAGGGCGAAGGATAGGCGCTCGCCCGCGAGCAATCCCTCGTGCAGATCGTCCCAGGCGTCGTCCGGGACGAACGTGTCAGCGGTGTAGCCGCGCTCAACGTTGTACGCGCGCTGGGCCTCGCGGGCGGCGCGCAGCGCGAGCTCGTATGACTGGCGATGGAGCGCCGCGGTCTCCCTCTGCAGGAACAGGTAGAGCTCGTGGCTCGTGAACTTGTCACGAATGAAGTCCTGGAGCTCAGCAGAATGCTCGATCTGGCGCTGCTGATCGTTGAGGTCGCGCAGCGCGGCGTCGCGGCGTCGCTCGGCGCCCAGCTTCTGGCGCTCGATCATCTCGATCTCGATCCCGGTGACCTCGACAAGATGGCGCCACTCGGCCTCGCGGCGGGTCCAGCCACCCTCGGTCATGCTCAGTCCGGCGCCGGAGTTGGCGATGTCGGCGAGAGCGTTCATGATCCGCGCGGCGGTCGCAAAGCCCGTCCCGAGCTTGACCCCGAGCGGCATCTGCTGGTACTGAAGGGGCGTGCCGCCAACGCCGGCGACGCCGATCCACATGTCAGGCACCATCGCCATGCCCTGGGCGATCGCCTCGAGGACGTCGCCCGCCGTCCGCGATGCCATCGACACGCCCGTCAGCGACTCGTAGCCGATCTCCCCCGCGTTGAGGCCGTTCGCGATGAGCCCCTCATAGTAGCGCTTGCGGGTCTGGGCGCCCTCCTTCGTCTTCTGGAGGGCCTGGACCTGCCAGTCGGCGTCCCGCCACTGGTGCTGGCGGACCTGGAGGGCGAGCTCGAGGAGCTGTCGCTCGTGTGTTGCGCGAATTGCCGCCAGATGCTCGGCGTCGCCCTTCTCATAGGCCTGGAGGAGGAGGCCGCCAAAGCCGCGGACCTCGTTGGCGAGCTCGCTTGCTTTCTGGTGCAGGAAGCTGAACCGGTACGGGCTGCAGCAGGTGAGGCACCACGCGCTCTCGTCGGCGCAGACGTCCGTCGTCGTCTGCCAGCCATCGACCCAGATTGCGTCGCCGAAGTACGGCATGTCGATCTTCGGACGGCCGTTGCGTCGGCGCCGGGCGTTCTGGCACGCGTGGACGAGCAACAGGCGGTCCGCGCTCCGGTCGTAGAGCGACAGCAGCCGCGGGTTGAGAGGCGGCTCATCGGGCTGGAACTGGCTGACCGGGACCGCCTCGCCCACAACGTCCTCGAGGACAATCGTCGCCGGTACGTCGCCCAGGACGCGCTGCAGCGTCTCGAAGATCACGGTTGCCTGCCGGAACGCTTCGGGCGAGTTCTTGCACAGTAGCCCCCCTCCCCAGTCGAGAAGGGTCTCGGCCCAGGCGAGCAGGATGGCTCGATCCCGCGCCACGAAGTCCGAAACGGGGGCCGTCGGGCAGCAGACCGTGCCCGAGTGACCCATCACCTCCGGGTCGGGCTGGATCTCCGCTGCAGTTGCCTCATCATGCCCGGGTGCCGGCCCATCGGGCGGGCCCCCCTCGGCGAGGACGTCGACCCCGACGGGTCCGCCGTCTGGTCCGTCGCCCGGGCCATCGTCAGGTGGTTCCTCGGGCTCGGCGCAGCGAGCCCAGGAGTCGTCGCGGGTGAGCGGATCTGCGACCAGCGCGTACCACTTGAGTGCCGCCTCGAACCGGCAATGTGCCCGGAGCACCCCCGCGACCGTCATCCCGACGCTGAACAGCGACGGCGGCTCGACGTGAGCGCCGGGCTCGAAGTACATGAAGAACGGGTACGCCGGCAGGAGGCCGGGGTAGACCGAGAGAAGCGGCGGCGTATCCGGCACGAGAAGCGGAAGAACGACGGCCGAGTCGGTTGCGATGTCGTACCGGAAGCCGGCAGGCGGCTTGTTGTCGTGGCCGGCTGGCATGCTCCCCTTGGAAACCTCGAACCGGAGGGAATCGCCGGTCCGGCCCATGAACCCGAGTTGCGGGAGGACCCCGGCTGGCTGATCGAGCTTGACTCGCACGCCCTCGGTCGAGCGGCGCGGCAGCTGGAACTCACCGTTGTGGACCCGGCTCCAATGGAGGTGGACGATTGGCTGGGATGGCCAATCGAGCAGCTTCGGGAGCTCGTCGTCGGATTCCCATCCGGACGTCGGGTCGTCTTCCGTAGTCCCGACGTCGGCATCCTGTTCCTGGTCGCCGGCCTCGAAGGCGCGGGCGTCGGCAAGCCAGAAGTAGTACTCGTCGATGGTGGATGGGTGGCTCCGTCCGCAGTCGTCGCAGCAGCCCGGCGTGACAGGCGCCTCACGTGGCGAGAATCCGGTCGATGCCGGCGGGATGCCGGCCGCCGCGACACGCACGAATCGTGTACCAAGCCGGATCGCCGCCTGGATCCAGAACGGCAGGCGGTCGTTGTCGCTCGACGTGACGCCTTCACCCCCTCCCCCGCCCTCGCCGGCAACCGCCGTCGCGACTCGTGGCTGATCGCCACCCGGCCCCTCGACCAACGCGATGGCTGTCGTCACGTGGTTTCCAACGTCGCCGTGCTCATCCCCGTCGTCCATGGGCTTCTCAGGGGGTGTCCAGGACCTCGCCTCCAACGTGACCGGGGCAAGCCACGAAGGCCGCGCGTCGTGTTCGGGTGTGCCCTCGAGGCCGAGGCGCTCGAGCTCGTTGCCGGTCGGTGGCGGGCCCTGCAGGAGCAGGCGAATCCCCGAGGGCTCACGTGCCTGGAGGAATTCGAGCGAGGAGTGAATCGGTGGGCGCGCCCCCGGCCACCATTCCATGCCACCGGGGACGGCGACGGTGAGCGAGGAACGGCGCAACTCCTCTTCGAGGAAGCGGAATGCCTCGACACGCCGCGCCTGCTCAAGTTCATCCCACTCGATCCAGTTCTCGCGATAGAGTTCGCGACGCTTGCAGGTCTGCCAGGCCTCGAACGTTGCGTAGGTTCGGTCCCAGAAGAGGGCGAACTCCTCGGACACGACGAGGCTCGGCTCGAGGCCCAGGCGGGCGCGCTGAACGAAGGCCTGGATCGAGCTGATCGCATCTTCGATCCGACTCGACCGCTCGCAGATCCCTGCGTCCACGTCCTGGAGCAGGAGCTCACTCAGGTCCCGCGGGGTTCGGGCGATCTGCCCCGCCAGCCCTGGGAGCAGCACCCGGTCCATGCCGCAAAGAAACGCGACCAACGCCGCGCGGGCCCGCTCTCGGAGACCGTCATTGAGGAGCCGGACGTCCTCGTAACGCCGCGGCTGGCCGTTCTCGAACGCGCCGTTCTCGACGAGGCGCGTGAGGTTCGTGTTGCCGTCAGGCTCCGGGTCGTCTAGGACCCAGTGAGGCGGATCCGCGTCCCGAATGTCCAGCATCAGCCAGCGGGCGTCAACCTGGCGCAACCAGCCGTCTGCCTTCCAGGCCCGGATTGCCCAGCGCTCGTCGACGAGCTCCTGCCACGTGAGCGCGAATGCCGGGCCGGGCGGCACGGCGTAGGCCTGGACGAGATTGTCATGGCGGAGATCGATGTCCATGTGACGCAACAGGTGAGCCGGATCGTCGTCGTGGTGCTCGTCGGCTTCGTGGAACAGGACCCACACGGGTCGCTCCGGGGCAGACTCCGCCTCCCGGCGGAGCACCGTGTAGTCGTAGGTTCGCTCCCACCAATCGAACAGGGCCTGCCGACGACGGACCGAGGGATCAGCACGGTGGTCATCAGCGACCGGCGGCGGCAGGAAGTTGTCGAGGACGGGCAAGAGGTCGAAGTCGAAATTGGCGTGATGGTCCTTGTATCCGGCGCCCTGCTGGAAGTACGACGTGCCCTGGAACCGATCCGCGAGACGGAGCATCAGAGACAGCTCGGACTCGCCATCGTCGGCGACCGGGTCGGCCAGGAGGTTATGCCGCCGTGCGAACAACAGGGCCTTGAAGGCGCGCTGGTACGTCCGCCGGATGTCGCGCAGGGTGCTCGTGAACCGGCGCGTGAGGAGGGCGGTCTCCGCCGGGCTCAGACCCCCGACGGCCGGGCCGGCAAGGCCGGCCGCCGCCAGGGTCGCATCCTTGCGAGGGATGAACAGCCGATCAATGGGCACGGCGATGAGGCGATCGCCGGTGTCCGGTCCCGAGTACTTCAACCGAAACCCCGCCACCTGGGGGCGCACGTCCTCAGGCCCGTCGAAATCGGGAGCCCGTCGGCGGTACTCGACCGTCAGGCGGTAGACGCCGCGACGGAGGTAAATGGGCGACGATTCCCGCGCCGGGGCGTCCTCGCCCTTCCAGTCACGGGCGAGGAGGACCCAGCTTCGCTCCCCGCGCTGGAGGCGAACCCGCCAGGTTCCTTCGGAGGCCGCCTCCCGGTCCGGCTCGCCGTCGTCGGGTTTCGGGGCGCCAGCGTGGAAGATGTGCTCACCCTCGGCCTCGACGAGCAGGTCTCCGTCCCAGGTGACGTGGAACCCCTCGACACCGCCGAGCGCCTCTGCCGTGGCATTCGCGATCCCGAAGCCGTTCCGGATGCCCATATACCGGTCCTGGCCGGCGGGAAGAGCGTAGGCGATCCCCGGCAGCACGGTTGGAAGCGGAGCGTTCCAGCTGCTACGGGCATAGCCGAAGGCGTCGAGTGGACCCTCCGGTTCGCGCCAGACCAGCTTCTCGCCGCTGTCGCGATACTCGGCCATCAATCCATTGCCGATGAGACCGAGGATCGCCGGCAGGGCCCTTCCGTTCGGCCCGTCCCAGAGATGGGTCGGCGGAGGCGTCCCGTCGTCGACCTCCCAGTCCGTTATGGCCCGGTTCTCGTCCGCGTGGAGGCTCCGGAGGATGCGCCGGGCGACGGCCACGGGTGGCTCGGGCGGCTCGGGGCGATCGCGCTCCGTGGCGTGGTCGACGTGCTCGGCGAGGTGCTGAGCGATCACCTCGCCACGGGTTCGGGCGGTCACGAACGCGCGCTGGAAGAACGCCCAGCGCTTCGCCTCGTCCGCCTCCTGGATGATCTGGCGGTCCGCCTCGGCGAAGCTCGGGAAGAGGAAGTCGACAGCGGCCAGGTCCACCTGTGGCACCGCGCGAAGCGTCCGCACTGCCGCGGCCTCGTCAGGCCGGAGCGGACGAACGCGACTCAGCTTGTGGAGGACCGCCTCGTCCATAAGCGGGAGCTCGGTCCACAGGACGTTCGCCGCATCGTCGTAGCGGAAGGGCCCGAGCGGTGGCGTGTTCCACATCAGGCCCGAGGACGGGACCGGATCCGAGGAGTATCGGCGGGCGGCGAGCGCAACCGGATGGCCGGCCGCTTCGAGGACGCCTGGGAACATGTGCTCACCGATTGCCAGGAGCGGGTCGTTTGCCGCCGCCGGGCCGAAGCCGAACTCCTCGCGCAGCGACGCCTCGATTCGCGGCCACGGCCAGGCCGCCAACTCGTCGTCACCGACCTCGACTTTGAGGAGCTTCCGGCGCAACTCCCAGAGCGAAAAGCGCTCCTCGTCGTCAGGCAGGTCGAGCGGGTCGTCGCACGTCTCGTTGTCCGAGGCCAGGGCGAACGGGTCGTCCCCATCGAGGTGCGGTGCCGCCGTGAACAGGAACAGGAGCTCGCCGATGCCGAAGGGCGATGCATAAACCTTGCCGAGGACCTCGACGAACCGGAGCGTGCTCGTCGGGTGCGCCTGCCACGCGGTTGCCGCCGTGGCCGGATCGAAGCCGGCGAGGACCGACAGCGGATCCAGGTTCTCGACGAGGAGCTTCACGAACTCCGACGGACGTGGCTTCGAGTGATGGCGCCCGACCGCGTACGCCGGCAGTCGCTCGAGCAGCTCACCGATCGCCCAGGTCAGTGGAGGAGCCAAGGCCGCAACCGGCGGCGTTGCCCAGAGCGCAAGGATTTTCGTCCGTGCCGCTCCGATGCCGGGCGGGTTGATGGCCGCCTCGCCATCGGTCAGCGGGAGCTTCAGCTGGTCGCGCAGGATCTGGAACGCGGCGAGCTGTCGGACGAAGTCCGGGTTCTGGGCCGGGCCGACGAACAGCCCGAGGACATCGCAGATGTCGCGCAGCTCGGCGAACGTGTAGGCAGCGTTCGGGACGGAACGCAGCAGCCGCCAGAGGCGGATGAACACAGCCAGCCGGAGGAGCGCCTCCTTCGGATCGCTCGGGTCGCCGAACGCGATCGTCAGGTCCTCGAGACAGCACGGCTCACAGTCCGGGACGTCACCCGTGATCTCTCCGAGGCCGAATTCGACGTAGGCCGAGCGCCACAGCTCCACGAACTCGCAGTAGGCGAGGCCGGTGCGCCGGAGGAACTCCGAGACGACGACCACGATCTCGGTCCATGGCTTCCCACCGACGGTGGCGTTCGGGAACCCGTACAGCTCGTGAAGAACAAGCGGCGGCGCTGGTGGCAGCCCGACGCCGTCCGGTGGTGTCCTAAACAACAGGTGATCGATGTCCGGGCTGATGCCCAGGTACTCGCGGGCGACGCTCTCGCGCACGGGATACCGCCACAGGTGACGCTGGAACGTCGCCGGTTCCTTGCCTGGGTCGATGACGAACTCGGTGATGTCCTTGCGGAAGCGGCGCATCGCGGCGTAGCGCGTCGTGCCCATCGCCCTGAAGTACGAGCGATTCACATCGAGCGGCTGATCGTAGGGAAGGACCGGGGACGAGAAGTCCACGCGGAGGGTCGCGTAGGCGGTGCTGCCCGGCTCGCCCGGCGTGACCGGCGACGAGTGCCCGGGCATGACCCCGAACAGGACGTCTGGGTCGTGCTGGTAGGGCGTCGTGCCGAGGGCCGGGGCCGTGGTCCCGACCGGGCGAAGCGCGTGGTCGCCCAGGCTCTGCCAGGGCGTGTCGTGGACGGCTCCTCCGACGGTCGGCAAGGTGCCGACCACACGCTCGAGACTCTCATTGACGAGGTCGACGATCGGCAGCTGAGTCTCGAGGTTCGACCGGGTACTAAGGAGGTTGCCCAGCGGCCCGCGCCGAGCGAGCACGAGGTCGCCGAGGGTCGGCACGCCTCCTTCGGCCTGGTCGGGGCACAGGGGCTCTGCGCATGTCATTGCGCCCGTGACCAGGAGCATCTCCCGGAGATACTCGATCAGGCCCAGGGGCGACCGATTGGGCGGGGGGATGCAGTTCCTGAGCGAGCCACCAGGATTGACAGGCGTGAAGGGGCCCGGAGCCGAAGGGGATCCCGCGGTCGATGGCTCGGAGTTCGCATGAATCGCACCAGCGTACGGGTGGTAGGCGACCGTTCCCGTTAGGGCCTCGAGGAAGTCGGCGGCCGAGAGCTTCGCAACGTCGGCCGCGCTCGTGAAGCCCCGGGCGTACAGCGCCTCCATGAGCGAGAAGCGGATGTCAGGGCTGCCGACGTTCTTGGTCAGAGCCGTAAGCTCGCCGACTGTCTCGAGCGCCTGCTGCATCCAGCAGCGTGCCTTGATCCCCTCCGGAGTGTTGTCGAACATCTGGCCGAGGGCTGCCTCGACATCACCGGATGGCCACGGATACTTCGCGAAGTCGAACGTCGTCCCGGAGCTCGTCTCAAAACCAGTGGCGAACCAGCCGACGAGGTCTGCGATCGAGACCGGCAGGGTCGGCGGACCGTCACCGCTGACAGGTGGTGAGCCGGGCGCGCTGAACGCAACCGAGAAGAACTGCTTGAGATGCCGGATGAACGCTGCACTGCGCTCTGCCGTCGTGCCTGGCTTCGTGAACTCGGGCAGGAGGGCGGAATTCTGCAGGAGGAAAGCCCGCCAGTCTGCGTCTTTGATCGGTGCCAGGAGATTGGCGCGGGTCAACGCGAAGCGGGCAACGATCCCGTCGACCAGCGGCTTGAGGCCGGCGGTGATGGCCCACAGCAGCACCGTCAGGTATTCGGCCTTGTCGGCGCCCGATTCTTCGGCCGCCCAGAACACTCCGAGGTCCGCCGTTCCTCCGGCGTAGTCGAGCCAGGCCTTGTCGAGTGAGGGGATCGTCGCCTGCTCGATGGTTGCCATCGCCGAGACGTCCGGCCGGAGCGCCCGGAGCCGTCGGGCGGCTTGCTTCTCGTTGATCGCCGGTGGCGCAGGCGGACCGCCAATGGGCGACGCGGTGTCCGTGATCCAGCCGCCCTCGATTGCGAATGCGAACTGGTCGAGCAGTCGACGCTCCGTCTCCACTGTCGCCATCTCGACACGTCGGCCCGCGTCGATCTGCGGCGGCAGGTCCGCGCCGAGAGCGTAGAAGAACTGGGCAGGGATGACGTAGCTTGGGTTGAAGGGATTGCCGGCGTTCTCCAACCGGAGACTGGCGCTGACGATCCCCGTGGACGGAGGCTGGCCCGCGACAACCGCGAAGTCGAGAATCGCCGATCGCCGATCGGCGGTCAGCGCCTCTGACGCGATGGCGGCGGATGCCGAGAACACATAGCCCGTGAGCCTCAGCGCGTCACCGGCATGGGTTGCACGGTAGCGGGCGAGCTCGGCCTCGAACTTCTTGCGGTCGTTGTCGACGTCGCTGTTCAGCGTGCCCGACGTGGGCAGCGTGTACAGCTCGTTGAGTCCGCGTGTCGGTTCCGGCATCGGATCCAGCGTTCGGTTCCAGACGATCTCCGCCGCGACCTGCCGGCTCTTGTTAAGGCTGAGCGGTGAGGAACTCGCCAGGGTCGCGCCTGCGCCGGGATCCATCTTCAGGACCTTGTCGATCTCCGCGCGCAGGTCCTCGAAAGGGGGTGGCACACCGTCCTCGGGGAGCTCGGTGCCCGCTACGGTTGCCGGATCGGCGATAGCCGCGGGAAGGGTCACGTAGGCGCTGGTCGGAAATGGGCCTGCGGGGTCCGTGTCGAAGTAGGCGCTCTGCTGGTTGCTGAGACCGCTCAGGGCGCCGACCGAGACCGCCGTGACGTTGAATTCAACCGTCTTGAGGTTGACCGTCCTGCCGCCGCGCTTGAGCACGAGGCGAATGTCATAGGACGGACGTCCCGGGTACTCGGGGTAGTTCGCGATTGGCAAATCGACGACGACAACGGCCGTCGCGGCAGAGTCCAGCTCGCGATCGAGTTGAGGTGGGAGACCGACAGGGCTCTCGGTGAAGTGCTGGACGATCGCGCCCTTCTTGAACGCCAGGGCCGCGAAGTTGATTGTGGCGGGGTTCGGACTCAGGCCTACGTTCGGCGTCGAGACGACCTTCGAGACCTTGCCGATTTCGTGGCCGACCGTTGTGCCCGTTTCCGGCGGTTCGGGTGGGATCGTCGTGAGGGACAGGTCGAAGACGGTGATCTCGAGGCCCGTGATCAGCTGAGTGAAAGCAGCCGGCGAGATGGGCTTCGCCGGGAGGAGCCGGAGGATAAGCAGGTCAGGCACCTGCGAATGCCTCCAACCGAACCGTCGTCACGATCCGTCCTGATCGCCGGATGGGCGTGGAACTTGCTCCGGCTCTGAATCCACCCACTCCTGCAAGACCTCGGGCAACCACGACAACCGAGCGAAGCGACGGGCCGGTCGCGGACCTGGGTCGAGGATCTCGCCGTGGACGATTCGCCCGTTCGAGTCGATCAGAAGGCAAAGGACAACCACGATCTGACGCTTCGCGGAGAGCGCCTCACCATCGGGCGGCTCGGCCACTCACACCCCTCGTGACATCAAGGATCGCCTACGTTCTTAACGGGTCGGCCTGATTGTTCAGTGAGGTGGGCGCGCCTTACCGTTGACCGAGAAATGAATTCGCGATGAGATGTAGATGAGGCTGGCGGTCGCCCCTGCGTCAGGCTCGAGCTGGATCGAGGCGGACCAGCTCGTACAGCGCTTCGGTAGCGCGTTCCGGCACCGCGTCGAACTCCATCGCCAGTGCCTCCCGGCAGATCCCGTACTGTCGGAGCGCCTGCGAGCGAAAGCCCAGCCGGACCAGACAGCGCATCGCCATCCGGTGCGCATCCTCGCGGCATGGATCGTCGGCGAGCAAGTCGAGAGCACAGTCCAGCGCCCGGTCGTACTCGGCGGTGGCGAAGTAGGTGTCAGCCAGCCGAGACATGATCGTCAGGTGCCGCGAGCGCAACCGCTCGCGCTCCACGAGCGCAACGATGTCGGAGCCAAAGGCGAGGTCGCCCGCGTACAGGGCGAGGGCGCCTCGATACGACACCAGGGCGCCGTGGCGATCACCGATGCTCGCAAGGCGATCACCGGCCTGGGCGGCCACATCGAAGGCCTCGACGTCGACCGTAACACCGGCCCCACTGTTCAGAAAGTACCGGCCGCCGCGGAGCAGGACCGGAGGGCGCCCTGCGAGCGCATCGCCCAGGAGTCGGTGCAGCGAGTAGACCAGGGTATTGAGAGACTGCCCCGCAAGACCACCTTCGCTGTCAGGCCAGAGGCACGCGAGCAAAGCCTCGCGAGGGACGCCGTCTGGCGATCTGAGCGCGAGCCGACCGAGCAGCTGCTCTCCCTTCCCTCCCTGCCGGAGGGCGACGGCGACGCCGTGCTTGAGGACACGGAAATCACCCAGGAGACAAACGGTTACAGCCCCGGTTCGGGGAACCGTTCTCAAAGGCCCTTGGAGCACGGCGCGCCCCCCTACCTGTATCTGCGCGCGCCCTTTTTCGACAGATACCCAAGGCCATCGTCGCCGGGCACTCGTGCTCCGGGCGACCAACTTCATTTCATCCCATTGGCCGCACGCCCGTCAATTGGGTTATCCACAACAAGCCGCGTTTTTCGGGCCGACCGGCTTGTCGCTCGTCGAGCGAGACTACGCGTGTGGAGGCCGTCCGTAGCCTCTAGTTGCCAGCCGCTCGCGGTCGGCTCACAACCCGAGACTGAACCGCACTGGGTTTCGTGGAGACTCAGGACCTTGGAATCAAGCGGCGGAGGTCACCTCCGTTAGGCGAGCATAGGCCGCCTCAAACTCGGCCGGCGGGATGTCGCCGCAGGCCGAATGGA
>Ga0153916_10000738_pt1 | contig 22504 bp, 20 predicted proteins | sample Opewatmetagenome_FD_109642 | JGI IMG/M metagenome (GOLD analysis project Ga0153916, IMG submission 109642) | Freshwater wetland microbial communities from Ohio, USA - Open water 3 Core 3 Depth 4 metaG | ecosystem: Environmental > Aquatic > Freshwater > Wetlands | place: USA: Ohio, Lake Erie...
CGTCGGTGAGCCGATACAGGGCGAGGGTGGATTCATCAACCCACCGCCGGGCTACTGGGAGAAGATCAGAAAGATCTGCGACGACAACGGCATCCTGCTAATCGACGACGAGGTTCAGACTGGTTTCGGAAGGACTGGCAAGATGTTCGGCATAGAGCACTGGAACTGCAAGCCCGACATGATCATATCGGGCAAGGGTCTCTCACTCGGCATGCCGCTCGGTGGCGTGACTGGCCGGGAGGAGGTAATGGCTGCACCTCCGCCAGCAAGTCTCGGTGGGACATTCGGTGGCAACCCCGTATGTTGCGCTGGTGCGCTCGAGTCGATCAAGCTCACGAAGAAGGCGTTGCCCAACACGAAGATGATACACAATGTTGAGAAGAAACGCCTTGATGAGTGGAAGGAGAAGTACAAATTCGTCGGCGATGTCAGAGGCATCGGAGCCATGATGGGCATAGAGTTCGTGAAGACCAGGAAGGGCAAGGAGCCCCTGAGCGATTTCGCCAGAAACGTGCAGCTGAACTGCTTCAGACACGGCTTGTACATACTCACTGCAGGTCAGTTCGGGAACGTGATCAGGCTGCACCCGCCGCTTGTCATCAAGAAGGACCTGCTCGAGAAGGGCCTCGACATACTCGAGGCTGCGATGGTGGAAGAGGCTAAGAAGGCCGGCCTTCTGTAGACATTCTCGACTCAAACCTCTATGTGAAGAGGCCCTCGCGGCTTCTTCCAAATCATCTTGTTCTTTCTCTCATGTCCTTGAGTGTGCGCTACACCTCGCGGCAACCTAGATATACGGACAAGAGGTGTACCATGGGCCGTGGGAGAATGGCTGGCCCGAAAATCGAGACAAGAAAGGCGTCAGATCTAGCGTACATTGAGCACGAGGGGCCTTACGACAAGGTCCCTTGGGATGAGTACATCCACCGACTGTACGGGTGGGCGAAGGAGCAGAAGGTCATGCCGGGGTTCTACCCGATGGGGATATACTTGAGCGACCCAAACGCGATGCCTCCCGAGAAGTTGAAGAGCCAAGTGGCCATCAGCTTCAAGGGAAAGGCCAAGGAGGCGGGAGGGATCAAGATGCGGAAGCAACCTGCCATGAAGGTCGCAACGCTATCTCATAAGGGCCCAGGGGTGGACTTTCCAAAGACATACGCCAAGCTAAGGGAGTTCATGAGCCAGAAGGGCTATTGCCTGTCAGGTCCTCCGATTGAGGTATACTCCAAGATGCCGGAGGTGGTGAACGGCGTCACCATCCTGTACGCCAAGGTCATGATGCCCGTCATGAAGAAGTAAATCAAGGCTTGACTGAGGCCTCATCACTTCCCAGTGTTGTGCACTCTATCTAGCATCACCTTGGCCTCTGATGTATCGGAGCGTCTGGCGGTTTTCCACGCAAGGCGTCTTCCTCGGCCCATTTCTCAGTGACTATCGAGGAGCAGATTGCCACAATCAGCTCTATCCACCTAACGTTGCTTCTAGAAGGCAGTTTGTCGTTCACCGGGCTGGCAAGTTCGAACCACCCTATCAGTTCCTTGTTGTGGGCGAACATCCAGACATCGAAGTAGTCTCCTTCGTGGAATTCGTCGGGCGTCTTCCTCTGGACCTCCAGCTGATACGGACGGTTGAAGAGATCCACTTCCCACTCGGGCAACCCTTCGACCGGGTCGAGTTCCGAGAACCTCCCGGTCTTGATGAATGGGAATCTTTCGTTGCTGATCATGTCCTCGTAGGAGTACTTCAATTTCCGGAAGTTCTCCTCAACCTCCTTTCTGAAACCGAAGATCACCTCATAGCGGTAAGTGCCGTCGGCTCGGTTCTTCAACCCTACGCCTATCTCGTGAAAATCGAAGAGCTTGAAGATGGTCTTCGCTGCGAAGGTTAGGATGGAATTCAGAGGTTGTTTCCGGTCGTGCCCCATCTCGATCAGTGTGAGTATGTTGTCAATTATCTTCTCAAATTCGTCCTTCGGGATTGGGGAATAGAGGTTCTCAATGTAGGTTCGGTACTTGCGGTCTATGGGGTCGCCTGTTCTGTCTACCATTGCCGTTCACACGCTGAGCTAGGGGAAGAGTATGATTAGAAATTCTACCTAGTCGTATTTTGAACTTGCGATGCGAGTTCGCCGGCAGATAGTGAGAATCATCAGAAGCCGGACTCGTCCAGAAGACGGCACGTGCACCTGACGTGGTCGGCAGAATACATATCATTTCGAGCGCCCATTCAAATCCCGGAGATGGAGGGAAAATGAAGCCCACAGGGGACCTGATGAGAGAGCATCGCGTGATAGAGAGGATGTTGGCAGTAGTGACGAAGGCAGCCGACCGATTGAATGCCGGCGAAGAAGTGGACAGAGATGTGTTCGTGGCTTCGGTTGACTTCTTCAAGAACTTCGCGGACAAGTGCCACCATAGCAAGGAGGAGAAGCTCCTTTTCGTCAAAATGATGGAGCGCGGCCTGTCTGGAGAGGTCGGTCCCATAGCGGTCATGCTCCGGGAGCATGAAGACGGCCGAAGGCACGTACGCGGGATCGCAGACCTATCGTCCGAGGTCATGAGTGAGAGGACCAGACCGGACCTGGTCAGGGAGGTTAGGGCCTACGTGGACCTCCTGGGACCGCATATTCAGAAAGAGGACAATGTCCTCTATCCCCTCGCGGACCAGATCCTCACTTCGGAGGACCAGAGGGAGCTCGAGAGGGGTTTCGAGGAGGTCGAGGAGAAGGTTATGGGGCCGGGCGTGCACGAGAGGTATCATCACATGATTGAGGAATTGGAGCGTAGGTTCGTCTGAGACTCGATGGTACAGCTTTCGATTTTCCGCTCCGAAATTCGCAACTCGTGAGACGGACCTTCCGAGGGCGGATTCCTCACCTTATGTCAATCGCTGCCAGACTCGCTGTTCACCCCCTTCTTCGGCAGCATCCAATTCTCCTCTGAAACCATAACCTATATTACGGGGGAGCACATTCGGGCGAACAAGGCCACAATTTGCTGATGTATCTGCAGATTTGGGCACGAAAAGCTGAACATCTTCCGAATGGAAAGATAGAATGAAGAAAGGAATGGGGGGTCGCGGCAGTTTCTTCAACGCGGTCATGGTTGGCCGCGCGAGCGCTTTCCCCCAGGGTTCGGCCAACGATTGCCCGATGCTATTGATGCATATGCAGCAGAGTCTGGCCGTGTGATACTGATAGCCTGGGAGAACAGATAGCATGGCACTCTTGTCTGAAGTGAAGAAAGACTATGGTAAGCTGAAGAACTACGTGAACGGGGAGTGGGTGGAGTCCACCTCTGGCAAGTACATTGACATTGAGAACCCCACCACTGGGGAGATCATAGGACAGGTTCCTATGTCCAGCGCCGATGAGACCAAGGCCGCGATCGAGGCCGCACATGAGGCGTGGTGGGCGTGGAGGGAGACTCCCCCGATAACGAGAGCGAGGGTGTTCTTCAAACTCAAAGAAATCATGGAACAGCATTTCGAGAACATCGCGCGAATAATGGTCCAGGAACAGGGCAAGACCATCGATGAGGCACGGGGCGAGGCAAGGAGGACGATAGAGAACGTCGAGACCGCCGCTGGTGTGCCCACATTGATGATGGGATACAACCTTGAGGACGGCGGGGCCGAGGGCATCGACGAGGACGCGGTTATTTCACCTCTCGGAGTCTTCGGTGCAGTGTGCCCATTCAACTTCCCGGCAATGATTCCGTACTGGTTCTGGCCGTACGCGGTCGCCACCGGCAACACGTACATCATCAAGCCTTCCAGCCAGGTGCCCTTAACGCAAAACTACTTGACCAAGCTGGTCGAGCAGGCGGGATTCCCGCCGGGGGTCCTGAACATCGTGAACGGCAGCCACGAAGTCTCCGACACAATGATGGAGCACCCGAAGGTGAGGGGAATCTCGTTCGTCGGCTCAACACCGGTCGCGAAGTACATCTACAAGCACTCGGCTGAGAACGGCAAGAGGGTCCAGGCCCAGGGCGGCGCCAAGAACTCCCTCATCGTCATGCCGGACGCGGTCCTTGACAGGGCGATTTCGAACATGCTCGCATCTACATATGGGTGTGCGGGTCAGAGATGCCTTGCGGGATCGAACCTCATTGCGATTGGCGACATCGCCGAGCCGTTCATCAAGAGCTTCGTGGAGAGATCGAAGAAGATCAAGGTCGGCTATGGCCTAGATGAGAGCGTCAACATGGGTCCGGTCGTGTCCGCGAAAGCCAAGAGCAAAATCATCGAATACATCGATGGGGCCGAGAGGGAAGGCGCGAAGGTGTTGCTGGACGGCAGGAAGATCAAAGTCCCAGGATACGAGAAGGGCCACTTCGTCGGTCCCACGGTGCTCGACAACGTGACGCCTGACATGAAGATTGCCAAAGAAGAGGTGTTCGGGCCCGTCGTGAGCGTCATGAAGATGAACAGCATGGATGAAGCACTCGACTTCATCCACGCAAGCCCGTTCGGGAACGCTGCCACGATATACACACAGAGCGGCAAGTCGGCCCGCGAGTTCAGGTACCGATGCCAGTGCGGGAACGTCGGCATCAATGTCGGCCTAGTGGCTGCGATGGCCTACTTCCCGTTCGCAGGATACAAGGACTCGTTTTTCGGAGACTTGCACGGCCAGGGTCAGGACGCCATAAAGTTCTTTACGGACAGGAAGGTTGTCATTACCCGGTGGTTCTGATGGTTGAGTGCGATTTCCCGGAATGCAACACATTCGGATCGACGATAAGGTTCGCTCTCGAGCTCGAAAAGGGCGCTGCCGGTGTGTATGAGGAGTTGGCCAATGAGCCTCATGCAGCATCGGCCGCTGAGATGTTCAAAGCCCTTGCCGCCTCCCACAAGAAGCGCGGGGAGCTGTTGGAGTTCACGAGGCAGCAGAAGCTCAACGAGATGATACTAGAACCAATTCAGGACATCAGGCGCGAGGACTACATCATCGATACGAAGACGCCGAAGGGCGTTGACGTCAAGGGCGCCGCGAAGTTCGCTGCTGAGATAGAGGCAAAATCTGCGAAGTTCTACCTCGACGCCGCGAAGATAGCGAAGAACCTGATGGCTGAGGCCGCTAGGATCATGGACAAGCTCGGAAAAGAGAGCCTCGCGAACAAGGCAAAGCTCGAAGCGCTATGAGCAGCTCCGATCAAACTCCTTCCCAATACCCTTTCATTTCCTATTTCTCAATGCTGCGAACTGGTCCATGCCAATTTCATCCAACCTTCCTGCGAAGTAGGAACCTAGCAGAGATGCGACGGACGGATTGTCGACTCGTAGAACGTGCACGCCCGCTGTCCTGAACTTCAGAAATGCATTCGGGGAGATCCCATTAACGATTATGGCATCGATGCCCCTCCTTGACACGGCCTCCGCCTGGTCGGGACCCCAGCATGCGCACGGGCGGGTCTGGGCGAATCGTTCGAAACATCCATCTGGACTGACTTCGTAGAAGTCGAAAACCTCTGTCTCCTCAAACGAGGGAGCGGCGATGCCATCTAATCCCCCGGAGTCCAAAGACGGAACACAGACTCTCATTAGCACCGACCAGTGAGGGATACGGGATTACCCTTTCGCCTGACAGAAGGACGTTGATTCCGATTTCAGTCAGACTTACATTCCCAGCTCGTCGAGGCATTCCTTCGTGGGCACGCCGTCCTTGGTCCAGCCCCAGACGCTGTAGTACGCCTCGAGCTCATTGTCGAAGTCCGTCTTGTTCACGACTGCTCCCTTGGAAGGACCGTCGTGTATGGGTGTCGTGAAGAGTCTTTCGGGGAGCGTGTCATCCTTCTTGGACAATCCCTCTCTGAGGTTGAACAGGCGCTCCATCGTCCATGCTCTCGCCCCGACTCTCTTCAACTCGTCGACCGTGTATCCTTGTCCTGTGGCGGCATTGACGAGCGTGACCATGTTGTCCCACGAGTTCGCAAAAGCGTTTCTCGCGCCGAACTTGCAGAGCACCATACAATCGTAGAGCGTGAACAGTTCCTGGAAATCCTTCAGGGGCTGCGCCTTGCCCTTCACCGTAAACCTGTCAAGCACTCCCTGGAATAGCTCGGGTACGTACATCGTGGCCCGAAGGTGGCACGCACCCCTCGTCGAGGTAGCGAAGGCGAGCGACATGCCCTGAATCCCCCTCGGGTCGTATCCGGGGAATTCCATGCCCTTCACGTTCATCGCGTATTTCCCGGCTTCAGGACCGTACTTCGCTGCCAGTCTCCTGGAGCCTTGGCCGATGAGCTTCCCGAATCCCTCCTGCTTGCATGTGAGCTCCACGAGTTGCACGACGGTCCGGTGGTCTCCCCAGGTGAGCTTCAGTCCCCCAGTATCCTTTTCTGTGATAATGCCCTTCTCAAACAGTTCGATCGCGCACGCAATCGTGTCGGCGCACGAGATGGTGTCTATGCCGTACTGGTTGCAGAGGTTGTTCGCCATGATTATAGATTCGAGATTGGTGTTTCCGAGATTCGAGCCGAACATCGCCAGGGTTTCGTACTCTGGCCCCTCGGTTTCGACGTGGTAGTCCTTGTCCGCCTTTGTCTCGTTGCCGCAATGGAGCGGGCATCTGTAGCACGCAGTGTCCTTGGTCTTGTGGTTGTTGACAAGGGCATCCCCTCCTATCTTCTCGTATTCAGGGAAGTACCCTGTCTGGAAGTTCCTCGTGGGTATTGTGCCCGCCTTACCCGTGATTCCGACGACCATCGACGTACCGTACTTCGCGAAGGCTGCGGATTTCTCCTTCACGGTCGCCGTCGCTGTCTTGAAGGTCTCCTTCAGTTTCTCCGAATCCGCCTGCGGGACATCCTTCGTCCCATGCACCACGATGGCCTTCAGATTCTTCGATCCCATGACGGCGCCAACACCGCCTCTTCCGGCAGCCCTGTGCATATCGTTCATGATCGCCGCGTATCGTACGAGCTTCTCACCGCCAGGACCTATGACTGCGGCTTTTCCCCTCTCATGCCTCTTCTCAAGGGCGGTGATCGTCTCGAACACATCCTTGCCCCAAAGGTCGGAAGCGTCCTTCAGCTCGGGACCATTGTCTGTGAGGAGCAGGTAGACCGGCTTTGGAGACTTGCCTTTGAAAATGATTCCGTCGTATCCGGTCTTCCTGAGCATTGGCCCCCAGTGTCCACCAGAGTGGGCAGAGAGGATTGCGCCGGTGAGCGGCGATTTGGTCGTCACGTTGTAGAACGCCGTGAAGGATCCGTAGGTGCCCGTGTAGGGACCCGTCATGATAATCAACCTGTTCTCGGGGTCAAAGGCATCGATTCTCGGCTTGTTCTCCTCGTAGAGAATCTTCGCGGCAAGTCCCCTTCCTCCCAAGAACTTGACTGTGTCGTCCTTCGATGCCTCTTGGTCGGCGAACTTCCCGGTGGTCAGGTCGACTCTCAGCAATTTCACGAAATCAAACCCCCTGATACAAGACAGTCGAATGAATTGCGCCAGGATATAAAAGCATTTTGGGGATTCAATTTTGACCCATCGTTGTTCGCAACGGATTCGCCAAACGACCTTGTTATTCGAATGATTGTACAATCCCTTACCTTTAATACGCCGCATTCGTTCACAAGCAGACATGGCGTTCGAGGCCGTCGGAATCGATAGCCTTCTTGTCGTCGCTGTGTTGATCGCCATCGTCGCGTTCTTCTATTCCAACCTCGGCCTTGGTGGAGGCCAGTTGTACGTGCCGATTATGGTTCTGTTCTTCCCCTCAGCCTTTCACATGGAGAACATCATCCCGCTTTCTCTGAGCTTCGCGTTCGTCACGATGCTAACGTCCACGTACTCGCACGGCAGAAAGAAACTGGTAGATTTCAAGCTGGGCGGGTATCTTGCCGCGGCCGGCATGGTAGGCGTAGTCGCAGGCGTGTTGTTCACGACCAATTCCGGAGAAGATCTAGTCAAGGGCGGGTTCGCGGCCATGCTGCTGATTGTGGCGACCAAGATGATGTACGACATCTACAGCAACAAGAAGGACCATACGACCTCGCCGACGGAGCATGGGATTCAGAGACTCCTGGCCGGTTTTGGCGTCAGCATCATCACTGGCATGCTCATCGGAAGCTTCGGGATCGGAGGCGGTGTCGTGAGCGTTCCACTGATTATGTACGTCTTCAAGTTTGAGCCAAGAAGGGCGATTGGAACCTCGGCATTCATGGGAGCGCTGCTCACTCCCGCTGCGTTCGCTGGTTACGCTCTGAACGAGAGCGTGAATGGAGGGGTCGTGATCCACTACGACCTCATGAGTGTCCTCGTTCCAGTTGTGTTTGTCTTCGCGCTTGTCGGGTCTAGATGGGGTCTTGAGAAGCTCAAGACAAAGACCGTGAAGACGATATTCATCTGTGGTGTCTATCTCGCGGCTGCGGTGATGATCTACAGCCTCCTGTTCGCCTAGGGTTGCGAGCACAAACTTCTATGTAGCCCGATGCTCTGACAGATAGACGGTGAGCGGACGAGGCTGTGCCTGGTCGGGGATTCTGGAAGCATCCATCTGAGACGATGGGCTGAACACTTCTCCAAGGACAACGAGCTCCTTGTGATAAGTGATTCTCCAGATCGAATTCCTAACGTGCGGGTGGAGCAGGTCTTCACGATGAAGGCTGGCCTTAGGAACATGAGGAGAGTCCGTGCCATGCGCAGGCTGGTCCGCGAATTCAACCCTGATCTAGTCCACGGCCACTACCTTACGGTCGGTGGACTTTATGCCGCCCTTAGTGGCGGAAGAAGAATCGTTGGGAGCGCCTGGGGATCGGACATATACTATGGTCCCAAGCGGTCGTTCAAGGAGAGACTCATTCTGAAGTATGTGCTCAGAAGATGTGATTTCGTCTTTGCCGGTACGAAAGACATGGCAGACTGTGTGAGGAAGAATGGGTACAAGGGAGACATGGCGATATTCAGGTTCGGAGTGGATCCCGCTGTTTTCAGAAGAACGAGTCCGCGCGGGGTCACAGGGTTCAACATTCTGTCCATAAGGCCGTGCTCTAGGATATACAACACATTGGTGATAGTCAATGCCTTCAAGATCGGCCTGCCTCAGATGGGAAACGCGATTCTCTGGCTGTTCGACTTTGGGAACATGGTTGATGAAGTCCATCGAGCGATTGACGCAGACCAGCAGCTCAGGGAGAGAGTGAGGTTCATACCCAGGAAGTCATTCGATGAGATGGTGGAGGTATACAATGGCGCTGATGTGGCGGTGTCCATTCCAGACAGCGACAGCGCCGCCGCGAGCGTGCTCGAAGCGATGGCGTGCGAGGTTCCGGTGATAGCATCGGACATTCCGCCCATGAGAGAATGGATCGAGGAGGGCGCGACGGGATACCTGACTGTGATCGATTCAGCGAGATTAGCGGACAAGATGAGGAAGGCTTATTCCATGAGGGTCATGCTGGGACCGATGGGCAGACGCGCGAGGGAGAAAGTGCTCGACGAGAAGAATCAGGGCACGTTCGAGGCGAACGTGAAGGTGGCAGAAGAGGTTTACCGGAAGCTATTGGCCTAGTTCTTTATCCCGAGCATGTCGAACACGAATGCGTACATCAACGCGTAGTACCTAAGCATGTCATATCTTCCAGACGCCCCTGAGTGGCCCTGCATGAACCCAGTTCTCAGAAGAAGCGTGTTGTTGTCTGTCTTGGTGGCCCTGAGTTTCGCCACGAACTTGGTCGGCTCCCAGTATGATACTCTGGAGTCATTCCAGCCGGAAGTGACCAGGATGTTCGGATACTTCACCGGTTTGATGTTGTCGTAGGGCGAATAGGTCTTCATGTACCGGTATTCGTCGCGCCTCTTGGGGTTGCCCCATTCCTCGAATTCGCCCGCGGTCAATGGAATAGTGTCGTCAAGCATCGTGTTGATGGCATCCACGAACGGGACCTCCGCCACGACCGCCTTGAACAAGTCGGGGCGCATGGTGAGCACCGACCCCATCAGGAGTCCGCCCGCGCTTCTCCCCCTGATGGCGAGCATATCACCCGACGTGTACCCTTCGGTTATCAGGTGCTCTGCGCAGGCTATGAAGTCAGTGAACGAGTTCCTCTTTGTCAAGACCCTCCCCTGTTCGTGCCAGATCCTGCCCATGTCCCCGCCCCCTCTGATATGAGCAGTTGCGCATACGAACCCTCGGTCCAGGAGGCTCGGCCAGTATTGGTTGAACTTCGGAGATGCCGACTCGAAATCTCCGTAAGCGCCGTAAGCGTAGAGATAGCAGGGGTTCTTGCCGTCCTTCGTCAAGCCCTTCTTGTACACCAGGGATATGGGCACGCTGGATCCGTCGCCGGCCCGCGCGAAAATTCTCTCGGTCTCATACTTGGATGGGTCATATTCTGCGATCTTGTCCTGCTTCATGAGCGTTAGCTTCCTCGACTTCATGTCGTACTCATAGACCGTGTTCGGAGTCACAAATGAGGAGTAACTGAATCTAAGGACCTGCGAATCGAAGTCCGGGTTGTCCATCGGAATCACGGTCCGCATCATCTCCGGGAGCTCGACGATATGCGAGCTCTTGTCCTTGATGTCCACTATCCTTATCCTGCCTACGCAGTCCTTGTGTTCGAAGAGCACTATGTAGTCCCTGAAGACATCGAAGTACGCGTACGGATCGCTGAAATCGAGGGAAACATCGTTGCTGTGCGGCCAGAACTCGATCCAATTCTTCTCGGACGGATCGGCGACTGGCGCTTCCATCACCTTGAAGTTGCGGGCGTCCTCGTTGGTCATGATGTAGAACTTGTCCCCGTGGTGCCTAAGGAAGTACAGGACTCCGTGCTTCCGCGGCCTGAAGACCCTGAAGGTATCGATCGGACTGTCGGCAGGGAGGTATAGTACCTCCGATGTCGTCGCGCTCTCGACGGTTATCGTGATGAATTCTCTGCTTTTTGTCTTGTTGAGTATCAGATAGTAGAATGCACGGTTGGGCTCATGGAATACCTCCACGTCCTCTTTGGGATCTGTGCCAAGGACGTGTCTGAACACCTTGTGCGCACGGAACTCGCTGTCCAGGACTGAGTAGAAAAGGACCTTGCTGTCGTTCGCCCATACGACTTCCGCCGTGTCCTTCATCGTTTCTCCGAGGAGCGATCCGGTCAGTAGGTCCTTGATGAACAGCCTGTGTCTCTCCGAACCGTCGACATCTGCAAGGTATGCGAGGAACTTGTGATCTGGGCTGACCTTGTGGACGTCCATGTTGAAGAACTCGTTGCCCGCCGCGAGCTGGTTCACATCAAGGATGATTTCCTCGTCAGCGTCGAGACCGTGCCTCTTCCTGCAGTGGATCGCGTACTGCTTCCCCTTCTCGGTTCTCTGGTAATAGTGGTAGTCGTCTATCTTGACGGGGACGGTGCTGTCCGTCTCGACCGTCCTCTTCTTGAACTCCTCGAAGAGCTTCTTCTGGAGCGGTTCAGTGTGCCTCATCATCTGCTCTGTGTATCGGTTCTCCGCCTCGACGTACTCGATGACTCCAGGGTGTGCTCTGTCCCGCATCCAGAAGTAGTTGTCCAGGAGCGTGTCACCATGTATGCTGACTTCCTTCAATTCTTTCCTGGCCACGGGCGGCCGAAGATCCTGAGCCATGACATACCATGATGAAAGAGGGGGTAATAAACCAAGCGCTGGGAGACAGGGCCCCCCGCTCTCTCCAGCATTTCGCGTGGTTCATTCCGTAGCGATTAAATACGAATGTTGATATACAAATATGCGAATAAAAAAATCTCCGGACGGGTTATCAAACCGTCGGAAGAAGTTCTATTAACCCCGTTCGTGCGTTTGGGCAGATGAGTGGGACAATCAAAGTAGTCCAACTTGGATGCGGAATAACCGGACTTGTGTGTGCAGAGCTGTTGGAGAGAAACCCGAAAGTGACGGAGCTGGTCCTCGCGGATTCAAAGCTTGACGCTCCTAAGGCGATGGCTGCTCGCGTCAAGAGCGACAAGATCTCCGTCGTCAAGGTCGATGCGACCAAGACGGCCGACCTCAAGAAGATCATGAAAGGGACGGACCTTCTGATCGGCTCGTTGCCTTACACGATCAGCAAGAAGGTGCTGGACACGTGCGCGGCGACGGGCACGAACTATGAGGAATTCAGCCTGTGCGTGGAAAATATGGAGGCCTTCGCAGAGGCCGATAAGATGTGCAAGAAGGCAGGCATAACGGCTCTGACAGCCGTGGGCGAAGACCCTGGGATCTCGGACTGCTTCGCGGTCAGCGGCGCGAGTAAGCTGGACGAGCCGATGGAAGCGCATGTGCTGGACGGAGACAGCGGCACCGCGGAAGGATACGACTTCTTCTCGCTATGGTCTCCGGTCGGACTGCTGGAGGAGACCACCGTTCCGGCAGCGGTGTTCAGGGACGGCAAGATCACGTTCGTGCCTCCGTTGCACGAGCGAGAGATCTACGAGTTCCCGCAGCCGCTCGGACCCTTGCCAGTATACAAGACGAGCCACGAGGAGACATACCTGATGCCCCAGTTCATCAAAGGGATCAGGAACGCGGATTTCAGGATAGCGATCGATGACAACTTCGCTTACACAATGAATTGGATCAGGAAGCTCGGGATGCACAGCCTCAAACCGATCGATGTCAAGGGCGTGAAGGTCGCGCCGCTGGATGTGATCATCTCTATGATGCCTCAGCCAGTCGACCTCATTGGCAAGGTGAAGGGATTCGCTGCAATCGTCGTCGAAGTTGTCGGCCTCAAGAACGGGAAGAAGACGATGGTGAAGACTTGGACGATGATGTCTCATGAGAGGGCCTATGAGATATGCAAGAGCAACGCCACAGGGTATCTCGTGGGAGTGGGCGGAGCTGTCGCGGCCGAGCTGTTCTTAGAGGGAGAGGTCAAGCAGAAGGGATTCATCGTGCCGGAGCAGATGCCCGCCGACAAGTTCATCTCAAGGCTGCCGGCAAAAAGCCTGAAGGTTGAGCAGGAGATTAGGCAGTTGTGAGTATCTCTCGGAGACAGCCGCGAGGCTGTCTCCAACTTGTATTCCTCTGATGCTGCGTGAACTGATTTATTAGGGAATTGCCATGCACCCCCGAAACCGGCAGTGGGGAGCAGATCTAGACCACGCAAGGGGCTGGGCCAATGGTTCAGATACTGGATGTAGTTGAGAAAGCATTGAATGGGACACCGATCAGCGAGAATGACTATCAACTAAGAAGATTCGCGCCGAAGGTGCAGGAGAAGGTGAGGGAGCACAAGATAAGGTATGATCCAGACAACCCGGTTCCAAGCGATGATTCCCTTGCGGACGATCTTTTCGAGGCGGGATTAGAGCTGCTTCTGGACGTGGGGGCATATTGCATCGATACTGGTCGAGTGATCTCGTACTCTGAGAGCGAGATAAGAGAGGCCCTGAGAAATGCCCCAACGAAAGTCCATTTCGGCGAAGGTAGGGATCGCAAAGCATTCGTTCCCAGAAGGCCCGAGGACAAGATTCCACCGTGGTGCCTGCTAGGAGCTGGCGGTGGTGCTGTCTCTAGTGACACTGTGTTTCTCACATTGATGGAGGGCTACGCTGAGATTCCGGAAGTGAACGCGATAACGACGCCGGCTCTCACCCGTGTGGGGGGCATGAGAATCAGACCTGCATCGCCTCTCGAGTTGCTGGGGGCGATGAGGAGTGCCGCCCTTGGGCGCGAGGCGTGCAACAGGGCAGGCAGACAGGGAATTCCATTCATGAACACCCTTTCGACTGCGGAATCCGACATCGCACTCGCAGCGGCAATGATGCCTCGATTCGGCCTGAGACCCTCTGATGGCTTCATGATTGCCTCGATGGATCCGATGAAGATAGATTTCGCCAGACTCAACAAGGTGACGCTTGCACTTTCGATGGGAGCGCCGATAGGGATGGACTTTGCACCTCTGATGGGTGGGTATTCGGGCGGGCCTGAGGGAACCGCCGTCAGCACTGTTGCCAGCCACATGATGGGGCTTCTCACCCTTCAGACCAGCTACCTCATCCCGTTTCCGCTTCACCTCAAGTACGTCTCCAACAGCAGCAGGGAGATGCTATGGATCATAAGCTCGATGGGCCAGGCTATCAGCAGGAACACCCACCTCCTGAGCCTGAGTCTGAACTATACTGCGGCTGGCCCGTGCACTCCGATGGTTCTCCAGGAGACTTCGGCGTCAGTGATTGCCGCGGTGGCATCAGGCTTGTCAATCGAGATGGGCGGCACCGCGACGAACAAGTACGAAGACAGGATGACTCCGGTCGAACCGCGAATTGCTGGTGAGGTCGCGCACGCCGCTGCTGGTATGAAGCGCTCTCTAGCTAATCAGATTGCCAAGAAGCTGCTGTCGAAATATGAATCGAAGCTGAGCAATCCGCCGTTGGGGAAGACCGTGCATCAGTGCTGGGATGCAGAGAGGAGACGGCCCACGAAGGAGTATTCTTCTGTCGTGTCGAGGTTCAAGAAGGAGATGTCCGGTATGGGCATCGAGCCCAGACCAGAAAGCTGAATAAAGCACAGAGAAGTTCTCTCGGCACTCCCGTGATCATCTCAATGTGCCCGCGAAGACCTGCCATGCCAGTGCGGATTTCGCAGTCAGGCTGAGGATGATGTACACCTTCTCTCCGAACAGATAGTCCGCCCACCGACCCTTCTTCCTGTACTGCAGCACCATATTGATGGCGAATATGTTGAAGAAGATCGCTAGGGAGAAGAAGATACCGATCACGAACCCCGGGAAGTCGCCGCCTGCAAGCATGACGGAACCGAAGAAGTAGGTACCTATCACTATCCAGGGCACAACCCCGGCAAAGCAGCCAAAGATGTACGATGTCCAGTCCGTCCTTGTCGTCGTCTGATTGTGGCGCTCCATCATGAGTCCGAACAAGTTCATCGTCGCGTTGAGGGCGAATATCAGCAGAATCGACGAGAGCTCGAATATTCCGCACAGAGCGGCTATGACGACTATCATTATTGACGAACTTATCGCATACTCATACCATCTGGCGTAGTTGATCCCCTTCTTCAGGTTCTCAACGTACCACGCATAGGCAAACGTTGACAGTGAGAAGTGTGCCACAGCCGAAACGAATAGGAACATCGCTATCATCGGACCGAGCGGAATGTTGATTATCGTGTCCTTGACCTGATACAGATCTCCCGTCCCCTCGTCGTAGGTCAGGAAGGTGGTCTGAATTGGCAGGCTGTACGAGCTACTCAGTGCCAGAATCAGCAATCCCTGGGCAAGGTGCAAGAATCCCATCGCGAGGTTGAAGGTCTTCAGTTTCTTGAACTTGGTCTCTTCCGACGAACTCATGATTCGCTCCTCTCCACGAATATTGCGGTCCGCATAATCGCAGTCCGATATATCTAAGAGATGCCGAACGGAGGCTTCTTGGGCGGTCACTTCCGCCTGCTTACTCCGCAGTAGACCGCATTCGAGGGAAAGTTTATCTCTCAGTCTCAGACTGCCACTCGACATACTGCATACAGGGGTGCATTGAGGCGTGCTTTCCGAGAACAGGGTGATAAAGGTCCAGGCCCTGGAGAAGATCTTCCCAGGGGATGTCCGCGCGGTTGACTCCGTCTCATTCGACGTGAGAGAGGGAGAGATATTCGGATTCCTTGGGCCGAATGGAGCAGGAAAAACGACGACCATCTCGATCCTGAACACGCTGATGCTCCCGACCGGCGGCAGAGCCGAAGTGCTTGGCTATGATGTTGTCAAACACGCTGCAAGGGTCAGGAATGGAATTGGCCTGGTCCCTCAGGATCTCACATCTGACGAGGAGTTGACTGGAAGGGAGAATGTCGAGCTCCAGGCAAAGCTTTACCACATGCAATCAGGCGAGGCGGGCAAACGGATTGACGAGCTCTTGCAGCTGGTTGGCTTGATAGATTCCCAGCACAGGATCGTGAAGACGTACTCGGGTGGGATGAAGAAACGATTGGAGTTCGCCACCGGCCTCGTCCACAAGCCGAAGATACTATTCCTCGACGAGCCAACCCTTGGCCTGGACGTTCAGACCAGGACCAGCATATGGGAGCACATCAGGAAGCTCAAGTCTGAGACAAACATGACCATCTTCCTGACAACTCACTATCTGGAGGAGGCGGACGGTCTCTGCGACAGAATAGCCATTATCGATCACGGCAAGATAATCGCCTTGGACACCCCGGACGGTCTCAAGAAGGCCGTCGGTGGCGACGTTATCGAGATCGAGGTGGCCGAGTGCGGAATGGACGTTCTCGAAATCATCAGGGGCATTCCGCGTGTTTCGTTGCTGGAAGGCAAGTGTGTTGGTACCAAGGCCAGGATAAAGATCCCCGACAGTAGCGTAGCTCTTCCTCTCATCCTCGAGGGTTTCTGGAACAGGAAGATACCGGTTCTCAACGTCTCCGTGAAGAAACCATCGCTTGACCAGGCGTTCCTGGAGTACACAGGACGAGAGCTCCGAGATGAAGACAAAGGCAACGGCGGCAGACAGACGGCTCCCTCCGCTCGGAAAGGTCGTTTCAGGAGGAAATGAGGCTGTGATAAGCGAGACTCTCGCCCTTGTTGTAAGGGACTTGAAGCGTTGGTACAGGACGCCGGGGCAGATCATACTGGTGTTCACAACTCCTCTCATGTGGCTGCTGTTGTTCGGGCAGGCTTTCAACATAGGCAAGCTTGCCCAGGGCGCCCCCGACGTGGACATCCGGGAGGTCTTCGGAGGCGCGACCGACTACTTCTCGTTCATGGCCGTTGGGCAGACAACCTTCATCGTTCTCTTCGGTTCGCTGTTCAGCGGAGTATCCCTCATATGGGACAGGAAGACGGGTTTTCTTGCGAAGTTGCAGGTCGCGCCCATCCCCCGCGCCTCAATTCCTATCTCGCGGATGGTCTCTACAGTCGTCAAATCACTTCTTCAGGCGATTGTCGTGCTGGTCCTGGCCGCTCTATTCGTCTTCATCCCCGGCCTGAGTGGGCTCAGGTTCAGCCCGGATTTCGGCATCCTTGATGCATTGGGGATTGCCCTGTTTCTGATTCTTCTGGGACTTAGTCTTGCAGCGCTTTTTGTCGCTTTGGGACTCATCGTGAAGAGCGAGGAGACGTTGTTCGGCCTGATTAACCTCTTGAACTTCCCGCTGATGTTCACGAGCAGCGCCTTGATACCCATCGCACTTATGCCAGACTGGCTGAGGGCCGTCGCGAACTACAATCCCATTACATTCGTAGTCGACGGCATGAGGCAGCTTGTGTTTCACACGTCCGTGGGGGCTCAATACTCCGTCGCTGTTGACCTTCTCGGGATCACTGTGTTCGCGGCTCTTATGATGGCCCTAGGAGCTGTGCTTGCCCGCAAGGCACTTCTCAGAACGTGAGCGGGAAGAAACTCTGGAAAGCGGGAGAACTACGTGCAGAAGACGGCAAGAAAGGGTTTGTCGCGGAGTGGTCAGACCACTCCGTGCACGGCCCAGTATGCTTCCAAGAAGCTCAGCCAGCCGTGATCAGAGAACGCGTAGTCGACGTAGTAGCTCGGGAGCTCCCACGAGTGGTCAGGGAGTGCTATCCCAAGTCCGAAGACCATGTTATCCAATGGTCCGGACGCTTGGACTCCTACTATGGTCGAATCGAAGTCAGCAAGCACCTGAGCACACGCATCCTTGATCGCATCCGAGACTGCTTGGCTTTCGATGGAGGCAACCAGGGTTCTGAGATCGACGAGGTTGATGGCGTTCGCGCCATAGCAGTACTGGGCATCGCCTCGCGCCTTAGCTACCACTCCGGCATACGTGTCCATATCGGCTGCCAGCAAGTCGGCGAGCCCTCTCAGGGACGACACAAGGGCACCTACCTTGCTGAGGTCGATTGCGCTGTGTGTGTTGACCCTCTCGCCCATGTAGGGGGCTTCGTTCAGCAGAAGCTGTGTTTGCTCGATCATCATGGCCGCGACCTCTCTTGGAGTCATGTCGGGGTTCTCAGTCATCTCCCTGAGAGTCCAGTCGTACGGGAATCCTCTCCAGCCCGTGTAGGTTTCGGCGGCCACGAGGTAGTCTGTCGGAGTGCTTGTGGCAAATTCGTATGCAACCTCTATTTGCCCGACATTGCACTCATCTGCGCCCACGACGTCAACCTTCTTGTTCGAAAGCACCTGTGAGACTTCCCAGATGCTCAGGAAATCCTCGCCGCCAGCAGCGCTCGCATGGTCGTCCCATGCAACACCCCTGGGCGAGCCGTGGTCCCAGAAGATAAGAAGCGTGTGGTCCGCAGGATTCTCCTTGGATGCGAACGATATGAAGCTGCTGAGCGTCGCTGGGTCACCCATGTTGATTTCCTTCCCGTTCAACTTCGAGGTCTTCATCTCTTCCATCGAGCCTTTGTCAACCTTGAACAGGTTCGCAGGCCCAGCAAAGCGATCCACTAGTACGTAGCATGCGACATCCTTGGTCGATCCCACTGACATCAGCTCGTCGAAGTCGGATCCGACCACAGAAACATGATGCGCGCCAGTGTAGACGTCCAGACTGTTATCCGCATCTAGATACAGGAGATACAGCCACTTGACATTGCTGCTCTGTCCTGCGACATTTGTCCCAACGACCATGCTCATTGCCAGAATCACGGCTGCGACGCATGCAGCCAAAGTCTTCTTCCTCATCCTCCCCCTCCCTCTGGGTGAATCCCCGAGGTCTGCGACCGAAATGCATTCGAGCTTATTTCAGACTGCCGAGTGGTAATGCACATTCCTGTGCCCTCGGGACTCCCAGACCGAGAATCTCGCTGCTATTATCACGCGCTCAGATGGCGACATCCTCAGCCAGACACTCGTGTATGTGAAAGGAGGCTTCAGAAATGGCTATCTATGGCATCAGGGATTCCCCCGTCTGTCGAGATGTGAACCCGACTAGGAGGTCGAGCTGAAATGTCTAGCTTCGAGCAACGGTTTCGAATCAGAGCTCCCACAAACATCCTGAGACGCGAGGACAAGCAGAAGATACATGAGAATGCGCTCGAAGTGATGGAACGTACAGGAATCAGAGTTCACAGCTCGGTGGCTAGGCACGAGCTCAAGCGCGCGGGAGCAATCGTCGACGCGAAATCGGGCATAGTCAAGTTCCCGAAGGAGGTCGTGGATTCGCTCGTCAAGAGCGTCCCTCACAAGATCGTGTTGGCCGGCAGGGAGAAGGAGTTCGACCTTCCTGTGAACGGCACTCACCAGTATTACACGACTGACGGCTGCGGGATCTCTGTCTGGGACGAGAAGACGAAGACCAGAAGGCCTTCCGTACTTGAAGACATCAGGAAGACAGCTGTGATTGCCGATTGGCTTCCCTACCTTAGCATATACGAACCGATGGTGGTCGCTCATGATGTGCCCGCGCGCGTGCACGTGATTATGGGGATGAAGGTGGCGATTGAAAACACGACCAAGCACATCCTGTCGGAATCAACCACGAATTCCGATGAGGCGAAGGCACAGGTCAAGATGGCGGCCGAAGTGGTCGGATCTGCGGAGCAGCTTCGGAAGACGCACTACATATCCGCAATGGTCTGCACGATCTCACCATTGACTCTCGACGGTCCTGCGACGGACGCGGCGATGGTCTGGGCGCACAATCACGTCCCCGTCCACATCACCGGCATGGGACAGATGGGGCTGACAGCGCCCGCAACTCTGGCCGGGGACCTTGTACAGAATCATGCGGAAACACTGGCCCTTGCCTGCGCATTGCAGGCCCATGAACGAGGGGCTCCATTGCTGTACGGCTCGGTTCTGTCGAACATGGATCCGCGAACTGGAGCAGTCAACTTCGGTTCGCCAGAGACCATCGTACTCGCAGCCGCATCCGCGGAGATGGGCAGGTTCATGGACTGGCCTGTGTCGTGCGGCGGTGTGGGACCAGGATCGGTCATTCCTGGTCCGCAGGCCTCGATTGAAAATGCCATCGCGGCCACTTTGTGCGCGATGGTCGGCTCCGAGATAATGAACGGGATTGGCCTGCTCGACGACTCGACCGTCCTTTCGTACGAGGAGTTGCTGATAGATAACGACCTCGTTGGCCTCGTCGTGAACTCCGCAAAGGATATCGAGGTCAGCAAAGAGACGCTTGCGACCGAAATCATCGAAAAGGTCGGCATCGGCGGAACCTACCTCACTGAGAGGCACACGCTGAAGCACGCGCGCGAATTTCATTCTCCAATCATCTGGAGCAAGGACAGCTTTGATGCGTGGGTCTCGAGGGGCAAGAAGAGCACGCTGGAAGTCGCCAAAGAGAAAGCTGAATGGATTCTCAAGGAGCACAAGCCTGCTAGGCTCGATGCTGACAAGGCCAAAGCCCTGGACAAGATCGTCAGCGAATTCAAGCGTTGATCCTTATCATTCGAGTCTTCCAGCTTGTTTGAGGAGAGCCTTCACGGGAACTTTCTTGATGTCCGACCTCTTCGCGAAAGAAACGTGTCGCATGATCCGTGTGTCTCCCTCGAGCATGTTGTGCTTGTCGGCGAGTTCCGCTCCGCGCCAGAGCTGAAGGTTGACCTTCTCCTTATGCACCATGATCGCCCCGATGATCTTCTCCTTCTCAAACATTAGAGTGCCCCATTTGATGGTCTCATGGGATTCGGGGATTGCCTCCCGGATCAGTTTCCTGAGGTCCTGCACGATTGGCAGCTTGTCCTTGTCTATGCTGGCGAGATATCCCTCGACGTCTCTTCCCTTGTATGGTTTCATCGTCTCTTCCCCCCTTTGTCCTTGATCGACTCGTCCCTCGCCTCGAAATGGAGCGCCCCCGAGTTGATACAATAGCGGAGCCCAGTAGGCGCCGGTCCGTCATCGAATACGTGTCCCAGATGACCCCCGCACTTTTCGCAGAGCACCTCTGTCCTCTCGATGAACATGCTTCTGTCACTCTGTTTCTCGACACTCTCCTCGGATACGGGCTTGAAGAAGCTCGGCCAGCCAGACCCAGAGTCAAACTTGGCGTCAGAGGAGAACAGCGGGTTGCCGCATCCTGCACAGACATAGGTCCCGCTCCTTTTGTTGTTGAGAAGCTCCCCCGTAAACGGGGTCTCCGTACCCTTCTTCCTGAGCAGCCGAAACTCCTCCGAGCTCAGGGTGTTCCTCCATTCATCTTCGGACTTCGTTATCTTGTTCATCATCTCTATCGCACAGCCCCTTGATGGCGTGCGAAGGCATTACTGTTGGGCCGAACCGATGCGCCGCGAAGCAACAAATGAGCTCGAGCTCTCTCATGGCTGGTTAAGAGGATACCTACATGGCTCTATGCGGCAGGTGCGGGGCAGACAACCCGCCGGATTTCAAGTTCTGTAAGTATTGTGGGACGCCGGCCGGCGGTGGGCAGGCGCCTGCATGTCACTGCCAAGATGCGCAGTCCGAGGACGCCGCCGAGAGGATTGAAGCTGCTGGCGATCGGTTCGGAGAGAAGATGGATCGGTGGGGTGAGAGGTTCGGCAGGGACATCTTCAACTGGTGGGACACGACCCTCGGCGTCCTCTCGCCCATCATCATGGGTTTCTTCGGAATCATCCTCATGCTCTTCGGACTGTTCGTGACCGACCTCGTGGAGTCAAGAGCAGACAATCCGTTGTTCTGGCGCGAGCTGGGAGACTTCACAGTCGACAACTTCCTGCTCCTGGTCGGTCTCATGTTCCTCGGGTCCTTCCATGGCTACTTCTACAGGCGCTATCGCATGACATACAGGTGGATTGGCCCTATCTTGTCTGCAGCGATAGTCACATTATGGGCCTGGGTCCTGGCTCAGCTCCTGATGATAGCTGGCCAGAACTCCGAACACCACGGTTTCTTCGACGCGGGGGAGCTTCTTGAATCGCTTCTGGTTGCGATATTTGTGCTCGGAATCCTCGTGGCCTACGCAATACTGTGGTTCAGCCTTGTGAGCCCGGTGAACTGGGACAAGCCAGAGAGAAAAAACTGACTCGGGCGCTTCCTCATTTCTGAGATGCTATCGCCGCAGCAAGTATCGACGCGACGATTTCGACGTGCCTTATGGTCAGCGGGTCAGGGAACCTGCCAGTGACAGTGCCACCGTACTCTATCCACCCGTACAGATCGTTGCCCGGCCCAACTATGAGCGTGTCTATGAAGTCCGCTTCAAGGGTCTCGTCCTCGGACTTCCGCGTTGCCCTGAGAAGCGCCGGTCTGTTGACAACGTTAACATCCTGGTTGAACAGCGGGTTCTCTTCTTCTAGATAGGCTCTCGTGAGATTGCTCATCTCTCCCGCCCTGTATCCGTCGCTGTTCGGAGCGAAATCCTCGAGCGAGTATGACTTCGTCTTCTGCATGGCCCAGGCCTCATCACGCATGCCTGACATGAACATGTATCGGTACCTGCCGTCGGCCTTGTCCCTTAGCCCGATCATCACCCACCTTAGTCTGAACTGCTTCTGCAGGGTGATGGCCGTGTCACTCATCAGCTCGCTTATCGACAATTGCGGTCTCAGGAAGTGCATCAGGAGATGCGAAAAGACCTCGAGGTTCTTGGATTCGAGATCGTTCTTGATCTTCAGGTAGTC
>Ga0153916_10000739_pt1 | contig 22495 bp, 18 predicted proteins | sample Opewatmetagenome_FD_109642 | JGI IMG/M metagenome (GOLD analysis project Ga0153916, IMG submission 109642) | Freshwater wetland microbial communities from Ohio, USA - Open water 3 Core 3 Depth 4 metaG | ecosystem: Environmental > Aquatic > Freshwater > Wetlands | place: USA: Ohio, Lake Erie...
AGCACATTGCGCGCAGTTGGGTCTAATTCCTGAGCAGCAGCAGTGATCCAGCCGTCAACGAGAGTCGCGTTCCAACCCGTAGAGAGTTGTAGGCCGATTCTGTTCGCGTACAGTCCAGTGCTCTTCACGAACGGGACAACGTAGTCGTCCGGGTCAGCGTAGTCGGGTGCCCACCCAAGGAAGAAGAACCCGAGCTGCCTGTTGTTCAGCATGTAGAGGTAGCTTGGCCACGCCACCGACTTCACTGTTACGGTGAGCGGACTAACAGGCTGAAGCGCTAGGGGATCATCAAGGATAGCTTGTATGCCGTCCCCCATGAGCAGACAACCCTGCTGTCGGACCGTGTTCCCTTCATTGTAGTAGATGTCCAAGTTGTAAGACATGTTGGCAAGGATGGGTTCCAATAGGCCCGAGCTCATGGCTGCGTTCCACTTTTCTACTGCCTTGTCCAAATCGTAGCTGTACATGCGAAGGCTGTCATTGTGGCCGAACATGCCGATTGGGATAGGTCCCTGGGCCTGCTGGCCAAAGCCGTTAAGCACGTTCGCAATCATGGTCGCGTAGTCAAAGGCGTAGGAGAATGCTTCCCTCACTTCCTTGATAACGAATGGGCTCTTTACTATGTTGTTTGAAATGTTCATGTACTCTCTCATGTTGAATCCCATGAACATCACGTCATAGGTGGGAACCTGGCACCATAGCTTGAGCTGTGGATAGAGGGACTTCAAAGTACCGTCGCCGTTGCTACCATTGACACGGTTCCATATGTAGAGAGCATGGGTCGTCGGCCAGTAGCCCGTATCGGTTGAGTTTGCCAAGAGATTGAGGATTCTGCTGTTGACATCGGTGTTCTGCTTGATCACTACGTTCGTGATGCTGCCAGCGTTCGGGAACTCGGCTTTCGCCGCTGTGGCTCTCCAGTAGTTGGTGTACGCCGTAAGCTGGATTTGCTCAGTCGGTACCCAGCTGGTCATCATGTACGGACCTGTACCACAGGTGTGTGTATCGACGTAGGCGTTGTGTGTACCATACTCGACTCCTCCGTTTGCTTCAACCCAAGTCGGGCTCACGGCGCAGGCAACTGAAAAGGCCAGTACCGAGAAGAACGGAGCATACTTGAAGGCGAGCCTAAGCCGAATGGTGTAGGTATCGAGTACTATGATAGAGTGTGAGTTCGCGAACCAGTTGTCATAGGCTGCGTTGAACTCAGTGCTCGGGGCGCCGAACTCGTTGGCTGCGTCTTCAACTGCCTGACCGCCTAGGAGTGGTTCTGCGAACATCCAAGCCGGTCCTGCGGTATCGAAGATCTTCATTACTCTGTCAAGGCTGTATTTCATAGCTGTTGCATTGAACGGCGTACCGTCATGGAATGTTACTCCCTGCCTCAGCGTGAAAGTGTAGTTTTTACCATCGCCTGAGACCACGTAACTCGTAGCGAGCAATGGTACGCTGGGTGTCGTGTTTGTACCCACCCATTCGTACCCATACAGCGTCTCATATACATTCATGATTACTGCTCCGCCAGCGGTTTCATAGTCCACGGCGGGGTCCAAGTATTCTGCATCGCCAGCCGTCTCCTGGATGATTGTATGGATCCTTGGAGGTATGAGGGTCACGGCCGGGGGCTGCAACAGGATATACGCTCCGGCAGCGCCGACTACAATGACCACCACTACGATGGCGAGCACCATATTCTTTTCCATGTTATCCTCCTTCTTTCGTGTTATCTAGCACAGAGGTCCTTGCGTCCCCAAAAAGGCCGCAGATTGGACCGCATAGGAGCTACACTTACGTGTTGACCCCTATACTTGTAACACGAGGCATTGTTTACTGGGACGCGTCTAATATAGCTTACTACTTCTGGACCAAAGAAGAGCGCATTTTCTAATCTTGCAGTAGTCAAAAGCTATTATAGTTGTGCAGGTGGTTACACATCATGAGCCGAACTCAACCAAAAACTTAAGTGGCGTGCAAAAACCGCAGTCCTAGCTCAAGAGGAGCAGAGGTTCGGTCCGCGGTATCAAGACTCGAGGTTTGATAGATGAAGCTTAGGGATTTCATCCTTAGAAGGATAATCTTGGCTGTACCCGTTGTCTTTGGCGTACTTACGATAACTTGGTTCTTGTCTTATGTTGTGGGAAACCCGGTTGCCATGTTCATAACAGAGCGGACTTCTCCGGCAGCCATCCCAGGAATAATCCGGGAGCACGGGTTTGATCAACCTCTGGTCATTCAGTACTTTCTGTACTTGAGAAGCCTCCTGATTGGCGATTGGGGGACTAGTTATTCAACGGGCGGTGACCGGCCAGTGTTAGAGATTATTGCCCGTAAGTTCCCCGCTACTATTGAACTTGCGATTGTCGCGATGATATTCGCCGTAGTCCTTGGCATTCCGCTCGGCATCCTCTCGGCGACAAGGAAAGACAAGCCGGCTGACCACGTCACACGGGTGTTCTCCCTAGCTGGAGTGTCAATGCCAATCTTCTGGTTCGCTCTGATGCTCAAGTATGTGTTCTTCTACCAGTTCTCCGTGTGGGGCCTTCCCTATCTGCCCAATGGCGATAGAATTGACAACGAGCTCTGGAAGGCTGTTCTCAACAACGGAGTCGGTTACGATTATACCACAAGCATAACTGGGTTTGTTCTCGTAGATTCCCTGCTATACGGCCAACCTTTTCTGTTTTGGAATGCAGTACTCCATCTTATCATGCCGGGCTTCTGCTTGGGCTATCTAACGCTTGCTATCGTCACGAGAATGATGCGTTCAAGCATGCTCGAAGTCATGAAGGAAGACTACATCACATTGGCGCGCTCCAAGGGGCTGACCGAACGTATTGTAGTATACAGGCATGCCTTGAGGAATGCACTCATTCCGACAGTGACTGTCATTGGCTTGGCATTCGGAGGTCTAATGACCGGCGCTGTACTAACCGAGACTATCTTCAACTGGCCTGGTCTGGGTCGATGGGCGACCGGGGCAATCTTAGCGTCTGACATGGCTGCAATCAATGGCTTCGTTCTTCTAGTGGCTCTCGTTTTTGTAAGTGCAAATCTAATAGTCGATTTGGCATATGGGACGCTTGATCCTCGCATAAGATTCGGCTAGGAGAGGAAATCGATGACCGTCAAGGGAAGCAATGGCAATAATCAAGGCGAACAAGAGTCAACACATTTGCAGGGACTGGTTCACAGTGTATTCCCACGATTCCATATTGTTCTCTGTCTCGTGGCAATATTCCTTGGTGTTGCTTACATAGTAGGCAATTTTGTTGGTTGGGTAATGCACTCGTTTGCCCACGAAATTGGTTTCGCGCTTCCGTCACTGCTGATTGGCTGGCCGTTTCAGGCATTGTTGCTTATTGTGATTGGTTACATGAACTTCAAAGTTGGCAAAGCGATTTCTAAAGGAGAAGCTCAGGCATATTCATCGTCGCTCTACATGAATATCATCACTGTCGTTATTCTATTAACCATAGGACCTTTGGGGCTGCTGCCTGCTATTGCCTTTTTCATATTGATGCTTGCGTTGTTTGCACCCAGTGTGAAGTCGTACTGGTACAAGGAGTTCAGGGAAGACATGGGGCCTCGCAGCAAGGAATTGAAATTCAGTCTTCACCTTCTTCGTAGAAGCCCGCTTGTCATCGCTGGGATTGTCATAGTGGCTGTGTATTTCAGTATTGCACTGCTAGCTCCGTGGATCACGCCGTACGGAGCGACGGAACGTGTCTGGGCCGATGCGAAATTGCCTCCCGGCACACCTTCCGGAGAAGCGAAGGTCAGTACTCGACTTATATCCAGCAATTACTCGTTGGACATCGGTCTTTACCCTGATTACTATCATGGAGAAATCCAGATTAGTGCGGGGGAAGTCGCCACCTCGATACCTCCAATTATAGCGTTTTCCATCTATGTTCGTAACACGAGTCTCGACAGTCCGGTTGTAGTCCTGATTCACACTGCAGTATACAGACTGGACTTGACAACCTTTGATACTCTCGATTGGGGCCAGCGCGATCCGTACCTTGTCAGTGCCGGGAACAAGACGACGCTGTTCCGTTCGAACATAGTTGTGAACAATACGCCTTCGACCTATGTCTGGGTTGTCTGGTACACCGCCAGCACGAAGACCACGCCGTGGATGGTGGAAATGATTCTGAATCTAAAGTACAACCAGTACTACCCCATTCACTACTGGGGGACAGACGAATCAGGCGGCGACATGTTCAGTCGCATTATCTGGGCTGCTGGTGTCGACCTGAGAGTATCTCTCAGCGTTGTTTTTGTGGCGTTGGCGTCCGGTGCTGTCATCGGGGCTGCATCGGGCTACTTCGGCGGAGCGCTGGATGAGATAGTGATGAGAATCACTGACATATTCTTCGCCTTCCCCGGCCTGATTCTAGCCATGGCCATTGTCATGGCCTTGGGTACTCGCAATCTTGACAACATAGCCTACGCACTCATGATTACGTGGTGGCCGACATATGCAAGACTTGTGAGGGGTCAAGTCCTCTCGGAACGGGAGAAGCTCTATGTTGAAGCAGCTCGTTCAGTCGGAGCAAGTGACACCAGAATCTTGGTTTCTCATATAATACCCAATACTGTTCAGCCGTTAATCGTGCAAGCAACAATGGATACTGGCGGTGTCCTCTTGACTGCCGCGGGTCTTTCCTTCATAGGGTTCGGTTCCGCTGCTGGCACTGCAGAATGGGGTCTGATGATTTCCACCGGGCAGTACTACTTGCTCAATTATCCATGGATGGCCATGATTCCGGGGTTGGCCATACTCTTCGCAGCATTGGCATTCAATCTCGTTGGTGACGGGATTCGTGACATTATGGACCCCAAGATTAGGAGAAGAGGGTGAGCTTCGATGTCTAGTTCTGAAGACCTTGTGCTCTCCGTAAAGGGCCTCACCACCAATTTCTATACCTATGAAGGCATAGTCAAAGCACTTGATAGTGTCGAGCTCAGCCTGAGACGAGGTGACACCATGGGCATAGTTGGTGAGACTGGCTGCGGGAAGTCGGTCACGGCCAAGTGCATTCTGAGGCTCATTGAGCCGCCCGGTCGCATCGACGGAGGCCAGATTCTATTCAGCGATCGAGATCCGAAGACCGGCGAAACTAATGAAATCGATATCCTCCAGCTTGCGCCTGAGGAGATGCTGACTATCCGGGGAAACAAGATCGCCATCGTTTTCCAAGATCCCGCTACTTACCCAAACCCTGTTTTCAGGATCGGCGCTCAAATAGCGGAGGTTGTGTCGCTCCACCAGGATTTGGGAAGGGAAGTCCTCGAGATTAGAATCCGAGAACTAGAAGATTCGGTCAAGAACTCGGCCTCAGCTGAACATCAGGCCAAAGTCAGAGAGCAAATTGAGCACTATGTATCGATGCTCGAAAATCCACCTAAGCCCGACAAGAAATACGCGCGTAAAGCTGCATGGGCCAAGGCTGTTGATATGCTTAGGCTAGTAAGGATGCCTTCTCCTGAGCAGGTTGCCAATCAGTATCCACACGAGCTTTCCGGTGGCATGAGGCAACGAGCGCTCATTGCAATGGCGTTGGCCTGCAATCCATCTATTCTGATCTGTGACGAAGCGACAACGGCCTTGGACGTAACTGTTCAAGCGCAGGTTCTCAATCTGCTGAATGAGCTCAAGAAGGACATTGGAGCGTCAATCATGATAATCACACATGACCTAGGGGTTGTTGCTGAGACCTGCAACTGGGTCATGGTGATGTATGCCGGGACGACCGTGGAGTCAACGAGTACCAAGGAGTTGTTTGAGCATCCCGTTCATCCTTACACCATTGGACTCATCACCGCAATTCCAAAGCTACATGAAAACAAGGAGCGGTTGGATCAGATACAAGGCACTGTTCCGAACTTAATTAATCCGCCCACAGGCTGCAGATTCCACCCCAGATGTGCGTTCGCTACGGAGATATGCAGTAGAGAGAGGCCATCCCTCGAAGAGGTTAGGCCGGGGCACTATGTGGCCTGCCATAACCCGCAGGGGAACGTATGAGGAGGAACACGGAATGTCACAATCGGAAACGCTAGTAAGCCTTGCGAACCTCAAGAAGTATTTCCCATTGACCGGAGGGGTGTTCAGGAAGATAATAGGTATGGTACATGCAGTCGATGATGTAAGTCTTGACATCTATCGCGGAGAAACGCTCGGGGTGGTCGGCGAGTCGGGATGCGGGAAGACAACGTTGGGCAGGACCATCTTGAGACTGCTTGAGCCGACTGATGGGACAATCACTTTCATGGGCCAGGACATCACGCATCTGAAAGGATCCGATCTTCGCAATATCAGACACGAGATGCAGATTGTCTTCCAAGATCCAATGGCCTCTCTTGATCCCAGAGTCACGATAAAGAACACCGTCGGAGAACCCTTGCTGATAAACGGCATTGCGCGAGGGCCGAAGCTGAGAGCTATGGTTCTTGATTTGCTGCAAAAGGTTGGTTTGACCGAGGATCATCTCAACCGTTTCCCACATGAATTCAGTGGCGGTCAAAGACAGAGGATATGTATAGCACGTGCGCTGGCTCTGAATCCGAAATTCGTTGTCATGGATGAGCCCACATCAAGCACGGATGTGTCAGTGCAGGCCCAGACGCTTAACCTGATGAAAGACCTTCAAGATGAATTTGGTCTCACATACATGTTCATTAGTCACAATCTCAGTGTAGTGAAGCACATGAGTGACCGTCTCGCCGTGATGTACTTGGGGAAGATCGTCGAGCTCACTCCGTACGACATCTTTAGGAAGGCGCTTCATCCGTATACGTTTGCATTGGTGTCTGCGGTTCCGGTTCCCGACCCAAGATTCTCGGGCAGAGCCGTATTACTGAAGGGAGAAGTCCCGAGCCCGATAAATCCCCCAATTGGCTGCCGTTTCAATCCTAGATGCATATTCGCCCAAGAAATCTGCAGAACCGACGAGCCGCCTCTGAGAGACGTGGGCGACGGACACCTTGTTGCCTGCCACTTTGCTGGGGAACTGGACTTTGGCAAGAGTTCTCAGATGGAATATGCGCAGACCGCAGAGGCCGAAGCAAGTTAGCCTCCTGGGAAAGGTTTCTAAGTTCTCGACCGTGTTTCGATAAGTGTGAGTGCATAGCATGAACGAAGACAAGGAACCGAGCCCCGAGGACCACACACTCTCGGATGACGCTGAGGTAGACTGGAAGCATTATGTCTATCAACAAGAAGACCAGACGGCGCCCGTGCACTTGGATGCAAAGGATTACTTGGCTCTGTTCATAGCCTCACTGGAAACAATCTTTCTGCCGCTAGTCATTCTTGCTGTAATGCTCTTGGTTCTTGGCTTCATCTTCACACACATATGATAGGGAACATCTGGTGATGATGTATTGCCTAGACGCTATCAGTTCATCTTCGAAGCTGCCGCGATATCCTCGATCATAATGGTGATTGACCTTCTTTTTGGTCTCATCCTTCTCTTTGGTTTTCCTGGTGCATCGCTGTTCGTGCTGGTTTCCAACGTTCTCGTGATTGAATTTGGCGCGATGCTTATTCTTGGGGGCTGCTTGATGGCTCGCCAGCCACTTGTCGATGAACTGCGATATGATAATGCGGGTAAGCCTACCAAGGCTTGGCGGCTTGCAGTGCAGGGTCGGCAAATACTGCTATCTTCTATCTTTGTACTGTTGTTCGCTCTCCTGTTTGTACTAGTCGAGAACAGCCTTGGAGTATGAATCGGCCAAGATAACAGCCAGAGGTCCATTCACGATGAATCATCAACTCGGATGCTGTCTATCTAACTAACTCGAGACGGGTTTCGGACCTCCACCCGTTAGTGCCATCGCCTGTTCAACAGCACTGAGCCAAACGTGAAAGGCAAGTGTGCTCGCAGAGTTTTCGGCTGGAATTGGAGACCTGCCTATCAGAATTTTCGTCTCACCCCGTAGTGCTGTCTCGGCACGCGTTCCGACTTGGAGATGAACACTGTCATTCACACAGTCTATCCTCAATCCGTGTTCATGAAATACTTTCGGGCTCTCAGAGAATCTGAAGTCGAACTTCTTGTCGGGTATTGGGTAGAGAGCGCAATCCGATTCTGAAGAATCGATCGTAATTCGCAGAAGCTGAGATTCGTAATGGGGCACTTTCTCTCGTTCACCTATGGTTCCGGGAAGAAACATCGGCCGCAATCCTATGAGTCTTCGGACTACCCTTCCTTCAATTAGGCCTGCAAAGTCTCCTCCGTTCCCGGTGAACACGATTCGGCTCTTATCCTCAAGCATTGATACACCGAATGTGCCGTGTGTATCGCGTCGTATGCCCAAGGGGTTCATCTTCGTCTTTGCCGCAGGTTCCCAACGGAACCAGGGCACTGTCAACATAGGGAGCATGTTCGTCTTGTGATCCTTCTTCTTCTGCATGAGTCTCCAAGTATCTTCGTTGAGGACAAACAAGGACAAGGATATTGGCTGCAGTTCGGCCGCGCCGCTTTCCACAAACCTGAACAGCGACTTCGGGGTTGTGCACAAAGAACGGACGATTTCTCCAATCTGCCCGATTTGCAAAGTCGTCCGAGAGCCGTCTTCCAATGCGGCTACTTGCTCTCTGTCGAGGTCAATTCTGACCCCCATCTTCGTCTGAAAGCGTTCGATTTCCTCCAAATCAAACGCATACTTTGTCGACGTCTTATCATCCCTTTCGCGTGCGATTGATCTTGGCCAAGGCGGCGTTTGACCAGTGAGTCGTTGGACAAAGCCTTTGCTCCTTGGCAGATTAGCCATGACTACATATTGTAGTGGGATTCGTAATGGCATATCTTCAAAAAGTGTTCGTAGGAGGCAGCACTGGCTTAGTTGTGACAAAGACCTCGGTTATAGCAGCTGGCGATAGGCTCACTGATTGGGTACGTGTTGTGAACGCAGGTCGTGAACACTGGTACGGTTACGTTCCACTGACCATCCGTGAAGTGGAGAAAGTGGTGTCTAGGCATCTGGTTAATGTCGAGGGTATGTACATTGGGTTCGAAGGACCTGTTCCCGCCTCGACCGCACGACTTGTGCCCCTGGGAAGTCATGCTGCAGCGATATGTGATCTCGCAGTTGCACCGGGATTACGATTTGCTGGTCTCGCCTTGGTGGAGCGGTTGCTTGAAGTATGTAGAGATGCTAGCATCGAATCGATTGTCGCTTGGGTTAGTGAACTAGACTTTCGCGTGTCCGATGTCCTTTCGTCTTTCACATTTGAGCCCCGGCGTGTCAGAGTCAGCGCCAACGTATCACTGCGTACTCCGCCCGAGGGAGTGGAAGCCCAATCGGTCCAGATAGTCGAAGGTCGTGAACTCTCAGAGTCAGGAGCCCAAGGTGTTCCGTTTTCTCCCAGCAGAAGGGGCGCGAGAGACATCACCGAAATCAGAGATGATTTGGAGAAGAAATGGAAGACGGTTGTCGTCGTTTCACGGAACGGATACGAGCCTTTCATAGTCGGTCAGTCCTCCGAGTCCGACCGAAGGTTGGCCTCGCTTCATATAAACGAGACCGCCATGTTGGAGAATCCCGCATGGCACTTGTCGCCCGAGTTGGTCCGAGAATCGCTCCGGAGGCTCTACAGCTCTGGTGCTCGTGAGGTGTCTTGCGAGGTTGATGTAGATTCAAGGATCAAGACACCAATCCTCGAGGCAGGCTTCGTGCCGTATACCACGCTATTCCAACTCGTTTTCGAATTTGCACATGAATCACCTCCTTGAGTTTGCGCATTCTCCCATTGGCGCCAATACTGTCTCGCGGAGTCCTTTCCTAGAGGACATATATGCAGACCTAGGGTAGTGACAAATCGTCTCAACCGGGAGGACTGAGACATCAGCAACGGACACCTTGTGTCTGATGCTCAATTGCACACACAGGACGGATTCTTTTCCGGGCGCCTGCGGGCGCCCACATCATTCCCTTTCTATCTCACCCCAGCGATGACATCGAATCCAATGGTCTGTTTCTGGTTCCCTGAACTCAGGTATCTCTGATTTGCATCTGTCGACTGCATAATTGCATCGAGGATGAAACGGGCAGCCAGACGGAATTGCTGTGAGGTCTGGTGGGTCTCCCCTGATCCCTCTGAGCACTGGGCGCTTGGCGCCTGCCTTCATTCGCATCATGGCGATTGTCGGGAAGGACGCCATCAACCCCATTGTGTATGGATGAGCAGGATGATGGAACATCTGAACGGCGTTTCCTAGTTCCATTATCTTGCCCGCATCCATCACTGCGACTCTATCGGCAAGCTCTGCAACAACGCCTGCGTCATGGCTTATGAGAAAGAGAGAGACACTGAATTCATCTCTGATCATTCTTAGCACATTGAGTATCTGGCATTGGATTGTGACGTCCAGCGCAGAAGTTGGCTCGTCAGCTATGACGAGATACGGTCCGGCAATCAGTGACATCGCAATGAGGATTCTCTGGGCCTCTCCTCCGCTAAAGCAACCTGGATCCAGCACAAACCTAGTATCGGCATCCCCGAGTCGAACGATGCCAAGGTACTCCAAGACTCTCCTTTTGAGTCCAATCAATCTGACATTGTCGTCATGAATTTCAACAGGTTCGCCCGTCTGCATTCCGATGCTGAACATAGGATTCAGAGCGTGTCCGAGCCCCTGAGGAATCATGGATATCTCTCTGCCTCTCAGCTTTACGAACTCCTCCTCTGGGAGGCTCGTCAGCTCAACACCCCTAAAGTAAACCTTCCCCTGTACGCCAGGTCTTTCGCCAGTCTGCTCTTTTGGAACCTTGTCGAACTGTCGACGCAAACTCGAATCTGAGGCTCCTGCCGCGTAGCGGGCCACTCTTTCGAAGAAACCCATTATGGCAAGTGCAAGACTGGTTTTTCCACACCCGCTCTCCCCGAGCAGGCCAACACACTCGCCCTCGTGGACAGCAAAGCTGACATCATCAACGGCTCGGACGAGTCCTTTCTTTGACGCATAGTATGCCTTGAGATTTTCCACCTTGAGAAGTGTGTCACCTTTCGGCATTGAATCAACGCTTCCAATCCCTTTGTGAGCATATTAAAACGTATCAATAGCGCAATAGCCCTCACGTCCCTTTCGTCTATGATTCATCTGGCTTGAACGTGTAGGGATTGTGACCACATCATATGGCTGGAGCAGGTCAACGTTAAGACTTAAAACGTCAATATCTCGCGCAGGGCTCACTCGTCTAAGTAGAATGACGGAGATGTGAAGAGGATGAAACGAATTCTTGTCACTGGCAGTTACGGTCAAATCGGGACCGAACTCATAGGCGCACTGAGAAAGAAGTACGGTGGAGAGAACGTCATAGCCACGGGACGCAAGAAAGCACCAGACATCTTGACTGCAGACGGACCCTACTATAGACTCGACGCCCTTGATATGAACGACCTTCAAAACCAGCTCGTCGATTACGATATTGACGTGGTCATTCACAATGTCTCTATTCTTTCTGGGGCCGGAGAGCAGAACCCGCAGCTTGCATGGGAGACGAATGTACAATCTGCCTACAACGTGTTGGAGGCAGTGAGGATTCTGGGACTCAACCAAGTCATGATTCCAAGCTCAATCGCTGCATTCGGTCCTAGCACTCCAAGAGAGAATACACCGAATGATGTGATCATGAGACCGACGACAATGTATGGGATCACAAAGGTTGCTATCGAACTACTGGGAGAGTACTATACTCGAAAATTCAATGTAGACTTTCGTTCCCTGCGCTATCCCGGGATTATCAGTTCCGAGGCGCTGCCGGGTGGTGGCACGACGGACTACGCCGTTGCCATATTCTATGAGGCAATCAAGAACAAACGCTACACGTCCTTCCTTTCAAAGGACACGCGCCTGCCGATGATGTATATGCCTGACTGCATCAAGTCAACAATCGACCTCATCGAGGCAGATGCCAAGAAGCTAGTGCATAGAACCTTCAATGTGACGGCAGTGAGTTTCACGCCGGAAGAGCTGGCCAATGAAATCAAGAAGATCATCCCCGACTTCCAGATAGACTACAAACCCGATTTTCATCAGGCCATAGCCGATTCATGGCCGAAGTCAATTGATGACAGTGTTGCCAGAAAGGAGTGGGGTTGGAAGCCCGATTATGACTTGCCAAGCATGACCAAAGACATGATCAAGAAGCTCAAGGCAAAACTCAGCGCGCCCGGTAAGTGATCCTCTTCACAGCGATGGCCGTTGTTTTCGCGGCCCACCGCAGTCCCTCCTTCTTCGATTGAAGTCACAGGCCAGTTTCTAGAACACCTTTCGCTTGATATCGATTCCTCGAGCCCGCATCTGCTCAATGAACAGACTAGGAGGAATGGCCTTCTCCGGCGGAAGCACTCCCCTGTCCTTGATCGTTCCGTCTGCTATCCATACTGCTATGAGTGCGGCAGGAAAGGCTGTTGTTCTCATCATCGATGTCAGGCCGGTCTCGTCATCGAAGTAGTCGATCAATTCATACTCTACTTTGCGAGACTCAGTTCCTTTCCACCCCTCGACCGTAACACGGAGAAGTGTCACGTCTTTCTCTGACTTAGGCAGGTTCTTTTCAAGTAGCCTCTCAAGCACCTTCCTAGGGGCTATTTTCTTGCCATCGAAATCCTGTTCGGTACTGTCCATGAATCCAAGCCTGTAAAGACACCACATTTTGTGCCCATGTCCGGGATATCTCAGCGTTTTGTAGTCAAGGTCCTTGACCTTGCCCTGGTATGTAAGAGGAAGGGTTGAGCTGCCACCGCTGGTATTGAAGGCCTCAAGCATTCCGAACGGTTCGGGAAACTGGACCTGCTCGAAACCGACAAGCGGGTCCTCGTAAGCTATCTTGCCGCTTCGCAATACTCTGCAAGGTTCAACATACTCGTTGATCAACCCTTCAACGGAGAATAACAAAGAGTAGTTCAGTGGAGGCTGAGGCTTCTGCTGGAGTCCTCCCACTCTTATCTTCACTCGCTCTGTCCTAGTCAGATAATCGACCCCGTCGCGCACAAGAACATTGACCATGCCCGGAGCGAGTCCGCAGTCAGGTATCACTGTCACCCCGGCCGCCTTGGCTTTACTGTGCATCTCAAGCTGCTTTTCCACGACCGTCAGGTTTCCTCCGAGATCGCACATGTGTGCTCCGGTCTCGATTGCCACTTCTGTACACAAAGTGTTTATCGAATAACTGGCACAACTGATTACCGAGTTCACTCTTGAGAACGACTTGGCCAGCTGGGTCTTGTCCCGACCATCCAGCTTCTCTGCGACTGCCTTGGGTCCCGTCTCTTTCGCGAGGCTTTCGGCACGCTGAAGGTCGACGTCGGCTATGTGTATCTGATCGACCTTTGGGTTCTTGGCAAGATCATACACTGCTCCCCTGCCCATCATGCCTGAGCCAACAACCAGGACCTTCAAGCCAATCATTCCCTCGCGAGTATTTGACTAGATAGTGTTCTCCGGGATAAAAACAGTATCGAAGGTTTGAGGAGCCCAATGGCTCACTCCTTTCGAGGAGCACTCTGCCCTCTGATGGTTTCAAGAAAGGTGGCAGGTGAACGACAGAAATAGCTCCATTCACCAAGAGTCAGCTAACCATGGTAGGTCCTCACGCGGTTCATCTGTTGTTACAGAGTACATGAAGAAGAAAGAGTAGCATCAGCAGACCCGACGAGTTCTCGTCGCCGGGCCCGCAGATGCTCGTGGAGCTAGCAGCTCGATGAGCCGCTAGCTACCTTCCAGCCCTAATCACGAGCTGTGAGATCGGATGACCCTACTCACTATGCTCGTTTACTAGTTGGCTGTGTTCTCGTGGTCGAACCTTGGGTCTGACCAGTCCGGGTTGCAGTTGTATGCGACGCCGTCGGCTGCTCCCTGTTCTGACGATTGCGCTTGTCAGCACGAGACTTGCTAGTGTGATTGTTGTGTTTGCCCACTACCTATCTCACCTCCATGGCATGATAGAAAGCGGACTGCTGCGATGCATTCCTGTCAGCACAAAGGTGCGGACACGAATCCGCAGTTCTACCTTCTGCGATTGAGATAGGCGTGTATCGACACGTCGGCAAGATGGGGATCCGACTCAGTGAGCTGAAAGCCCTTGGTCGAAATCCGTACTCCCCGATTCAATTGTGGTAGATACGATGTATCATGTTGAGGCAGTATCGCCTTCACACACATATGCGTAATGAATGCTAATAAAGCTTTACCCAGCCGTTTCGGGAAATCAGGGATTTATCAGGTCCCGCCGCAGGTGTTCGGGCTGTAACGCACTTGTTCATGAGAGTGGCAAATTTGCCCTATTTTCGGCGATTTGCTGTCAGATTCAAGGCGCACAAACATACGAAATCCCGACTTCCAAATCTGACTGACCGACTAGAAGCGTCGCAAGTTCATGAACTTCCTCCGCCGACCGGGGGAAAGAATACCACGAGATCATCATCGGACAGTTTCTGATTCAAGTCGAAAGTGCGGACACCATTGACGAATATGATGCGTGCTTGGTCGGGCGGAAATCGAAGCCTGGCAATTATATCCGAGATTCTTCCGTGCTGCAGCTCCACTTCGAAGGACTCTCCTATCGCCGTACCGGGCGGCGCAAACTGACGAAGCGTTGCATAGAGCTTGACGTTAACGTGCATCCCAATCGCCTAGTAGTAGTCGACATCCACGTCAGTATGCGTGTAGCCATGACCCTTGAGATGCTGCCCTCCGCAGAGAAGAACCATGTTGAACGGAAAGAGACCTATGCGAGCTCCTTCTGGAATAAGTGAAGAGGGCTTTGCGAGAGTACCATCAATGAAACAGTCTCCAAGATCACTTGGCTTCAAGCCTAGACGTGCGACTAGGCCGCCGAACGTCTCGTTCGAGATACTATCGAGCCGCAACACCGTGTCTTCGTCAGGTCGACTATCTGGAACTAGGGACCTTAGTGCACCGTACAAATGAATCTCTATCCGTCTGGAATTCATGATTGTCTTCCTTACATCGCTTGTCTCTTGAGCGACTATGCATTGCAATCTAGCTTACGTAAGACAATAAGCTTGCGGATATGGTTGCTGAAAAATGAGGAAGGAGGGGATTCAGAATCCCCTCTTCGGTCTAATACTAGGTTCCCTTGTATACTGCGTCGATATCTCCATCAGAGACATCGAACGTGACATTGTGAGGCGGAAGCTTCTCTGTTCGGAAGAACTCAGGTAGACGGTCATCTCGTTCTGTGAAGCCTGCTCTCTTGTTGAAGTCGCGTTCGGCCTTCAGCACTTTCATTCCATACTCCGTCACATCGATCTTCTTACCAAGGAATGCATCCACGCTGTCTGTCATTCCCTTGAATCCCTCGTCAATGTCGAGGACTGCGAACGCAATGAACAGACAATAGCCAGTGGAATCGATGTACGCGGTAGTGGCTTGAAAGGCTCGCGAGAGATCTGCTTTCTTGAGTTCTCTTGGGTCAGTGACCTTGCCCTTGATTCCAAGTATCTCTGCGGCGATTGTGTAACCTGACGTATGGTCGGCTCCCATCGGAGTTGTCGCATAGGTCACACCAATACCACGGATTGGTCTTGGGTCGTAGGCCGGCAGTGACTGTCCTTTGACAACAGGAATCCGTGTCACTCCCAACACGTGACCTGCACTTGACGCCCCCGAGGATACCAATCTGCCAAGGTAGGACTTGGGATTGTACGCTTCCTTAAGTGCAGCTATAGCTGCTGGTCCGTCGCCGAACTTGATCATTCCTGATTCCATCAGCATTGCAAGCGTGTTTCCAGTCTCAATGGTATCCAATCCGAGGTCGTTGCAGAGCCTGTTCAGTTCCGCTATGTCTTGAAGCACATCGATGCCCAGATTGGGCCCTAACGACCACGTCGTTTCGTACTCAAGAGGCGAAACATGCATCTTACCTGTGTTCTCATATGGTACTGCGTTGGAGCAAGCCATGATGCAGCCGACATGACACGGGTGACCGTACTTTCCTTCTGCCTTGTCGCCGAATTTCGCTTTCGTCTTGTCCACAAGCTCGTGTATGGCTTCTCCAGATACCTTGGCCGCGTTTTCGAAGCGTCCGGCACTGAAAGCTCTTGTGGGCAAACCGCCTGCTTCATTCAGGATGTTGATGAGCACTGCCGTTCCATAGTTTTTCAGGGCACCGAACGGCTTTCCCTGTGGATCCTTGAGAACGCCCGTGACGGCCTGAGTATCAAGCGCCTTGGCGAGCGCTTTCCTACCACTCTCGAAGAGTGTCTTATCCTTGGCTGTTGGCACTGCCCCGCCTGTGTCCTCGCTGATGATTGCGACGACATGCTTTGAGCCGAGGACTGCACCGATCCCGCCTCGTCCAGCGTACCTGCCAGGGTCGTTGTTCTCGATATTGTTACCGAAGATTCCGGCTGCCTTCATCAAGCGCTGTCCAGCAACCCCGCACCCAATCACGCCGGGTTTGGACGGGAAATCCTTCCAAGCCTTTGCAATCATCTCATAGCATCCTATTCCGGCATAGTCATTCTTCTTGAGGATCTCGGCCTTGTCCTTCCCTACGTGGATGATGTACCAGTCTGTCGTACCTTTGGGTGGGGCACCCTCAATAATGATTCCTTTTACGCCTATACGACCCAGCTTAGTCGCTGTAATTCCGCCTGCATTAGACTCCTTTATGCCGCTGGTAAGCGGCGATTTCGCACCAACACTCAGCCTCCCGGAGGAAGGCGCAGAGGTCCCGGCTAGGAGACCTGGCGAAACAACAAACTTGTTGCGTTCGCGGAGCGGGTGGCACGTGGGATCGACTTCAGTGGACACGATTGTTGAAGTGAAAGCACGGCCAGCCAGCTGTTCCTGCTCAGGCTTGACCTTCTCCCATTTGAAGCTGAGGTCATTCATATTGACTCTCAGGATCTTGCTCATACTGGTCTAAACGCCTCCTTGCTGCTGAAGACATACATACTGCTGGGATATATGCCAGTGTTATGCACGACTGCGCATATCGTGCTTCTCTTTACAAGCAGGTGCACGTCAGAAGTGGAAGTGTTCTGAAGTTGGAGAAGTACCGAATCCTCTCTAGGGCCGAAAGAGAATATAGTCCCTTTTTGCTAGGCACAGGTGAGCAGATTCCGTACAGAAAGGATCGTTGAGTCAGATGTGTGAATGGTGTTACAAACACGGTGCGGGTCAGAAGTGGTACTTGAACTCGAAGAACTACCTGCGTGAGACCGCACTTGAGGTCGGGGCCCATGATTACATCTTTGAGTTATGGAAGCAGTTTGACAAGGTCTATCTCCAGAGGATTTATGGTATTTCCATGAAGGGACCGGGATACAAGTTCCGGATTCCCTTGGTTGGCAGGGTTCTGAGAAGCTACGTCAATGGATGGTTCCGTAAGGAGAGACCGGTAAAAGGTCGAAACCCGAGAAGAGCAGAAGGGCATCCAGGGCAGGTTGTGCCACTTGAAGATGCAAAGAAGATTCTGGAGCTCGCGAGTCCCATTCTCAGAGTCAATTGCGCTTGCAGGAAGATGACGCGCGGAATCAATGATCCCTGTTGCCTTGCTTTTGGTGCGCTCGCCGAGATGGTTCCCAAGCTGCCACGCTACATTCCAGATCGAGGGATGGAACCCCTTCACGTCGATGAAGCACAATCATTCGTAGAGGAGATGAATACGGCTGGGCGCATCAACACCGTCTGGTTTGGCCCCATGCCCTACATCGCTGCGCTGTGTAACTGCCAACAACCGGAATGCGCCGCCGTGAGACTCAAGACCTCCTACAATCTCCAATTCCTATACAAAGGCGAATACGTGTCCAAGGTTGATTTGTCAAAATGCGACGGTTGTCGTGCTTGTTCATCGAGATGCCAGTTCGGTGCGCTGACCTTTAGCCACTTGATGAACGGCCCGTTCATCGACGCTTGGAAATGCTATGGCTGCGGTCTATGTGCCACGGCATGTCCTCAGCATGCAATCCAGCTTGTCGAGCGTGTCTCACTTCCCGCTCTCAAGGAGGTATGGTGAACGAAAACACATATCGCTGTAGACTACGGGAAATGTGGAGATCCAAGGGAGTGCAAGAAGTGCCTTCTGGCTTGCCCTTCTGCACTCTTCATTTTGTACTCCCCGGATAGAGAGAGTAACGATCCGAGCGTGTGGAGAGTAGACGTAGCGTTCACTGACCTTTGCACCCGCTGCCTAGATTGTGTGAACGCCTGTCCCAAAGGTGCCATCAGAATCAAATGATGGTGCGCCAGAGAGATATCAAGGCGTTGTTTGAGACTTCAGAGGAGCTCTCCTATAGAGAGCCCATGAAACGATTAGGTACAGAATTGAGGCGCCCAGTATCGCTTCAAAGAGCACCCTGATTCCCACTTCATAGAACGGTTCGAATAGAACAGGAATCAACGCGTTGCCAATGAACTGTGCTGACATGAGAAGACCTGCTAGGGCGCCGCGCTTTCCAGGTGCGAGCATCTGGCTATAGTAAATCGAAGTAGGATATAGCATTCCTGCGGCAACCGCAACGACGAGGAGGGCAGCTGTGACACGCGGCAGACTGAGCGGATTCCCAAGGTCGTCTATACTAGTAAGAACAATGGCGGAAAGAATCAGTGTCGTTATCCCCAGTATGAGAGGAAGACGTACTCCTCTACGTTTAGTGAGCCAGCCCGCAACGACTCCCACAACAGCGGCCACTAGGCCGGAGATCATCAGGAGATTGCCGATGACAGTGTCACTAATCAGACCCGTGAGCGCCCTCGAGGTCCAGACTACTGTCGCAAGATATGTCTCAGCGAACATGAATCCCATGAGCATAAGCAACAGAACCACAGGTCGACGTAATTCCTGTGATACGTATGAGAGAAAGACTCTCATTCCGGAACCAACTGCCCGGGCAGTTCCTGCATTTCTGCTGAATGCAATAGCTGGCAACACAAGAAGTGTTACGAAGAACAGTGAGGCATAGAACCAACGCCAACTGTGTGTCAGAATAATACTTGCGGCAAAAGGTCCCAATGCAACACCGATTGACCCCACGGCTCCTATTATGCCCATCTTTGTTGGGACGCTTTCTGGTGGTGTTAGATCTGTTATGAGTGCGATGGCCGCGGGATTGATGAATCCCCACCCTATGCCCATTATGATGTGTGCTCCGGCGTAGGTACTAACCGATGTGGATGTTGCTGACATAGCCAGCCCAAGTGAGGACAGCGCCACCCCACAAAACACAACGGGCGTTCTTCCTACGACATCTGAGATAGCGCCCGAGATCAGCTGCAATATGGCAAAGGGCACCATGAATGCTGTGATGGCGACCATTACCTCACTCGGGTCCACAGCGAACTCATGCGAGAGAGAACCAAAAAGAACCAGCATACCATTCATGATGAATGGCCCAACTAATAGAAGGACATAGGCAGCACCTTCGGCCAATCCTGATCTTGGTTTCTTTTCGCAGCTTACTTGCTCTACATCAGACATACCTGCCATTCACCTCTCTCATTGATTCTGCTCTCAAGTCGCTAAGTCGACAAGTTCGACGATGTCTAGGACCTTGGCCACTTGGCCTTGGTTTGCATCGCTAAGATTCCTTTTGCAGAATGGGCATGCAGAGACAAGTATGTCCGCATTCACGGCCCGAGCGTGCCCAAGGCGAATCGCCGCCGTGGCTTGCGCAAGTTCGGGAAACGATGACTTAACCCCGCCGCCCGCACCGCAGCACCAAGCGTTCTTTTCGTTCGGATGCATTTCAACAAATTCGACGGGCAGTACCCCAAGCATTTGTCTGGGCTCTTCGTAGACACCCATGTGTCTACCCAAATGGCAAGGGTCGTGGTATGTCACGCGACCAATAGATCCTTGTTGAGTGACTTTCAGCTTCTTTTCGGTAAGCAGTTCATTTACGAGTTGAACAGAGTGGAGCAGGTCGATATCTAGATCGAAGCCAAGTTTCTTGTAGTCTTTCGAAAGCGTTCGATAGCAGCCTGCGCACGATGTGATGACTCTCTCTGCACCCGCTTTTTCAAAGGCCTCTAGATTGTGTTCTGCGGCTTGCCGTGCAAAAGCCCTTTGTCCGGTCCTGAGAAGCGGAGACCCGCAGCAGTATTCATCCACGACCGTGAAGTTGATGCCTGCTTTCTTGAGAACGGAAAGCGTCGCATCACGGACGCTCGTTTCCTTGTAGTTTGAAGTGCAGCCCAGAAAGAGCACTGTATCTGCCTTGTCGGGAAGATTGAGCTGCTGCACGATCTCACGATTGTGGTGGGTGGCTTCATACGGATTGTGCTTTCGTGAGATGCTCTCAGCAATAGCACGGTGTGGAGGCAATGGTCCTAGCTTATCAACCACCAGACTTCGCAGTTCTTCAATCATCTCAACGATGTGTTCTCGATGTGGGGCCATGCATTGAATCTGACAGGCTCCGCACTCCGTGCAGGCAAAAGTGGGCTTGAGCAACGATTCCTGCCAGTCTATCTCACCAGTGGTCAATGCTCTGGCAATCGATATCCTTCCGGATGCAAAGTAGCTCTCAAACCTGTACTGTTCTCCTGATGGACAAGACGGACCGTAGTCCCGAAAGATGTACTTACAGGTGCCGCACCGGTTACATCGGTGCAACCAATCCGCTATCACTGATTCGTATGGACTCACAGTCCCCACCTCCCAGGGTTCATTATCCCATTGGGGTCGAGGGTCTTGCGGATTCTCTTGAGCAGTTCCACGAATCCGGGATCTGCATTCTGCTGTAGCTTCTTCGCGGCCCACACGGGTGTCTTGTATGGAAGTGCCTTGAGGCTGAGAGCAAAATCGAGGAGCTCTTCGTTGCAGTGCCTCACTTTCTCAACTGTTGCATCGTCTTTTGGGAATCTGATGATGAACTTGAATTCGCCAAAATGCATGCTGTTCATGGGCTTCAAGTAGGCCATCAGCTCAAACCCGTACTTCTCAACAATCTTTCTTCCTCCGGACAATGCTTCTCCCCAGTGTTTGGGATGGATGTATGTGCCAACCCAAGTCAATCCATCGTATTCTGTGAGCACTTTGAACGCATCAGATGGAAAGTCCACCCATGACTTGGCTTGGTCACCCAGCATTCTGGAGATAGCGTCCCAATCAACTAGAAGCTGGCGGCTTTCGTTCTTTCTTGCATCTTCCACGAATGTTTCAATCAGCTCGTATTTCGCGTCTGCTTCCTTCTCGATATTGCCAGAAAGAGTGAGCAGAGTCCCATAGTCGGGCTCTCCTCCATATACCTGCACGGGGGGTGAGACGCCGAGCAGCATTTTGACAATCGAAAGGGACATGCAGTCGGCGTCGTCGATAAGCTGCGCTCTAGCTATCCGCTTCAACAGCTCTGTAGTGGGCACCTCTCCAAATGTGAAGAGGGCCGCGTGTCTTGTGAATTGCTTCTTCGGCCAAAGCTGAACTGCAATCTTTGTGACGAAGCCGCTCATCCCTTGCCACCCACTGAAGAGACCTACAAGATCTGGAAGAGGATACCTCCCGAACCAATTGCCATCGCCCATGATTGCTGACCCTGCTCGCACAATCTCGCCCGTAGGAAGAATCGCCTCGAGACCGTTGATGAAGTCCCCCATTGCTCCGCGCATTGTCGAAAGGTCGCAGAGTCCTTGGAGCAGGGCGTTCGCCAGCACGGATGTGTAGGGTGGGGCCAAGGGATAGGTGTACGTCAGAGACGGGTTGTGCTCGTCAAGATATTTCCGGAGATGGCCGAAGGTCACGCCGGGTTCAACGACGGCATACATGGCTTCGTCATCAACTTCGACAATCTTGTTCATGCGCTTGAGGTCCACGGTGACTGCATCATCTACTTGAGGGATTGTGAGGCCGCCGATATTCTGCCCTGTCACAAATGGGACAAGTGGGACCCTGTCCTTGTTCGCAATCCGTACGATCTGCTGCAACTGTTGGACCGATTCGGGCATGACGACCATTGCAGGCCGCTTGGGCGGGTTTTCAGTCATGTCGAACGAATAGACGTACTTCTCGGCAAGACCATCGGATACGTACTGTTCACCTACTATCGAGATTAGTTTCTGCTTCAGGCTCACCGTAGTCACCTCTTGAGAGAAGATGAAATCAACCTGTAGAATCTCAGAGTGGCACGTGGGTGTCTCAGAATCCCTTTGACCTTCAGACCTCCGTTCAAGAGGGCTCTGATTGGCGAGGTTTTCCCTTTCACGAGTTCGATAATTGTGCTCAGCTTGGCATTCACTCGGAGCGTCGGATGTGGGATGTCCCCGTGCTCCACTCTCATTCCTTTGTCAAACCGAATGGTCACTGGGTAATAGTCGGTTTCAAGGACAACGACCATCTTCCATTTGGCGACGATGTCTTTGAAATCAGGTCGTGCAAGCGGCTTTGATGTAAGTATCGCGAGAATGTTACCGATGAAGTCCTTTGGCTGCTCTAGCATGAATTCACTCTCGGTTTCGCTTCTGGTGCTCTCCGATTCTGCGTCTCCGTCGCGTATCCCTCTATTGAAGTTGCGGGA
>Ga0153916_10000740_pt1 | contig 22476 bp, 21 predicted proteins | sample Opewatmetagenome_FD_109642 | JGI IMG/M metagenome (GOLD analysis project Ga0153916, IMG submission 109642) | Freshwater wetland microbial communities from Ohio, USA - Open water 3 Core 3 Depth 4 metaG | ecosystem: Environmental > Aquatic > Freshwater > Wetlands | place: USA: Ohio, Lake Erie...
CCAGCCTACCACCATGTGCTCGCCGGCAGTGAGTGCCACAGGCACGGCGAGGCTCTCGCGCAGCGCGCGGTCGAGGCGCTCGAGGAGCGCGTCGTCGGCCGGAGCCGCCGCGCTCAGCCGCACACGGACGCCGCCGCCTTCAAGCGGCCCCATCTCGAAGGGCTGGCCCAGCAGTGGCGGAAACTCGTCCACGACGCAGCGCACGTCGAACGGGGCGATGATCCGGTCGGGGAGGACCACCGAGTCCGACAGCCGCCCGTACAGCTCGACGACCGGGTGCGTCCGCCCGCAGGGGCAGTCGCCCTCCCGGATCTCCGCGACGTCCTCCGGCTCGAACCGGACGTAGACGGAGCGGCCGAGCGTCAGGTTCGTGACGACGGCGCTGCCGCGCCGCCCGGGCGGCAACAGCTCGCCGGTCCGGGGGTCAACGACCTCGACGTAGTGCAGGTCCTCGAAGACGTGGTGGCCGCGGTGCGCCCAGCACTCGCCGCCGCCGAACATCCCGTCGCTCGAACCGCCGCGCTCGAAGAGCTCCTCGATACCCGTCTCCGCGACCACGCGCGCGCGGAACGCCGGCGAGAGGCTCTCCCCGGCGCACGCGATGTAGCGCACGCCGCGGAAGACGTCGCGCGCGCGCACGCCGAGCCGCTCGCACTCTTCGAGCATCCCACGCAGCACCGGCGCGGTCACCAGCACGTGCTGCGGGCGCAGCGAGCGCACCGCGTCGATGAAGTTCGGCACAAAGCGCGGCGCGAGCGTCCCCCACGGCAGCACCGCTTCCGCGCCGATAGCGGTGATCGCACGCGTGTCGAGCAGCGCCAGCACGTGCCACGCCGGGCTGAGCGTGAGGACACGCATGCCGGGACGGACGCCCACCATCCACAGCTCGCGGACGGCGTTGCGGAAGTTGCCGCCGCGCAGGTCGGAGCGCGTCAGGAAGGCGAAGGTGTTGAAGCCGTGCGTCCCCGACGTCATCACGACGTTGGTGGCGACATGCGCGCCGAGCGCCTCGATGCCGACGGCGGCGGCACCGCCCTCGCGGATCGCGGCGATGATGTCGCTCTTGCGGACGCGCGGCACGCGTGCGGCGAACTCCTCGGCCGAGCGGACCGGCGCGAACCGGTAGCCGGCCGCCGCGAAGGCGCGCTGGTAGAACGGGAGAGTCTCACCCGCGTACCGCAGGACGCGTGAGAGCCGGCGCCAGCGCAGCGCGTCGATGCGCTCGCGCGGCATCGTCTCCGCCGCGTCGTAGTACTCGCCGCTCACGACGTCCTCACCGCGACGCCAGGGGCGCCGCACGCGCAGAGTGAGGCATCGATCGTCGCCACGATGTCCGTCAGGTGGCGGATTACGGGCGTCGCCGTCAGAAACAAATTGGTGACACACAGCCGGCCCCCGCCTCGATCGCCCGACACGCCTTCGACGGCGTAGCACGCCGGGTCGACGTGGAAGACGCCGGCCTCGCACTGACCGGCGAAGAAGAGGGCGGGGCCAGAGCGGAGCATCGACCGCACGGGCACGCCGAGCGCCGTCGACCAGCCGGCGAGATCCTCGGGCCGCGCAGATTCCTCGTCGGCGCTGACGATGATCAGCCGCGTGTGCGCACCGACGTCGAACTGCTCCTCCGCGGCGCGACGCACGAATACCGGCATCACCTCCGCACCGACGAAGACGGCCTGCGGACGCAGATAACGCAGCACGTGCAGCGCGCGCGGCGCGAACTCCGCCAGCCCGTCGTTGCAGATGGGGATCGCGCCGAGCAGATCGGCGGCGCCGGCGCGCAGCCCCGGCACGTACGACCAGGAAGCGAACAGCGTGGCCGGACTGGTGCCGTAGTCGTAGATCAGCACGTGGTCGCCGCGCCCGATGCCGTACAGTCGCCAGGCCGACGCCAGCGCCCGTGCGGCGGCCGCGACGTCGCCGCGCGCCAGCGCGAGGTAGAGGGGCAGCCGGTCGCCGGCCTGCAGCACGCAGACGCTGGCTGACGACGGGTCGCGGCGGCCGGCGAACGGGTCCGCGTCCGCCTCGGTGCGGGCGATCAGGTCGTGCAGGTCGACGTACGGAATCGCATCGAGCGTGGCGCCGGCGTGCGGGCCGTACAGCGGCGTGCGCGCCGCATGCTGCGCGAGCCGCGCCGGCAGCTTTCGTCTCACGGTGCGCTCCGGCCGGTGGGCCGCGCGGACGCTGCCATGCTGGCTCCCTCTAGCGGAGAATCGTGCGGTCGAACGAGAGGGCGTAGCCGGCCACGAATGCGCCGATGGCCACCACCAGGTTCACCCACGCCAGCACGTCGATCCCGCGCACGGCGAAGCCCATCCGGCGCTGCAGCCGCTCCATCGCCTCAGGCGGGTCCGCGGGATCGAGCCTCCGCTCCAGCATCGGCCGGAAGACGAACGTGAGCACGACGCCGCTCACCACGAGTGCCGCCCAGAGCACGACCATGATCAGGAGCTTCCATCCGTAGCCGGAATCGAGCAGGTCGCCGCTGATGAAGAATGTGTATGGCGACGCCGGGTCGGCCATGCCGCCGCGCCCCAGCAGGATGTAGCCCGTGAGACCGACACCGATGAACGCCAGCCACGACACGATCGTGAAGTCGAAGCCGACAAGCCGCCCGACGACCGCTGCCTGCGCGGGCGGGATCGCGCGCTGCGCACGCGCCAGCGAGGCCTTGATCCAGAAGCCACCCACGACGTAGAAGCCCATCGACCCGACGTGGGCGGCGACGAGCATCTTGTCGAAGCCGTCGAGCTCCCCGTGCGCCGCGGCGGCTGCAAGGGCCACGATGTGCAACGCCTGCATGAAAGCGGCCAGCATCATCAACAGGTCACTCCGGAACGGCGCTGCGCGACGGCCGCGCGGCGCAATCTCCGGCAGTATGGGGCGGCGCGCCCTTGGACTCAACGGCCCGAGGCCTTGGCCTCAGACGAATGGCAACTCGTAGCCCAGGTAGGCGAGCAAGAGGCCCCGGAGGATCTTGCCGGCGACCGCCGCGATGAAGAAGCGCCGAAACGACATGCGGACCGAGCCCGCCGTGAGTCCGGCGACCTCGAAGAAAGGGTTGGGTACCGCGGAGAGGACGAAGAGCGTGCCCATGCCCCAGTGGGCCATCAACCAGTTGACGCCCCTGGCGACTCGATGCACCCAAGCACGCAGCAACGAGGGACCGGGGACTTCGCGCCCGCGCGTCAACTCAGCCCCGAGATAGCCGGCGTAGTAGAGCGTGACTTCACCCAGCCCCATAGCGGCTCCGCCCACCAGGCCGATCAACCAGGGGAAGGCGCTGTGTTTCCCTTCGCGGATGATCAACGCCTGAGCCGTGGCCGTGAGGCCCGGCACCGGGATCACCACGGTCGACGTGCTGAGCAGGTTCGTCGCGAACACCCCGAAGTAGCCGAAGCCCTCGAGATGACCCGTGGTGCTCGGGAACGCGAGCAGAAGCGAGCCGGGCAGCAGCGCCCCCAGCAACACCGCCCCGACCACCACGAAACGGATCAACGTGTGTTCAGCCAGCCAGGCCGTCGCTCGCAGGACGGCGCGGTCCGCCCGCGAGGGCGTGCGGACGGCCACCGCTTCGACGGCCTGCGTGAGCAGGTGGTTCGAGCCGTGCCGAGGTGGCTCGTCGGGTGCGCGATCCATGTCGAAGTCTAGCGGGCTGGGCGCTTCCGGCGCTCACACGGACCGGAGACGCACGTGTGATCTCGACGAGGGCGCGTCGACCGGCGCGTTCAGGCGGGCGAGGGCAGCGCCGTCACCGGCGCTTCGAAGAGCGAGAGGTACGCTTCCTCTTCCTGCGCGAAGTGGAGCCGCAGGATCGCGTACAGCCCGTACAGGACGCGCCGCAGCTCGGGAAGGTCCTCCGCCGACGGCCCTTCCGGCGGCAGATCCTCGACGAGCTGTCTGAGCACACGCGTCAGGTGCGCGATCTCCACGTGCGCCCGCACCATCGTCCCCGTAGGGTCGTCGCCGCCGAGCATCTTCGCGATCAGCGGGTAGAACTCACGCTCCTCTTCCATCTCGTGCGGCAGCAGTTGCTCGACGAGGAACCGGTTGATCCCCTGCACGTCGGCGAGCGCCTGCGCCGGCTCCTGTGTGTCGAGGCGGTCGGCCACCGTGCGCACCCGGTTGACGACCGGGAGCAGCTCGCCGTGCTCGGACTGGAAGCGCCGGCTCAGCGCGCTCTCCAGCCCTGGTGCGAGCGGCTGCAGCTGGTAGCCGGTGAGCGCGCGCAGCGCGTTGAGGATCACTGCCACGTCGATCCCCTCCTGCAGCAGTGCGCCCGCCGTCGGCGGCACCCAGCCGAATGCCGCCAGCACCATCGCCACCACGGACATGCCGATCCCCACGACGACGCTTTGCAGCGCGATCCCGCGCGCCCGCCGCGCGATGCGCAACGCCTCCGTCAGGCGGTCGAGCCTGTCCACCACCAGCACGACGTCCGACGCCTCCGACGAGGCCGTCGCCCCTCGCGCGCCCATCGCCACGCCCACGTCGGCCGCCGCGAGTGCCGGCGCGTCGTTCACGCCGTCGCCGACCATGATCGTGCTGCCCCACTCTCGCTCCGCGCGCACCGCCTCGACCTTGTCGGCCGGCGAGCGCTCGGCGAGCACTTCGTCTACACCTACCGCCGCGCCCACCGTCTCTGCAACGTCCACGTGATCGCCCGTCACCATCACGATGCGCTCGATCCCGGCCTGTCGCAGCGCGCGCAGCGTGCGTGCGGTGTCCGGCCGCAGCGGGTCGTCGAGCACGAACGCGCCCGCCAGCTCGCCGTCGACGGCTACGAAGACGTTCAGCGCACCCTCGAACGACGTCCGGCGGCGAAGCTTCCGCGCCCACGTCGGTACGGGCCTGTTGGGCGCCAGCCAGTCCACCTTGCCGATGCTCACCACGTGGCCGTCGACCCGCCCCCGGATGCCGCCGCCCATCTCCTCGACGACGTCCTGCGGGAACGTGAGCCGCGCGCCGCGCTCACGGGCGGCACGCACGATCGCGCCTGCCAGCACGTGCGGCGACACCTGGTCGAGTGACGCTGAGAGCCGCGACAGCTCGTCGGCATCGACCACGCCCGGCGCGATCACCTCCGTGACGACCGGGCGTCCCATCGTCAGCGTCCCCGTCTTGTCGAAAAGGAGCACGCGCGCGCGACCGAGCGCTTCGAGCGCGGCTCCGCCCTTCAGCACGACGCCCCGCTGCGCCGCACGCGAGATGCCCGACATGATGGCCACCGGCGCCGCCAGGATGAGCGGGCACGGTGTCGCCACGACCAGCACCGCCAGCGCCCGCACCGGATCGCGCGAGACGCCCCAGGCGATGCCGGCGATGCCGAGCGTCAGCGGCAGGAACGCCAGCGCGTAGCGGTCCGCGAGACGGACGAACGGCGCCTTCGACGCCCGCGCCTCTTGCACCAGCCGCACGATCCCCGCATACGTGCTCTCGGCGGCCGTAGTCGTCGCGTACATGTCGAACGGTGGACCCGCGTTCACGGCCCCGCTCCGCACCGGTGAGCCCGCCTCGCGCTCAACGAGCCGTGCCTCGCCGGTGAGCACGGCCTCGTCCAGGACCGCGGTGATCCCGTCGACGACGCCGTCGACCGGCACCACCTCGCCCGGCTTCACCAGCAGGCGGTCCCGCGGCCGCACGTCCGCGAGCGGCGGCGACGTGAGCGTCGAGTCTTCGTAGCGGTGTACGACCTTCGGCGCCCGCTCAAGCAGCGCGCTCAGCTCGCGGCGGGCCCGCGTGCTCGCGTAATCCTCCAGCGCGCCGCCGGTCGCGAGCATCACCGCGATCACGGCGCCCGCCGGGTATTCGCGGAGCGCGAGCGCACCGATGAGCGCGAGCAGGGCGATCACGTCGACGCCCGTCTCGCCGCGCGACAGGTCGCGCGTGACCGTCACCGCCAGCGGCACGAGCGCGATCACGACGGCGGCGATCCACGCCGTCGCGGCCACGGCGTCTGCGCCCGCAAGCCACGCGACGGTGCCAGCCGCCAGACCGGTCACGGTGCTGACGAGCAAAACGACGCGCCAGGACACGCGAGCACGCGCGTCGGCTACCCCCGGCGAGGGCGCGACAGGTTCAGAGGCGTCAGGCTTGATGGCCACGCTCATCTCCCGGCTCTGGCATCCGCTGAGATTCTAGCCCCCGTGGCGGATGCCCGCGCACATCGAAAGATATGCCACCGGCAAACGGCAGCGCGAAGAGGGTTCAGGCGGCGGCGGATCGTGGCGTTCTCGACAGGGCGCGCGGAGTCGACGCCTTCACGATCGCCGGCGATGCACCGACACGGCGTAGTCGTCCCCCAGCCGCCAGGGATCCTTTTCCCACGTCGCGAAGCGTTCGAGCAACTCCATTCCAACGGCCGAGCAGAGCGCATCGTAGTGGCCGAGTGTCATGCGCGGACGTGTCAGTTGAAAGCCGGCGACAAGCACACCGCCGGGCGACAGATGCCGGGCGAGGTTGGCAACGACGCCGCGCTCGGTGCCGGGCGTGAGGAAGATCATCACGTTCCCGGCCGCGACGACGGTATCGAACGTGCGCCCGATCTCTACCGTCGCCAGATCCGCTAACCGCCAATCGACATCGGGCGCCTTCCGCCGCGCCGTTACCAACATTTCTCCGTCGATGTCGACACCCACCACAGCGACTCCCCGCCGTGCCAGCTCCCTCCCAACGCGTCCAGTGCCGCATCCCGCATCCAGCACCGACTTCACACCGTACGATCGGAGGAAGTTTGCCTCGCCGTGGATATCTTTGCCGGCCGCTGCGTCCGCCTCGTATCGCGCGTCGTACTCGTCACCGGACACGCTGCGTGTCTCGAGCCAGGGGTTCCGCTCGTCTGCCATGCTCCCAGTCTAGCGGCAGCCACACGCAACGAGCACCGCCTGCCTTCCGCGTATGCACGCGATGACACGACAGTGCCGGCACGACCACCCACGAGCTTGGAGCTACGGGGGCTTCGCGGTACGATCGCCGCATGCCCATGCAAGGAGAGTACGAGCCGAGCCCGTGGAAGTTCGCCGCTGATCAGGTGGCACTCTACGAGGCCACGGGTGGCACCGAAGGTGGGACGCTTCAGGGCAAGCCAGTCGTCATCCTCAGCACGCGGGGTCGCCACAGCGGCAAGGTACGCAAGACGCCCTTGATGCGCGTCGAGCACAACGGGACCTACGCCGTCGTCGCTTCGATGGGCGGCGCTCCGAAGCATCCGGTCTGGTACCTGAACTTGACCGCCTCACCGGCGGTGACGCTGCAGGACGGCCCGAACGTGTACGAGCTGGTCGCCCGCGAGGTGTACGGGGATGAGAAGGCGCGCTGGTGGACGCTGGCTGTCGACGCCTGGCCCGCGTATGCGGAGTACCAGGCCAAGACGGATCGGCAGATCCCGGTTGTCGTCCTGGAGTCGACCCGGTAACCGGCCTGAGCCGGCCACGACTCGTCCTACAGCTCGGTCAGGTTGCTGTCACGGTCGCTGTCATCCGCCGCCCGCGCGGGCGGTCCGGCGCGCAAGCGCGGCGGTTTCCATCGAGTTTGGTGGCACGCCCAGAGGGATTCGAACCCCCGACCCGCCGACCCTCGGTTCCGAAGGGCGCTCCTATGTGTCCTGTGCCGTCCACTAGCGTCCGTGGCACGCGGCGGCTGTCGACTGACCGGCCCTTGTTGTGCACTGCCGTCCGCCGAGTGCCGCGGGCGTTGCGGTCACGGTTGCTGTCAGGAGGGGCGTCAGCGGAGACACGGACGAGTAGCCTCCCCGAATCCGCCAGCCATGCGCGAGATACACATGACGCGTGCTTAATGCAGGCTGGAATGCACACCCCGAGGCCACAATACCGACTGCGCTGCTTGACGCTGGCGCGAAACAGGCCGAAACGCTACTGGCGGAAGAAGCGCACCTGCCAGTCGCCATCAGGCAGCCGCTCCGTCTCGTGGGCGAAGCCGCGCTCGGCCATCACCTCGTACAGCGGGACGGGCTCGAACACGTTGATCAGCCGCAGCTCCTGGCCGTCGCGCAGCGACCCCATCGCCTGCATGATGCGCCCGAACGGCTCGCGGCCGGCACGGATGTCGTCGCGCACGTCGACGAGCACCGCATCCTGCGGCGCGGCCGCCTCGACGGCCTTCTCGATCCTGATCACCCAGCGCTCTGGCCCCTGCTCCTCCGGCGTCCAGTGAACCTCGCCGGGCCGCTCCACCTGGAACTGATAGAAGAGCGGTTTCGGGTCGTGGTCGTTGATCAGCAGGATCGCGTCGCCCGCTGCCATGCTGTCGAACGTCGCGAAAATGCGCGGATGGCGCTCGCGTGGCGCCAGGCTGCGCACGTCGATCGTCGTCTCGGTGGCCATATCGTCCTCCCTCTTTACCCTCCGGCCGTTGCACCAGAATCGCACGGGCGCGGTCGGTCACGCTGTGACCAAAGTCACGCGATCAGGCGAGCGCCGTGAGGCGCGCCTGGTCGACGACGTGGATTTCGCTGCGGCGCACGTCGATGGCGCCTGCCTCCTCGAGCGCCTTGAGCGCCCGCGCGACGACCTCGCGGCTCGTGCCCGCCATCTCGGCGATCTCGCGCTGGGTCACGCGCGCCCGCCCGCCAACGCCGGCGCCCACGCCCTCGTGCGGGGCGACCGACTGCAGGACGATGCGCGCGACCCGCGCCGTCACCTGGCGGAACGAGAGGTCCTCGACGAGCGCCACCAGGTGCCGCAGCCGGGACGCGAACACCTGCACCACCGCCTCCGCGACGGCCGGATACTCGCGCATCACGTCGAGCATGACGGCGCGCGACAGCACCACGAGCTCGCCGCTGTCAACGGCCGCCGCGCTCACCGGGTTCACGCCCCCGTCAAATACCGGCACCTCATTGAACGAATCGCCGGCTGACATGTGGCGCAGCACCTGCTCCTTCCCGTCCGGCGACGTCTTGAACAACTTCACCAGCCCGCTGACCACCACGTACAGCCCGGCGCACGGCTCGCCCTCAACAAACAGCGTCTGGCCGGCGGACACCCGCAGCCGCCGCGCTGCGCCCAGCACACGGGCGCGCTGCTCGGACGTCAGCGCCGAGAAATAGGGGATGGCGACCAGCGGGTCAGGCGTGCGGTCTCTCTCCATGAGACCAAAGTTACAGCGGAGCGGCATTGCGGGTCGATAGGGTGGACAAGGAGGCGCTGCCATGGCCGGACCGATTACCACTCGCACGACCGTCCGGGAAGCCGTCGCGTCCTATCCCGGGGCCGAGCTGGTCTTCGACAGGCACGGGCTGACCGGCTGCGGCGGGCCTGACGGACCGGCGGAGCCGATCGGCTTTTTCGCCGCCGTCCATCACGTCGACCCCCAGCAGCTCATCGCTGAGCTGAACGAGCACGCCGCCTCGTTGGATCGAACGGCCCCGCAGCCGCGCGCAGCCGTCGATGCGGGCGGGCATACGTACCGGCTGTTCCTGACGACGTCGCTGGTACTCGCGCTGAGTGCCGGCGTCACGTCCGGCATCGCCGCAGCGATGACGGGGGGCGGCTGGGGCGCGCTGCGGGGCGAGGCGTGGCTCGCGCTGGTCCAGACGCACGGACACATCCAGGTGTTCGGCTACCTCGTCTTGTTCATCATGGGCATCGCCCTGCACGTGCTGCCGCGGTTCAAGGGGCAGCCGCCCCCGGACCGCCGGCTTCTGCTGGCAACGTACTGGCTGATGCTCACTGGCGTGCTGATGCGTGCGCTGGCGCAGCCGCACGGGCAGGGATTCCTGCGCTGGCTGCTCGGCGCCTCGGCGCTGACCGAGGTCGCGGGCGTCTCGCTCTTCGCTGCGCTCGTGGCCGGGATCTTCTGGCGCGCGCGCGACAGGCGCGAGCCGTTCGACCGCTTCGTCCAGGCGGCGACAGCGTGGCTCGTCGCGGTAGCGGGCATCAATGCGTACCTCACGCTGCGAGCGGCGCTCGATGGACAGCGCGTCCTCAACGTTGCTGGTGACGCGGCGCTGCTCCAGGCGGCCGTCTACGGCTTCGTCGTGCTGTTCGTGCTCGGTGTGTCGTTCCGGACGCTGCCGTTCTTCCTGTCGCTGAAGCCGGCGCATGGGTGGCTCCGCGACGGCGCGTTCGCGGCGATCGTCATGGCGCTGCCGCTTCGCGTCGCCGCCGTGTGGGCACCGCAGTTTGGCCGGTACGGATGGACGAACCCGGCCGACTACATCGCGACGTTCACCCTGGCGCTCGGCGTCGCCGCCGCCGCAGTCGCGCTGCGCGTCTTCGAGTCCCCCGTGGCGGAGGCGCCACCCGGCGAAGCCCCACCGGCGTACAGGACGGTGGTGCAGGCGGCATATGCGTGGCTGCTGGCCGGCGTGTCGCTCGACGTGTACTGGCGGCTGCGCGAGCTCGACGGCGGCTTCACGCCGTTCTACGCCGCCGGCGCGATCCGCCACGCCTTCCTGCTCGGTTTCGCGACCCTGATGATCATGGCGATGGCGTACCGCACGGTGCCGGTGTTCTCCGGCCGCGCGCTGCGCTGGCCGGCTGGCGTGCCGGCGTCGTACCTGACGGTCATGGCCGCTGGCGTGCTGCGCGTCTTTCCGGTGGCCTTCACGCTGGCGCCGTCGAAGCTGGACTTCAAGTTGCTGACCGCGGGCGGAGTGCTTCTCTTCTTCGGGCTGGGCGCATTCTTCGTGGAGCTGGCGACATCGATGTTCGCACGCTTCGCCGCTCCCGCAGCGCCTCTCGCGGCACCGGCCGAGGCGACCCCGCGCGGCACCGTGAGCTCCGCCGTTCCCGCGTCGGCGGACCGGGGAACGGGCGTGGCGGAGGCCAAGCGTGGGGTTGGGCGGCGGCCGGCCGGACCTGTGCGGGCGGACATAACCGTCGCGGAGGCGATGGAACTCAGTCCGATTGTGTTGACGGTGCTGCTGGACTACGGCTTCGGCCCGATCGCCGACCCGGAGACGCGCGCGCGCATGGCGCCGACGATCACCATCGGACGCGCGGCTGCCTTCCTGACGGCGGATCCCGACACGCTCGTCGATACCCTTAACATGGCGATCGGAGAGACGCGGCAGACCAAGCGTGGCGACGGCGTTGCGCCCATCGAGATCAAGCTCATCGATACCCAGATGACGGAGGAGGCAGTCCGGGCGGCGTTGAAGACATGCTACGACCCGGAGATCCCGGTCAACATCGTCGACCTTGGCCTGGTCTACGACGTCGTCGTGCGCGATGCGTACTCGCACGTGACGATGACGCTCACCGCCCCGGGCTGCCCGATGGCCGACGAGGTGGAGGAGCAGGTGCGCGCCGCGTTGCTGGGCGTGCACGGCATCGAGACGGTAGATGTGGACGTCGTCGAGCAACCCGCATGGACGCCGGAGCGGATGTCGCCGGCGGCGCGCATCGCTGTCGGCTGGTGAGAGCGTACAGGCCGAAGGGTGCCGTTCGGCCCCTCGCGGCTGAGTGGAGGAGCGAAGGAGGACTGCCATGAACGAGATCGACCTGTTGACCAAGGCGCTCGACCGGCGCAAGTTCCTGGGCCTGACCGGCGGGCTGGCCGCCGCGGGTGTCGCCGCAGCCGCGTGCGGTGACCCCGGCGGCACGTACATCAAGCCGGGGCAGTCGCCGAACGCGCAGGCTGCGGCAACGCCATCGGCGGCGTCGCCCACCCCCGCCGCGTCCGGTGACCGCCCGAAGGCGAGCGGCCAGCTCGCGGCGGTGCGCGACGCGACACTGCAGCCCGCCGACCCCAACCCATCGAAGACGCTACTCATCCAGACGAAGGAGCTGACGCACGAGGTGGCGGCCGGCGTGACGATGGACGCCTGGACGTTCGACGGCGTCCTCCCCGGCAACGTCGTGCACGTCCGTCAGGGCGACTCCATCGCGTTCACGCTGCGCAACGGCGGCACCATGGGCCACTCGATCGACTTCCACGCCGCCCAAACGCCCTGGAACATCAACTACAAGACGATCATTCCCGGACAGGAGATCAGCTTCAACTGGAAGGCGAACTACCCGGGCGTCTTCATGTATCACTGCGGCACGGGCCCCGTGCTGCAACATCTGATAAACGGCATGTACGGCGCGGTCGTCGTCGATCCGCGGCAGCCGTTCGCGCCGGCGCGCGAGTACGTGCTCGTGCAGAGCGAGTTCTACCTGTCGAAGGGCGCCAGCGGGAACTGGGATGGCGATCTGGCGCGCGCGTCAGCGGTTGTGCCGGACTTCGTCGTGTTCAACGGCGCGGCGAACCAGTACCAGCAGCAGCCGCTGCAGGCGTCCCCCGGCCAGTTGATCCGCCTGCACGTCGTCAACGCCGGCCCGACGCTGTTCTCCGCCTTCCACGTCATCGGCGCGATCTTCGACAAGGTGCACCCGGACGGCAACCCGGCCAACGTGCTGCGCGGCGTCCAGACGTGGACGATCCCGCCCGGCGGCGGCGCGACGTTCGAGCTGACGATCCCTGAGGCCGGCCAGTACCCCTTCGTCACGCATAGCTTCGCGTACACCGGCCTTGGCGCCGTGGGGCTGATCGAGGTGAAGTAGACGCGGCGACGACCCGACGAGGACACGAGATGGCACAGGAACATGAACGCAGGATGTCACCAGACCGACGCAAGGCGTTACTCCTGACGGGCCCCCTCGCCGTTGCCGGCGTGATGGCCGTCGTGTGGAGCGGCTCGCGTCTCGGTGTCAATCCGGCCGCAGGCGCCCAAGCCTCCACGGTCGCCGACCGCATTGTCGGCACCGGCAGACCAGCCGATCTCTTGACGCCGGAGACCATCACCGTGCGTGTGCGACTGTCGGCCGCGCTCCAGACGATGGTGGGCCAGCAGGCGCTCGGTGTGACCCTGCCGCGGGATGCTAGCGTCGGCGCGTTGCTGAACCGCCTGAGTGACGCCTACCCGGTGTTGGCCGCGATGGGACCGAGCATCATGGTCGCCGTTTCGGGCCGAATGGAGCCGCCCGACCGGGTGCTGGCCAACGGCGAAGTCGTGGATCTGGTGTCTCAAGTGGCCGGCGGCTAGAGGCATGCTGGCATTGAATCGCAAGCACCGTCGACTTCCGGTCGTACCGTGGCTCGGCCCAAGCGCGGCGGCTTGCCGAGAAACACCGTACCGACCTCAGGAGGAAGCACAGACATGGCGACCGTGACACAACCACTGAGAGACGAACATCGGCAGCTTCTCCCGCACATCGAGCGCCTGCACGCCGCCGCCGACGCCGTGGGTGACGCGTCACCCGGCGCCCTGCGCAGCGCCGTAGACGGCACCTGCGCGTTCCTCACCGAGCACCTCATTCCGCACGCCCAGGCCGAGGAGCGTGCCCTGTACCCGGTGGTGGGCCGCCTGCTCGGCGCGCCCGAGGCAACGAATACGATGAGCCGTGACCACGTCGAGGTCGGACGCCTCACCGATGAGCTTAGTGACCTGCGCGACGCGATCGGGTCCGGCACGCCATCGGCCGCGCAGGCGAAGGACCTGCGCCGGGTGCTCTACGGCCTCTACGCGCTCGTCAAGGTCCACTTCGCGAAGGAGGAGGAGGTCTACCTGCCGATCCTCGACCAGCGGCTTGCCGCCGACGAGGCGAGAGCGATGTTCCGGGCGATGGAGAAGGCTGCGGCCGAAGCCAAAGCGCATACCCGCAGGCATTGATGCTCGGTCAGGCCGGCGGCCGGAAGTGCTGCAAGGGAGCCGACGACGTGACGAACCTCTTCGGCGAGGCAGCCTGGTGATTCGCACCGGTCGCATGTCGCGGACCGCTGGCTGAGACGCAGAACTCAGACAGTACACGTGTCAGGCAGCCAGCAGGAGAGGAACATGCCGCAAGCCAGCAAACACACGTATCTTCGCACCCACGAGATCAGCGGCCAGGTCTTGAGGTTCCGGCTAGCCGCTGAGGACGCGCGGCTGCGCGAGCAAGCCGCGGCGTCCAAGGCGGGCCGCGCCGCAAAGACACTGGTAAAGGAGGGATCTCTCCGGATCACACAGGTGGCACTCCGGAAGGGCACGCCCTTGCAAGCGCATCAGGTGGCGGGCGCCGTCAGCCTTCAGGTGCAGCGTGGCCGTCTGCGTCTCACGACGGCCGGAGGCGCGCTGGATCTCGGGCCGGGCGAACTCGTGGCGCTCGACGCCGGCGTGGCCCACGCGGCGCTGGCGCTAAGCGACTGTGTGATCCTGATTACGATGGCGATGCAGTGATCGCATCTGCGTGTCGGGAGCAGGCGATTGACATTCTCAAGGCCGTGGCGGTCGAGTTGCCCTGCAATCAGTGCGGCCACCACTACCAGGTCACGCTGAGGCAGATCCTGCTCTCTCAGGATGCGCTCCACCACGATTGTCTGGCACGCGGGGGGACGGAATGCGAGCCGCTTTTCCGCAAGTGTGCTCGACCACCAGCTGACTGCAGCGTTCTTGGACGCGTGGACCCGCCTGGAACTTGCAGCGCAGGCGGCAGGTGGCGCACTTCGGGTTCAGGACGTGCCGGACAAGGCGTGACGGGTCGCCATAACTGCTGGTCGGTGGACTGCGCGGCGCCCGAAAAATGCGGCTGACGAAGCGTTGATGAGTGCTGAAACACACACCAACAACGGCCCCGCAGCAGACTTGAATGCGGGGGTCGCGCCGAGCGGGGCCGGGTATCGGGCTATCGTCACGGGCGACGGACGTGTGACGTGGTCGTGTCCGCAGCCACTGCTCGACGATTTGCTCCGCGCCCACGCCCCCGCTGCTGCCGCAGTTCTGAGCCCCAGGGGCCGGGGAGCACCGCGGAAACCGCACTGATGACAAGATAGTACGCCGTTCCCAAGTGTGCGGCCTGATGGCCTACAGCAACACCTTCGGCAGGACGAAAGGGGGAGCGTACCATGCTCATCTCCACGATGAACGACCCTCCCGGCTACGAAGTCACCGAAGTTCTTGGAGAGGTGTTCGGATTGACCGTTCGATCACGGAGCGCGGCATCACAGGTGGGCTCGCAGATCCGCTCGATCTTCGGCGGTGAACTGAAGGCCATAACGCAGGCGCTCACCGACAGCCGCAACCATGTCATCGAGCGGATGGTGGAGGAGGCCAAAGCAAAGGGAGCCGATGCCATTTTAGCGATGCGCTTTGACACGTCGGAACCCGGCTCGACGTGGACGGAGATCTGCGCTTACGGAAGTGCCGTCAAGACGAAGAGGCTCTGACGATAACGCACGATGACCAAATCGTGGCCGTGCGGCTCAACCCCGAGTTCTGAGCCACGGGGCGAGTCGGCTCGCCGCTCCCTCCCCACGACCCTCGACCGCCGTAGCGACAGCGATTATCTTACGCTACATGGAGCGCAGCGCCGTCGAACGAGCCGCCGCACTCGCCGGACTTGAGCTCACGTCGGCTACAGACGTCACGGTCACCGGCGAAGACCCCGTGCTCGCATCACCGTTTCACCTGGGCGAGGGAGCCGCCACGGCGCTCGCGCTCGTCGGGCAGGAAGCAGACCGCATCTGGCGCATGCGCGGCGGCAAGCCGCAGAGCATGTCGGTCGACGTTCGCCACGGCGCCGCTTCGCTGCACAGCTTTGCGTTGCTGCGCACCGAAGGCGCCGGCCGCGAGACGCCGCAGAGGCGCGTGCCTGCCGTAACCGCGATCTTTGAGTGCTGCGACGGCCGCTGCATCCACCTGCACGGTAGCTTCAACGACGCCCCCGGTATCCTCGCCGAGCTTGCCCTTCCTGCCGATGCCAGTGCTGAAGAGATCGCCTCCGCTGTGAGAAGGCGTGGCGCCTTCGAGCTCGAAGATGCGCTCGCCGCGAAAGGACTGTGCGCCGCCGCCTGCCGTACGCCCGGCGAATGGCTTGCCCATCCGCAGGGCGCGCTGCTCGCATCGAAGCCTGTGGTCGAACTCGAGAAGATCGGCGACGCACCGCCGATGCCGCTCGGCGACGCTGAGCGTCCACTGTCCGCCGTGCGCGTGCTCGACCTGACGCGCGTGCTCGCCGGCCCGACATGCGCGCGGACGCTTGCCGAGCACGGCGCCGATGTCCTGCACATCGCATCGCCGAAGCTCCCAACCTTACCGTTGTTCGAGATGGATACCGGTCATGGCAAGCGCCAGGCGCACCTCGACCTCAACGATCCGGCACAGGCCGATACGTTGCGCGACCTCGTACGCGGCGCCGACGTGTTCTCGCAGGGGTTCCAGCACGGATCGCTGGAACGGAGGGGGTTTGGTGTGTCGCAGGTGGCCGAGCTGCGCCCCGGCATCGTCTACGTGTCGGAGAACACGTACGGCCACGAAGGCCCGTGGCAGCACCGTCCGGGTTGGGAGCAGCTCGCGCAGGCAACGACAGGCGTCACCATCATCCAGGGTGTCGACCGCCCGGCGATCACCCCCGCCGCGATGAATGATTACACGACCGGCTACTTCGGCGCGCTCGGCGTGATGATGGCGCTCCGCCGCCGCGCCGTAGAAGGTGGATCGTGGCGCGTCAACGTGTCGCTTTCACAGACGAGCATGTGGTACCTGCGCATGGGCTACGATCTAGACCGGGCGAACGCCACGGGCCACGGCGACATGGCTGCACTCATGGAAGAATGCGACACGCCGTACGGGCACATGCGCCGCCTGCGCCCCGTCCTCCGTATGTCCGAGACGCCGCCACGCTGGACGATCCCCTCCGCGCCGCTGGGGAGCGGCGAGCCAGTCTGGGCGTAGGAGTCGATGCCGCGTCGACGCTCACAGGAGGCGGACGTTAGAGTGCGTTCGGCCGGCGGCGGCGCCGCACGCCATCGCAGAATCGTGCGGTCGTCGGCGGCACCTCTTATTCGGCATTGCAACCGCAGTCCGAACGCCTTACGTGGTTTCGACGCAGACGCCCGCCGTGTCGCTGGCGTTCCCGCTCACGTTGTTACTCGCCACCTGTACGTTGCCTGCGTTGGCGAGGCAGATCGCAGAACCGCCGTTGTCGGAGATCTGGTCGCCCACGACCGAGCCGGTCGACCCATTCACGAACGAAAGGCCGATGCCGCGGTTGTCATGGATGCGCGAGTTCGTCACGTCGAGCCTCGCGCCCTGGGCCAGCACACCGCCCCCGAGCTTGCCGGTCGCCGCGAGGACGATGCTGTCGTGGACGTCGTCGTCGGCGAGGCTGCCGACCGCAGGCAGCAGCGGTGTCTGCAGCGGACTGGGGTAGGCACGGAGCTCGATCGCGTGCTCCTCGTTTCCGCTCAACTCGTCCCCTTGAGATGTCAGGTTGGCGCCCCACACGAAGACACCGGTCAGCCTGTTGCCCACGATGTGGTTTCCCGTGAACGTGGTGGTCGTACCGGGGAACAACACGACGCCCGTACTGCCGCTCTCCTGGACCGTGTTCGCGTTCAGCGTGAGGTGGATGGCGCTCACAAACGCCTGGGGGTTGGCGAGGTAACAGGAGGGGACGTCGAGACGGCCGCCGGGGAGGGGAGCACACGGCACTTCGCCCGCGAACACGCCCGGTCCGGCGTTATGCGAGATCACGTTGTTGTCCAGCGTGACCGTGGCCGTGTCGCCCACGGCGGAGACGCCGCTTCCGCCGTTGTTAAAGACGATGCTGTGGTCGACCTGCACCGTAGACCCGTGGCGGATGAGCACGCCGTCGCCGTCGATGCCGTAGATGAGGGAGCCGGTGATGTCGCCGCTGCTGCCGGCATCGAAATGAATCCCGATCCCACCCCCGCCGACGTCAAGGCCCTGTAAGGCGATGTTCTGGCTGTTGGAGATGTAGGCGTCCGTCGGGTGCCCGTCGTACAGGCTGAAGTTCTGGAAGGTCAGGTTCTGGCTGTTGAAGACCAGGATTCCGTCGACACCGCCCCCGCTGATGACGGTGGTCTTGGGTCCCTGCCCGCGGAGAGTGACGCCGTTCTTGCCCTGGAACACGATGGAGCCGCGGAAGACGCCACTATCCATGCAGATGACGGCGCCAGAGCTCGCGCCATTGATCTGCGCCTGCAGGTTGTCTGGCGTGGCAGTCTGCGTGCAGGGCGGCAACGTGTACTTGCCGGGAGGTATGCATGCCATCGCTCCGAGCACGCCGACCACGGCGACAAGAAGCATGGACGCGGACACCCGGCCGGGCGCGCGGTCAGCTGGAATGTGGGGTCGCTTGCTCATTAACATCGCTGAGATAGGTATCGTCGCTCGGACGGCTCTTCCGCAGCGGCCACAGCGGGCGACCGCCACGTCCGGGCTCATCGTGATGACCCATTGACGCGATGCCGTTGGAGGTCCGTCCGCTTCCCATTACTCCGACGCCGCCCGATTCAGGGGGCTATCGCACGGCCCAGACCAGAGCCAACGACATCGCGGTCGCGAGGATCGAGACGGCAAAGGGGACCGGAGACACGTCCGCGCCGGTCAAGAGTGGATAACCCGCGAACAAGGCGAGGCACGTCAGGCTGAGAATCAGGCATCCTATCGCGAAGTGGATCATCGGGCCCCATCGTACGCCTCTCGCTGCTGAAGGTATCTCCTCTGGGGCGACACTTGCCTCATAGCGTGGTGACACGACGCGCTTCGCGATCCGCTCGCGGGCGAGCATCGGCTATCTCGCAGCGATCGTCGCCGATGCCCGGGCCGGACGGCACGTTCTGGCGCCCGCGCGACTCCCACATCGGCCGGGCAAGGGCCCCCGGCGGCCGCCTCTAGCCTGAGTGCAAGAACTCGGGACCGAACGCTTGGCCATAGCTCAATCTCGATCACACTACGATCAGCTTCGCGCCGCGCGTGTCGACGGGGGCCGGGGGCGTGCCTCCTCCGATGTAGACAGACCCTGCGTCCGCAATCCGTCTGCAAACGCTGCTGCTCGCAGCAGTGAAGAGGCTCCGTCGGAGCCTCTTGCTGCCGAGAGTCATGCCTGCCGCTCCGCCGGACTCCTTCGGGGCGCAGGCGCCGGACTGGGCTTGGTCCAGAGCCGGCGGATGATTGAACTGAAACCCATAGGCTGCGTGTCGGTAGGTGACCGACGTCGGCATTACGGTCGCCTCGGGCGTTCGCGTTGGGACGGTCGAGGTGCTTACCGAGCTGGCCGAAAGCGTCGCAGGCGCGACAGTTTCGAGGCCGCCGGAAACCTGTTCTCGGTCTGGAGATGGGGCGGCGTTCGTGCCCAGGCTCTCCTGCGCCCGGTCGCGACAGCCAGCGAGCAGTAACAGCAGAAGAATTGAAGACGGCAGCGCTCTCACCTTCACGGGTAGCATCCGGCTGTTCTCCCGGCGGTCGGTTTCAGCTGAAGTACCCGGCCATAAGCCGGTCGACCCATTCCGGCGTGCGGGCTCCATCCACCCGGTCGTAGACAGGATAGTAAGGCTTTATGTCCAGCACCGGTGTCCCGTCGATCGCGTCCAAACCCTGGACCCGGAGCACATTCCCATCGTGGGCCAGCAGGCGCACAGCAGTGACGCCAATGGCATTCGGCCGATGGCGCGCCCGCTGGGCGAAGATTCCGACCAGCGGCATGTCCTCCCTGCCGCGAGGCCGGCGGACCAGGTCCCGCGCCGGATCGAACGCGGCCTGGTGCAACAGGTAGAGGACGATTACGTGAGAGAACTGCTCGATCCCCCGCAGTCCATCGGCGAGCGGCTCGCGGAGATGGACCTCCGCGAGCACGTCGCCCCAGCCTGCGTCGACGGCATCCGTCACTGGCGACCGCACGATCCCGATTGGCTCTATGTTCAGCGCAGCTTTCATTGCGCCCTTACTGCCCGACCACTGTGAAGGGCACCTCCACCGTGACAATGGAATTCGTGAAGACGATGTAGCCCTGCCCGCCGTTCGTCGGCGTCTTCTTGGTCGGGTTCTGCGCGTCCGGGAACTCTGCTACGAGGACATTCGCCGGTATTCTATACGTCATCTCCTTCGAGCCGCTCGGGCCCAATGTCCGCGGGTCGACGACGTAATCAGTCGTCAGTTCGTCTTCGCCGAAGGCGCCCGTGCTGTCTTTGAATGAGACGAGGGCGAAGGGCGCCAGCGGGCCCATCGGCACGCCCGAAAGCTGGACTGTGACAGCGGTGCCAACGGGCCCACTCGTGGGCGAGATCGTCACCGTGGTGGCGTTTCGCTCGATGGCCTGGTCCGGCGTCACCACGAAATCACTCGCCTGCACACCTGCGAGCAGGCCCGCGATCGTCTCCTGCTCCTTCCCGACCTCGCCGCAGTGGCTTCGAATCGCGACGAGCTTCCCGCCGTCGACGGCCAGCATCTTGACGAGCACGCCGTAGCCGGAATCAGCAGTCGCGCGGGTGAACACGACGGTGTAGGCTGCCGTCGCCGGTGTTCGGTAGATGGCGTACAGCTTCGTTGCACTGTCCGGAACCAGCGAGTGGGCGAGCTCACCCAGCTCCGGTGCGCTAATGGCGCGCTGGCGGACTGCCGTGCGGCAGACGCCGGTCACGGTCTCGGGCAGGAACTTCACGCGAGTGCCGGCTGGCTCGCCGGTGCTGCACATGGGCTGGCCGGTCGCGGCCTCCTGGCCGGATGTGGTGCAGGCCGCCTCCGTCAGGCCAAGCTGCGGTGCGAGCGCCGCCTCGTCCTGAGCAACCAGCGCGGCGACCACGACGTCGAGATCCTTGACGCCGGTCACAGCGGGGGCACCGCCGGACGACGTTGCCTGAGACGAAGCCGTCGGGACAGCCGTCGTGTCGGGGCCGGCGCTCCTCGCCGAGCTGCCGCAGGCGGCCAGGACGGCAGCCAGCAGCAGTGATGAGAGACTGAACAGTACAGGTCGAAACAGCTGGATTGAGGGATTCATCTCGTTCATCTTTCATTTGCTGTAGGGAACGTGGTTGGCGGCAGCTCTGGTGTTAGTTCATGCAAGTTCCCTCAACGTATGCTCGATCGTCCGGGCAGTGCGGCTCAGGTTCGAAGATCGGGACCACTTGATTCAGCGTCATGATCGGTTTGCCCCCCTGGACGGCCGCAAGCGCCGTTGGCACAGGTCGGCGGACGGCCGGCTCCCTCCACCACCGCCGCGCAAGACTCCGGGCAGGTCGACGTCGCGCGTCCCGTTCCGCCGCGCGTAGGAGCAGCGCCTCCCGCCGCATCTGGGCTCGTACGAACTGCGTCTCTTCGTCACGCCGACGCATGACCCACTCGACGTACAGGTTTAGCTCCAACATGAACTTGCCTCCTTGACCGCTCTCGATACCTTCGGAGGATCGCCTCCAGGAGGGGGCGCCTCAGTTGCCGCCGGCAACAACGAACTCGGCCGTTGCCGGAACCGCAGGTGCTTGCGGTTGCGGCGCGGCCATCGGATGCGGGCGGACCGGGCTTTCGACGTTGACCTTTGGCAGCCACGCCAGCCACGACGGCAGGTACCAGTTCCACTCGCCCAGCATCGCCATGCTCGCCGGGACCAGGATCGAGCGGACGATCGTCGCGTCGAGGAAGACCGCCACCGCGAGCCCGAAGCCCATCTGCTGCAACGCCACCATGTCGCCCAGCGCGAACCCCGCGAACACGGTGATCATGATCGCCGCAGCGCCGGTGATGATGTGCGCGGTCGAGCGCAGGCCATAGGCCACCGCGTGGGCGTTGTCGCCCGTCTGGCGATAGCGCTCCTGGACCCGGCTCAGCAGGAAGATGTGGTAGTCCATCGAGAGCCCGAAGAGCACCGCGAACAGGAAGACGGGCAGGAACGCTGCGATCGCCGTACTCTCGTGGAACCCCAAGAGGTCCGCCCCCACGCCGTGCTGGAACACGATCACCAGCAGCCCGTAAGCGGCGCCCACCGACAGCAGGTTCATCACCATCGCTTTTACCGGGATGACGATCGACCGGAATACCAGCATGAGCAGGACGAAGCTCAGGCTCAGCACGAACGCAATTACAATCGGCAGGTAGCGACTCATGGTGTTCACGTAGTCCGTCGTGAGCGCCGACTGCCCGCCGACGTACACCTTCACGCCAGTACCCGAGAACGCCTGCGGGATGTACTCGTGGCGCAGGCGGTCCACGGTGTTGCGCGCCGCCGGCTCGGCCGGGTCGCCGTTCACGAGAACCGACACCGATCCGATGGTTCCCGCGTCGTTCGTCTGCAGCCTGCCGATCTGGCCGAATCCGGGGTCCGTGCCGACGAGTTGGCGTAGCCTGTCTACTGCCAGCGTGACACCTGCCGAGTTCACGTCGCCGTCGATGACCACCTCAGCAGGCGCCACCCGGCCCGCTGAGAAGTCGCGGTCCAGCACCCTGAACGCCTGCACCGACGTCAGATCCCCTGGCAGTTGGCTCAGCCCCGGGTCGCCGAGCTTGATCGTCGCGAACGGCGCTGCCAGCCCGCCCAGGATCGCCACGGACACGACGATGGCGGCGAGCGGGTGTCGCATCACCAGCGCTGTCGTGCGGCCCCAAAATCCATCGGTGTTCTCCGCTGAGCGCGGCGTTGCGCGCCCGGGCAGGTGCAGCCAGTTCAGCCTGTTGTCCAGCAGGCTCAGCAGCGCGGGCAACATCGTGAGCGCCAGACCTACCGCCGCCGCCACCACGAGAATGGCGCCGATCGCCATGCC
>Ga0153916_10000741_pt1 | contig 22466 bp, 23 predicted proteins | sample Opewatmetagenome_FD_109642 | JGI IMG/M metagenome (GOLD analysis project Ga0153916, IMG submission 109642) | Freshwater wetland microbial communities from Ohio, USA - Open water 3 Core 3 Depth 4 metaG | ecosystem: Environmental > Aquatic > Freshwater > Wetlands | place: USA: Ohio, Lake Erie...
AGATAGGAAGTTTATTTTAATTGTAACTTCCACAAGTACGCTAGCTGAGAATATACTGGCGGATGTGGTAGATATGCTGAATGAGCCAAATATTAAGAGTGTGTTCGGGGATTGGAATCTTAGTATTGAGAAGAATACAAGTGATGTTAAGAAGTTCGCATTTAATGGCCGGCCAGTAATTCTGGGAGCTATAGGTGTAAATGGCAGTGTCCGCGGATTGAACATTAAGAATGCTCGTCCAGATGTAATGCTTATGGATGATGTGCAAACTAAGGATAATGCTAAGAGTCCGGAATTAAGTAAGCAGTTCGCACAAACAGTAGTTGGTACTCTTATGAAAACTAAGAGTCCAAGAAGGTGCCTGTACATATATGTAGGTAACATGTACCCCAGTGCCCTTCCTAAGGACTTCCCAAGTACCTGCTTCCTGCATCAGTTGAAGAATAATAAGAACTGGATTACATTCATTGTAGGTGCATTGCTAGCGGATGGTACAGCTTTGTGGGAACAGTTGCATTCACGGGAACAGCTAATAGCAGAGTTCCAGAATGATCTTTCCTTAGGACAAGCGGAAACCTTCTATGCGGAGGTTCTGAATGATCCAGATGCTAGCAGCAATAGTGGAATTGATATTACCAAGATTCCAATGAATCGCTTTGAGGAAGAAGTTGTAGATCAAGGTAGGTTCATTATCATAGATGTGGCTACTGATAAGCCAGGAGCGGATGATAATGCTGTAGGCTATTTCAGGCTCTTTGATGGAATTCCAGTATGCCAGGATACAGTAGAAGGGAAGTACTCTCCTTCGGAGGTAATTAAAGTAGCCTTGCAAATGGCTCTGCATCATAGATGCACACTGATTGCTGTGGAAAGTAATGCCTATCAGTACTCACTGCTGCACTGGTTCAGCATTATCAGTGAGCAACTTGGCATTAGCGGAATTGAGTTCGTACCAGTGTATTCCGGAGCTAGAAGCAAGAATGCCCGGATTGAGGATATGACTAAGGCCTTGCTCCCAGGGGATATCCAGATAGCCGCAAAAGTCCGAGGGAAGATACTGTATCAGCTAAGTTGCTGGGATCGAACGAAGAAAGTTAACAAAGATGAGCTGTTGGATTTGCTAACCTATGCACCTAAGGTTGTAAGTGAGTACGGAGGCTATCTCTGCTATTCCAACATTATTGATGAACAAGAATTTGAACAGACAGAAGTACTGGAAGAGTGGGAAAACTCACTATTCTAATTCATAATTATGCACTTCACTGGAGAACACTATGGCTGTAGTTCCTGATTCCAACTTGCTTATTACTCCTACTGCTGCCCAAGGACTGGTTAAGTATGAGAAAACTGTCTACGAGCATATGGCTAAGCACAGCAACTTGCGGGCTGTAATGGAAGGTATTGATCGTGAGTATGCAAGGGAGAATAATAGCAGTGATGCTCAACGGCGAGCTAAGCAAGCCAATGCAAACGGAGATAAGAGCAAGATTCAGGAGCTAATCGTTCCAGTTATCATGCCGCAAGTGGAAAGTTCACTAGCTTATCTTGCTGGAGTGTTCCTGCAAGGTTATCCTATCTTCAGTAATGTAGCTCCTCCGGAATACGCAGATGCAGCACTGCAAATGGATGCTATTATAGCAGATCAATCAACTCGCGGGGGTTGGGTTACGCAGTTTCTTCTATACTTCCTGGATGGGTTGAAGTATAACTTGCAAGCTATGGAGTGTTCCTGGGAGCTGGAGAAAACTTGGGGTGTAACAACTAGCAAGCTTAGTGCTACGCATGAGGCTCAAGCACAAGAACAAATCTGGGCCGGAAATAGGCTCCGTCGCTGGGACTTGTATAATACTCTGTGGGATACACGAGTTAATCCCACAGAAGTTCACACCAAGGGGGAATTTGCAGCTACTACTACCCTTATGAGCCGGGTAGCTCTTAATCAATTCCTACATAGCCTGCCAGATGCTATCCGTATTAAGCGGAATTACAAGCCCGCAATGGAAAGTTCCCTCGGGGAGGACAGATACTTCCATATTCCGGAGATCAATCCGGATGCTCTTATCTCTCCTACTGTTAAAGGTGAATTCAACTGGGCCGCATGGGCTACTAATAGCCATGATGCCGCGAAACGCATCAATTACCAGAATGCTTATGAAGTTACCAAGCTGTATGCACGAGTAGTTCCTAGTGACTTCGGTATTAATGTTCCTTTTTCTGGAACTCCACAGATTTGGAAGCTGTACTATGTGAATCACAAGTTCCTAGTAGCTGCGGAACGGCAAACTAATGCGCATAATTATCTTCCTGTTATCTTCGGCCAGCCAAAAGAAGATGGCTTAGGTTGCCAAACCAAGAGTATGGCTAAGAACTTGGAGCCTATCCAGAATTTAGCTAGTGCTTTTGCTATCGCTAAGATTTCCAGCACTCGCAGAGCTATTAGTGATCGCATGCTCTACGATCCAAGGGCTGTAAGTTCAGATGCTATCAACAATCCAAGCGCTACAGCTAAAATTCCAGTTCGCCCGAATGCTTATAACAAGTCTCTTTCTGAGTTAGTACACCAGATTCCATACCGTGATGATGCAGCAGTAACTCTTATGCAAGATCTCAGCATGGTAGTGCGTATGGGGGATGATGTTACTGGCTCCAATCCTTCACGCCGCGGCCAGTTCGTGAAGGGCAATAAAACACGGAAAGAATTCGAGGATACGCAAGGTAACAGCACTGGTCGGGATCAATTGCAAGCAGTAGCTATTGAACACCAAACCATGACTCCTATTAAGGAGATGCTGAAGATCAATATCTTGCAATATCAGCCGCCAAAGTCCTTGCTGGCTCCAGATAATTCACAAGTAGTGAAGGTAAATCCTCTGACTCTCCGCGAAGCTATCATGACTTTCAAAGTATCAGATGGCCTGCTTCCTGCTGATAAGATCATGAGTACGGAGGACTTCGGAGCAGCACTTAATACTCTCAGCACAGTTCCACAACTTGGACAAGCTTATCATATAGCCCCGTTATTTACTTATATCATGAAGTCCAGAGGAGCTGATTTGCGGCCCTTCGAGAAAACTAAGGAGGAACTCCTGTATGACCAGCAACTTCAGAGCTGGCAGCAAGTAGCTTTGGAAGCTATCAAAGCTGGCAAGGAACCCCCACCGCAACCACAGCCTCCACAACAGCAACAAGCACCAAACCCAACAGGAGCATAAACTATGAACTCAGTGAACAGTCCAGAACTTGATATTCGTAAGGAAGCTATTTTAAAGGATGTGTTCTCCAGTATTCAGAGATATGAACTCTCAGATCAGGAAACACAGCAAGGGATGCAGCTAACTCCTATCCAGAAGATGATAATTCTGAACCTGCGGGCCGCCAGTATCGAGCAGAAGCTTGGGGGTGTTATTGATCCTAATGAGATCAACAAGTATATCCAGGAGGATGCGTACCTTCGTGGTTGTATTGATACGTATACAACTATGCTATTCAATGATTTCCAGTTCCAACAGGCCGCAGCAGAACTTGCAGCTTCTGGTACTGATAGTAATGAAGCAGTAATAGTCCCGCTGCCATAGCAATTCCCCGCAGTACCACAATGTAGTATTCTTCATCACAACCTTAGGAGTATCATCATGAATGTAGGCGCACTATTGAATTTCTTCAAGCCAGGCCAGCAACAGACAGTAGCACCGGCTGTTCCAGGCAACCCGCAACTTAGCACTCTGCCCGCAGCGCAGCCAGCAGCCCCTGCTAATCAAGCACAGCCAGCAGCTGCTGATCCTAACGCACAAGCAACTCCAGCTGCACCTGCATCCCCTATGGATATTTTCGGAAAGTTATGGGATACTAAACCCGACGCTGAAAACACGGGAATCCCGAAATTCTCTACTGATCCTGCGAAGTTGCAAGAAGCTGCTAGCAAGATCAATTTTGCACAAGCTGTAGATCCAGCTTTGATGCAGAAGGCAATGGGAGGGGATGCCACAGCTTTCCAGCAAGTATTGAATTCAGTTGCGCAATCAGTATTTACGCAGGCAGCCACAGTAACAACCAAGCTGCTGGACACTGGACTTGATGCTACTTCAGGACACTTGGCACAACAACTGCCAGAACATATCAGGAAGCATAGTACAACTAACGAACTTGTGGCTGAAAACCCAATGTTCGCACATCCCGCAGTTAAGCCTATCTTGGACAGCTTGCAGTCACAACTTGCACTTACATACCCAACAGCAACAAGTTCGGAATTGGCAGCGAAAGCTAAAGAGTACCTTACAGCACTCATGGCCCTCAATGGTACTAAGCCGGTCGCAGAAGCTAAGCCAACTACGAACGGTACGCAAACGGATGACTGGAGCACCTACGGGCAACCTCCGGCTCAGTAACTTTCATTTGAACTTAGAAACTAAGGAGTAACGTAACATGACAGCACCTATTAACGGTATCTTCAATACTGGGAACTTGTTGACGGATCAAGCTAGCAAGAGTTTTGCGGCCCAGATTCTTCGCTTGTTCCCTAATGGCCAGAGTCCGCTGTTTGCACTGTCTGGTATGCTGGATACTAAGACTGCCTTGCAAATTCAACATGGCTACTATACCAAAACCATGATCTTCCCAAGTGCCACACTGAACGGTGCCATTAACTCTGGTGCAGTTGCAGCGGGTACTGCCGAGAACTGGACTGTGGCATCTACTGCCAATATCTTGGCTGGCATGGTGCTGCGTGTTACCAGTACTGGTGAGAACATTCTGGTAACTACTGTTACTAACAGTACTACGCTGGCCGTACAACGCGGCATGGGTACAATCGCTGCTGGTAATATTGCTGATGCAGTTGTGCTGTACCAAGTTGGTAATGCTTTTGAAGAAGCCAGCACCCGGCCTTCTGCAATGGCACTTACTCCTGTGTACAACAGCAACCTGACACAGATCTTCCGTAACTCCTGGGCACTGTCCGGTACTACTTCCGCAGTACAGATGGCAGTGGGAGGTTCCCAAGTTGCGGAAAGTCGTCAGGACTGTATGGCCTTCCATGCCGCCGATATCGAGAAAGCTTTGATCTTCGGTCAGAAGTACAGTGGGACGAAGAACAGCCAACCCTTGCACATGATGAACGGTTTGCTGGCAAGTGTTACGGATGCAACTTACGGAGCTCCTGGCAATATTACCACGGCAGGTGCTACTACTACCTTCACCCAGTTGGAAACGGCTCTTGATCCTTGCTTCAATGTCCAAACTGATCCGAAGATTGCGAACCATCGCTTGCTGTTCGTAGGTGGTACTGCTCTGAAAGTGCTGAATAACATTGGTAAGCTGAGTGGTACTTACCAGATCATTGATGGCCAGACTTCCTTCGGCTTGCAATTCAGCACCTTCAAGATTGCTCGTGGTACGTTCACCATGATCGAGCATCCGCTGTTGAACAGCAATACTACCTGGGCGAAGATGGCAATTGCTGTTGATCTGTCCAGCTTCAAGCTGGCGTACTTGAATGGCCGCAAGACCAGCAGCCAAGAGTATGGTACGAACGGTACTCCAGTAGATAGCGGCGTGGATGCAGTTGGTGGTACCCTTACAAGTGAACTTACTTGTGAGATCATCAATCCAGCAGCCAATGGTATCATCTGGAACCTGACGGCAGCAGCTTAATCGCTGTTCTTGCTATTGCTTAACTGGACTGGGCAATAGTACTTGTGCGGAAGGTTTGGTAGCAATACTGAACCTTCCACTTTTTTTCTCTTCGTAGTCGTACTGAACTAGGAGTTCATAAAAATGGCAGAAACTAAAGAAGCAGTCTTTCAAAGTGTTCATCCAGGTAGCACGTATGTGTTCACGGATGGTATCGCAGGGTTCTTCAATGATGGCCCAGAGAAGAATCAGCTGAAGGTTACCAGCGAAAGCTATATCGAGCAACTTCGGAAGCTTCCAGCAGCCGCGAATATCGTGGAAGTTAAGAAGGAGAAGCTTGTAGTAGCTCCCCCTCCTGCGGCTCCACCTGCTCCCCCAGCTAAATAATGGAGACTTACCATGCCAGTTTTACAACTGAATCCAGTCAACTTGACATCTACGGATGAAGGTTACATTTCCTCCATTACAATCCGTAGCGGCGGTAGCACAACTGTCTACACTCCAGATGCTAACGAGCAAATTGGAGTAGCTTCAGCTTTGGCCGCAGCAGCTGCTAACAGGATTGCTGGCGGTGAAGGCAATATGGGCAATCCTGGAGGCACAGGCATTAAGTTGCTGAGCCACTGTTAAGCAGTAGTACTGAAAATAACAAGGAAACTACGCAATGACTACCTGGGCGACTTTACTAGCTGATCTGTACACACTTACTAATAAGCCGAATCTGGCTGCTGAGAGTGCTATAGCTCTGCGTAAAGCTACTATGGATATGCATTGCGTAGCCTTCTTTGCAAGGGATTTGGTAGAGGGAGTAACTACCCTCGCAACTGCGGGATATAATCATGCTCTTGTGTTAGGAACGGAGTATCCAAGACTCCGGGCTTTTAATTATTTACGAAAGTATGATTCTGTATCGCTGGAAGCAGGAGCTTTGCTAACTTATGTGGAACCTCAATATATTTTCGATGAGTACAATGTCGAAAAAAATGACGTGTTTTACCTTGGTGGAACGAATGTTAATGTTCGTAGTAGCACTTCTATTGGCGCACTTAAGTATGGATATTTTGCGTATCCTGTGGTAACTCCAACAGGAAGTTATAGCTCCTGGATAGCGGATGCTCATGAGGAGATTATTCTGGAAGCGGCCGCGATGCGGATATTTAGCATCATTGGTGATTTGGAACAAGCTGGCGCAATGCGGAACGCAGTAGGGGATTATCGTAGTGGAAATGTGAAGTTCCTACTGGACAATTATACCGTGCCAGCTGTTTCGTAGCTGCTAAGAACTGTAGATAAGAGAGAACTAAGATGCCGTATACACCTAATCCTGATGACGCAGCAGCACCGCTAGACAGTGAGCTAGCCAGTACGGCTGCTTCGGAGTTCCGGGCTTTGAAAGCTTGGCTTAAGAGTAATATTGCTCCAGCTGGTATCATTGCGCAAACAGCAAGAGCAACTGCTCCAAGTGGCTGGTTACTGTGTGATGGAAGTGCTGTTAGTCGGGCCACCTATGCAACTCTGTTTGCAGCTATAGGAACTGCTTATGGGGCAGGTGATGGAAGTACTACATTCAATGTGCCGGATGGCCGTGGAAGAACTTTCATCGGCGCAGGTACAGGTACAGGGTTGACGGCAAGAACCGTAGGGCAGAGCGGCGGGGAAGAAACACACCAGCTCAGTACTGCGGAGCTGGCAATGCATAGCCACAGCGCTACAGATTCTGGGCATACACATGGCAATACAGGTGCTGGGGGCTCCCATTCACACACGCTATCCCCATCCGTGCAAATGAACGATGGGCAGTTGTCTGGCACGCCTACGACAGGGTTGGATAACAGCAGGATCATAAACTCAACGGTAACGGTAAGTACGGCGCCAGATCATACACATGCAACCTCTAGTGGCGCTGCCAGCATATCAGTGGCCAATGCAGGCTCTAACACGCCGCACAACAACATGCAGCCGTTCCTGGTAGGTAGCTGGATTATTAAGACTTAAGTTCATTGGAGAACTTGAAAAATGCCACGATTTGAACTAGATATTCGTCAGCTTGCAGTTAAGGATGCTGTTATCCGTCTTTCTGCCCGCGAAGTACTTGTCGGTAGCCCACTGGATGCTGATATTCAACTCCAGTCTGGGAATGGAACTCCTGTAACTTTGTGTGCGAAAGCTGATATTGATAACTTCATTCTTGCACTGCAAGCTGCTAAGAAACTTTGGGCCTAAGAGCTTCTGAACAATGGCTAATCAGAAATGGCGGCTGAATCTAATGCAATCTTCCTTTCCACTTCTCAGTGGGAATATGGGAAGAAGCATAACCATTCCAGGGGCTGATCAGACCCAAGCTGGTAGCGGGGGAAATGAGGAAGCTATTGAAAGGTTGCGAGCTGTAGGTTATCCAGGTGTGTATTATTGCCACAATGTAATGCCAACCTCGCAAGGTTATAGTAGCCTTAGCTATACGAATAAGATAGCTGCGGCTGCAAGTACAGCTTTCGATGCAGTACATCTTCTGCGAGATGCTAGTGAGAATAGAATTTGGTTTGCCGGCGTGCCAAGTTATAACTGGTTCCTAGGCGGTACTAATGCAGCTTGGGCTAGCAAGGCTAGCAGCGCTCCTGCAACAGGACTTGTAACTAAGGCCTATATCCGCAAGCGTACCTTTGTATTCTTCGAAGGCTATGGCTGCTATGAGTACACTGCAAGTACTGATACTTTCGCGGCTGTAACACTCACTGGACTTACGGTTGCAAATATCAATGGTATTTGTGCTGCGAAGAATTACCTGATAGCTTGGGATGATAACTATATCTACTGGAGCATGCCGAATACGGAAACGAACTTCAGTGGTACTGGCAGCGGAAGTGGTGCACTTAGTGAAGCGAGGGGATTGATAACTACCTGTCTTCCAATTCCTGATGGATTCATTGCCTATACTACCGCGAATGCTGTTGCTGGCATCTTCACAGGAAATGGCACGTATCCATTCCTATATAAAGAAATTGAAGGTAGTGCAGGTGTACTGAGTCCTGAGCATGTAGCGTATGAGAGCAATGTAGCTGGGCACTTTGCTTGGACTACTGGCGGGCTAATGGAGATTAACAAGACTACAGCTCATGTTATCTTCCCAGAAGTTAGTGACTTTCTGTCCGGCAAGCACTTGGAAACTTATAGTGCCGGCACTCTTAGCACAGTTAAACTTGATAATGCACTTCGTATCAAGCTTACTCTTATCGGTAGCAGATACTTAGTTATCAGCTATGGAAATGGCGGACTTCAGTTTGCCCTCATTTATGATATTAAGTATAAACGTTGGGGCAAACTAGCGAAAACGCATGTAGATGTTATTGAGTACACTGATCCTTCTCCTTACAGCTATGTGCAATACCAGCAGCTAGTAGGAACATATACGGCTCAGACGAGCACGTATGCAGGATTCAGTTCCAGTGCAGTTACTGTCGGTGTTCCTAATGGAGCTATTGGCTTCATTGAGAATAGCGGGAAGATTGATACTGTGAATCTGGATGACACTGGAGTCAGTGGTAATGACTCAGTACTTCTCTTTGGCAAGATTCAGTTTGTACGGAATAGGCAGTTTTCCTTCCTTGGAATGGAACTGGAGAATCAGAAACTTACAGCTGCTGGCGTTGGTACTGTAGCTGTTGATGTGCTAACAAGCTATACTGGGAAGAAGCAGCATGATCTGACAACTACGCTAAGTCCTGTAAGTGGTACGGAAAATGATGAATCTGTAAGTTATGCTACAAGACTTACAGGCGAATGGCATTCGTTAAGAATTACTGGTGGATTTAATCTGAATACAATAACTGTGCTTGGGCACGCAGCTGGAAGGAGATAAGGATATGGAAGTAGTTATTAGGTATAATGACCCAACAACTGGTGCTGAGAGGGAAGTAGCTATTACTGGTAATTCGTTGCACGCTCTCACCCACGGCCTAGACTCCGCTACCGGGTTGCCGGCGGCGAACCATAGCCACAACAACGCGCAGGATGTCTATGAAACTGGTCAAATCGGCGGCGAGCGAAATCCAACTTCGCAAGGGAATAACTACACAGTTATTCGCAAAGAAGCAAGTCTAACCGTTGTCAATAAGCAGACAGCAGTTGCAATCGGAATAGCCGCAAACGACACACATCTTTTAAGTATTGAATTTGTGAAAGCTTTAGTAGGCACATGCGTTATTACTGGTTTCGCAGATGATGCGGCTGCGGCTGCAAGCATTACTTATCCTGCTGCATCACCTGCTGGAGTGCATGATTTTGACGGGGCGCTCAATTCTGCTGGGCCATTAACTGTAACCTGCTCTAATGCCTCTGATGCCTTGCAGGTACTTATACGCTGGAGGCCAGTAGTATGAGCCGCGCCCTAGTTAATGAATGGACACCTGCCAGATTGGGGGGTGGCAAGATCAAATTCTGGTATCGCCCGGATTTACTCCCAGTGGTGGCAGATGGAACAGCTATAGCGGCATTGCCGGATAGTTCGGTAAATGCCCTTTACCCACTGGCGCAGGCAACAGCCGGGAATCGTCCAACCTACCGTGTTAATGTGCAAAATGGTAAGCCTTCAATTCGCTTCGTTGGTAGCTCCTTCCAGTTTTTACAGCGAGCTACCGGCCCACAGCACAAATGGGTAGCAGCGGTTTTTAGCTTCACCAATGGTGCTAATTTTGATGCCGCCTGGAATCATTTATTAAGCTCACCTGCTGCGGGTGCTGGTGGGTTTTTGGGTATTGGCTCCAGCACCACCATCAACAACAATGGCAATATTTACGTGAATAACGGTGCGGCAACCGCAAGTCCAACTGCTGTAAGCCTAGCGCCGCTCTCAACTTTCCATGCCGTAATTGACGAAAATGTAGGCACCTATAATCTATCAACGGGAATGGTACTCGGGCGCAACGGTACAGCGGGCGCAGGGTACACGGGTGACTTGCTGGAAATGATTGGAGGAAACACAGTGCTGAATACATTGGAGCGTGATTTACTGTTCCGTTACTTCAACGATAAATTTGCGGTGTATTGATATGGCAATCTTAATTCCAAATCTAAGTGATACGTTTCAAAGGGCTGATGGTGTACCAGGAACGGCGGATAGCAAGCATCCTTGGTCAACTAGCGGAGCAAACATTTCACATCTAGTTGGCGGTATGTTGGTTAATGCCCAGCCGGGTGTTGCTGGAGGTGGAAATTATACGTTTGTTGACTTGCTGGTTCCCCCAAGTGAAATGAGTGCAACTATCTCTCTGAGCGGGGCAGCATCTGGAACGCCCGGAGTGGTGCTTATTTCCGGTTCTTCCACAACCAACGGACTTGAATCGGATTTGCAGAAGATGTTGCACTGGCAAATTACACGCACGGGGGGAACTTGCTCCTATTGGAGGGGAGGTGTTAATACCGGAACGATCTTCTCGCCAACATGGACAACTCCCCTGCTGACTGACGGCACCCAATACAACGTGCGAATGGTGATTAACCGCAACACCGTAACATTCTATGGCCCAGATGGAAGTGTGACGACAGTGACAGATAGCAACATTGCAGACCTTTATGGACGGTTCTTGTGTTACCAGTGTGCAGGTGGTTATCTGGTCGCAGACGCAAGGTTTCACAGAGTCGGAGCAATTCCGCTCGGCAGGCAGCCATCGGCGTAATTGTAAATTGCACAACCACAGCCCGCGCAAGCGGGTTACTACTGTAGGAGTTAGTAAGCAATGATAACTCTTCCAATTGATCTACAGCTTGCAGAAGTTCCAGTAGCTGTTCCTGAGAACTTGCAGTATCCTTTCCAGGATGTACACACAGCTATCTATAAGTTGGCAGATGCTATCTGTAATCCAGAAGCTTGGATTGCTGCTACTTATGAGAATAGCTGGGCTAGCTATGGAACTCCTTATGGAGCCGCAAAGTATTATAAGGACATTACAGGCAGGGTATGGCTTAAAGGTGTTGTTGCAAGCGGAACTATTGGACTTGCTATCTTTACACTTCCTGCGGGGTATCGTCCTGTGGAAGAAGAGGATTTCCTGCAAAGCCGGGCCAGTAATAATGTGATTAGTGTCCATATAACTGCTGCGGGTGTGGTGTACTGTCCAACAGGAAGTAATGTGTATGTATCACTATCAGGAATCAATTTCTTAACTAAATAGTAGCTAGTAGTTAATAACACTAAGGAATGGAGGGAAGCATGGAAGGCATGAGCACAGAAGAACTTGCGGAGCATATAGCTAGGAACCTAGCAGAGAAGTTTGCAGTACCGGCTCCAGGTTGTGCTCAATGCTATCCTCCGGAACATCGGGAATTTGTAGCAGCTTTTATTCAAGAGCTGGCGGATAAGAGGGCTAGGAGGAAAGAAATAGCAGATAAAGTAGCTGGTTCTGTAATAGCTGCAAGCTCCTTAGCTTTCCTTGGATTCCTAGGGGGTCTAGTTTTGGATTGGTTTTTCAAACGTGGAGGACACTAACATGGAACTGTTACTACAGAGTTTTCTATTCACTCCAAGAACCACCATTAGCAAGCTGTTTGTAGATGGAGTTTTTGAATGCTACATACTGGAAGATTGTACTAGGGAAATTCCCGGCGTGCCAGCTAAGGAGTGGAAGATTCCTAAGCAGACCGCGATTCCTTCTGGCAGATATCAAGTAGTGCTTAGTCGTAGTACAAGATTCAAGAAGCTACTTCCAGAACTGCTGAATGTTCCAGGCTATCTTGGAGTGCGCATTCACGGAGGAGTAACCAGCGAGGATACTGAGGGCTGCTTGCTTACAGGAACTTCTTACGAAGGGGAGAAGCTGCTGGAGTCTCAGAAGGCTAAGCTTGCCCTGATGACGAAGATTGCAAATGCTGCTTTCGAGGGAGAGCAAGTCTGGATTACAATTGAACGCAGGCAATATTACGATACCAACAGCGGAACATTAGGAGCTTAATATGAGCAGCTTTTTTGATAAGATACTTGGGGCAGCCACTGGTGGCCTTGCAAGTGAAGTTAAGGACTTAGTTACAACCTACTGGCCTCCGGATGTAAGTCCTGAGAAGAAAGCTCAATTCGAGCTGGAAATGGACAAGCTGGAATTTGAACGGGAGAAAGCAGTAGACGCTGCTACACAGGCCGCTGAGGATAGTCTTAACAAGCGACTTGAAATGTATGAAGGTACCGCCAAGGACTTGCTGGCAATTCCTGTTTTCGGGGCCCTAATGCTATTCATTCGCGGTAGCCAACGCACTGTGTGGGGAATGGCTGCTATCTATTTCGATTATCTATGGTTCGTTACTAGCCTCAAGATGACTGACCAGCAGCAGACAGCTCTTATTATCATCAACTGCTTAGTACTTAGTTTCCTGTTCGGGGAACGAGCACTGAAGAACTTGATGCCGCTTATAATACAGCTGCTGGGGGTGAAAGCTAGCAGTCTTAAAGACGGCAAATAATTATGGGCTCCTTGATCGAAAGAACTAGCACACTTCAGGACTTCACAACTAGGGAGCAGGCTGTAAGTGGCTTTCCTGTAGTTACCACTATTATTCATGATAAGTTCCAAGAGCTTGTAACCAGACTTACAGGAAGTTCTATTCTGGGGGATACTACAGCAGCGGAAATAAGGAATAAGATTCTCCAAATTGAAGCCTCGATGGAACGCAGTGTGGAAGATGGAATTATCATCAATGAGATGGATACTTATCCACTACACCATTACTTCACAGAAGGAGCGTATGCTCGGGAGCTTAGTATTCCTGCCGGGAATCTGGTTGTTGGTAAGATCCATAAGAATGAACATTTTAACTTTATCTCCAAAGGCAAGGTAAGTGTACTTACGGAAGCTAATGGTTATGAAGTACTTACAGCACCTTGTATGCTTATATCTCCTGCCGGCGTTAAGAGATTGCTATTCACGCATGAGGATACTGTGTGGACTGTAATGCATGTTACCGAGGAAAGGGATGTGGATAAAATTGAGGAGCAAGTAATAGCGAAGTCCTATGCTGAACTGGAAGCTCCTATAGTAGTTGCTAAACTTACAGTATCTAAGGAGAATTAACATGGCTTGGGGTGCAATTGGCGGAGCGGTAGCAAGTACAGTAGTTAGCAGTACTTTGAGTGGCGGTGGAGAAAGCAGTAGTAGTAGTGGTACCACCTCCCAGGATCAAGCTATAAAAGGGACTACTAGCACTACGGGTACAGAACTACTTAGTGGAAGCAATCTCGATCCGCAAAGTATGCAAGCTCTGCAGAATCTGTTAGGGATGTTGGGAACGAAAGTTAGTGCTCCGACAAGTCCTGAGTTTAGTAAGAGTGCTGCTATCAGTGATACGCAAGGACTCATTGAAGCTATCTTTAAGGAATACGAGAATAAACTCCCCAGCATATTCGCGGCGGAGAATGCTAGTGGGCTTACACGAAGTACGGATACTCAGAAGGTTGTGAACCAGGCTTTCAGTGATGCTGTTTCCAAGAGTGCGGGACTGGCTCTGGATACTATCACTAAGTACGCAGGCCTTGGGCAGAATCAACAGCAAATTGATCTCAAGGGACTACTTGAAGCTTTCGGTATAGCTAAAGGAGCTACTACCTCAGCCACTAAAACTACGGATAGTCTGGAGACTGTGGATAAAACGAGTACCAGTGTCGGAACCAGCTCTGAGGATAAGAGTGGCCTGAAAGGTGGAATCAGTGTAAAAGGTTCTGACCTGGTAGATGCTATTGGCGGATTCATGAACTCGTCTGGAGGTGCCTAATGCCAGTTCCACAGTTGAATACATCTGCTCAGGATCAGCAAGCTCCAGTTCTTGCAGTGGCTGACCCAAAAGCTGCGGATATGCAAGTAACACTGGATGCTATAGCTGCCGGAAAACCGGCTCCGGCCACCTTCTTAGGATTCCCAGAAGGAGTTCCTGTGCCAGGAGCCAAAACTACTAATCCAGAAACTACAGCTTACCTAGCAAGCGCGGCCACTCACGGGCAGCAACTAGACGCTGTTATCAACACTATCATTCCTGATACACTGAAAAAGGTACAGGAAGCTAGCACAGCAATTGAAGCTAAGACCGCGGAAAGTGCTTTATTACTGCATCAAGTCGGCCTGCTACAGGCGGAGAGAATAGGGAATGAAACGCTGAGAGTTGCAGCTATGCGCGAGGCTATTAAACCCGATGTAGTACTAAATCCTTTGTATGCGGAGTTGGCTAAAACTGCTACCAGGCTGAGTGATGTAGATAAGGCTCTAGCACTGGCAGCTAACCCAAACACTCCTAAACCTCAAGGATTTGTTGCAGGCTTTATGTCAGTAGCAGTTCCTAGGCACCTTAACAAGGAACGTGATGTTCTTTTGCGCCAAATTCAGGATTTACAAACTAGCACTCATAATATTCAAGCGGCTATGCAAGACTCTGTAGCTACAGCCACTGCTATGAATACTATGCAGACAAAGACGGAACTGCAAGGTATTAGCCTAGCTAAACTGGACATTGCAGTCGCAGAGCTTAAGAAGCAAGGCATTGATACTGCTAAGTTGGAGTTGGAACTGAATACGGTAGCTCTCAATGCTTCTGGCAAGGCTGCGGAATTGGCCCAGAAAGCAGTTACTGCGCCTTTGGAAATTAAAGGTCTGCAACAGCGCTTACAAGCTGGTGAGTTGGAACTCGCTAGTGCCAAACTTAATGTTGCTGAGCGGGAAGCTTGGATTGCTCAGACTTCCAAGGCAATGCAGATTCTAGGTTATACTGGGGATATTACTCCTGAGAAGTTCAAGCTGCTTCCTAATGACTTGCAGGATACAATTTCCAAGATTACTCTTAGCGGAACTCTTGGGGATAGTGTAGCTTCTGTTGTGAAGAATATGGCACAAGCGAATGTAGCGAACATGGATTCAGTAGTTGTGCATACTGTGCGCAGCTTCCTAGCTCCGCAGTATAGTGCACAACTAGCTAAGCCTAGTGTAGCTGCGCTAGCTTCTAAGCCTAAGCAACAGGAGGCGGAAATTGCAAGGCTCATGACCGCCGATATCCAAGAACTATACAAGCGGCCAATTAGTTGGAATGATACCAGCGATCCTAGGCAGCGGGCTGCTATTCCTGTGCTTCTGAAGGAGCCTGGAATGCTGAATAATCCTATTGCTAAAGGCTTGGCTACGCGCTTTGGAGCTACTCCAGCAGAAACTGTTGTTAAGGATGAACAGATAGTGGATGCTGTAGCATCTATGGTTTCCGGAAAGGAACTCAGTGCAGGCGAAGCCAGTGCAGCAGCAGCTTCTTTTTATAAGAATGCAATAGCTTTCAATAATCGTATGAAGAAACCTGGAATGATTAAGCTACCAGAGCAAGTGGATTACAGGATAAGTCTTCCGGCAGCTACTACATCCTTTGGTGGCCTTGTATACAGTGCTGGAACCTTGGATTTAACAAGTCCTGCTGCCTGGACTAATCTGCTAGCTTTGCGGAATGCTAGAGCCGCTGTTGGTATGCCTACTTCAATCCCTGAACTTCTAACTGGGAGTAAATAATGACAAGTACTTACAATGATCCGTCCCCAATCTTCCTTACAGCTGACGCAGCTAATATCAGCGGAAGTGGGCAGTCCATGCTTGGTAGTGCTACTGACTGGCTCACCAAGGGAGTTCTAGCTGCTGGAGTTTCCGGCCTGGATAGTATCTGGAATAGCACTGTAGTTCCAGTTAATAACTTCCTTGGCGGTGATATGAGCAAGGTTCGGGCTGATTACCAGCTTCAGGACTGGGGTTTTGAGGATACTGCTGCGTACTATAAACAGCATCAAGCAGGTGCTGATCTTGGAGGTTTTATTCTTGCTAGTACTATCCCTGGAACTATCGGCTTGAAAGCTCTGAAAGCTATGCAAGGTGGAGCACTGGGAACTACTGCTGCTAGGAGCTTAGGACTGGCGAAGAACGCACAAGCAGGATTCTTGGAAGCCGCACTTGCTGATATCAATCTGGGTGTTGATGCAGCATCTTCCATTGTGAAGGCGAACAAGTATAAGGCTATGGTTGCCGGATTTGGTGAGCAAGCTCTCCAAGCTGCGGCTATGGAAGTTGCTATTGGCACTACCATGCATAGCAGTCCTATCTTTGAAGAAATGGATGTTGGGGACATGGTTATCAATGGCCTGTGGGGAGTAGCCCTTGGTGGAGCTATCGGCGGTACTTTTGCAGGACTTGGAATTAATCGGGATATCAAGAAAGGAATTGTTGGCTTCAATGAGAAAGCTCGTCCGTATGAAAGTATTCTTGATCCTGGGAAGCAAGCTGTTGGCCTGAGTGGTGGGAAAGTAGTTACAATTACTGGAGGTGACAGGGCCAGTGCTATGCTGGATCATTTGGATGAAATGCCACTTCCTGCCGCGAATCAGGCTCTTAGCAACAAGGCGCTGGATAAATATAATAATACTTGGATGCAAGTTACCAAGCTAGCTATTGATATGACTCCTGCGGAAGGGGAACTGGCGAAGGATGCTGCTCTTGCTAATGAATTCACAGGCTTGCTGGTAAGGATGAAATCCTCCCTGCCAGAGGAACAATTCGTGGCCCTCCAGAAGAAAGATTACATGGACTTGATGCTAACAGGTGCTGCCAAGCTGGAACGTGCAGGTCTGGATTCTCATGTTCAGCCACTAGAAGTTAGCTATCTCCATCCTGAGGGCTTGAAGATGGGCAAGCAAGCTTGGGTTACTCTGAAGGAAGTTGGTGACTTGAAGCTTAATGTGGATAATCTTACCAAAGTCCATATCCTGAAGCCAGCGGAGGAAATTAAGATTGCTAGGTACAGCAGTATGGATGCCGAATTTGGAGCTGTAACTCAATTCGATAATCAGACACAAGCTTGGAATGCAGGTTTTGACCTGTACTTGGATCATACTGGAAAGCTTATTATCAATCCCGCTTCCTCGGCACTCCAGAAAGTTATTAGTCCTAAGGCTAATGTATCTTTGTATGTTAATCTGGCTAATGGAGAAGTTACAAATGCTGCATATGCTACTGCTTTTGATGCGTTTGCAAGAACTGCTGAAGATGTTAAAGTTGAAGGTATGGGAGCACAAGTGCTACGTCTTGGTAGCAAGCGGTTTGATTTTACTCTGGCTACTGGCTTTACCCCTGGTGAGTTGGATACTGTTACAGCTAATGCGCGGCACTTGTGGGCAGATAAGCTGCCCCTGAAGAAGCTGCTAGAGCCAGGAGTTGTTATCAATAGCAATGATACGCCTGTACTGGAGCGGTTGCTGAAGGAGAAACTTGCGGCTAAGGAAGCAGGAACTGCTGGGGAAGCTATTCTGGAGAAGCTTGATAGTATCAGCATCCAACACTTCGACGGAGAACTCAGTGATCTCAAGCATATCCGTGATCTGGAAGGCTTCATTGAAACTGCTAAGTCTCAGCATATCAAGCAGCTAGCGGAAGCTGGTACTGTAGTGGATGATATTGCTGTGCGGCTGAATGCCCCGAAGGAAGCAGTTGTCAGCGGAGAAGGCTCCCTGCTCCAGCACAGCGATATGCTATACAAGCCAAGTACTGCGAAAGTAACCTATGAAGTTACCAATCCTGTGCTCAATCCTATTGATGGCATGATTATGCGCGGGCACGCAGCTGTAGCGGAGAAGATCAGACTTGCTGAGGACTATTCCAAAACAGTATTCGCTAACTTTGCCGGAGAGCTATTTGAGCAATTCCCAGATATCAGTGTTCTGGAAAGTAGGCTTAAAGCTAATGAACTACCTACTGGAAGTACTATGCTTGGTTCCAGCAATGCTAACTACGGGGAAGTTAAGAATGCCTATCAGGCTATTGGAGCTTCCTTTCAACAGCTTCGCAACAAGAGGCTGGATAGCACTACCAGCAAGTTCTTTGCTAGTAAGAATGAGATTCTCCAAGATAAGGAAGCTGCCGCAGAACTTGGTATCTTCATGAATGAACTTCGGAACACTGGGGAGAAGTATGGCTTCCTAGCTACGGAGAATATGGATGCTACAGTTCTTACGAATCTTCTGAATAGTGCTGGAGTTAAGCTTCCACAAGGAGGCAAGCAACTTATCCTGCACCGCGAGCTTATCAATGCTATCGAGAATGATATGGAAGCTCTAGCTAAGGGCCGGAATACTAGCTTCACTAAGGACTTCATAGCAGGTGCGAAAACTGCGGAACTCAAGGCTAGCTATGAAGTATCCCCGAAAGTTGGGAGCTTCCTTCGTGTGCAGACTGTTATCAATGATGAGCGTGCCGGGCATTTCCAAGCTATGTACAATGCCCAAGGATTGGAAAGCCGTCATATCCCAGGTACTATTTACATCCCTCCAATCAATACAGAACGTTACAGCTTCTTCGCATTCGTGCGGGAACGTTCCGGCGGTATGGGTGCGAACTCTCATGTTACTGTGGTTACAGCTAAGAATGCTGAAACACTGCAAGCACAGCTGGCTAAGATTGATCGTAGCATTTATGATGTAATCACCAAGGATGGCAGTAAGCTGTATCATGAAGCTCTTGGGGATTACAAGTATGCTATGAGTGTGAATGAGAGTGGTGTGGATAGTACCCTCCGTAAGCGGGGTGTACTTAGTGATTTCTTCCCTGCTACCAGTCCTGCTGCTGTACTGGAGGATTGGGCCGACTGGCACATCAAGCAAGAGACACGGCTTACTAGGAACTATGTTGAACTTCGCTATGCCCAGCAATTCGCGGAACTCAAAGCTATTGGTCAGGACTTCACGGATATTGCTACTTCTCGCTTTGCTGCCACAGGTGCGAAGTATGAAAGCACCGTTGATAATCCATACATGGATCACATCAAGTTGGCTCTTGGCATTGATAAGAAGAATGAGCAACATTATAGGCTATGGCAGAATGCTAATGAGCTGGTGGAATCTGCTGGCAATACAGCTTTCAACCTTGCTAGGACTGCTTTCGGGGATGCTAAGAAAGGGCTTATCAGTTGGGAACGTGCCAATGAGCTAGCGGAAAGTATGGGAATTAAGCCTCCATTCCGTGGTGCCGCAGAGGATATGATTCAAGCCCAGATACTAGCGAATACTCAGTATGACCGGAATGTAATGAGCCGCTTCGTTAATACCGCGAATTCCGTATTGGCAGCAACTGTGCTTCGGTTGGATTTCATCAACCCTCTAATCAACATTATTAGTACTCCAATCCTTGCAGGTACGGAACTCAGCAGCATTCGCCAACAACTTAAGAATAATCCGGAAGCTCTTGGGAAGCTAGCGGAAATGATGAGCCAGAAGGTTCCAGGTCAGGAACTACATATCCCAAGTACAATGAAGCTGTTGCAGACTGCAATGACAAATTACTTTGGAGATAGCGGGGAGGTTCTTATTGCCAGGTACAAGCAGGCTGGCTATATCAAGAACATTGCTCAACTGCATCATGAAATGTTGGATGATATTAGTGATGTGTGGATTAAAGGCCAGAAGCTGGAAATTGCGGAAGCCAAGATTAAAGCTGCGGTTGATAAGGGAGCTAAGCTTACAGGGAATAACTTTGCTGAGGAATTCACACGCTTTGTTAGTGCGGATATTATGCGGCAGATTACGGAAGCAGCTGGATTGAGTGTTCGGGAGCAGCATGCCTATATTAGTACCTTTGTAAATCGGGTGCAGGGGAACTACATAGCTAATCAACGTCCTCAGCTCTTTCAGGGAGTACTAGGGAAAGCTATTGGCTTGTTCCAGACATATCAGTTCAACCTATTGCAGCAAGTATTCCGGCATGTGGAAGCTGGGGATAAGAAAACACTGGCCATATTCGGGGCCCTTCAGACTAGCATCTTCGGCCTCCAAGGACTTCCAGTGTTCAATGCTATCAATACGCACCTGATAGGGAATGCTGCTGGCAATCCTAACCATGCTGATCTTTATACTGGAACTCAGCAAGCTCTTGGTAAGGAGTGGGGTAACTGGCTCATGTACGGAACAGCTTCTGCTTTCCCGCTTACTCCTAACTGGAGTCTGTATACTCGTGGAGATTTGAATCCAAGAACAGCTACTATACTACCACTGAATCCTGCGGACTGGCCAATAGTAGCAGGAAGTGCTAAGTTCTTTGGGAATCTTGCAAATACCTTCAGCAAGATCAGTGCTGGTGGAGATGTATGGACTTCGCTAGCACAAGGTATTGAACATAATGGCATTAACAGGCCAATGGCAGGACTTGGGCAGTGGCTAGCCAGTGCTAAGACTGGAGCAGTTACAGCTACTACTAGCAAAGGTTCCCTAATAAGTGCCAATGCTGATATCCTGAGCATGGCTACAGCTAGCCGCCTACTAGGAGCTAAGCCTCTGGATGAAGCTGTAGCTATGGATGCTATGTACCGCAGCAACGCTTATCGAGTTAAGGACTTGCTACGGATTGGCCAGCTTGGGGAAGCTATCAAGACTACTCTAATTGGAGGAGCAGAACCTAGCCAGCAGCAACTGGAAGATTTCGCGGTTAGTTACGCAGCCAGCGGCGGCAGGATTACGGAGTTCCACAGCTATCTCATGGGACTTACTAAGGGTGCGAATACAGCTACGGTTAATAGCTTGTTGCAGAAGATGAATAGCCCGCTAGGTAGGAATATGCAGGTTATTATGGGAGGGGAGGAACTGCCGGATTATACGAATATGCAGAATGTTCCTGGGCAGTAGTAGTTTGGGAATAAGGAAGGGTAGGTTCTGTAATAGTTCCTACCCTTCCTTTTAGTACCTGTTACGGATACATAGGAGTATCGTCTCCGGAAATATCTTCATCGGCTAGCAGCACAGTAAACACTTCCAACTCCGTCCAAGTATCTGGAATATCCGGCATCCACTCAAAGTTATTAATATCTGAATTCCACCTTATAGCATAAGCTTCTTGGCTAGCAGTATGATAGTTAGCTTGTTCAATACCTTCCACTAGGAAAGGAACGTCCCCTGTACAGGGGCAGATAAGATAAGTATTTTCTGGTAACATGGTGTTTCTCCTAAGGATGTGAAGTGAATGATGGAGCGCGGGAAATACCTTGTACTAAGCTTTCACAAACGGATTCCCTGCTAACTGGTTCCTATCATCCGTACCAACCCCAAAACGCTGATACTCCAGCAGGAACATTAGGCAACAGATAGCATGTGCGATGTGCGGAATACCACTCTCCGGATCAGTATCTTCCCCACGTTGCCAAGCTTCCAAATGCCGGCGGGCAGCATCGTACATCCGAGTCCACTCCATACCTTTCTGCCAATTATGCGCAGCATATTTCTTAGCCCCGAATTCCAGCACCCGAACTACTTCTTCAGTAGCAAAAGAGGGAAGTAGGGAGTAGCGAAGTTTGCCAGTATCAGCTTTAGTAGCCTGCCTATTAGCACCATGAGCTTGCATAAGTCTTCCAGGTGAAGATACCTGCTCAAATCCTACTACTAGTTCCCTCCACCTTCCAAGTATGAAGTCATATATCCTGCCATTAGTACACCGGATAGCCGCTATCTTAGGTACCCCAAGTTGGGATGTCAGCACCTCAGCGGAAAGCTGTAGTGGGTAAACAACATAGTGCTTGTCTGGCCCTGTAACAACATTCCACAAGCCTCCTTCCACAGAAGTGTATGCGTCCACTAATAAGTGCTCCGTATTAAGTTGCTTATCCATTTGCTTTATCCTCCCTTGCAATAGCTGCTGCATTGGAATACTTCAGTCCTTTGTAGCGAGCACTTAGCTTCTCCATGTTCTGCTGCAAAGTTTCCTATCTAGTAATTCCTAGCCCTTGCCGCAAGCCTTCCATGTAGAACTCCAAGTCACCAAGTTCCTCAATAACATTGGCACGATCCAGAAGCTTCTGGTAGATACAATGTA
>Ga0153916_10000743_pt1 | contig 22433 bp, 20 predicted proteins | sample Opewatmetagenome_FD_109642 | JGI IMG/M metagenome (GOLD analysis project Ga0153916, IMG submission 109642) | Freshwater wetland microbial communities from Ohio, USA - Open water 3 Core 3 Depth 4 metaG | ecosystem: Environmental > Aquatic > Freshwater > Wetlands | place: USA: Ohio, Lake Erie...
AAAGGGTTTCCCTTCCTGGGGCGTCGCCCCAGGCTACTCTGTTTGACCCCCTTGGGGTCATGTCGGGATCGCGGCGATCCCCACCTACAGGATCCTCCTGCAGGGTGGGGACACCCTGCAGCATGGGAAAAGCATTGAGGCTGTCGGGTGCGGAGACCCTACAGCACAGGATACTTAGAAACGGTTTCCCTTCCTGGGGCGTCGCCCCAGGCTACTCTGTTTGACCCCCTTGGGGTCATGTCAGGATCGCGGGGATCCCCACCTACAGGATCCTCCTGCAGGGTGGGGACACCCTGCAGCATGGGAAAAGCATTGAGGCTGTCGGGTGCGGAGACCCTACAGCACAGGGATGTCACGGAGACGATGATCTATTTCTGCAGGGTGGGGACACCCTGCAGCACGGGAAAAGCATTGAGGCTGTCGGGTGCGGAGACCCGACAGCACGGGGATGTCGGGTTTCTGCGCTGCGCTTCGTGACGCAGTCATGGCTTACGCCAGAACCCGACCTACGCGATCGACCCCTCTTGTGTTCCCCCCTACTCCGTAGGGGGGAAGAAGTCAGGATCACAAGGACGCTGATCTATTTCTGCAGGGTGAGGACACCCTGCAGCATGGGAAAAGCATTGAGGCTGTCGGGTGCGGAGACCCGACAGCAAAGGGATTGCTTCGCCGCGCTCGCAATGACACTCCCCTTTTTCTTTCCCCCCGGGTACCGGGGGGAAGGTTGGTGTTGACCCCTCTTGTTTTCCCCCCTACAAATAGTAGGGGGGAAGAAGTCATAATCAGAAGAAGTCTTCGAACCATTGAATCATTCGGCGGAATATCTTCTGAAAGACTTTCGAGTCGTCCCCTCGGAAGACATCGATCTGGTCGCCGTGCGCCATGCCGTAGAGGACCAGACCAACTGCAGTGGAATGGACGGGAGAATCGGCGGTTTTCATTAAGCCGCCCAAGCCGGCGGGACGCCCGATTTTCACCGGCAGCCCGGTGACTTCTTCGGCGAGTTCGTCGACACCGTCAAGCAAGGCGCCACCGCCGGTTAGTACGATGCCGGTGGTCAGGAGATCGTAGCAACCGCTTTGTCTGATTTCGTGGAGTGCGAGCTCAAAGATTTCTTGTACTCGCGGTTGGATGATGGATGCCAGGACGCTGCGAGAGACTTCCCGAGGAGCCCTGCCCCCGACGCCAGGGATCGAAATGACTTGGTCGTCGCGAGCCCGAGATTCGAGAGCGCAGCCGTGCTCCAGTTTGATAATTTCCGCTTGCTCGAGTGGGGTCTTGAGACCCATAGCAATGTCGCGAGTGACATATTCACCTCCGAATCCGATCACAGACGTGTGACGGATACTGCCATTAGAGAAGATCGCTATATCTGTGGTTCCACCGCCGAAGTCGATGAGACCGACTCCGAGTTCTTTTTCGTCCTCGGTCAGGACGGCATAGGATGACGCCAGGGGTTCAAGCACCAGGTCACGGACGGAGATGCCGGTTCGCTTCACGCAGCGATAGATGTTCTGCGCGGACGTGACGGCTCCGGTGATGATGTGGACGTCGGCTTCCAGACGGACACCTGCAATGCCGATGGGGTCTTTGATTCCATCCTGGTCGTCCACGATGTACTCCTGGGGAAGCACATGCAGGACTTCGCGGTCGATAGGTAGAGCCACCGCTTTGGCGGCTTCGATGACCCGATCGACATCCTTCTCCGTGATCTCATTGGGTTGAGATCTGCCCTTTTCGCGTGAGACGGCGATCACACCTTTGGAATTGATGGACCGGATATGATCCCCGGCGATACCGGCGTACACTGACGACACTTCGACCCCCGCCATCCGTTCGGCTTCTTCAATCGCTTTCTCGATGGCTTCGGTCGTCTTGTCAATGTTGACTACTACCCCTCTTCGGATGCCGGTGGATGGGCAGAATCCGACACCGACAATGTTGGCACCGCCTTCCGGTGTCAATTCCGCGATGATCACGCTGATCTTGGTGGTCCCGATGTCCAGACCCACGATCATGTTATTTTCTGCCATGGTTATCTCCGGAAGGCATCTGAGTAATCTGACACGCCTTGAGAGGTCAGACGAGGGCGTCTGACAGCACCTTGTCCGGCTGCCGCCGGATTATCCCTTGATGGGCGACACGATGACCCAATGGGGGAACCGCATGTCGATTTCCACATCTTGATCCGCAAAGTCCTGTCGATTCCTGAGCATGAATTCTTTGAGGACGTCCCAGTTGACGCCTGACGCGTCTTTCGCCACGCGGACTCGGGATTGACCGTCCGACAGATTCATGATAATCTGATTGTTTCTCATGTAGAAGTCGGAGATCATTTGGTACACGTCAGGGGTTTTGTTGCTGATGTCCAGCGCGCAATTGATTAAAGCCATGACACCCTCCGTAGTTACGGGTTGCCCAATGTCAAGCTTTGCGACGTCGATGTTCGATAGCATCGGCAAATCCCAGGTAGTTCCGTGCCAGGTGGGACCGAGGTATTTTCCGTTGGCGCCGATTATGCCCAGGGGATCCCCAGCAATAAGGAGCAAGGGTCTGACTTCCTCGACAAGGATGACGAGGGTCGATGGGAATCGGCGGAACACGTGAGCATGGTCGATCCACGGATTGCTTTCCACCTCAATTCGCATCCGTGTCAGGTCCAGAGCCAGCATCGAAGCGCCAATGGGAATCGTGGTGCGGCTCAACACCGTATCCACTGTCAGACGGGTGACGCCTTCGACACGCACCGATCTCAGCGGAAAACGCACTTTGCTGCCCCACCAGTCCCGGAGTGCCCGGTACGCCCAGGGTCCTTGGTAGCATCCCAACGCCACCACAGCCAGGACTGCAAGCAGAGTTATTCTGCGTTTCCAGACTGCTTTACGATTCCTCTTCTTCCGGACCAAAGCCGACCTTCTTGATTTCGAGTTCCAAATGGATTCCCATCGAGTTGTGGACGCGCCTTTTCAATTCCGTGATGACCGCCAGGACGTCCTGAGCGGTGGCATTGCCGCGGTTGACGATGAAGTTGGCATGCTTGGTGGAGACTTCGGCACCGCCTATGGAGAAACCTTTGGCGGCGACGGCTTCCAGGATTCTTCCGGCATAATCACCCGGCGGTCGTTTGAACACGCTGCCCGCGGAAGGGTATTCCAGAGGCTGCGATTTCTGTCGCAGTTCCGTCACTCGATCCATCTCCGCCTTGATGGTGTCCCGATTGCCTTCGGTCAAGCGAAATGACAACGACGTCACGATTTTGCCCTCCAACTCCTCAGCACGGCGATAACCGAAGGTAATATCCTGTTTGTACAGCTTTTTTGGGGTGGTGCCTGGTTCCAGAGTTTCTACCGATTCCAGAGTGTCGGACAGGGTGCCGCCATAAGCGCCGGCGTTCATGACGATGCCGCCTCCCAGGGCGCCGGGTATGCCACAGATGGACGCCACGCCGTCGAGTCCGTGCCTCAAGGCTTCCTCGGACAATTCTTTGATGGTTACCGCCGCTCCCGCCACTATCATGTTCCCGTGGCATTCGATGTGGCGAAACTCACCGCCGAGCCGGATCACCACTTCCCGAATGCCGTCGTCGCTGACCAATAGGTTGCTTCCTTCGCCGATCAGCAGATAGCGGAGCCCGAGGTTCTGGATTTCGGCAAGGGCATGCTGGAGCGAATCCATATCTTCGGGTTCGAGCCAACAGTCTGCCGGACCGCCGATGCCGAACGTCGTGTGCTTCGACATGGGCTCCCGCATCTTGATGCTACCCCGGAACCCTCCAGCCAGGGTCCGGCAAAATGTCTGAATCGCTTCCACCGCCGAGCCGTTCGAATAATTCCTTTGCAACGCTTCCCACGTCTCCTGCACCGAATGTGATCACCATGTCTCCTTCCCGGCACACCGTACGCAGCTCGTCGAATACCGACTGGCGCGAGGGACAGAATGCAGCGTCCGGATGACCAGCCTCCCTTGCCGCAATTGCCACCAATTCGCCGCTGATTCCTTCTATGGGTTTTTCTCGAGCCGGGTATATATCCATCACCCGCAAGACGTCGGCTTCCAGAAATATCCATCCGAATTCCCGTTGGAAATCGCGGGTTCGCGAGTACAGGTGGGGTTGGAACACCGCCACGATCCTGCGATTCCAGCCTTGACGGGCGGCTCGAAGAGTCGCTCGAATTTCGGTCGGATGGTGACCGTAGTCGTCCACGATCAAGATGCCCTGGGCTTCTCCAATAGTCTCAAACCGCCGGCGAACGCCGGAAAAGTGGTTGAGCGCTTTCCGAATCGTGGAGAAGTCGATATCCATTTCCAGCCCGACCGCGATGGCAGCCAGCGAGTTTTTGACATTGTGTTCCCCGGGCACATGGATTGTCACCCGCCCCAATTCCTCGCCTTTCAGGACTGCGGTGAAGGAGGAGTCATCACGATCGTATCGGATGTCGCGCGCGGTCAATCCTCCACCGTACTTGATCCCGTAGGGGATCACGGGACGCTTGATCCGAGGCGCAATGTCACTGACTTCCACTTCATCCAGGCACAGGATTACCGATCCAAAGAACGGCACCTTGTTGGCGAATTCGACGAAGGTGTCTTTGATGTCCTCAAGATCGCGATAGCAGTCCAGATGTTCCGTTTCAAGGGTGGTGATCACCGCCAGGTCGGGGAACAGCTTCAGAAACGAGCGGTCGAACTCATCAGCTTCCGCGATCAGCACCGGTCCCAGTCCCAGTTTTCCGCCTGTCCTCAACGATCGCAGCAACCCGCCCACGATGATGGTGGGATCCAATCCGGCGGTCGACAGAATCTCGGCAGCCATGGATGTGGTGGTAGTTTTGCCGTGAGTTCCGGCGACGGCAATCCCGAATTTCAACCGCATGAGCTCGCCCAGCATTTCGGCTCGGGGGACGGTAGGGATATGCCGTTCCCGAGCGGCTCGCAGTTCCACGTTATCCGGAGTGACGGCTGAGGAAAACACGACGACGTGCGCATCGCCCACGTTATCGGGATTATGACCCTGGAAAATCTCACACTTCAGAGATTTCAAGCGAGTGGTGACGTCGGTACTCTGGAGGTCGGAACCGGTGACTTTGAAGCCCATATTGACCAGGACTTCAGCGATCCCGCTCATTCCGGCGCCGCCGATTCCCACAAAATGGATGTTGTGGAATTTCCGAAAGATTCTGGTCATGATATCAGCGACTCAAGATCATCTACGATATGCTTCAGCGCGTCCGGTCTTGCCATGGATGTCATGCCCTGGCGCATGATCGCCAGTTGTTCCGGATCGGACAGGATTTCTTTGATTGCATCGGCGAGACGAAGACCGTGCAGCTCGTGATCAGGGATCATCATGGCGCCACCGGTGGCGACCAGAGCATGTGCGTTCCAGTCCTGGTGACTGGCTGCGGCATGAGGATACGGGATCAGAATCGATGGGATGCCGCGCAGAGTCAATTCGGCGAGGGTCAGAGCCCCGGCTCGGGACACCGCCAAATCCGACACCGCATAAGCTTCGCTCATCGGGTCGAAGAAATGCTGGATATACGTTTTTCCCGGCAGAGTCCGAGGGAGGTCGATCCGGGAGATGTCGATGCGTTTTCCGGTTTGCCATACCAGATTGGCGATGGTCAGGATTTCCGACAAGACGTCTCCTACTGCCTGATTGATCGACAGAGCGCCCTGACTTCCACCGGTCACCAGCACTGTTGGCAACTCAGGATTCAAGCCCCATCGATGCAGAATCTCTGCTCGGCTGGGATCGGCATCCCTGGGGGGCACAGGATTTCCATGGATCCGGATCCGGGCATTGCCTCGAAGGTGTTTTCGGGCTTGGTCGAACCCAAGAAAGATCAGATTGACGCGGGGCGCCAGCATGCGGGTAGTCCAACCGGGGAAAGCGTTCTGTTCCTCGATGGCACGCGGGATTTTCCGCAGATATGCAGCAAACAGGACGGGACCGGACACATACCCGCCCGTTCCGACCACTAATTGCGGGTTGTATCGTTTCATCAAAGTCAGACAATGGCGCACGGAATTCAAGACCTTGAACGGGAACAACAGATTCTTGGTGACTCGTCGGCGGTACAGGGGTTCGATGTCGATCAGTTCTAATCTATATCCTCTGGGAGTGACCAGGGTTGACTCCAATCCGCGTTTGGTGCCGACAAAGGTAATCTCAGCGCCGGGATGACGCCGGGTGATTTCTTCTGCGATTGCCAAAGCCGGAAACAGGTGGCCGCCGGTTCCGCCCCCTGCGAAGATTGCTCGGAAGCTACTCATCGCGATCTTCCTGATATGGGGCGTGACGGGAGATATTTAGCAACACTCCGGCACAGGCTAAGAACATGAGGAGCGAGGTTCCGCCATAACTCAAGAATGGCAGAGGCAGACCTGTAGTGGGCACGGCGCCGGTCGCCACCGCGATATTGATGAGGGCGTTGAAAGATATCGATATGACCAGACCGGCAGCCAGTAGGCGCCCGAAGTCGTCGGGAGCGAATTTGGCAATCTGCATGCCGCGCCAGAAGATGAGGACGAAGAGCGTCACCGCCAGCATGGTGCCGATTAAGCCCCATTCTTCGCCCAGAATGGAAAATATGAAGTCTTTGTACGGTTCGGGAAGGAAGTGGAATTTCTGCATCCCATTGCCGGGTCCTACACCGAACAGTCCGCCTCTTCCAAGCCCAATCAGGGATTGCCACAACTGGTAACCGTCGCCCTTGATGTCGGACAGAGGATTCAAGAAAGTAATCAGACGGGCACGGCGGTAAGGGGCGCTCACCATATAGATCAACAGCGGAGGCACAATCACACCTGCCGTTGCCAGCAGATACCGTATGCGCACGCCGCCCAGGAACAACATGGTGCCGCCCAAAAGGACGATCAAGGCTGCCATGGAGAGATTCGGTTCCAACGCTACCAATGCCGCCATCGAGGCGATGATGATTCCGAAGGGGACTGTTCCGGATAGCTCCGCCAGGCGGTCGTGTTTCCGAACCAAGGCATCAGCAAGGAACAGCACCATGGCGATTCTTGCAAGTTCCGAAGGCTGGAACGACATGCCGAGAACGTTCATCCATCGTCCCACGGACTTGCCCCAATGTGCGAGCAGGACTCCTGTCAGGAGTAGAAATGCCACCACGAGCAAGGGACGCGAGAGCAAACGGAGATAGTGATAGTCCACTCGCCACAGGACAATCATCACGATTATGCCGGCAATCATCCTTGCGATATGACTGAACCACAGAGAGGAGGGCGATCCGGTACGATCCAGAGATACTCCCGCCGATGCGCTGAGCATTACGACGCCGCCTATCGCTGTCAGGACTAACACCGACAATGCCAGAGTTCGATCGGTGTGACCATGAGGCTGGTGGTTCTCAGGGATCAGAGGGCTGTCAGATTGTGTATCCATTGTTTGAAGCACCGACCGCGCTCTTCAAAGTTGCGAAATTGATCGAAGCTGGAGCCCATGGGCGATAAGAGGACGGTGTCGCCTGCTCGCGCTAATCCAGCTGCCAAGATAACCGCATCTGGCAAATCGTCGGCGCGGTGGATCTCGACGGCAGAATGCCAGGATTTCTTGAGCATAGGACCGGCTTCGCCGAAAACGATGACCAGTTTAACATGCGCTTTGAGATACGGAATTACGCGGGAATAGTCTTCCTTTTTGGCTCGCCCGCCGGACAGGAGGATCACCGGGGTGGTCATCGCCTGCAGGGCGGTGATTCCCGCCTGGACGTTGGTCGCTTTGGAATCATTGATCCAGTGGATTCCGCCAAATGTGCCCACGGATTCCAAGCGGTGTTCCACGCCCTGGAAGGTGCGGACGGCATCTTGAATCGAGGAGGCGCCAATCCCGATGGAGCGACAGCAGGCTACCGCCGCCAACACGTTCTCAACGTTATGTAATCCGGGGATTCGGATGTCATTGACGTCCAGGATCGGCACCCAATTGCCGGACTCCTTCATCACCACCCGGCGATTTTTCACAGTGATATCTGCCAGGTCGGATATGATGGAAAAGCCAAGCTTCTTCGATGCCGCGTCCTTAACAGCATTTGCCACCACCGGATCACCTGTGTTGAATATCAAGGTGTCGTCCCGATGCTGATTCAAAAAGATCTTCCGTTTCAATGCGACATAATTGTCAAAGGTTCCATGCCGATCCAGGTGATCCGGGGTGACATTCAATATCGCGGCAATCTTGGGATGGAAAGTCGGGGCGGCTTCCAATTGGAAAGAGCTGACTTCGACCACCGCCCAGGAATCCTTGTCCAACTTGTCAACCACAGCCGACAGCGGATTTCCGATGTTACCTGCCAGCGCATTGGGAACGCCTGATTGAGTCAGGATGTGAGCAATCAATGCCACGGTAGTCGTTTTGCCGTTGGTACCAGTCACGGCGATCAGGGGACAGGGCAGAAGACGAGATGCCAGCTCCAACTCGGAAATCACTTCAGGTCCCGAGCTCATCAATATCTGTATTGGAAGGTCATTGGTGTTGACCCCCGGGGACAGAACGACAAGGTCGGATTCGAAGATGCGGTTTGTCGTGTGCCGACCGGATTCGAAGTCGATCTCCAGAGCCTCGAGCTCTTTAATGGCGGTGGCGAGCTGTCTTGAGCGGAGGCGGTCACTCACGAACGGAATCCCGCCGCGGCTCTTGACCAATTTGGCGGCGGCAAGACCGCTGCGAGCCATACCCAGAATTGCCACAGATTTGCCTTTCAAGTCCACGGGTCACCGGACTTTGAACATGCCGAGGACAATCAGAACCAGCAGGATTTCCAGGATCCAAAACCTGACCACCACTTTGGGTTCCGCCCATCCCAGCAATTCGTAGTGATGGTGGATGGGAGCCATCCGGAAAACGCGCCGTCCTTCTCCGAATTTGCGCTTGGTGTATTTGAAATAGTAGCGCTGGATAATCACCGACAGGGCTTCCATGACGAAGACACCGCCGATGACGATGAGGAATAACTCTTTCTTGATCAGGATCGCCATCATCCCCAGCGCGCCACCCAGTGATAGCGATCCGGTATCCCCCATGAAGACCTCGGCTGGATACGCATTAAACCACAGGAAACCCAAGGAGGCTCCCAGCATGGCAGCGCAGAAGACGGTCAACTCGCCGGCGCCATCCAGGTGGATGATATTCAAATAACTGCTGAAGTTGACATGACCGGTGACATAGCACATGCCCGCCATGGCAGCCGAGGCTATTCCCACCACACCGATCGCCAGACCATCAAGACCATCGGTCAGGTTGACGCCGTTGGAAGTCCCGGAGATCACGATAATAATGACAGGAACATAGAAGATGCCGAATGGGAAAAATACGTTTTTGAAAAAGGGCATCGTCGTTTCAGTCAAGTGCCCCGCGAAATTGGAGGACAGTTTTTCCGGGAACGTCAGGAGGATAATGCCCACGATGATTCCCAGGGAGATTTGACCCGCCCATTTGTACTTCGCCACCAATCCTTTCTTTTTCCGTTTCACGGCTTTCAGGTAGTCGTCCATGAAGCCGATCAATCCCATCCAGACGAAGGCACCCAGCGCCAGGTGGACGTAGGTGTTGTCCAGACGTGCGAACAGCAGGGTCGGGATGATCACCGCACCCAGAATAATCAACCCTCCCATGGTGGGGGTGCCGAGCTTCTTTTTATGCGTGGCGGGTCCGTCGTCCCGGATTTCCTCGCCGATTTGGTTTCGGCGCAAGAGCCTGACAATATGTGGACCGATCAAGAAGCTAATTAGCAATGCGGCAACCGCAGCAGCCGCGGCACGAAAAGTGATGTACCGGAAGATATTCAATCCGGAGACGACGTCACGCAGCGGATAGAAGATATGATAGAACACGTTTCGGCACCTGATTCTGATTCGGTCACCTGCCATCTACGGAGAGATGGCAGCACGTTCGATCAGCTGCCACTTGCGGAGAGATGGCAGGACTTTCGATCAATGACGGTGGCTCTTGTAGTATTGCTCGATCTCGGGGAACAATTTGACCAGGACTTGCTCCATGGCGACGCCCCGAGAGGCTTTAAATAGTACCGCGTCGCCGGCTTTGAAGAGTCCGGTCAGTCGTTTGGTCAACGCCGGGTTATCAGGATAGGACTCGATGATTTTCTTGAGACCAGCCGGCACGTTTTCCCCAATCCAGGCGGCACGTTTTCCGACCGTGAAGAGCATGTCGAACAGGCGGTCAGTAAGAAAGGTACCAATCTCCCTATGCAGCTTCTCTTCGTCAGAGCCAAGTTCTAACATGTCCCCCACGACGAGGATGTGCCGCTTGGCAGGACGAGAGAGCAGTACATCGACCGCTGCCCTCAGGGATTCGGGATTCGAATTGTAGGTATCGTCCCACACTTCCACGCCCTCAATATGGAAAGACTTCAGCCGCCCCCATTCGGGCTCGACTTCTGCCAAGCCGGACACGACGTCTTTGACCGGGACCTCGAAAGTGCGGGCGATGGCTGCGGCTGCGACCGCAGAAGGGATCCACAGATCCCCGATAACGTTCAGCGCGACTTGCTGGTTTTCGACTTCGAGGATTGGTTGCCCGCCGGGCGAATGACCGACTACATCGACTCGAAAATAGTTTTCGAATTCGATGCCGGGGGGAGGGGCGCCGATTCCGAACCCGATGACTTTCGCGCCGCCAGTCAGCCCCATCACTACCGGATCGTGCGCTGGGGCGAGAATTTTGCCTTTCTGCCTGAGATAATCGTAGAGCTCCCTTTTGGCACGAATGACGCCGTTGATGTCACCAAATCCTTCGAGGTGCACCGGCGCAATTCGTGTAATCAGTCCGTGCGTGGGTGCGGCGATTCGACACAGCTTCGATATTTCATTTTGGTGATTTGCGCCCATTTCGATGACAGCGATCTGGTGGTAGATGGCTAAGTCCAGGAGTGCCAGGGGCAACCCTATCAGGTTATTTCGATTACCGGGAGTTTTGAAGACACGGTATTTCTTCGCCAGTAGCACTGATGCCCACTCTTTGGTGGTGGTTTTCCCAATGGAGCCCGTGATCGCCACCACGGGAATTTCCGTACGTTTCCGCCACCATGAAGCAAGCTTGACCAGAGCTTTTTCGGTATCGTTGACTCGGAGGAAAATGGTCTCGGGACTACTTCCGGCATAGCTGCCGTGCCATCCTGTGGATACGACAGCGCCGGCAACTCCCGATTTCAAGGCGGCATCGACAAAATCATGCCCATCGAAATGGGGACCCTTCAACGCCCAAAAGATCTCCCCGGGACGGATGATTCTAGTGTCGATGCTGACTGTGGGAAAGAGCTTGAATCCGGGTCCGGACAAGTCAGCTCTCAGAATCTTGGCAACCTCGATGACGGTCAGATTCATGGATTATCCCGGGTTCAGAGGCACTCGGCTACGACCTGACGGTCATCAAACGGCTCTTTCCGATCCTGGATTTGCTGATAGGACTCGTGTCCCTTGCCGGCGACCACTACCACGTCGCCGGGATGGGCTTCCGTGAGCGCTTTGCAGATTGCTTTCCGCCGATCCACTTCGACGATGAAGGGACGGTCGCCGCTCAATTCGGCGGTGATATCTTCAATGATCGATTTTGGGTCTTCGGTTCTGGGATTATCGCTGGTAATGACGATCAGATCGGACAGATTTTGGGCGATTTTGCCCATGACGGGGCGCTTCTTTCGGTCGCGGTCACCGCCGCAGCCGAAGACGGTAATCAGGCGTTCGCCCGGCATCGATCTGGCGGTTCGAAGGCAATTGTCCAACGCATCGGGAGTATGGGCGTAGTCCACGATAACCGTGAATGGGACATCCAGTGGCACGCGTTCGAATCTGCCCGGAACCGATAGCAACATGGATAAGCCTTGCCGAATGTCATCCAGAGGAACTTCCAGAGCCAGCGCTGCTCCGACCGCCGCGAGCAGATTCGAGGCATTGAACGAACCAACCAACGGCGTTTCAAAGCGCGTTTCACCTTGCGATGTGCGCACCGTCAACCGGGTGCCTTCCCAATCAGTCTCAACCTCGTGACCGTACAGATCTGCCCTGGGGTTGTTCAACGAATAGGTCCAGACTCTGGCAGATGTCATGCGCTTATAGGTGTCACTCACGGGATCGTCTTCGTTAAGGACGGCGGTTGCAGCGCCACGGAGGTTCTTGAACAACAGCGACTTGGCATCGCGATATTCCGCAATCGTGTGATGGAAATCCAGATGCTCGTGGCTCAAATTGGTGAAGACCGCTGCGGAAAAGTCCAATCCGTACACACGGTCCAGCACCAGGGCGTGGGAACTGACTTCCATCGCGACGACTTGCACCCGTTCCTGACGCATCCGGTCAAAGAGCTCGCACAGATCCAGGGATTCGGGAGTGGTATGGATCGCAGGCAGCGGCTGATCGCCAATCCGATTCTCGATGGTGCCGATCATGCCGGCTGGGGGCATCGCATTTTGGAAGACCGACCATAACATGTAAGCGATAGTGGTCTTGCCATTGGTGCCGGTCACGCCAATCAGCTTGAGGTCGCGCTCGGGATGGTCAAAGAAGCAAGAGCTGATCAGCGCCAGCGCTTTGCGGGACGAAGCCACCCTCACGTGAGATGCTTGCAATGAGCGATCCCAGGGCTCTTCATGCACGACCGCCGCCGCGCCACGTGCAATGGCTTCGGGGATGTAGCGGTGCCCGTCAGTGGCGTATCCTTTGATTGCGACGAACAGATCACCCTTTTGAACCAGGCGGGAATCGTATCGGACGGCGTTGATTTGCACACCCTCGTCACCATGCAATTCGGCGTCCGATAGGTCAGCGATCAAATCTGACAGTCGTTTCGTGACCGGAGTCATCAAGTCGTCTCGCCAATTAACTGGCAGCGAGTGCCTGGTTCGATTGCGGTTCCGGGTTTGGGTTCCTGGCTCTTGACGAGTCCCATCCCGGTCACGGACACGTCCAGACCGCGTTTAGTCAAGGTCTTCACTGCACTCCGAATCGGGATCCCTACTAGCTCGGGCATCACATTGGGGGAATCGTTGATCGCATTTGCGTTATGCCGATGATGACTATCGTCTTTGTCTTTCTTGGCGGTTGAATCAGAAGTAGCATCCGAGGTATCGTGGTACACGAAGACGGTGCCGGTGGATGATTCGGCAGCCATCCAGCGTGTCATGATATTCTTGAACGCCGGAGCCGCGACCTGGCTCCCGTAGTGAAGTCCCTTGGGGTCATCAAGAATCACCAACGCTAGGTATTTGGGGTCTTCGGCGGGCACGAAACCGACGAATGAGGATACGAATTTGTTCTGATAATACACATTATGCACAAAATCGACCTTTTGGGCGGTGCCGGTTTTGCCTGCGACCGTAATGCTTTTCATCGCGGCGGCCTTACCGGTTCCGGACTTGACAGCTTCAACCATGAATTCTTTCAGCGTTTGGCAGGCGCGAGGGGAAATGGCGCGCCGGATTTTGATGGGCTGGATATCGACGCCGGATCTGGATTGGAAGATTTGGGGTCTGAGCAGGTCGCCGCCGTTAGCGATGGCGCCGTAAGCCATGGCAAGTTGAAGCGGAGTAACCAAGACGCCTTGCCCGATACAAAAATTGCTCAAGGTGCTACCACTCCAGCGGGATGGTAGGTGCACGACTCCTCGCGCCTCGCCTTCCATCGCGATCCCGGAGGGCTGACCGAATCCGAAGTCTCTGGCGGTTTTGTAAAGAAGATTCGGACCTACTTCGTATCCGATTTTCGCCATACCAATGTTGGAGGATTGGGCGAAGACATTGCGGAAGGTCAACGTGCCATGAGGGTGGGCGTCGCGAAATATTCTTTTGCCGAACACCACTTGACCGTATTCGCAGAAAAAGGTGCGCTCCGGAGACATGCCGGATTCCAATGCGGCGGCAGTCACAATGAGTTTGTAAGTGGACCCGGGCTCGTACATGTCCGTGATGGGGCGACAACGCTGGTATTCGGTGCGGGTATTTTCGGGCGAATTGGGGTCGAAGGGCGGGTAGGTCGAAATGGCAAGAATCCGACCGGTGCGGGGCTCAGTCATAATCGCCACACCGCATTCCGCTCGGTAGGTTTCCACGGCGGATGCCAATTCTTCATCGACGATGGTCTGCGCGACGATGTCAATCGTCAGCCAGACGTCATTCCTACGAGACACGACCTGCTGATCATTGACAGCCACTCTCACGGCGCGACGGGCATCCGTCCAGCATTCCACTTTCCGGGGTTCGTCGCGGAGAGTTGCATTGCAGTAATGCTCCACGCCGTTAATCCCAACTCGATCACAATCGGTGGCGCCTATCACTTGACCTGCCAATGCTCCGTAGGGGTATATCCGCTTAGGCTCACGTGCCACGCGGACACCGGGAAGTTCCATTCCCTTGATTCGCAAGGCGCGCGGTTCGTCCACCCCACGATCCACCCAGACGAACGGAGAGGACGGTTTTAGACGTTTCTGCAGATACGAGGCGCGAAAGCCCAGAACATTCGCCAGTGAGGAGAGTGACGTCTTGTCTTTCAGTAATCTGGAAGGGACGGCGCCGACGGCATAATAATGTGGAAGATCGATGGCGAGTATTTGACCATTGCAGTCGAGGATGGTGCCCCGGATTCCGGCGACATCCAACTCCTCAAGGTATTGGTCCTCAGCCTTCTCCACGAAGACCGAGTGTTTGATACCTTGGATCCAGACGAGCTTGATCACCAGCCCGATCCAGGCGAGCATCACTACGACAATCAAGAATTTCCAGCGCCAGGCGATCAAGCCTGCCTGGGCTGCCGCGGCAACCCGAGTTCGTCTGTGTTCATAGTCCTGGATCACAGGTCGCTGCCAATTATCAAGATGTTCCGATTCGCCCCTCTGAGGCAATAGGGGATTGCTATTTGATGGATGCTAACGATGGATTTCGGTCTGTGACTCCGCCGGGCTGCTCATTGCCGATTTCCAGTCCCGGGACTTGCAGGATTCGGGGCGGTCGATTGGCGTATTGCATGTGGAGGTTTTCCCGAGCCAATCGGTCGATTCTTGCGAAGCTGCGGAGAGTGGTCATTCGATTCGTCAGGTGTTTTTGCTGACCCTGCAATTCTTCCAGCTCTGTGGACAGACGGGATTTCTTGATTCTCAGGGTGTCCACATATACGCCCTTCCAGGTCCAACCCAGGATCAGGAAGATGCCGACGCCGATAGCCATCACCCAGCGCCACCAGCGGGAGCGACGGCGCAAACGCACCGGGCGCAGCGGGCGGTGGTAATTCTTGGATAGTCGAGTTAGTCCTGCATTTCTACGTTTCATGATCTGATCTTCTCTGCGGCACGAAGTCGAGCGGATCGAGCTCGGGGGTTCCGACTACACTCCTCGTCAGAGGGGCGCACGACATGCCGGGTCAGTATGTTCAGCTCCGGGGACCGACCGCACACGCAATAGGGAACTTCCGGCGGACAGATGCATGGTTTGGAACGGTCCTGGAACAGAGTCTTGACAATTCGATCTTCCAAAGAATGATAGCTGATGACCGCTATCCGTCCGCCTGGAGCTAACATCTTCAGCAGAGTGTTGAGTCCCGTTTTCAAGCTCTCCAGTTCGCGGTTGATGGCGATGCGCACAGCTTGGAACACCCTGGACAGGGATTTGGTTCGATGGTCCGGCGGGGTGGCTGATCTGACGATCTCCACCAAGTCCTCTGTGGTCGCGATGGAGTGGAGATTTCGAAACCGGATTAGTTTTCGGGCAATCAGCGATGAGTGCTTTTCCTCACCATAGTTCCGGAACAGATTCGCAAGTTCGGCTTCGGTCAACTGGTTGAGGAAGTCAGCAGCAGTGGTGCCACCGGAGGAGTCCATTCTCATGTCGAGAGGACCTGACAACCGATGGCTGAACCCCCGGTGTGGGGTATCCAGTTGGTGGCTGGATACCCCGAGGTCGAGGAGGACACCGGCAAGGGGTTGGGAAATAAGAGGGGATAGGAGATGGTCGGCTTCGGCAAAGGAACCGTGAATAATTACGACATTAGAACGGTCGGGAAAACGTTTCCTACAATACTCCACCGCCTCCGGATCACGGTCGATGCCGATCAAAGTACCAGAAAGATTAAGCCTATCAAGGATCGCCGCCGCATGCCCTCCACCTCCCACCGTTCCATCACAATATATGCCCGATGGGTCAGTCACCAACCACTGGAGCACTTCGTTCAGAAGAACGGGTTGGTGAAACGAAGACTCCATCAGCCTGACCAGTTGATTTCCAACAACGGGAAGTCCGCGATTCGGCTCATCAGACTGGGGTACTCCAGGATCATATCCGAGACGGCGAGGTCAGACATCACATCGTAATCAGACGCATTCATCACAGACAGAAAGATGTCCCAACCTCGATTGCGGAGTTTCGCCAGTCTGGAGATCAGGACGGACAGACAATCGGGATCCAGATTCGTGATGCCTATCGTGTTCAGGACGATGCGACCCCGAAGATATTCCAAAGAATGATCCAGGAAGAATTCGAGTTGAGCTAATCCTTCCCTGTTGAGCGAGCCGTCACAATATATGACGGAAATGCCACGGCGGCGTCTATGGAGAATTTGCATGTTACGAGACAATCTTATGTCAGGATTCAATGACCAAAGGAGAAGGCATTCCGGGTTGATTACCCGGAAGCATTGGACGAATTGCTGCCCGGAGCCGGTGTCGGGGTCGGCGGCTCAGGAGCCAACATCACTTCTTCCATCAATTTTTCATAGGAGACCAGCTGACTTTCCAGATATGCACTATAGGTCTCTGGATTCCAGATTTCGATGCGTTTGGAAACTCCCAGCACGAGGGCTTTTTCGGTAATGCCGGCATGCTCCAGTAGTTTGGGTGGGACCGCAATCCGTCCCTGGTCGTCACACCGTCTGCGAACAGCCTCCCCATAGATGAAGCGCTGGAACAGACGGTCATTGGTTTTGGAAAATGAAAGGTTCTGCAACCGTCTGTCGATAACCTCCCACTCCTCTTCGGGAAAGCCAAAGATGCATTTGTCCAATCCAGGGACCAAGACAAAGGTGGCAGTACCGGGGAGTTCCCGACGAATCTCGGCGGGGATATTCAACCGCCCTTTGGTGTCCACGGTATTGGGGAATCTTCCGATCAGAGAAGGCATTGAAGGGTCAAATCTCCACTATCAACCATTTCATGGGAATTTTAGGGAATATGTGGGATAATTATACTACAATCTTAGGGCAATGTCAAGCAAAAAATTGGAAATTCGTGAAGCTCTCGACGACTATACCACGGACAAATTTCAAGAGAAATTGTTTGACTCTGTTGCAATTTTTCTTTATCTTTACAATTCACTTTGCCAGGGCTTGGAATTCAATTTCGCGACCAATAGTGCTTGATTTATCGGGATTTTGCAGCCTGCCTCGGATGCGTTCCAATGCGTCCATCTGCACGGATACCCAGTACGATCTTGACCGATTGACCTGTTTCGGATTACCACGTATCTCTTTATTGAATTGGGATTTGGATCGAGAACCCTTGAACGGACACGTGATCATTCCATCGGGAAGGAAGGCTCATGATTGATGAGAATACTGCGAAAAGAATATCGCAGCAAGTCATCGGGTTGTCGCCGGCTGACGAGACGGAGGTCATCATCAGCGGCGGACCCAGCTCGTTGACCAGATATTCCGGTAACGCGATCACCCAGAATGTATCCAGCAACACCATCAGCCTGATGGTGAGGGTTGTGAAGGATCGGAGGCTTGGAAAAGCGACCACGAACAGACTGGAGGACGATTCGTTGCGGAAGGCGGTTGACAGCGCCATGGCGATGACCAGGTTTCAGAAGCCCATGTCTGACTATATGCCGATGCCTGAGCTCCAGGAGTATCTTCCGTTGCACGGATTTGTGCCGGAAACGGTCGCATTGGGTCCCGTGGAACGGGCACGGACTATCGGGAAGGTTGCAGCGGCAGCCAGGGAAGCGGATTTGGAAGCAGCAGGCGTGTTCTCCAATGGAGCATCCCAGTTGTGCATTGCCAATTCCCACGGACTGTTCGCTGCCCATCAAAGTTCCTCTTGCGAATTCAGTGCTACGATAGCGTCTAAGGATTCCTCGGGATGGGCGGAGGCGTCATCCAAGGACATCAGCGCTCTGGATTGCCAGGCGTTGGGACAACGAGCGCTGGTTAAGGCGATGGAAAGCCGCAAGCCCCAGAAGATCGAACCGGGCGAATACACGGTGGTGCTGGAACACGCGGCGTGCAGTGATTTCCTGATGTTCTTGTCCTGGGAGGCATTTGGGGGATTGGCGTTTCTGGAAGGGCGGAGTTGCCTGTCGGACAAGTTAGGAGAGAGAATATTCGGTGACAATATCACCATCCGAGACGACACGTACAATCCGTTATCACAGGGACTGCCTTTTGATTTCGAGGGAATGCCGAGGCAACCGGTGACTTTAGTGGAGAACGGGGTGGCTAAGGCGGTCGTTCACGATCGGGAAACGGCTCGCAGAGCCGGAGTGGAAAGCACCGGTCACTCTCTACCCAAACCGAACACGGTTGGACCGATTCCACTGCATCTGGAACTGGATGCTGGTAATTCGTCGTTGGAGGAGATGATCTCGACCACGGATCGTGGCATTTTGGTGACGCATTTCCATTATACCAATGTAATCGATCCTATGAGGATGATCCTGACCGGCATGACCCGCGACGGGACATTTTTGATTGAACGTGGTGATATTGTGGGTCCGGTGGTCAATCTTCGTTTCACCGAAAGCGTCATCAAGGCGTTGAACCATGTAGAGCTTATTTCGGAAGATCGGATTTTCGCCAGCCCATTTTTCGGCGGGGGGACAGTAGTGCCGGCGATGAAGATTAGTGGTTTCAATTTTTCAAGTGTTACGGAATTCTGATTAGGAACAGGTGCGGGGTAGGGACACCCCGCACCACAAGAATTACGCAGCCACTCGTTGGATTACGCAAAGCTAACCCAACCTACGACCTAATTCCCGTGGTGTCGACTCTGGGCAGTCGACACCAAAGCTGCCACCTTCAGAGAGGCGGCAGCACAGAGCTAAGGAGATCATAGTGGAGAAATTGACGCAGATCGCGGTCGATCGCGCAACATCATTAGGCGCAAGTTATACGGATATTCGGATTATCGAGACAAGGACAGAAGATCTCACGGTAAGAAACGGCGAAATCGCCGATCTGGAACAAGTGGACGACCTGGGATTTGGCATTCGGGTCATCGTGGACGGCGCTTGGGGATTTGCCTCCAGCCATGAGGTCACGAAGAAGGAAATCGAGAAAGTGGCGGGTTTGGCGGTGGAGATCGCCCGAGCCAGCTCCAGTTTGAAAGTCAAAGACGTGACGCTGGCACCCGAGGACACGTATCAGGATAAATGGCAGACACCCTACGTAGAAGATCCGTTCGCCGTGTCCATGGAAGAGAAAATGAGCCTGTTGCTGCAAATCGACGAGATTCTGCGGCGCAACCCCAAGATTAAGGTGGCGGAATCTACGTTGAGTTTCTCCAATGAGCATCAGTATTTGCGCACCTCGGAAGGCACATATATCGACCAAAATCTGATGCAGTCGGGCGCTGGATACCTGGTGCACGCTGTGGATGGGAACGACATGCAGACCCGGAGCTTTCCCAATTCGTTCCGAGGACAGTTCATGACATTGGGGTACGAATTGGTTCGGGGGTTGCATCTGGTACAAAATGCGGAACGGATTCGGGAAGAGGCAGTGGCGCTGCTGTCAGCAAAGCCCTGTCCCTCCGGAAAGAAAACGTTGATTCTGGATGGGTCGCAGTTAGGGCTGCAGATTCACGAGTCGGTGGGACACGCTACCGAATTGGATCGAGTGTTGGGAATGGAAGCCAATTATGCGGGGACATCGTTCGCGACTCCGGAAAAGCTGGACAACTTCACTTACGGATCTCCGCTGGTCAATTTGTTCTGTGACAGCACGATTCCGGGAGGATTGGCGACGGTTGGCTTCGATGACGACGGGGTTCGGGCTCAACGCTGGCACCTCGTCAAGAACGGTCGATTCGTGGGATATCAATACAATCGCGAGCTGGCGCACACCATCGGCAAGATTAGGTCTTCCGGGAACAATCGTGCCGACGGATGGGATCGGATTCCCATCGTGAGGATCACGAACCTGTCGTTGGAACCGGGCGATTGGGAAGTGGAAGATATGGTCGCGGGGGTGGACGATGGCGTGTACCTGGAAACGAACAAGTCCTGGAGCATCGACCAAAGGCGATTGAATTTTCAATTCGGATGCGAGATCGGGTGGGAAATCAAGAACGGCAAGAAGGGTGATATAGTCAAGAATCCGACGTATCAGGGTATCACGCCGGAGTTCTGGAAATCGTGCGATGCCATAGCAAAACAGAAATATTTCGTGTTGTGGGGAGTTCACAATTGCGGGAAAGGGCAGCCGGGGCAAAGAGCTGAAATGTCGCATGGGGCGGCGCCCGCCAGATTCAGGAATGTTGAAGTGGGAGTTGCCAAGGGATGAAGCTTTCCAAGCCCAGGGGTGTCAAGAAGATCGTCACGGCACGGGAGAATTCGAAACCTCCGGGGGACCGATTAAATAAATCTCAGGACGGGTCTAACATCATGATTTCATTAAACACCAACCTGGTCGATTCGCACATCGTGCGAATCAGAAATGAAGGTCAAGCGGAATATTTGATTCTGCAACGATCTGAGAAATCCAAGTATTACCCTGAAACGTGGCAGATCCTCACCGGGCACGTCCAGGAAGACGAGACTGCGGCTGAAGCAGTTGTGCGGGAGTTGCGCGAGGAGACGAAACTGAACCCACTCGCAGTGTATTCATTAAACTACGTCAGTCGGTTCTACGAGGTGACGGACAATTCGATTTACCTGGTTCCTGTCTTCGTGACGGTGGTTCCATTCAGCGCTCGGGTCGTGTTGAACCGGAGAGAACATCAGCGCTACAAATGGTGTATCTCTCAGCAAGCGCAGCGATGGTTGCACTGGCAACAGCATCGACGGAGTGTCATGCAGGTACAACGTGAATTCATTGAGAGAAAACCGACGGAACTCCTCAAGGTGTATGGCGAGTCGATTGAAAATAATGATAAGGGAATCCTTGACCGGAAGTAGCGATTCTGCATTTGTGCCCGGTTCCAGGATTCCGATTTTGCGCCGCAAACGCCGTCAAGCATGGTCATTCCCGATCTGTTGTCTTTGCCTGGCGATCCTGTTGGGAATAGCGGGTTGCGGTGGGAATGGCGGCGGCGAGGGTGGGGTGCAATATTGGCACGCAGAGGTAGTTGTCCCGTTCGGTCATCAGCCGATGCCTTCGCCGGATGGTCGGTGGATTGCGTTTGGCGGTATGGGCGACAGCACCGGAATCTGGGTGCTGGATCGGGACACCAATGCGATCACCCGACTTACTGATAGCGCACATCCGCACCGGTGGGATTATCGCTGGATGCCGAGCAGTCAGGCATTGGTGTTCGGGGGTGCAGGAGAATCAGGCACGACAACAACAGGAATCTGGCATGTGACCTGCCCGGCAGGCGTGATCACTCAGCTGTGGCAATTCGGCGGCGATCCGGATCCCGCACCTAATGGGCAACTGGTGGTTCTTGCCGGCACCTCGACGCAGAGTGACGAAGCGGGCATCTGGGCGGTTGGAGTCAGCGTTCCCCAGATCGACCGGCTCACCCAGGTAGGAACGCATCCCCGGTATTCTCCATCCGGTTTACTAATCTCGTACACGGTGCCGATCGGAGCTGGATTTCCGGAACTCCGGGTTATGAATCAGGATGGAACCAACGATCGAGGAGTAACGAACGACATCCTGAGCCAGGAGTGGTTAGATAATGCGACATTGATTTGCTCCTCTGCGCAGGGGGGTGTTGTCAGCATCATACAAGTCATCATCGGATTGACGCCTCAAATCCTGCCGGTCGTACAGGGGGGATCTCAATACGCTGCCTCGAACGATCTGGGTTTGATTGTATTTCAACGCGAGGAAAGCGGCGAAAGCCTTGGATTGCATCTGACCACCTTAGCCGGAGGTGGCAGCAAGCCGATTCGTGCCAGCGGGTCCTACCCTCAATTTCTGCCTTCAAGTGCGACTTCTGGAGCCATCGACGTCGTGTTCGAGGACAGCGACGGCATCCTGATCGCATCATCTACTTCCGGTGCTTCCCCTGCGCCTATTGGTTTGGATCCATAGAGCGCCATCCGAAACGGAAAGCGCCAAAGTACAAACAAATTCCAAGCACCAAGCACCAAACTCCAAACAATCAATCAAATCCTAAATCCGAAATCCGAAGCGCCAAATTACAAGCAAATTCCAAGCACCAAACTCCAAACAATCAATCAAATCCTAAATCCGAAATCCGAAGCGCCAAATTACAAGCAAATTCCAAGCACCAAGCACCAAAC
>Ga0153916_10000744_pt1 | contig 22432 bp, 24 predicted proteins | sample Opewatmetagenome_FD_109642 | JGI IMG/M metagenome (GOLD analysis project Ga0153916, IMG submission 109642) | Freshwater wetland microbial communities from Ohio, USA - Open water 3 Core 3 Depth 4 metaG | ecosystem: Environmental > Aquatic > Freshwater > Wetlands | place: USA: Ohio, Lake Erie...
ACCCTTAATCTCAATACCCTGGCGCTGTCGGGCAAGAGCGATCCGTTGATCGGCCGCGACCGCGAGCTCCAGCGTGTGATCCAGACGTTGTGCCGGCGGCGCAAGAACAACCCGCTGCTGGTCGGGGAGGCCGGCGTAGGCAAGACGGCGATTGCGGAAGGTCTGGCGCGCCGCATCGTCGAAGGTGACGTGCCCGAGATTCTCGAGCGCTGCAATGTCTACGCGCTCGACATGGGGGCACTGCTTGCCGGCACCAAGTATCGCGGCGACTTCGAGCAACGTCTGAAGGCGGTGCTGAAGCAACTTGTCGACAATCCGAATGCCATCCTGTTCATCGACGAGATCCATACGCTGATCGGGGCCGGTGCGGCCTCCGGCGGCACGCTCGACGCATCCAACCTGCTGAAGCCGGCACTTTCCGGCGGGCAGCTGAAATGCATCGGCGCCACGACCTACAACGAATACCGTGGCGTGTTCGAAAAAGATCACGCGCTGTCGCGCCGCTTCCAGAAAATCGACGTCGTCGAGCCGACCGTCGAGGAAACGGTATTGATTCTGCGGGGTCTCAAGTCGCGCTTCGAGGAGCACCATGGCGTCAAGTACGTTGCCGCTGCGCTGACCGCGGCTGCGGAGCTTTCCGCGCGCTTCATCAACGATCGGCACCTGCCCGACAAGGCGATCGACGTCATCGACGAGGCGGGCGCAGCTCAGCGCATCCAGCCCAAGTCGCGCCAGAAGAAAATCATCGGCAAGCACGAGATCGAGGAAATCATCGCCAAGATCACGCGCATCCCGGCGCAGACGGTATCAGCCGACGACCGCAATTCGCTCAGGAACCTCGACCGCGACCTGAAAGCGGTGGTTTTCGGCCAGGGTAAGGCAATCGACGCATTGTCGGGCGCGATCAAGATGGCCAGAAGCGGTCTCGGCAACCCGCAGAAGCCGATCGGCTGCTTCCTGTTTTCGGGCCCCACCGGGGTCGGCAAGACCGAGGTCGCACGCCAGTTGGCTTACATCATGGGAGTGGAACTCATCCGCTTCGACATGTCGGAATACATGGAACGGCACGCGGTGTCGCGTCTCATCGGCGCTCCGCCCGGCTATATCGGTTTCGACCAGGGCGGGCTGCTTACCGAAGCCGTCACCAAGCATCCGTACTCGGTGCTGCTGCTGGACGAAATCGAAAAAGCGCATCCCGACATCTTCAACATCATGTTGCAGGTGATGGATCACGGCACGCTCACCGACAACAACGGCCGCAAGGCGGACTTCCGCAACGTGGTGGTGATCTTGACCACCAACGCCGGCGCTGCCGAACTGTCCAAGTCCTCGATGGGCTTTACGCCCAGCACGCAAGCCGGTGATGAGATGGCCGAAATCAAACGCCAGTTCACCCCCGAATTCCGCAACCGCCTGGATGCGATCATTTCGTTCGCAGCGCTCGACCGCGATGTCATCCTGCGTGTGGTCGACAAGTTCCTGATGCAGCTCGAGGAGCAACTCCACGAGAAGAAAGTCGACACCACTTTCACGCCCGCGCTCAAGGACTACCTCGCCAAGAAAGGCTTCGACCCGTTGATGGGCGCGCGGCCGATGGCGCGCCTGATTCAGGACACGATCCGGAGAGCGCTCGCCGACGAGTTGCTGTTCGGGCGTCTTGCCAACGGCGGCAAGGTTACCGTCGACATCGACGAGAATGAAAAGGTCCGGCTGGTCTTCGCGGAAGAACCGGCAAGCGTCGCTTAAACGGCAGACGGTTCCCCCGGCAGCGTCCAGCGGCAGGGGTGCAAGCACCTCCAATGCAATTTTAAGAAGACCGGCGTCCAGTCCTGCCATGAACCGCTTGTTGTCCGCTTGATCTGGATCAAACACGCCGTGCGGGCAACCGCCTAGGATGTTGAAAACCGGCTGCAAAAGCCTTTCAACAAAGGAGGGGTCCATGAACCTGGCATCGAAAAGCTTCGTGCTTGCCTTGTTTGTCACGGGCGGCAGTGTTGCATTACCCGCAATGGCCGCCGATCCGGCCTCCGCGCGTAATCTGGCAGCGACGTGTTTTACCTGTCATGGCACCGACGGCCATAGCGTCGGCGGCGTGCCGCCCAGTCTGGCGGGACAGAACAAAAGCTATCTGCTGCAGCAGATGAAGGATTTCAAGGCGGGCAAGCGCCCGGCGACCATCATGCAGCAGAACGCCAAGGGCTACACCGACGAGCAGCTCGATCTCATCGCCGGCTATTTCGCGTCCATCAAGCCCGGACCGGCGACGCCGGCCCCGCGCGCAGGTTATTAGGAGGGGGCCATGGCGATTACCAGACGTGAATTCATTAAATGGGTTTCAGTCACCGCCGGCGCGACCGCGGTTGCGGGATGTGCAACGACCGGGGCTGGGGGCGCAGCAGGGCGGGTGGTGGTGGTCGGTGCCGGCTATGGCGGGGCCACCGCGGCCAAATACATCAAAATGTGGGCGCCCGATATCGATGTGACGGTGGTGGAGCGCGGCACCGGTTTTATCTCCTGCCCGATGAGTAACCTGGTGCTGGGTGGCAACGCCACGATGCAGGACCTCACCCTGAATTATGACGGACTGCGCAATCGTGGCGTGCGCGTGGTCAGCGGCGAGGTGGTGGCGATCGATGCGGTCAAACGCGAAGTGCGGCTCGCCGACGGCTCGACGCTGGGTTATGACCGGGTGATCGTCTCGCCCGGAATCGATTTCATGTATGGCCAGATACCGGGGCTCGCGAGCGCCGAGGCGCAAAACCGCATTCTGCACGCATGGAAAGCCGGCCCGCAGACCGCGGCGCTCAGGAAACAGCTCGAGGCCATGCCCGATGGCGGCGTTTATGTGCTGCACATGCCGATGATGCCCTATCGCTGTCCGCCGGGGCCGTATGAGCGGGTATGCCAGGTCGCGGACTATTTCAAGAAGTCGAAGCCCAAATCCAAGATCATCATGCTCGATTCGAACCCGGATATCGTATCCAAGAAAGGCCTGTTTCTTGCGGCGTGGAACGGCATGTATAAAGGCATGATCGACTACCGTCCCAACAGCGAGCTGGCCGACGTCGACGTCAAGGGCATGACCATCAAACTGCAGTTCGACAGCGTCAAGGGTGACGTGCTCAACGTCGTGCCGCCGCAGAAAGCGGGTGCAATCGCGGAAAAAAGCGGCTTGATCACCGCCAACAACCGCTGGTGCGGCGTCGACTGGCTGACCTGCGAATCCGTCGCCATCAAAGGCGTGCATGTAATCGGTGATGCCACGCTATCGGCGTCGGCAATGCCGAAATCCGCAAGCATGGCGAACCAGCAGGCCAAGGTCTGTTCCGCCGCAGTGATCGCGCTGATCAAGGGCCAGCCGGTCAATCCCCAGCCGATGCTGATGAACTCCTGTTACAGTTTTGTCAGCGGCAGGAGCGCGATGCACGTCACTTCGCTGCACCATTATGATGCCGGGCAGAAGACGCTTGTGCCGGTGAAAGGTGCGGGAGGCGTGTCCGCGCAGGCGAGCGAGGCGGAAGCCGACTTCGCCTGGGGCTGGGCCAAGAACATCTGGGCGGACAGCCTGGCCTAAACCACTAGACATCCATTCAAGGGGAGCGATTGCGCGGCCTCTCAGCGGTATCGAGCGATAGATCGTTATCGTATCGGCTGCGTGCCCGCCTGCGCGGTCGCATCCCGCAAGCGGGCCCCTGCTCCGCGCTCCGGCAGGCACCCCCTTTTTATTTATGCTGGTCCGGACGCACCCGCCACCACGTCGTCGCCACGATCAGGGCAAAGACGAGATACGATACGGTGAACACCCATTCCGGAAAACTGTAGAACAGAATGCGGTGAACCCAGCGCGCGATGAAACCCGCCTCGCCGCGCGCGCCGCCGCGCAGCCAGTCTTCCCATACCGTCAGCGGGCACCAGATGCCGGCGAGCGCTTCGCCGGCGACGAAGAAAATCGCCGCCAGATGCGCAACACGGAACCAGAAGTTGCGCACCCAGCGCCAACCCAGTCCCGCGCCGGTCCAGATTAACGCCAGTCCGCCGACAACAAACAGCACGAAAGCGACGTGGACAATCAGTATGAAGTCGGCGAGCAGCGCATACATGACCATCTGTCCTAAGCTTATGGGGCGGCAGGGTCTATAAAAAACACAATAAAAACAATATATTATAAATATGTCATGCTTGTCTAGCACTTCGGTCCTAAGCCATCGGTCGAATTCCCCTCGCAGGTTGTCCGCCGCACCATGTGATCAAGGCGCAGCGCCGCAAGTGGCGCCGCGAATGACGATCAACGAGATGCGGAGGACATATGAGCATTCTGGCGTTGTATTTGCTGGCAGGTTGCGCTGCCGGTTTTCTCAGCGGGCTGCTGGGCATCGGCGGCGGACTCATCCTGGTGCCGGCGCTCGTGGTTCTGTTCACAATGCAGCAGATTGCCGAACCGCTCGTAATGCCGCTCGCGCTCGGCACGTCGCTCGCAAGCATCGCATTCACATCGTTTTCAAGCATGCGTGCGCATCATGCGCGGGGTGCGGTCGACTGGCAGCTGGTCCGTCGCATGGTCCCTGGTCTCGCCGCGGGCGCCGCGCTTGGCGCCGCGCTGTCCGTTCACTTCTCGCCTGGAATGCTCAAGGCCTTCTTCATCGTGTTTGCGGCGGTCGCTGCGACCCAGATGCTGATCGGTTGCCGCCCGCAGGCGGCGCGGACGTTGCCCGGTTCGGTGACATTGTTCGCCGTCACCAGCGTGATCTCCTGCATCGCGAGTCTGGCGGGCGTCGGCGGTGCATCCATGACGATTCCGTTCATGGCATGGTGTTCGATTCCGCTGCGCAGCGCGATCGGATCCGCTGGTGCATTGGGCTTGCCGATCGCGCTGGCCGGCGTCGTGGGTTATGTCGTCAACGGTCTTGATATGGCCGGCCTCCCGCCGCTGAGTTTGGGCTTTGTGCACCTGCCGGCACTTGTGGCGGTGGCGGCGGGCAGCGTCATAACCGTTCCGCCGGGCGCGGCCTTGTCGCACAAGCTGCCGGTTTCGGCATTGAAAGGAGTCTTTGCTTTCATGATGTATGCAATTGCAGGCAAGATGCTCGTGGCCGTTCTGTGACGAACAGGGACCGGGTTCGCCCGGGAACGCCTAAAAGCGGCAGTTGCACTGAAGGCTCAACACGTCGACTTTGTTCCTGAATGTGCCCACCAGCGCGCCGGGCAGGCCGGCAACGGAATCGTTGATGTTGGCGTGCTTCACGAATTCATGAGCGTAGGCAAAGTCGAACGAGGAATTCCGCGTGTGCTGATAACGGGCCCCGAAGGTCACCATGAGCCGGCTCTGATCGGGCAGTCGCGGCGTGCGCGTGGCGTCGCTTGCCGCGGCCGGATCGTAGCCGATGCCGAAACGGATCTTCCAATCGTCGCGGGGCGTGTAGTTTGCGCCGACCGACACGAGCACCGCGTCGCTCCAGTTGAAGGGGAGCGTGCCCACGGTCGATCCCGCGGGTCCGAGCGCCGAGGACGAGGTGCGCACGACGTTGATCGTCTGCACGCGGCTCCAGCGTGTCCAGATGGCCCCCGCCATGGTGTCCCAGTGCTTCGACAGGGAATTGAAGAAGCCGATGGTGGCGGTTTCCGGTACTGTCAGATCGGCCGGCGCCCCGACGTCAACATCTTGGCCCGCTCTGCGTGTCTTGCAATGTTGAACTGTAGAGCGAAGCGCTCACAGCCAGCATTAGGTGGAGCTAACCATCGTCCTTTCACGTTATACCGCACGCGAATTGCGAGGGTTCAGTTGGAAGCCTGTCGTGCGCCGTTGGTCGGCTCGTAATAATAATAACCGCCATCATCTGCGCTCGTGCCTACCCGGCTCATCAACGCGGGAACCTCCTGGGTGGTGTCTGAACTCGCAGGCGGCGCCGGACGACGTTCACTGTGCTCATTGAGTGCCAAGTCCTTCACAGCCGTCCGTTGACTGGAAGCACCCGTGGGGCCAGCATCGTAAGATGCCACGCCCAGTGAATCCGAGCAGGCTGTCACGAGGACCAGGACAGCAACCGAAGCAGAGCCCCTTATTCCAATTCTGCATTTCTCAAGACGTTCTGAAAGAGATCTTGGCGCCGCCATCATCGAAAGCTCCGAAATTACCGACATGATGACCTCCTAAAACGAACATGGCCCAGCAAATCTGCTGTAAAGAAATGGCTGTGTGCTACCTAAGCAGGTGCGATGCGCGTGTCTGCCCTCGGCTCGTAGCGCGTTACAAGGACGCGCGGCCTCGCTTCCGGAGGGAATTCGCGCAACACACCCTCCGCGTCGCCCAGTCCAGCATTCGTAATGCAGAGAAACGCGCCATATCCGAGAGCGCCGAGACATACGACTTGAATCAGGAAGAACACCTCGTCCATGTGACCCCCTTTCCCAGAGACAGGACTGCGGCCTGCCCCCTTCGTGTTGTCTTCCAGCGTGGCCAGTGTGCTGTTTGTTGCTGATAAAATAAATAATGCTTAGGTATGTACCGGCACCGACCAAAGTCGTAATACCGGCCCGGCAGAGGGATTTCGCGGAACAAGCGTGTTACGGTACGAACACAGCGCTGCCGGGGTAGAGCGAAAACCGTAAGGGGGGTACAAATATGTACGCGCGGAAACAGCGCAGTTGTCGCGACAAACTCAATCTGGAAACCACAAGGCATGCCAGTCGAAATGAGCGTTACTGCCTGACCGCGATGGCCGTTACACTCGCGCTGGCACCCCTCCCAACCCGGGCTGCAGACGGCCAGGCGCCTGCGTCAGACGAGAAAATCTTTCTGGAGGAGCAACCGATCGTGCTGACCGTTTCGCGGCTCCGCCAGCCCGTGAACGAGGCACCGGCTGCGGTAACGGTGATCGACAGACGCATGATCGAGGCATCCGGTTTCACGGATATTCCCAGTCTGCTGAGGCTGGTGCCGGGCTTCCAGGTCGTATATGCGCGCGGCAATACACCGGCGGTGACCTACCACGGTCTTTCCAGCATTTATCCGCGCCGCATGCAGGTCCTGGTGGACGGGCGGTCGATCTACACCACGGCTTACGGACAGGTTCTGTGGCGTACTCTGCCTCTTTCAATTGAGGATATCGATCGAATCGAGGTCGTCCGCGGACCCAACGCCGCAACCGATGGAATCAATGCCTTCTTCGCTACGGTGAACATCATTACACGCGCTGGCGGTCAGGATCCAGGGACGCTTGTCGCAGCAAGCGTGGGTGACCACAATGTGCGTGATGCAACGTTGCGTTACAGCGGAAATTCGGGCGCGTTGGACTACCGGATCACCGTTTCGCACAGGCAGGACGACCGGTACGACAGCCTTTTCGATTCCTCGCGGGAGCGATTCATAAATGCGCGCGCAGATTACCGTCCCACGGTCAGCGACGAAATCAATGTTCAGGCCGGTTTCAATGCGGCAAGGCAAGCCGAAGGCGTCATCGCCGGTACGCCATACGATCCGCCGCGGGATACGGAGCCGCAAAATTATTTTCTTCAGGCGAAGTGGCGGCGGTCGTTCGACTTCGATACTGAAATCTCATTGCACGCGCACCATACCGTGGATGAAACGCAGGATGACTACCGCCTCAGGATTCCCAGAGTCCGTCCCAGCTTTCCGCCCGGTGGCATCGATATACCCTACGACCAGAGCTACCGTCTCGTACGTACTGCGGTCGAGTTGTCCGGCTCGATGCGTCCTTCTCAGGGCCTGAGGCTGGCGGGAGCCGGGGAGGTCCGTTACGACTCGGCGCGGTCGGTCTTTTACACCGGCAGTGATCGCTTGCTTGAGGGTTACATTTATCGACTATCCGGCTCGGGCGAGTACCGTGTGCGCCCAGACTGGCTGCTTCACTTTGGGGCAATGATCGAAAAGAACTACTCGGTCGGCACGCAGGTGTCCCCTCGCATAGCCCTGAGCTACCTGCCTTCGCCTGTACACAGTTTTCGCTTGAGCGCTTCCAGAGGTTATCGATCCCCGACATTTCTCGAAAACTATGCCGATGTCAAGTGGCTGTTCGGGGGAGCGTTGCTGAACCAGGAGTACAAGACTCCAGGAAACCTGGCGCCGGAGTCGATAACGAGCGTGGAGCTGGGTTACATGCTCCGCATGGCGGCGTGGGGCATCACCTTCGATTCGCGCGTTTTTTACAACCGCGTTCACGATATCATTGAGCTCTCCACGGTAAGGTGGCCGACGCCGAATCCGGAGCTCTTCGGGGATGGCCTCTATCGTCAGTTTGCCAATCGTTTCGAGGCGCGCCAGAAAGGCGTCGAGTTTACGGCACGCTGGCAGCCGGCGCGGCACTCTTGGATCGTTTGGAATCAGACCTGGACCGCTACCGAATCGAACAACTTCGATTACAGCAATTCAACGCCAAACAACGACATGAGCGTCCTTGGCTCACACTACTTCGCGGGAGGGATTACGGCGAGTGCGGGGTTTTATCGCCAAAATGGCATGACGTGGATTGGCAGCACGGGCGGCGGGCGCATTCCGAAATACGACCGCCTGGACGCGCGGATCGCCAAAGTGTGGAACGTCGCCGGGCGACGCGTTGAATTGGCATTCGTGGTGCAAAGCCTGCTGGGTGCATACCTCGAACAGACGCCAGATCGGAATTTCGACCGCCGCTACTTCACTACCCTTAAGCTCAACCTCTGAAAATGCGCTCGCCACGCAGTATCGCGGCGAACGCAGGCTACGCGTACACCGAGCAGATTCGTGTTTGCCGCGCCGCTCGACGAAGGCGTTCGTGCGGCGAGGTTTCGACATCTTGAAAATCTGGTTCTGACACGTACTGGGGATACTAGTTGCGACGAATCGCAATCCAGCTACTGTTGCTCCTGACCACTTTGACGTGGCGCCCGGCGCTCGGCGCGGACACGGCGGCCATCGTACTGAGCGAACAGGGTGGCGCCTACGCGGAGGTCGCCGATGCCCTTCGCGGCGAACTCGGCGCCGGTGCTGAACTCGTCGAGGTGACTCCGCGCAACCCGGATGCACTGTTGCGCACCCAAGCCCGTATCGTGGTCGCCGTTGGCACTCAGGTATGCCGCCGACTCGCGGAGAGCGAAGTGGCCGTACCGATGCTGTGCGTGCTTCTGCCGAGCGCTGCCTTCGAGCACATCGCGCAATCGGCACCGCCCAAAGGCAAGTCAATTACGGCCCTCCTGCTTGATCAACCCGCATCGCGGCAGATGGCATTACTCCGGCTGGCGCTGCCCCACCGCCGAGACGTCGCCGTTCTGCTCGGACCTGACTCTTCCTTCATGAATTCACCGCTCGCCGCTAGCGCCGCGCGACACGGACTGAAGCTCACAAGCGCTCAGATCCGCGTTCCTGACGAACTCTCCGCGACGCTCCAGCGCGTGCTTTCAGACGCCGACGTCCTGCTGGCGGTGCCGGACAGCGCCGTGTTCAACAGCGGCACAACTCAGAACATCCTGCGCACGACGTTCCAGAGGGGCGTCCCGCTGGTCGCTTTCTCCCCCGCCTATGTCAAGGCCGGTGCGCTGCTCGCGCTCTATACGACGCCCGCCCAGGTCGGTCGCCAGGCCGGGCGGACGTTGCGCGATTTTTTCGCCGGCCGCGCCCTGCCGAGGACACAGTCGCCATCTGAGTTCGAGGTAAGTGCCAACCGCCATGTCGCGCGTTCGCTGGGCATCGAACTCGAGGATGAAGCCGTCCTTACCGAGCGACTGCGCAAGCTGGAGCAAAAACCATGAAGCCGCTGGCAGTGCGCACCCGTGTCCTATTGGCTGCGCTGCTGCCGATCGCGTTGGTGGCGGCGTTGCTATCGGTGGTTTTCCTCGTCGGCAGGGTGGGCGACCTCGATGTCGCGCATCAGCAGCGTGCTCTGGCACTCGCGCGCCAAATCGCGGCGACCGCGGAGTTCGGCCTGTTCACAGACAACCAGGAGGCGTTGAAGTCGGTCGCGCATGCAGGCACCCGAGAACAGGATGTCCGCGCCGTGGCCATCATCGGGCGCGACGGAAACATCGCGGCTCAGGCGGGACATTGGGCCGGTGACGAGCCTTCCGTATCGGAGCGAATTTCCCAAACGCGGGAGTCGGTTCGTGGGAATACGCGGCGTGTGATCCAGCCCATCATGCCGACCGAGGTGCCCGTGGAGCGATGGTTCGCGGACACCTTTGATGCCGTGCACCAGCCACCCGTGCTCGGCTACGTGGTGCTCGACGTCTCCCGTGAGAGCCTGATCGAGCATGAAGGGCTCCTTGTCCTGGCCGGGGTCTTGGTGACTCTCGGGGGCCTGCTCTTCGGCAGCTTGCTCGCCGCCAGGCTGAGCCGCCAGGTCACCGATCCCATCGTGCACGTTTCGGAGGTGGTCGAGCGCTTTGGCCGGGGCGACCTTTCCGTCCGTGTCAAGGCGAATGTCGCAAGCCCGATCTACGCGCTGGAAGAGGGCATCAACGACATGGCCCGCCGCATCGAGCACAGCCACGAGGAACTGGAGCGGCGCATCGCAGAGGGCACTGCGGAATTGCGATTGAAAAAAGACGACGCCGAGCGGGCGACTCTGGCCAAGTCGCGCTTCCTCGCTGCCGCGAGCCATGATCTGCGCCAGCCCATGCACGCGCTGGGCATGTTTGTCGCCCACCTAAAACAGATGCCGCATGATCCAGAGACCGGCGGGCTGATCGCGAACATCAATGCGTCGGTCATGGCAATGCAGGACCTGCTCGACGCGCTGCTGGATATCTCCTGCCTCGACGCGGGTGTCGTCAAGCCGACGGCGCATGCCTTCCCGGTGTCCCAGCTTTGGGAGGCGTTGCGCGCCGAAATCGCGGCCTCGGCGCAGGAAAAGCAACTCGCGCTGCGCGTGCGCCCAAGCGAGCTGTGGCTGATAAGCGATCTGTCGCTCCTCCATCGCATCATGCTCAATGTCGCGTCCAACGCGGTCCGCTACACCCGGCGAGGCGGGGTATTGGTTGCCTGTCGCCGCCGGGGAAAACGCGCGTTGCTCGAGGTTTGGGATACCGGTATCGGAATTTCTCCCGAAGCGCAGAGCGAAGTGTTTAAAGAATTTGTTCAACTCGATAACCCGGAACGCGACCGAAGCAAGGGACTGGGGTTGGGACTCGCGATCGTCGAGCGCACCGCACAATTGCTGGGGCATCACATCAACTTGAATTCCGTTCCAGGCAAGGGCACCAGGTTCAGGATCGAAGTGCCGATCGCGGAACCTATGCGCGCGGTCGCACCGCATGAGCCGTCTCCGTCTCACGTTGGACTCTCGGGCGTCAGGGTGCTGGTCATCGACGACGATACACTTGGACGACGCGCGCTGGCCGACCTGCTCGCGTCATGGGGATGCCTGACGGTCGTCGCTGCCACTGGCGCAGAAGCCCTTGGGAAGGCAACGACCATGGCGGTCCCTGATGTCATCGCGTCCGACTACCGGCTGCCCGATAACGAAAATGGCCCCATCCTGGTGCGCCGGCTGCGCGAGGTATTCGGGCGGGACGTGCCCGCGTTTCTTGTCAGCGGCGACACGGCCCCGTCGGTCCTCGAGGCGGCAAGGGAAGCCGGTTTGCCGCTGGTGCACAAACCGGTGCGTCCAGCACGCCTGCGCACAGTGATCCAGTCGCTGCTGAAGGTTCGGTGACCCGGGGGCCGGCATTGCGGCAGCCGCGGGGCCCTGTTTCCCCCTCCTGATCCAGGCGTCAGCGGGTACCGACTTTGCGCGCGGCAATCACCGCCTGTGTTCTGTTCGTCACCTTAAGCGCTCGCAATATCTCGGTCACGTGCGCCTTGACTGTCGCATCCGCGATGTTGAGTTCGCGAGCAATGACCTTGTTGGGTTTGCCTTGGGCGATCAACCCCAGGACTTGCGCTTGCCGGTCGGTCAGGCCCAGGTCGGACGCCGATTTTGCGCCTGCTTCGGCGCCGGTATCCGACAAGACCGACGATCCAAGAGCCTGTGGCGGGATGTAAACGCCCCCCGCAAGCACGAGGCGCAGGGCCTGCAGCATCACTTCGTGCGTGGATGACTTCGGAATGAAGCCCACCGCGCCCATATTCAGGCCAGCGATGACATCCGACCGGTCGCCTGATCCCGAGAGGATCACAACCGGAACAGTGCTGTCGCGTCGATGCAGTTCTTGAAGCGCAGTGAGACCATCCATTCCGGGCAGCCCAAGGTCGAGCAGCACGAGATCCAGGTCATGATGTTGCTCGAGCAGAGCGAACGCCTCGCTGGCGTTCTTTGCTTCCAGGATGATCGCCGCACCGTCAAGCGACTCCAACGCGAGCCGCATTCCGTTTCGGATCAGGGAATGGTCGTCGACAATCAGGAATTTCATGCACCCCCCAGCCAAATTCTCAAAGTCCCGGCACTGCTTCCCGCATGCCTAAGGATTACGACCTCGGTTGGCGGTCTACTCATACTTCTTGGTGATTCATTCTAGCATCGCCCGGTGGCAGACTCCATCCAGCGGGGAGAATTGTGGAGTCGGGCTGTTTCGGGCCCGGATTTCGGCAACCCGCTGGCAACCAGGAAAGGAGTAACGATGAGCGCAACGACTTCGCATCGCACGCACCTCCCATTACGGTTTGGCTTGGCAATTCGCCCGTTGCTGGAGAGCGCCGCCCAAGGGCTGCACGCCGTCGCGCGCTCCGCTCGGGACCTGCTGTATGCCATCACCAAGGCACGGCTTCTCGCCGATCAAGGCACGCATACTCTGCGCCGAGCACGGCGCCTCTGAGCGCAGCACCTGTTCCGTCCGATGCGCCGAAGCGCCCGGAAAGCCGTCATGTCCATGAGCACCGTCTCGGAGAGCAACCATGCACAAGTCCGGATTTGTGAGTTGCGTAAAACAATCTGTGGTGGCCACGATCCAAATCGGGGTGCTGCTCGCCAGCGGATTCGTCCGGCTCCCTTGGATCGAGGCCGGTGCATCGCTGCTGCTCAGGCATCCCGCGTTCTTCTTCGTGCCGATCGCAGTTGGGCTCATGAGCCTGGGCGAGCTGCTGCGCACGAGCGGGATAGTCCTGTTGATCATCATGGTCGCGAGCGCGGGAATCGATATTCTCGTCAAGCGCTCCGAGCACTTGTCGCAGCGCCTCGCGAATCAGCGGGTGATCGTCGACAACCAGGATTTTCACCTGCACTCCTCCCTTTCCGCGGTAGATTCTTGCGCGTTTTTGCACCTATGACCAGCACATATGACCTGGGGCATACCTTAGCCTGTCGCGGAGCCGGTCTGTAAAAATATTAATAACATGTTGTATTTAACGCATTTTTATTGTTATTGCGGCGCTTATCAGGCCGTTGGTGGCAACGCTTGCGCCTGATTCAACCGCGTCTCCGGGCGGCCCGGAATGTCATCACAAGAAGTCGAACCGAACTAACTTCTTCCGCAAGACGCCGGAGCGGCAATCCGACGCATCAATCTTGGAGGCAGCCATGAAGGCTCATCAGAATCGCATCAGCGCAATCCACAGCAACAATGGCGATCCGGCCGTTCCTGCGTGAACACGGGGCATCGCATTACCGCGCTAATGGTCGTGCTGGCCGTAGCGCTAGTCACAGCCGCCCATTGGGTGAAGTCCGGTCAGGCAGACAGCCAGAGCAACACGTCGGCTAGGCCGGCCGAGGATCCGAACGCAAGCACCGAGTTCGTCTACTTCCCCGGGCAGTACGTGAATCAGGCGACTGAACCGACCGAACACATTCAGGCGTTCTGACGCGCCCCAAAACGTCCCGGCAAAAGGAGGCACATCATGGTGAGCTCTCATGAACGGCGTAAGGTGATGCGGGATTTCAGGCGCGAGCCAGCCTGTGCCCTTGCGCTGATACTCAAATGCGTGGCCGGTCTGCTGATCATAGCGGGCGTGGCGCTGATCGGCGCGCAAACTGACGTCAGTGGAGATGTCGCTACTGAAAGGCTCCATGCACAGCGCCACCACAGCGCATTGCTCGCGCATGACAGAAGGCTCTACGAAGAGCGCCGGGCGCGCTTCGAATCGCGTCAGAACGCAGGCGGGCCGGTAATGTGGTCCTCGCTCTCGAACCCGGCCAATGCGGCAAGCGCACCCCGAACAGAAGGCCCCTCAGAGATGCTGCCGCGCGCAAGTGATTAACCGTCATCGCCCAGGAAGGAGACCGCCATGTTGACTGAATATGAAGCGCACAAACTGCAGCGCGACATAAGACGGAGATGGAACGCCACATCCGGCGTGGTACCGAAGGATGCGGCGTTGCTGCTGATCATCATGGTGCTGCTGCTGGTCGGGTCCGGCAATTGACTTTTTACATTCGAAAAGGAGAGTGCACATGTTAAGTCATGATGAAAAAGAAAGACTGTTGCGCGAGATGCGTTATGAACCAGCCAGGGCTGTCGGTGTGGTGCTGAAATGCACCATTTGCCTGTTGATCGTAGCAGGTCTGGCCTGGATCGGGATCAGGGCTGGCCCAGACCAGGATGCCGCCTTTGCCTTCGGCCCTCCGGCGGCCGGCGTGCCGGCGGCACATCACGAGCGCGCTTCGGTCGTCGAAGCCAGAAAAGTATTCGAAGCGCGCCGGGTGCGTTTTGACGGACAGTCAACCGGGCCGCAGACCCGGGCAGCGCGTTAGCTGCGGGACGGCAGTGTCGTCAATTAAACAGAAAGGATAAACATGAACAAGCATATTTTGGCAGCGGCAATGGCGCTCGTCTGGTGCGGGCAGGCTGCGGCGTGCGACTGTCACCCCGACAGCCTGGCTTTTCAGGACACGTTTTTCAAATACTGCGACGAGGCACGCGCGGTCTACGACGCGGGGACTACGTTCGCGAAAGGCGATGCCGTTCAGCAAGCCGCGGCTCCCCGCGCTGACAGTGCCCGGACGGCACCGGGGCGATCAGCTGTCGTGCCGCCGCCCGTCAGCCCGGAACTCGTGTCAGCGCGCGATCGGGCGCGGCAGTGAAGATACCGGCGCCCGGTGCCGACCGAAACACAGGAAGGGTGAGAAGCATCGAGAAATTCATGATTACCGGGACGCGTTCCGCCGGAACACCGGCGAAGGAACGCAGACCCCGGACTGGTTTCCTCGTTTTGATGGTTATCGCGCTGACCGCGTTCATGATCTGGTCGGAGCTGCTGTTATTCAGCATTCCCGGCGCATTGGACGCCGCCGTTTCTGTATTCAGGTAGCGCAAAACTGCAAGGCGATGCAGGAAGGTCGGTTACGGTCTTTGAAGAAGGTTGCGGTCTTTTTAGCGTACGACCGGCCGGCTCGGATCACTGCACCACTCACTCCACGAGCCGGGGTAGAGGCGTGAACCGGAGAAGCCGGCGATTTCCATCGCCAGCAGATTGTGGCAGGCGGTGACCCCGGAGCCGCACTGATGCAGGATGTGTTCCGGACGGCGTGCGCCGATGAGATCGGAGAATTCCTCGTGCAGTTCGACGGCAGACTTGAAACAGCCGTCGGTGTCGAGGTTGTACTTGTAGAACCGGTTGACGGCTCCCGGGATATGGCCGCCGACGGGGTCCAGGGTCTCATTCTCGCCGCGGAAACGCTCGGCGCTACGTGCATCGAGCACACAAATTTCGACCTGATTCAAATGGGCTGCAACATAAGCGGCGTCCACGGCAAGCCGGGGCTCCGGGCGGGCGGTGAATGTCGCGGGCCTGATTGCGGGTTGAGCGGCGGTCACCGGGCGGCCGTCCTTGATCCAGGCGTCCCAGCCGCCGTCGAGCACCGCAACACGGTCGTGTCCCACCCAGCGCAGCATCCACCACAGGCGCGCGGCGTAACAGCCGCCGCTCGCGTCGTAGGCGACGATCTGTTTGCTGTTGTCTATACCCAGCGCGCCGAGGCGTTTGCGGAAAGTCTCGGGATCGGGCAGAGGATGGCGGCCATTTTTTCCGGTTCGCGGTCCCGAAAGGTCCTCGTCGAGGTGCACAAAGCGCGCGCCGGGGATGTGAGAGCGTGCATGGGCGCGGCGGCCGGATTCGGTGTCAACGAGGTCGTGCCGGCAGTCGCATACGATCCAGTCTGGATCCCCGAGATGCGCCGCGAGGTCGCTGACAGAAACGAGGGTCGTGAAAAACATGGCGCGGAATGTTGAGGGTTGAGTGTGCGGTGTCGAGAGTGTTCCCTAAACTCTTAACCCCGGGTCAGATGAGGCTCGAGCTTGCGGCGCAGGAATTCATGGAAGTGCAGCATGCCATCTTCCATCGGCGATTGGTACGGGCCGCTCTCATCGATGCCCTGCTGGTAAAGCGCCCGGCGGCCTTCGGTCATGCGCGTGCAGATTTCTCTATCCTCGATCGCGGTTTCCCGGTATGCCGCCTGCTCGGCCTCGACGAATTCACGCTCGAACAGCGCGATGTCCTCCGGGTAATAGAATTCAACGACATTGCTGCATGCTTCCGGCCCGCGCGGAATGATGGTGCTCACCACCAGAGAGTGCGGATACCACTCGACCATGATGTTCGGGTAGTAGGTGAGCCAGATCGCACCGTATTTCGGCGCCCTGCCTTCGTTGTAACGCAGCACCTGTTCCTGCCAGTGGCGGTAGACTTCACTGCCCGGCTTGGCGAGGCTGCGGTTCACCCCGCAACTTTGCACGCTGTACCACTCGCCGAACTCCCATTTGAGGTCGGATACGTTGACGAAATTGCCCAGTCCCGGATGGAACGGCTCGACGTGGTAGTCTTCGAGATAGACTTCGATGAAAGTTTTCCAGTTGCATGCGTACTCATCGATCTCGACGTGGTCCAGCATGAAGCCTGAAAAATCGAGGTCCTGCGCTACGCCGATCCGGGCCAGATCGCGCGCGACGTCACGCTTGCCGTTTAACAGCAGGCCGTTCCAGCTGACGAGCGGCGATTGGGCGAGATCGAGGCAGGGAGTGGCCGGGAAATGCGGCGCGCCGAGCAGCTTGCCATCGAGGGCGTAGGTCCAGCGATGCAGCGGGCAGACGATGCTTTTGGTGGTGCCGCGTCCCTTGAGCATGATGGCCTGGCGGTGGCGGCAGACATTGGAAAGCAGTTCGATGCCGTTGGCGTTGCGCACCAGCGCCTTGGCGTGACCCAGCCATTCCAGCGTCTGGTAATTGCCGACGTCCGGCACCATCAGCTCGTGCCCGATATAACCCGGGCCGCGGTCGAACAGCAGGCGCTGTTCTAGTTCGTAAATACGTGGGTCAAGGTACCAGTGAACGGAGAGTTGTGGCGAGGTCTGGTTGATTGCAGCGACGCTTGAGAGGTCCGACATGCAGTATGGTCTTCAGGCAAAAGTTAATTCGATCTCCGACGGTGTTCAAGAATCATGATTTCTGAACCGGGCTGGCTCAGCAAAAGAGGCGCTATTCTTCCCTAAGTGCCTTGAAAATGCAATGTTTTTTAATACCGACCGGCGGGCCGTATTGACGGCACGCCGCTAACTGCCCGTTTATGCAGCGAAATGTCGGCATACGCGACCGTGGCCGCTGGCCGGTATTTTCGGTATTGGCCACAAGTGGGACCACCAGCATGGCCGGGGGTTCTTTTCCCACGTCGTCCGCGTCACAACAGAGCCCGCGTCCGCGCTCAACCGGCGTTCGCGCGTGGGCCCGGATCCAGCAGTCCGGCCGCGAGCAGACGCCGGTAATCCTCGGGACGGTCGATGTCCCAGAGCACTTCCAGTTCTTTCCAGCGCCATTGCAACCGGCGCAGACGTTCGCGAGTGGTTGCCATGACCTTTGCACTGCCCCATTCGATGTCATGAAACAGTGCGGCGTCGCAGCGGCTGAGGCCGATCAGCGTGTAGCCGCCGTCTTCAGCCGGGATCAGAACGGCATCGTAGCCTTCGGCCAGCGCGCGTGCGGCCTGCCGCAGATGCGACGCGGTCAACGCCGGGCAGTCGGTGCCGATCAGGATCACGTGCCGGGCAGCGGACAGTGTGCGTGCGCATGCGTCAAGCATGCGCGCGCCGAGGTCACCGTCAGCCTGGAGGGTGCGAGCAATTATATGCCGGTCGCTGCAGTATTCGAAGAACGGATCTTCGGTGCGCGACGCGCAGCACAGTTCGACCGGGCCGACTCCCGCTGCGCAGGCCGTGGCCAGTGTGCGTTCGATCAGCCGCGCGTGCAGTGCCGCTGCGCCGGTTTCGCCCAGTAGCGGAACCAGCCGGGTTTTGACTGCGCCGGGCTGGGGCGCCTTGGCAAAAACGATGAGCCGCGTGTTATTGCTTGCGGCCGGCATAGCGCAGTGCGAGCTTGTCGGGATCGGCGCCCAGCCAATAAGCAAACCGCAGGCGCCACATGAGGATAACGGTGCGCAGCACGCCGTGCTTTTCCCAACGCCGCCCGGAAGTCGTGATGCGGTGCGCAAGGCACAGCGGCGCGCCGAAGCGCTTCAGGCGTTTGGACAGGGCGATATCCTCCATCAGCGCGATTTCGGGAAAACCTCCCGCCGCCTCGAACAACGATCGCGTCACGAACATGCCATGATCGCCGGTGGCGATGCCGGTTGCGCGCGAGCGCAGGTTCATGAGCGTTTCGACCGCGCGCAGCAGCGGATGCTTGCCCGAGATGCGCACGTCGAATCGGCCCCAGCTTTTCCGTCTGCGGTTCAGGCCGTCGACGATCATGCCGTCAGCGGCCTCTGGCAGCAGGCAGTCCGCGTGAAGAAAAAGCAGGATTTCGCCGCGCGCCGCAGCGGCACCGGCATTCATTTGGGAAGCGCGGCCACACGGTGCGTTCAGTAGTTTGTCGGCCCACGGTCCGGCGCGCGCGGTCGTGCCGTCGCTGCTGCCGCCGTCGATCACGATCACTTCCCCGCCGCGGCTTCTGATCGGCTGCAGCGCTCTGAGCGTGCTGGCGATGCCTTCGGCTTCGTTGAGGCAGGGAATGATGATGGAGAGCGACATGGTGAGCGGTAAGCCGTTAGCGGTAAGCGGAAATTCGTGGCTGGAGCGTTCACTGCTCACCGCTTACTGCTTACTGTTTTTGCGGCGTTGAGGGTTCAATCATAATCCAGATGGCGGATTCCCGCTTTCTGTTCGCGGATGATTTTCCGGTGCTCGGGATTGTCGGCGAGCAGGTTTGCATATTGGGCGAAAAACTGCTCGCGGGATTGGATGCCTTTAAGTCCACTGGTGAAATCAACGCTGTACCACTTGAAGATCTCCGATACTTCAAGCGCGTTACTGGCGGAGTCGAAGCGGTTGCGCGCGCGGTCCGCCAGGAAACGCCGGGTTTGCTCTTCGAGCTGCCCGTCCAGCCGCTCGGCGACATAGGCCTCTTCGCGCAGCATCGGGCAGCCGACCGAGGCGCAGTTCACCGCGAAGTGGATGCGCGGTTCGGCAAAGACACCCCTGGCGCGGATCGTGCCGTGCTCGATCATGTCGAGCGAGAACTCGCGCCCGAACAGGGTGAAGAACCTGTCCTTGAACGGGTCGCCGAAAATTTTCCCGAAATCCCAGATCGATCTGATGTTGGGGTAGCGGGTGAGGATCTTCTCGACGGCGAACGCGTTGTAGGCGTTGATCAGAAAGGCTAGCTGCTGGGGCGGGGTCCAGTTCTTGAATTCCGTTTCGCTGACCGTCGACAACGAATCCAGGTAAACCTTGAGCTGAGCGTGGTCCTTTTGCATTCCGGCATAGCGCAGTTGCGACGCCTTGCCGCCATCGATCAGTACGACGTGCTTTTTCAGCAGAGCGGTCCAGGCCTGGTGCTGCTGGTCGAACTGCGCATGTGCAATCGCGCTGCCCGCGACAAGCTGCACAAGCAGTGCGATTAACGGGAGGAAAACCTTCATCCTTCCGCCCTCATCCCTCATCCCTCGGATCAGCCCCGCATCCATGCATGGAATTTCTCAACCCACCTCAGCAGTTTCTTGGGCGCGTGGGCTTTTTTCCACGCGCCTGCGGCGTACTTGTTGGCTTCCATGAGCGTGGGGTAGATATGGATGGTGCCGAGGATCTTGTTGAGTCCGATGCCGTGGCGCATCGCAGTAATGAATTCGATGACGAGATCGCCGGCATGTTCGCCGGCGATGGTGGCGCCGAGGATCTTGTCCTTGCCCGGCACCGTCAGCACTTTCACCACGCCGTGCGCGTCCTCATCCGTGATCGCGCGGTCGAGATCGCCGATGCCGTAGGCGGTCATTTCGTACGGGATGCCTTTTTCCCGGGCCTCGGTTTCGTTGAGCCCGACGCGCGCGACCTCGGGGTCGGTGAACGTCGCCCATGGGATCACCGAGAAATCGGCGCGGAATTTTTTGACGCTGCCGAACAGTGCATTGACCGCCGAGTACCACGCGGTGTGTGCGGCGATGTGGGTGAACTGGTACGGCCCGGCGACGTCGCCACAGGCATAAATGTTGGGGTAAATCGTCTGCATGAACTCGTTGACTTCCACGGTGCGCGTCTTGCTGACCGGGATGCCCAGCTCTTCCAGACCGTAGCCCTGGGTATTGGCGACGCGGCCGACCGCGCACAGCAGGGCATCGAACGGCACGCGCACTTCCTTGCCCTCGTGCTCGCAGATCAGAATTTTCTCGCTGTTTTCAACCACAATCTGTTTGGCCTTGTGGTTGACCAGCACGCTGATGCCTTCTTTTTGAAACTGGCGCATCACCCTGTCCGAGATTTCCGGGTCTTCGCGGATCATGATGCGCTCCAGCATCTCGACCTGCGTCACCTGCGAACCCAGGCGCGCGAAGCACTGCGTCAGCTCGGAGCCGATCGGCCCGCCGCCCAGCACCGCCAGTCGTTTCGGCAGTTCGCGCAAATTCCACACGGTGTCGGAGGTGAGGCAGCCGACCTGATCGATGCCGGGAATCGGTGGCACGAAGGGGTGCGCACCTGCCGCGATGACGATAGCGCGCGTGGTGAGCGTGCGTGTGCCTTCCGCGGTTTTTACTTCGACCGTCCAGGGGGACGTGATTTTGGCGTCGCCTGTTATACATTCGACGCCGAGCCGGGTGTAGCGTTCGACCGAATCGTGCGGTTCCACCGTCTTCACCACACGCTGCACGCGTTCCATGATGTCGGCGAAATCGAATTCCGCCGTGGCGGATTTGAGCCCGAACTCCCGGGCGCGCTTCATGGTGGCCAGCAGTTTTGCCGACCTGATCAGCGCTTTCGACGGCACGCAGCCGGTATTGAGGCAGTCGCCGCCCATCTTGTCCTTCTCGATCAACGTGACCTTGGCTTTGAGCGCAGCGGCGATATAAGCGGAAACCAGTCCGGCCGAACCGGCCCCGATCACCACCAGGTTGCGGTCGAAGGATCCGGGCCGCGGCCACTTCGCAAGTACCTTGCGCGCCTTGATGGTATTGACAATCCATTTCGCGATCAGCGGGAAGAGGCCGAGCAGCGTGAAGGAAACGATCAGTCCCGGTGAGAGGATGCCGCGCAGCGACTCGATCCTGGCGATCGCGGTGCCGGCGTTGACGTAGACGAGGGTGCCGGCAAGCATGCCGATCTGGCTCACCCAGTAGAAGGTCCGGGTCCTGATCGGCGTCAGCGCCATCACGAGGTTGATGATGAAGAAAGGAAAGGCCGGAACCAGGCGCAGCGTAAAAAGATAAAACGCGCCGTCCTTTTCGACGCCGGCATTGACGGCTTTCAGGTTGGCGCCGAATCGGTTCTGGATCGCGTCGCGGAACAGGAAGCGGGCAGCGAGAAAGGCGAGTGTGGCACCCATGGTCGAGGCGAAGGACACGATCACGGTGCCCCACAACAGGCCGAATATCGCGCCCGCCGCGAGCGTCATGATCGTCGCACCCGGCAGCGACAATCCCGTCACCGCGACATAGATCAGGAAAAACACCAGCCCGGCCTGCACCGGGTTGGCCTGGACGTAAGCATCGATTGCGGCCTGCTGCGACTTGAAGAAATCGAGCGTGAAATAACGGCCGAGATCGGAGGCGAAGAACGCAGCGATCAGCGCTGCGATTACGACAATCAGCAGCAGTTTGTTTTTTTTCATTTGCTGTTTTCCCGAACGTGATGTCCTTACCTGGCCGCGGTCATGCAGCCAGGCTTACACTGAGCATCCGCGCCGCTGGCGATCGCCCGCAAGAAGAACCCGGCGGGAAAGGCATCAAACAGATCGCGCGGATATTATTGAGACAGGCACTAGCAACACCCGCCGCCATCATAGAAGTAAGTGGGGTCTGTGATGTGGATGTCCTGCCTTCCCAGGGAGGCCAGCGCCTTTGCCGTTTTGTCGCAGACGGCGAGCGGCTGGTTCTGGGTGAGGAAGTGGCCCTTGTCATCGTCGAAATAATCGTTGTCGCCGTAGTAAATGGCGGTCCTGCCGGTGAAGACGCAGGGGCCGTCCGCTGGCATCGGGTCCTTGATGGCACAGATTTCCACGCTTTCGACGAAGATCAGCTGGTCGGTCGGGTAGTGGCGGGGTGACAGCACCCGATAGGGTCGTTTGGCACGGACTTCAATGGTGCCGAAACCGATGTCGG
>Ga0153916_10000746_pt1 | contig 22420 bp, 18 predicted proteins | sample Opewatmetagenome_FD_109642 | JGI IMG/M metagenome (GOLD analysis project Ga0153916, IMG submission 109642) | Freshwater wetland microbial communities from Ohio, USA - Open water 3 Core 3 Depth 4 metaG | ecosystem: Environmental > Aquatic > Freshwater > Wetlands | place: USA: Ohio, Lake Erie...
ATCGTCGACACGATTCAGAGCCGGGAGAAGAGTTCAACCCTCTATCTCATGAACCTGTTTCAGCTCGTCCAGAAAGAAAAAATGACGCCGGAGCTAAAGGAAGTCCTGGCCGTCAAAGAGGACGAATTGAAGGCGCGTTCTATGGACTCCCTCCTTGACGTCGGCGGAGAGACGTTCTACCAGGGAATCGAAGAGGCCATGACGGACCGGGACTTTGTGACTCAAATCCGGGAGATTATGGCTTTGGATTCCTTCAAGGAGGTGATGGGGAAGCGGCTGGCGGAGATTGTCGGGAAAAATACTGCCACGGAGGCCGAACGGATGGAGGCGGCCAGACTCATCGCCCAGATGGAGCCGTCGCCCGCGATTTTCCTTCCTCTCGAGCGACTCCTCCAGGATCCGTCACCCGATGTCCTCAACTATGCCTTGGAAAGCGCCGCGGTCCACCTGCGGAAAGAGAACGTACCTCTCATCATCCCGCACCTGGGCAACCCCAAAACCCGCCAAGTGGCCCAGGACGCCCTCGAGGCGTACGGAGCGCGGGTCGAGGACGCCCTGAGGAGACATTTAGAGGACGGGGGCGAACGGCTCGAGGTCCGCAAGGCCATTCCCGAGGTCCTGGCGAGGTTCGGCGACCAGAAGGCGGCCGACGCCCTGATTGCGGAACTCTCCCGCGGGGAAGAGGATCTGGAGCAAGAGCTGGCCGACGCCCTTTACAAGATCCGCTCGAATCAGCCGGCAGTCCACTTCAAGGCGGCGAAGATCAGGGCCGCGATCCTTTTGCTGATCAAGAGAAATTACGAGACCCTGCTCGCCGGACAGGGCGCCCCGCCGGAGGGCTCGGGCCGCTCCGGGGCCGGGACCCACGCGGAGGCAGTCCTGGATCTCCGCACCAAGCGGATCTTCGACCTCCTGGCGCTCATCCACCCTCCGGAGGACATCGTCAGGGCGTACCAGAACATCCTCCAGGGATCGAAAAAGTCCGGCGATTATTCCCTCGAGCTCCTCGACAACATCCTGGATCGGGAGCTCAAGAGCTACCTCTCGCCGCTCCTCGAGAACCTGCCTCCGGACGAAAGGATCCGCCGGCTGAAAAAGCTGGCCCGCGGCCTGGGGATCGTCTCCCCCTAAAGGAGGTTGAAATGGCCCGCGGTGTCATTTACAATGAGATGAGGAAAGGCGGATGACGGACCTCTTCATCTATCCCAAAAAAGGGGACGGCTCCACATTTCCGCTCGGCCGGAAAGCCGTCCGGATCGGCCGCGCTTCGACGAGCGACATCGTCCTTCCCGACCAGTTTACCTCCAGCTGCCATGCGATCATCTCCGCCACGGAGGCGGGATATACGCTCGAAGACCAGGGCAGCAAGAACGGGACTTTTCTCAACGGGCGGAGGATCACGGGGGGGGTTGTGCTCGCGAAGGGGGACAGAATCCACATCGGCGAGACCGACATCGTTTTTGACAGGGAATTCCAGACCAACTTCGAGATCGTCGATGGCACGACGTTTACCCACAGCTCGAACACGATCATCCATGTCAAGGACATCCTGAAGAAGCCCCCGACGGCCGTGTTCCTCAAGCCCCCCGCCGGCGCTCTCGAGCTGGACAAGCTCCAGCAGGACCAGAGATTCGTGGCCGTCCTGAGCGAGGTCAGCCAGGCCCTCATCTACCACATGCAGCTGCCCCCCCTCCTTGAACACATCATGGACCTCATCACCCATCACATCCCCATGGACCGCGGCGTCCTCATGCTCCGGGAGGGCCGGGGCGACCAACTCGTCCACAAGGTCGTCCGGGTCCACGACAGCCCTCTCCGGAACCTGAACATCCTCGTCAGCAAGAGCATCATTCGAACCGCCCTGGACAAGAACTCGGCCGTCCTCATCTCGGACATCCAGAGCGACGAGCAGCTGAGGGGGCAGGTCAGCGTCATCCAGGCCCAGATCCACTCGGCCATGTGCGTCCCTCTCTTCAACGGCGACGAGATCATCGGTTTAATCTACTGCGACCGGGCCGCGCTCCTCGGGCAGTTCACCGAGGATGACCTGAGGCTGCTGACCCTCCTGGCCAACCTGGCCGCCAACAAGATCGAAAACGCCAGACTCATTGAAATCGAGCTCAAGCAGCGCCAGCTGGACCAGGAGATGAAGACGGCGATGGACATCCAGAAGAACTTCCTGCCCAAGCACGACCCTGTGTTTGAGCCCTACGATATCAGCGGCGACATGCGCGCCTGCCGACACGTCGGCGGGGACTACTACGATTTCATCCCCATCGACCCGTCACGTCTGGGCCTCGTCGTCGCCGACGTTTCTGGGATGGGCGTGAGCGCGGCCCTTCTCATGGCCTCGGTGCGGGCCTCGCTGCATGCCGCGATCCCGGTCACCAAGGACTTGACCGTTCTCGCCGCCAAGCTGAACGATTCCGTCCACATGACTTCGGACAGTCACCAATTCATCTCCTTTTTCTTCGGCGTCCTGGACCGAAAGACCGGCGAGGTCGTCTACATCAATGCCGGGCACAACCCGCCCCTCGTCGTGGACCCGGCCAGCGGCGCCATCCGGTCCCTGGAGTCCACGGGCTTTTGCTTGGGCATGTTCCCGGCCGTCAGCTTTGAGATGAGGACCTTCACGATCGGGCCCGGCGAAATCCTGTGCCTCTTCACCGACGGCATCGTCGAACACCGGAATGCCGACAAGGTGGAATTCGGGGAGGAACGGCTGGCGGGGAGACTCCGGGAATCGGCCGGCCTCCGGTCCCGGGACATCGTTGAGAAAGTCTATGAGGACGTGAACGGCTTCGCCGGTTGTGACGAGCCCGGAGACGACATGACGCTGGTCGTCGTCAAGAGAAAGAGTTGAGGTCCCTGACCGAGGGAAGTCCGGTGCCTCCTTCCAAGCCGAGAGAGCTGACGGTCCGGGCGGACCTGGCCGAGGTCGACCGGGTCCGCGGATTCCTCCGTGAGAGCCTCGAGGGGACCCTCGTCACGGAAGAGGACGCGATGAAGCTCGAGCTCTCGCTCCACGAGATCATCGTCAATATCGCTCTTTACGCGTACCCTCTGGGCAAGGGGAAGCTGTCCGTCCGGCTCTGGAAAGACGACGCAACGTTCTTTATGGAAATCCGCGACCGGGGAGTCCCCTTTGACCCCGCCGGCCGACCGCCGCCCGACCTCCAGGAGAAAATCCGGCGGGGGACGAGGGGGGGGCTAGGCGTCTACCTCTTTAAAACCCTGATGGACGGGTATTCCTACAAGAGGGCCGATGGCGAAAACGTCCTGACGGTCTTCATGGAGCTCCGGCCCCGGCCCGGCGGCACGGATCAGTACAAGACCTGAGCCTCTCCATTCTTCTTGATGACCTTGTCGATTTCCGCCAGGATGAGGTCCCGGCGGAGCAGAATGTTCTTAATCTCTCCCTCGGACAGGTAGTCGCCGACGGCGGACTTGATATTGTCGAAGGTCAGCGTCTTGACCTTCTCCACGATCGCCCGGGGCAGCTCGCTCATGAGCTTGGGTCCCTCCGGATGTTTCTCCGTATAAATCAGTTTTTTTGAGGTCTTGGAGTCCCGGAAGGACCGCGAATGGTCGATGAGGATCATCCGCCAGTCCTTGGTGATCAAGATCTGGTTCTGGTGCCGGTCCACGTTGTCAATGAGATTGTCCCATAACCGCTGGAGGTAGGTCGACCTGTTCCAGTAGAAGATTTTGTAAGAAGGCATCTTGATTTTCTTCTCTTCCTTGTCCTTGAGCGTGATGCAGTCCTCAACCCAGTACTGGCAGGATCCCCGGTCCCCGTCTTTCCGGCGTTCCACGGTCGGCGGGACCATGTTGAGGCCGATCAACTTGTCCAGGAGGTAGGCGGCGATCTCGTACTGCCAGCCCTCTATGAATCCCTGCATCCGGCCCTGGGCGTTCTTCCAGAGTGCATTGTGAGTGATGTCGCCCTTCTTGAGCGTCAGGACAAAGGGGCTCGTCACGGCCTCCGAGCCGGTCATCTGCCTCTGGGCCTCGAGCGTCGCCGTCTTGAGGAAGTCCTCCCACTGCTCCCGTTGGGCCAGCTCGTCGGCAGTGAACTGAGCGAGAAGCAGAGGCGCCTGGATGACGGCCAGGCCGAACAGGACCAGAATGACGAATCCTTTTTTGACCTTTTCCATCATGACCCTCCCTTCGAATCCATGAATCCTCCGGACGGCCATCGGCCGTTTCAATCGTAAAGGACGTTCGCTTCCCCCAGCCGGCGGATTTGGGCGTCGATTTCCTTGAGGAGAAGATCGCGGCGCGCCAGGACCGATCGGATTTCCCCTTCGGTGAGGGTGGAACCGACGGCGGCGGCCACGGACTCGTAGGTGAGACCCTTGAGCCTTTCGACAAACCAGCGGGGCAACCGCCGGAAAAGCACGGGGCGTCCGTCTTGGAAGGTTTTGATTCCCTGCGCTCCGTACATCAGCTTTTCGGTGAACTTTTTTCCAGACCGGAAGGCGCGCGAGTGGTCGATCAGGATGGTCCGCCAGTCTTCCGTGAAGAGGACGTTCTGCTGGGTCCTGTCCTCGTTGCCGATGAGGCTGTCCCAGGCCCTCGTCAGCCACTTCATCTTGTCGACGCGTTCCCGGGCTTCCTCAGGAATGGGGATCTTGTCGTTTTCGACCTTGAGGAGGCTGAACTTGTTCTCCGCCCGGAGGGACAGGGACCCCTTCTTTCCCTGGAACTCGCGCTCCACGGCGACGGGAACCATGTTGAGCCCGATCAGCTTGTCGAGCCGGTAAGCGGCGATCTCGTATTGCCAGCCTTCCTGGAAGCCGGCCATCATGCCACTGGGGTTTTTCCAAAAGGCCTGGCTTTCGATATCGCCCTTCTTGAGGTAGAGCCGGATGGGCTTGGTGACGCCTTCTCCGGCCGGCTCGAACTTGACGATCTCGGCCGTGACGAGGAATGTCTCCATCTCGCCGCGACGCGCGATCTCCTCGGGCTTGAACTGTCCGAAAACCAGCCCCCGGGCGAGGGACATGGCCAGGAAAAATAGGACAACAGGCGCCGTACGTTTCATGGACAACACCCCAGCCGATTTCTTTTCTGCCGAGATCATAAGCCTCTTTCTCCTGAAAATCAAGCCATCCCCGATTTTCCGTCGGCCTCGGCCTTCCGCTTTTTGTATTCCTTGATGATCTTGAAGCAGATCGCAATCAAGAGGATCACGACGAGGACGTTGAGCAGAGCATAGCGTTCAATCTTTAAGCCCAGAAGCTGCGTTCCGGCAAGCACGGCAAGGGCCGAGACCGTGTCGCCGCCCCTGACGAAGAAGGTGTCGATAGCGGCTTTGGCCTTGTACTTTTCCTCCCTGGGGGTGACCAAAAACAGGGCGGCCTTGGCCGTGTTTTGGAGCGAATAGTCCGTGCCGTTCTCCAGGGACTTGACCCAACGGACAATCACCAGAACCGCCCCGAAGGAGATCAAGGCGTACCCACCCAGGGCGATCAACGGCAAGAAAAAGAGGGCCCCTCCGACTCCGACCCATTTGAAGATCCGTGAGACAAGAAAGAGCTGGATGATGAGGGCAATCAGGTTCGTCAGAAGCTGGTAATTCATAAAAGCGCGGTGGATCGATTTTTCCATGTCTGTCCCGGGCTTTTCTTCCTGCCGGACCGGCGCGCCCTCGGCACTTTTTTCGCTGAGGGAAACCGGCTTCGGCAGATCCGTCGTCATCTGTTGGGGGACTTTCTTGGATAGCTCGGTGTTGACCGTGACGGCCGAGATAATGTATTCCCCCGTGGCATTGACGAAATTGTAGAGCCCGATCAGGAGCGCAATGAAGAGGAGGTAGCGGCTCTTGAACACGAGCCGGAAGCCGCCGCCGGCCTTCAGCGGTTGCTCTTGAACTCGGGCTTTTTCCTCGGCCCCGGCAAGGCCTTTTTCCCGCTCGTCCCGGGTTTTCCGAACCTCCCGGCGATGGATGTATCTGGCCAGGCCGATGCAGAGAAGGAGAATCGTCCCGGCGATGAGCATGAGCTTGTATTCCCATCGACCGCCCAAGAGGTCCCTGAGCTTTCTGAGCGCGGGCAGCGTCCCGACGACACCTCCCAGAGTTGCGCCGAAGGCGATGAGAGGAAAGGTCCTCTTTCCGACGTCGTCGGAATAGAGGTCGTTGGCGAACCCCCAGAACTGAGCGATCACAAAATAATTGAAGATGCCGACCCAGACGAAGAAGACGATGCCCATGGTCTTGACGGGCATCCCGCCGAGGCTGAGAAAGTAAAAGACTATGATATTCGAGATGAAAAACAAGGTTGTCCACGTGATGAGGATGTGTCGGGGAACCTTGGAGGCCAGACGGCTGAAGCCCTTGATCACGAAGACGAAAAGGACGGCCTGCGCGCCGCCCAAACAACTCTTGACCACGGCGGAGTCCTTGTCGACGAGGAGCAGCGCCTCGCGGAGGGGTTTGAGGATGTAATAGGCCAACAGGAGGAGGAAGACATTCAGCGCCAAAAGGAGCGCCTTGGACGCCTCGCCCTGGCGAATGTCGGCGAAGAGCCTGAGAAACCGGTAGAAGAAGTTGTGGGGGAAAGACTCCTGCCCAGGGCCAGGCTTGGGACTGAAGTCGGCCATGTTCCCCCCTCCTTCGGCCGAATCGTTCAGAACAGGACCGCGTGTTCCCCCCGGGTTTCGATCTGCTTTTTGATCATCCACAGGATCGAGCCCCGGCGGGCGTCGAGGGCCCGCAGCTCCTCCTCGTTGAGAAATGGGGAGAGCAGGAGCTTGACCTTGTCCTGGTCCCATTCGAGGAGCATTTTGTAGAGTCTGCGGGAGCAACGCCGGATTTCGCAGCCTGAGATGGTCTCCTTGTCCGGAGCGAAAGCTTCGGAGAGATCGACCCGGTAGACTTTCCCCGAATCCTTATGGATCAGGATGTCTTCCTCGTTGTCACATGGGGAGTTCACGAGGTTGAGGAAAACCCTCAGATCGTCCATCGCTTGCCCGAAGGCCTCGGGGTTAGCGGGCTGGAAATCCTGCTGCTTCCTTTCCGATTCCCGGACAATGTTGTCGATGAACCACTGCAGGGCCCCCGGCGTTCCGTTGATCTCTCGTTCAACGACCGGCGGGATGAAGCTCAATCCCAAGAGCTTGTTGAGCTCATAAGCCGCCAGTTCGTACTGGTAACTGTCGGGAAGCGGGTCGGGCCGACGCCGATTGATATACTTGAACTGGGCCCGGTGTTGGATTCCGGAATATTCCAGATTGACCTTCCAGGGCTCCGTCCGCCCCTCCGCAGCGGGCTTTGGAGAGCTCGTCACGACGGCACCCTTGAGGAAATCTTCGGTCTCCGCGACTGTGGCCGGAAGAGCTCCCTGGGGAGACAGGACGGGGCTCCGGGCCTCCGGCTCTTCGCCCGGCTCCCAGATATGGATATCCCCATCATTGATGAGAAGCGCAGACAGCACGCCTCCGTAGCTGCTGGAGATCCCGGTGTCGATCATCCAGACCTTTCCCTCGAAGAGGCGGCTCGAATCCGGGGTGATGGCCGGGCTACCCCCTCCGGAGCGGAGAAAATTGTGCCCAATGACCATGGTTTTGGCGTCCAGGTTGGCCAGGATCCGGTCGATCTCGGCTGGCGACTTGATCTCGTCGATCCGATACCAAAGGGGACTGTCAGGCTTGTAAACGATCTCGGGCTTGAAGCGTCTCCCGAAGCGATAGGGAATTCTGGGCTGCGATGCGAGGAAACTGAGCTCCGTCCGGAAGAGGTCGTTGATCTCCCTGATATTCCAGGTGGAATACTCGCGGCTGACGCCGCCATGGGCGAAGACGATATCGTTGATCTTGATGACCGCGTTCTTCCGGAGAATCCATTTGCCGTACATCGCATTGAAGCCGTCGTAATAGGCGGCCCGGGCGGTGTCGTCCCTCCTCATCAGCGTCGTCCAGAAAAGGCGTAAACCCCGGTCATAGACGAGGTCCAGGCCGTTGGCCTCGACCCGCGCCTTGGCCTCGGCCGGAAGTCCGGCGATGTAGTCTTTTTCCCGGGCCTTCCGGAAGTCGGCGGGCAGGAACGAGACGAACTGCTCGATCGTGACGTAGTCCGGGTAGCCGAGGGAAATCCTGGCGATGGTGATTTCTTCGTGGTTCCCAAGCAGGACATGGACCATGCCCCCCGCGTCCGAGGCTTCATTTTCAAGCCGCCTCAGTAAGTCGAAGATGTCCCTGGCCCTCGTTCCTCGGTCCAGGATGTCGCCGGTCTGGACGAGATGGGTCTTCCCCCCGATCCAATGAAGGTCGCTGTCGACGACCCCGACTTCCTTGTTCTGGAGAATCGCGACGAATCGGTCATAATCGCCATGGAGATCGCCCACGGCCACGATCCTCTCAACGCCCGTCCAGGTGCAGGGGACGTTCGCGGCGGCCGAGAGGAGGGCAGTCGCAAACAGGGCGGCAAAGAAGGCGAGGATACGGAGGAGCGGTCGGCTTCCCCTCATCGCGTCCCTTCCCTTTATGGATCTAAACATCGTTGCCTCCCTTTATAGCCGATTTCCTGTCGGGAATCAAATGGAAAATGTCGACTGCCCTAATCTCTCCGGCGGAGACTCCTTCCCCGGTTGACTCCTGGAGGAGGGTCTTGATATCCTTGTCAGCGCCCAATCTCCCGGCGCAGGATGGTGAGCTATGACGAGTCAGGCCCCGAAGAACCTCTGGAAACGAACGGGGAGCCCGCGGATCGGGCTTGTCCTCACAGCCCTGGCGGCTTCCCTCGCTGCCGTGGCGTGCCCGCCTGGCCGGCGGGCCGAACCGCCGGCCGGCCAACGGGTCAAGGCTGGAGTTGAAGTCTTCCTCGAAAAGCACCTCGAACTCGTCCGGGGGAAAAAAGTCGGGTTGATCACGAACCCGACGGGGACTGACGGCGGGCTGCGGAGCACGGTCGACCTCCTCATTGGCAGCCCGGACGTCAAACTCGTCGCCCTCTACGGTCCGGAGCACGGAGTCCGCGGGGACGCCCAGGCGGGGGAGTATGTCCCGTTTTACAACGACCAAAAATACAACCTCCCTGTTTTCAGCCTTTATGGCCAGTCGATGAAGCCGGAGCCCGGAATGCTCAGGAACATCGACGAATACATGCGGTCCTTTGATACCAGGTCCGCCGGAAAAACCCCGGAGGAGACCATGGTGCGGGGGATCGACGTCATGATCTATGACATCCAGGATGTCGGGACAAGGGTCTATACATACATCGCCACCATGGCCTTCGCCATGCAGGCCTGCGCCGAGGCCGGGATCGAATTCATCGTGCTCGACCGGCCCAATCCCATTAACGGCGTGGACATGGAGGGCCCAATCCTGGAAACCGCGAAGTTCAGCTCCTTCATCGGCCTCTATCCCATCCCCGAGAGGTTCGGGATGACTATGGGCGAGCTGGCCCGGCTTTTCAATGATAAGTTCCTCGACCGGAAGGCAAAGCTCGACGTCGTCCCGATGGAGGGCTGGAAGCGGACGATGTGGTTCGACCAGACCGGGCTTCCCTGGGTCATCCCGTCCCCGAACATGCCGACTCTCGAGACGGCGACCGTCTATCCCGGGCAGGTCTCGCTCGAGGGGACCAACCTCTCCGAGGGCCGGGGGACGACCAAGCCCTTCGAGCTCTTCGGGGCGCCCTGGATCGACGGTCATGAGCTGGCCGCAAAGCTCAACGGCCTCGGGATTCCCGGCGCGGCCTTCCGCGAAGCCTGGTTCACGCCCACGTTTTCCAAGTTCCAGGGCCAGCTTTGCGGAGGCTGCCAGGTCCACGTGACGGGCCGCGACCGCTATCGGTCATTTGAAACGGCCCTCCATATCATCAAGACCGTCCGCAATATGTATCCGGACAAGTTCGAGTTCCACGAGGATTACTTCGACAAAGTCATGGGGACATCCGGGGTCCGCGAAGCGCTCGAGGCCGGGTCGCCGGTCCGGGCGATCGTCGAGGGCTTGAAGCCCGGGCTCGCGGCCTTTGCCGAGCTCCGGAAACCCTATCTGCTTTACTAAAATCAGCGGGACCATATCTTAAGGCTCGCGTATGTGGGCGCACGGGGGCAGGATCCGTCCGGCTAGGACGATGGCCAAGTTTGACCTGGCCGGCCTTTTCTTTTAGAATGAATGTCTTTCCGATCTCGAACGAGGAGCGAGACGCGATGGCGAACGAACCTTCACCTTTTGCCCTGGCCAATCCCTTGTCTCTCATCCTGAACAAGCCCGCCCGCGATTTCGTCCGGGCGGACATCCTGAGGATTATCGAAAGACAGAAGATCGAACGGATCACCTTCCATTACACGGCCCTGGACGGCAAGCTCAAAGAGCTCAAGATCCCGGCGGCCGACCGCGCCCAGGTGGAAACCGTCCTGGCCGAGGGCGAGCGAGTGGATGGTTCCTCTCTCTTCAAGGGCCTGGTAGACATGGCCCTTTCTGATCTCTATGTCGTCCCCCAGTACCGGACGGCCTTCCTCAGTCCTTTTGAAGAGGGCAGCCTCGATTTCGTCTGCCGCTATCTCACCAAGGACGGGAGCCACGCGGCTTTCACTTTGGACGCCATCCTCGGCCGGGCGGTCGACCACTTTCAGTCGTCCACCGGACTCGATCTCAACGCCCTCGGCGAGCTCGAGTTTTTCCTTCTGAGCCCAGCCGGCGAACAGGCCTATTCCGTCCAGGGCCAGAGCGGGTATCACGGCTCTCAGCCCTTCGTCAGGAGCGGTCCCATCCTCAACGAAATGCTCCGGCACATCACTCAGGTCACCGGCGCGGTCAAGTACGCCCATAGCGAGGGGGGGTTCGTAGCCTGCGTCCGGAGCGATGTCGAGGAAATCGAGGGCCGTCGTGCGGAGCAGCTCGAGATCGAATATCTGCCCCGTCCGGTGGAGGAGATGGCCGACGCCTTGGTCCTCGGCCGTTGGATCATCCGGAATACGGCCTTCAGGCACGGCGCGATCGCCACCTTCACCCCGAAGCTCGAAGAAGACATCGCCGGCAACGGACTCCATTTCCATCTGGAGCTCGCCCGCGGCAGCAAGAGCATCATGACCGGACCGGACGGCCGGCTCTCCGACGCCGCCCGAAAGCTCATCGGCGGGCTGTGTGAATACGCCGACTCGCTGACGGCCTTCGGGAATACCGTATCATCGGCTTACCTGCGGCTGGTCCCGAACCATGAGGCGCCGACCCGGGTATGCTGGAGTGACCTCAACCGGAGCGCCCTGATCCGGGTCCCGCTGGGCTGGACGAATCTCGCCAACCTGGCGAAACGGGCCAATCCTCGGGAAACGGAAGACTTCAAGGCCCCCCGGTCGGGCCGCCAGACAGTAGAGCTCCGGAGCCCGGATGGAAGCGCCCTGATCCACCTCATCCTGGCCGGTATCACGATGGCCGCGAACTGGGCCTTTGGGGGGGACCGGTCCCTCTTCAAGGAATACGGTCCGCTGGACCTAGCGGAGAAGCTCTACGTCAAGGGGAATATCTTCTCGGACAAGGAACTTCTCAAGAGACTCCCCGTCCTGCCGGCGAGTTGCGTCGAGTCGAGCCGACTCCTCCTCAAAAAGAGGGACTTATACGAAAGGGATGGAGTCTTTCCGCCGGCCGTCATTGACTACGTCGCCCGGATGCTGCAGGCCGAAAACGACGAGGTCATGAACAAGCAGCTCGCCGGGCTCACGGCCCACGACCGGCTGCACGAAATCCGAAAGATCATGCACAAGGACCTCCACAAGCACTGAGAAACGCCCCCCGGGCGGAGAGAAGAGGAACTAGAAGCGCCCCGACGCTTTCTGCTGGGCCTTAAATTCCGGCTCGAGAGTCTTCCAGAGGGAATTGAACCTTTCCTGCAGGACCGCATAAACGTCTGCGTTTTTCTCATCCGGAGTCGCAGCCAGCTTGTCCAGGGTCACGCGCGTTCCGGTGATGTCCCGGAGCGAGGCCTTCCCTCCCCTTTCCAAGAGGTAGCACCAGATCGACTGGAGCGCTCCCCCGTAGGCCGCGGCCTCCTGCTCCCTCAGGGTCGCGACCGGCGTGCGGAGGATGTCGGCCGCAACCTGGAGCCAGAGCCGGCTCTTCGACCCGCCGCCCGTGGCGCGGATCTCGTTCGGCTTAAGTCCGAGCGCCATCATCCGGGCGAAGCCGTAGCCCAGGTTGAGGATCGTCCCCTCCATCACCGACCGCGCCAGGTGCGAGGCATCGAACGTCTTCCGATTGAGGCCGAAGAAGACGGCGCTCGAGAAGGGGAGGACCGGGACCCTCTCGCCGTCGACGAAGGGGAGGAAGAGGAGGCCGCCGCTGCCGGGTGCGGCCTTTCCGGCCAGGGATTCAAGCAGCCGATTGCTCAGCTTAAAGACCGATTTGACGATCTCGGTGGTGTTGGTGACGTTCATCGTGCAGAGGAGAGGGAGCCAACCGCCCGTGCTATCGCAGAAGGCCGCGATCTCTCCCTCCGGATCGATGACCGCCTTCTCGAAATAGGAATAGATCGTCCCTGACGTGCCGAGACTCAGGGTTGAGACACCCTCGGACACGTTTCCGGTCCCGATGGCGCCCATCATGTTGTCTCCTCCGCCTGCCGAAACGAGGACCTTTCCCAGGCCGAACTTGGCCGCGAACGACCTTCGGACAAACCCGACGGGCTCGCGGGGATGGCTCAAGGGCGGGAGCCTTTGGATCAGCCCGGGATCGACGGCGCCGGCCGCCTCTTCGCTCCAGCGAAGGTTTCGAACATCCATGAGGCCTGTCCCGGAGGCGTCGCCGTACTCCATGTGGGCGCGTCCCGTCAGGTGGCGGTTGAGGTAGTTGTGAGGGAGGAGGACGGTCGCAAGCCTTTCGAAATTCCCTGGCTCGTGCCTCTTGAGCCAGAGGATTTTCGAGGCCGTAAAGCCGACTGCCAGGCTGATGCCGAGCTTGTGGATGAATTCCTTCGGCCCGCCCAGCCGGTCGACGATCATCTCGGTTTCTTCAATCGTCGCGGTGTCGTTCCAGAGCTTGGCCGGCCGGATGGGACGTCCCCGGGAATCGAGCGGGACGAAGCCATGCTGCTGGCCCGAGATGCCGAGGGACACGATTTTTTTTGGGTTGACCCTGGACTCCTTGAGGGAGTCAGCCAGGGCGCTTTCCATGGCCTCGACCCAGGTCCGCGGGTCCTGCTCGCTCGCTCCAGGCGGCAGGCCGGGGACCATTTCGTGGGAGGTCCGCCCTCTGCCGAGAACCCGGCCGGTTTCGAAATCGACCACCAGGGCCTTTGTGCCCTGCGTTCCGGAATCAATCCCTACGGCATACATCCTTCACCTCGACCGATCACGTTCCGGCCATTCCCCTCGGCTTTTTTTTAGGGACCTGAAATAGGGTCCGTAGTCGATGATCTCACGGATCCGGGCGCGCTGATAGAGCTCGAGGTTGCCTCCCGGGCCCTTCCGTCTGTTTCTATGCCGGGCGACGGTCTTTCTCATGATCTTGGCCTGGGAGGCGAAGGCGCGGAGTGACTTGCGGACGAGCTTTTCTTCTCTCCCGCCGGCTAGGATTCCCACATCGGCCCGGAGCGGGCCAGCCTCCCCGCAAACCGGCTCGAAGTCGCCCCAGACGGAGTAGACAAGGCAAGTGCGGACCGGAGAAGGATGGCCGAGGTCGGCCAAGATAGGGTCACCGGCCTGGGGCGCGCCGTACATTCCGAGATTGAAGACGGCGGTGTGGTCCCAATTCTCATAGTGGGGGCTGGAGAAGACGGCCCTCGACACGAGGTGGGCGCGGAGAACGCGGAGGAACCGATCCAGGACGCCCTCTCCCGCCGGCATTTTCCTGTTGATACAAGACATGAGGGAAAGGTCGGGGATGTTGAAGAAATGGACGTCGTGAGCGTCGACCCCCAGGATTCCATAAGCCGAAATGGCCTCCCCGCGTCGGGTCCGAACGATGGTCCGTTTTTCAGCCGGCGTCGAGTATCCGGCGTCGCCCTTGCAGAAGATCAGAACATGCGGGTGCCCTCCCGACTCAATAACGGCCCGGACAAGGTGCCCGGCTCCCAGGACCGCGTCGTCGTCATGGGGCGAGAGGAAGGCAACGGCTTCGCCGCGCCTCCAGCCGGGGAAGAGGATTTCGATCGAGCCGCTCTGCCGCCGCGCCCTAAAATCCACGAATTCCATCAGAAGACCCTCAGCGGATTCCTGAGCTTCCTGAGGAGCGTGTCGAGCTCGAGCGGTGTCTCGTCTTTAACCCGAACGAGGACGTAGGCGTTCTTTTCATAGAAGAAACTGCCCTTGGGCAGGAAAGTCAGCAGGCTGTTTGTCGCGTAATCCCCCCACGTATAGAGGAAGGGCCTGACCCAGTACACATAATCGCCGTCGGAGGGCGCGTAGAAATAGGTTCCCGACTTGTGGCCGAAATCTCCGGAGGGATCCAGGTTCGAAACTGCGGCCTCAAGCCGGAGGCTGAAGAAGCCATAGCCCTCCTTGGAGTTAACCAGGCCGATCCAGGGGACATCGGGCGCCGCAATGTGGACGAGTCCGAAGGGCGCCTCGGGCGTTTCCCGCAGCGGCATGGAAATGACCCGTCCGTCCTTGTCGCGATACATCAGAGCGTCGAAGAGATCCTTGGTGAGGACCATTTCATCGTTTCGGACCGCGATGACGCCGAGATCCTTCTCGACTCTTATCAGAGTTTCCGAAATGAAGTAAGGATGCCAGGCGTCAACCGCGTACCGGACCTCGAGATTCACGTCCTTGATGCGGGGCATCGGCCCCTTTCGCGAGCTCAGATAAAGGAGCCCGCCCGCCTTTTCCTCGAATGAAGCGGGCGGATTCCAATCGAAGGAGTGGTCCCAGGCAATCCCCGGGATGAAGACGTCGGGATTCCAGTGGACGACGCCCGCCTTGTTCCAGAGCCTAACCTTTTCTTTGGGAAATTCGATGGTCAGAATCTGGCCGCTCTGGGGATGGAATTGAAGGACCAGGTTGGGCGACCCCAGAGTTTTCCCCAGCCCTTTGCCGGACAGGCTTAGCCCCTGCGGGACAGGCCTCGGGGAAGGCCCGAGAAGAAGCAGAAGAATTTTCTTCTCATTCGGGGCGGAACTCAGCGGGAAGGCAAGCTTCGAGGTCAAGGTGGGCGGGTTGGCCGCGGCGGCGTTCGGAGGCATGGGCGTGATCCTTTTATCCAGGACCTGATGGGGGATCTCCCTGGCTCCGTCAAAAAGGCGGAAGCCGGATTCGCGGATTTCCGCTTCGGGTGCCGTGAGTGTCAGATAGCATATTTCATCGACCCTCTCGAGCCCGGCCTCTTCGCTGACGCGATAAACCCTCGAGAATCCCTCATGGGCGGCCTCCGGGATCCCGCCTCTTTCCGGCGAAGCGCCTGAATAATCCGAAGCCTTGGCTTGGACCGCACCGGCATGTTGCAGGAGCAGGGTTACGGTGTAACTTCTCCGCGACGCCCAGGCGTAGTTAAGGACGGCATCGTATGACCCGGGCTCGAGCGGCCTCGACCGGTCCACGAGCTTCCCTTCCCGAAAGATGAGCGGCAAGGCGACTGGCACTCCATTGAGCCGGACCTCCCGGATGGTGACGGCCCGGGGCTTGACGTCGAAATTCAGCCGGATCGCGTAATGCGGCCGGTCGAACGTCGGCGATTCAAAGCGGACCCGGGAATCGGGAGCGGCCGCGACCGGGATGGCCAGGATGGCCAGGAAAATGGGCGGGATGAGGCGTCTCAAGACTCCCTCCTTCTGAATTTTCTTCATTGTAAGAGACCCCGCCAGGCCTGTCAATCTCCTCCGGCCTTGACAGGGCCGGGGGAAGTCCCCTAGAATCGCCTCTCGCTCCCCGGCCAGAGCGAGCGGCGCGCGTCCGCGGGAAGGAGACAAGAGCATGAACAGGTTGATGGCCTGGGTCGCCCCGGTGTTGCTGCTGGCCGGGCTGGCGGGAACGGCCTGGAGCTCCGCAGCGATGTTTGAGGTGAGGACGGGGGGGCTCTACCTGAATTCCAAGGAAGTCCGGGATGTTTACAAGATCGGCGTGGTCGTGGGCGCGGACCTCACGGTCCCCGTGTGGAAAGGCCTCTGCCTCTGGGCCGGCGCCGATTATTACAGCAAGAAGGGAAAGCTGACATTCACGCTGGAAGACACGACCCTGCGGGTCGTCCCGGTCTTCGCGGGATTCAAGCTTCAAGCCCCATCCTCCGCCGTCAGGCCGTACCTGGCCTTGGCCGCGGGCTACTTCCTTTATAAAGAAACCAACATCCTGGGGACCGTCAGCGGCTCGAGAATCGGCCCCCTGGCCCAGCTCGGATTCCTCGTCAGGATCAAGGGGGCGGTTTGGCTGGACATTCACGGCCGCTTCACGTCTGTCCGCTATAAAAACGCCGAGGAGCCGGAGCCTTTGACTGCAGACATCGGCGGTATCGACGGCGGGCTCGGTCTCGCCTTTCGTTTTTAAGCTCCCTCTTCCTTTCCCGCCTTGAAAAAAGTCGGACGGCGGAATAAACTGTCTATTTAGTAGCCCGACCAAAGGAGCGCCAATGAAGACGGGTTTGAGAATTGTGGCCGGCTTGCTTGTCTTGATTCTGACCTTGACTCCGGCCTCCGCCCTTCTGAAGCCCGGCCAGAAGTTCCTTCCCTTCTCCCTGAAGAACATTGACGGCAAGGAATACACCGTCAAGATGGAAGAGGGCCGGCTGACCCTGATCGTCACCGCAACCGCCGGCGGGTCGGCCCAGGTTCGAAAAACCCACCCGTCCGCTGTTCTCATCGATTTCTGGGCGACGTGGTGCTTGCCCTGCCGGGCGGCCATGCCCTACATGCAGCGCCTGCACGAGAAATTCAAGCCGGCCGAGGACCAGGAAAGCGGCGGCCTGAGGCTGTTCGGGATCGCCCTCGACGACCGGGGGTCCAAGGTCGTCCGGCCTTTTTACGAGAAGCTCAAGATCACCTATCCCATGCTCGCCGACCCGACATCCGGCCCCGCCTCCGAAGGGATTCTCCGTACGGCCCAGGACATGAAAAAGCCGTACGACGCGATCGCCATCCCCGTTGTTTACCTGATCAACGCCGAGGGGACGATCGTCCATGTCCACCAGGGCTTCAAGCCGGAGCACATCGTCGAGCTCGAAGAGGCTGTCAAGAGATGCTTGGCCGGAGGCAAGGGATGAAACGCAAGCTGCCCTGGGTCCTGCTCGCGGTCTTCCTTGTCTTGATGGTGGCCGGGCTGCTCCTCGGCGAATACAGGATGGTCCTGGAGAAGGCTGTCACGGTCTGCCTGGACTGCATCGGGATCGGCTGAGGCGGGGATGTCGGGAATCCTGAAAAAGCCCAGGCAGAAGAGAGTCTGGTACCAGGCCCTGGGCGCCCTGGCGATCAACGCCTGGCTGCCGAACTGGCTCACGGGGCAGATTTTCCAGGGGAACATCAAGGGCGTCTGCGTTCCCGTCCTGAACTGCTACTCCTGCCCCTCGGCCCTGGGCGCCTGCCCGATCGGGGCCATGCAAACCCTCTTCGGAGGCCTGAGGTTCAACCTGTCGATCGCGGAGAAAAAGTTCGGGCTTTACGTCCTGGGGCTGCTCGGAACCGTGGGCAGCGTCGTCGGCCGGATGCCCTGCGGCTGGCTCTGTCCCTTCGGGTTCCTCCAGGAGCTCATGCACAAGATCCCGACTCCGAAACTCAGGGTTCCCCGATTTTTCTCCTACTTCCGTTACATTTTCCTGGCGGTGCTGGTTGTCGCCCTGCCGCTTCTCATCGTCGACCAGTTCGGGTTCGGCCAGACCTGGTTTTGCAAGTGGGTCTGCCCGGCCGGGACTCTGGAGGCGGGAATCCCACTCGTTCTCCTGAACCAAGGCCTCCGCGCCCTCGTCGGGTTCATGTATTACTGGAAGGTCGGGCTGCTCGCTCTGTTTCTGGGCTGGATGACGGTCAGCCGCCGGCCTTTCTGCAGGGCTGTCTGCCCCTTGGGGGCGATCCTTGGGCTGTTCAACAAGGGGAGCTTGTTCCGGATGGCCGTGGACGACGAGAAGTGCACCCTCTGCAACAAGTGCCGCAATGACTGCCCCGTGGACATCAAGATCTACGAGTCCGCCAACAGCCCTGACTGTGTCCGTTGCCTCAAGTGCATGGATTCATGCAAGTACGGGGCGATCAGCTACGAATTCCTGACCAAACAGGAGGTCGCCGAGGACTTCCGGATCGAGAAGGCAGCCTGATACTCAGTGGTTTGCGTTTGGCAAATGGCCGGGACCCGGGGAAAACTGGTCCGGGCTGGAGGTGACGATGCCGCGAACAGACTGGTCACGATGCATGACCGTCCGATGTTTCCTGGGGCTCGCCATCGCATCTCTTTATGTTTTTTCCGACGGAGGAGCCGTGACGGATTTCGGTGCGAAAATTCCCAAAGAATTCGGAGGCTGGGAGGCCTCGGCCAATGACAAGACTTTCAACCGCCAGACTCTGTACGATTATATGGACGGCGGCGCGGAGGTCTACCTCGCCTTCGATTTCCGTGAGGTCTTCTCCCGGAAATACGGCGGGCCCGGCGGCCGGGACCTGACCCTGGACATCTACGATATGGGGTCGCCGGAGGAGGCGTTCGGTGCCTTTTCCTGCGACCGGGAGGACCCCAGCGCCGGGATCGGCCAGGAGTCCGAATACGGCCCCGGTCTCCTGCGGTTCTGGCAGGGCCGGTATTTCGTCACGATCATGGCCTCGTCAGATGACGAGACCGCAGCGGCGGCCATCCTCGAACTGGGAAGAAAGGCGGCTAAGTCCCTCGGGCCTCCCGGCGCAAAGCCGGATCTCGTGGCATTCCTGCCCACGGAATCCCTTCGGCCTGATCGGACGAGCTACTTCCACAGTGTCGTCAACCTGAACAACCGTTTTTTTGTCTCGAGCGAAAATATACTCCGACTCGACAGGTTGACCCAGTGTGTCTTCGCGGAGTACGGACCGGAGGGAGCGGAGCCTTCCTGTCTCCTTCTCATCCGCTATCCGGACGCCGGAAAAGCGGGATCTGCCCGTCAGTCGTTCTTGGCCTCATATCTTCCCAACGCCGGGCCCGAGGGGCTCGGCCAGACCGAAGACAAGAAATGGGCAGCGGCATCTGTCAGAAATAACTATCTCACGGTCGTTTTCGAAGCTCTTTCCCCGGAGGCGGCAAGACGGCTCGCCGCTTCCGTCAAATTCCCCGAAAAATGAGGTGGACATGAACCATCCGCTCACGCGCCGCGATTTCCTCAAGGGGGCCTCCGCGGCTGTCGTCGGATCCTCCTTGATCTTCGGTCAAGACAAAGGGATATCGAAGAAAGCCCGTGTCGTCCTCATCCGTCATTCCGAAGTCCTGGACGAAAACTCGAAGGTCAATCCGGATATCCTCCAGGGGATGCTCGACGAGGCCGTGATGACACTCCTTGACGAGAAGGATCCGGTCAGGGCCTTCCGGAAGCTGGTCAAGCCCGGAGAGACGGTCGGCATCAAGACCAACGTCTGGTCCTATCTTCCCACCCCTCCCGAGCTCGAGGCCGCCATCAAACGGCGCCTCGTCGATGCCGGGGTGGCCGCCGAACGGATCGGCCTCGACGACCACACCGTGCGGACCAACCCCCTCTTCATCAGCGCGACCTCGTTGATCAACGTCAGGCCTCTCAGGACGCACTACCTGGCTGGGATGTCGGGCTGCATCAAGAACTACATCATGTTCGCCGAGTCGCAGCCTGATTACCATCCCGACAGTTGTGCCGACCTGGGGGCCCTGTTCAAACTGCCTCAGGTCCAGGGCAAGACGAGACTCAACGTCCTCTGCGCGCTGACGCCGCAGTTCCATGGCCGCGGCCCTCACCACTTCAGCCGGCGCTATGTCTGGAGCTACAAAGGGCTGATCGTCGGCCAGGACCCTGTGGCCGTCGATACCATCGGGCTCAGGCTGACGATGGCCAAACGGCGAGAGGTCCTCGGCAGAGCCCAGGAGCTGCCGCCGGTGCCTAAGCACATCCAGTTGGCCGACACCCGGCATGGGATCGGGACCAGCGACATCAATGCCATCGAGCTCGTCAAGCTCGGCTGGACTGAGGATATTCTGATTTGACGTCGGGCTTTGTTTCGGCGCACTCTTTGGAAGCGAGCGGCGCCGCCATCTCGGCCGGGGAGGGAAAAGGGCATGACCAAATCAACGAAAGCAACAGCGGTTTTTCTTGTCGTGACGGGGATGATGGCAATGCCCTTCATGGCCGCCGGATCCGCGCCGATCCGGGAATCCAAGGCGGGGGAGCTCGAGTATCTCAGCTCTATCCTCTGGTCCAAGGCCTACGATCTGACCGTGGAGGGGAACACCGCCTACTGCTCCTTCCTCAACGGCCTGATGATCCTCGATATCACCGACAGACGCCCAAGGGCGGTTTCCCATCTTTATCTCGGCGGCGGATTCGACATCGAGAAAGCCGGAGACCTGGCTTTCATCGCCGCAGGCAAGAGGGGACTGAAAATTGTGGATGTGTCCGACCCGAAGACGCCCGTCCTGAAGGGTGAGGCGGCGACCTCCGGGTTCGCCAAGGCGGTGGCCGTTAGCGGCAAGGACGTCTTCGTTGCGGATGGGCCTTCGGGGCTGCAAATCTTCGACGCCTCGAATCCGGCCTCGCCCAAGCTCGTCTCCGTCTTCAAGACGCCGGGCGAGGCGGAGGGAGTGACGCTGCGCGGGAAAACCGCGTTTGTCGCTGTCGCAGACGAAGGGATCTTGCTCGTCGACGTCAGGAACCCGGCAACTCCAAAAACCACAGCCTCTCTCAACACCGGGGGTAAAGCGCGACAGATCGCTATATCGGGAAATGTCGCCTATGTCGCTAACGGGGCCGCCGGCCTGGCCATCATTGACATCAGCGATCCATCGTCGCCCAAACGGAAAGCCTCGATCACGACATCCAGCTATGCCAACAGCGTTGCCCTAGCGGGTCGCCTTGCCCTTGTCGGGACTCTCTACGACGGCGGCTTCCAGATCATCGACGTCAGCGACCCGAACGTACCGGTTTCCCTGTCCATCACCAAGTACACGATGTACAATGAAGCCTGGGGGGTGACGGTCCAAGGGAATCTGGCCTTCGTCATCGACTACTTCGCTGGGATCCACCTCATGGACGTCACGAACCCCGCAAAGCCTCTTGTCGCCGGCCGGTTCTTCACCCCGAGCTCCATTGTCGCCGCGGTTGTCCGCAAGAACACCCTCTACGCCATCGGGGAGCTTTCGGGTCTCCAGGTTTTCGACATCACAGACCCCGGGCGACCGCGCGAAATGGGCGCCTCGGCCATTTCGCGGGGTATCCAGGCATTGGACGTCCAGGGGGATTATGCCTACGAGACGGAGCGCCGGGTTCTCAACATTCTGAACATCGCCAGTCTGCCCACAGTCCGGATCGTCAAGTCCTTTCCCCTCCCTGGCGTTCCCAGGGCTGTCGTCGTCCGGGGACAGTATGCATACCTGACCTCCGACCATTCAGGCTTCCACGTCGTCGATATCAGCGCCCCACAGGCCCCGAAACTCGTCGGATCCCTCGAAATGCCTGGCTTCGCCTACGGGCTGGCGGTCGATGGAGACCTCGCCTACGTCTGCAGCAGCGACACGGGTTTTCATGTCCTCGACATCTCCGACCCGGCCAGACCGAAAATGCTCGGCAGTCTCCGGACGCAGGGCGAGCCCCGGGCAGTCGCCCTGAAGGCCAATCTCGCCTTTGTCGCGGACGGTCCTGAGGGTCTCCTCGTCGTCGATGTCGGCAACCCTCAAAGCCTTAAGGCGGTGGGGAAAGCCCCATTCGAGGGATACGCCACGGGAGTCGTCCTCGACGGAAATGCGGCCTACGTTTCGGACGAAACGATGGGGGTCAGGACGTTCGATCTCAGCAATCCGGCCGCACCGAAGCCCACAGGGAGCTTCATGACACCCGGAGAGCCGGCGGGCATCTGCCTCGGCGGCACCTGTCTCATTCTGCCCGATTCATTCTCGCTCTTCATCCTGAAGCCGGGAAAGGGATAGACCGGCGCCGGGTTCCGGCGAAGTCAATCTGCGGGCGGCGCCTTGGCCAAAAGAGAGGTTGGAGGACAACGAGAATTGATGTAAGATGGGGGCTTGCTTTTTAGAGGAGGTCCTCATGAACCGGAAATCCTTTGCCCTCTCGGCGCTCGGCGCGCTCATCCTTCTCCTTCCCGTCATCGCCCAGCAGAAAAAGACCCCCTTCGACGGGCAGGTGGCCTTTGACATCGTCAAGATCCTCGCGTCCGATGCGATGCAAGGCCGGAAAAGCGGCGAGCCCGGGGGCCAGATGGCGGCCGAGTACGTCGCCTCAAAGCTTAGGGAATGGGGCGTCGCTCCGGCCGGCCCCAAGGGGAGCTATTTCCAGGACATGACCTTTGAATATGATGAGGTCGGCAAGGGCGCGTCTTTGGAGATCATCACAGGCCCGACGAAGCGCG